>Ga0181534_10001431_pt1 | contig 15511 bp, 12 predicted proteins | sample PEATcosm2014_Bin_37_FD_119758 | JGI IMG/M metagenome (GOLD analysis project Ga0181534, IMG submission 119758) | Peatland microbial communities from MTU Mesocosm Facility, Houghton, MI, USA - PEATcosm2014_Bin17_10_metaG | ecosystem: Environmental > Terrestrial > Soil > Wetlands > Peat | place... | reverse complement strand
TTGACAGAAGAAAATGGTGCCAGCGACTGGAGTCGAACCAGTGACCTCGGGCTTATGAGTCCCACGCTCTAACCAACTGAGCTACGCTGGCAACCAAAAACGGCCTCCCATTCTGCCCACAAATCGCACACTGTCAAATGCGAAGGCAAAGCCAAAGCACCAGATGCAAAAATCTGTTCTATGCCCCAGCCATCGCACGGCCCGCAATCCAGCCGGTTGTCCACGCGGCCTGAAAATTAAACCCGCCGGTGATGCCGTCAATGTCGAGCAGTTCGCCGGCAAAATAAAGTCCGGGGCAAATCCGGCTTTCCATCGTCTTGAAATCCACCTCGCCCAAACGCACGCCGCCGCAGGTGACGAATTCGTCCTTGTTCAGGCTCTTGCCCGTCACTTGGAATTCCGTGCGGATGAGTTGCTTGACGAGCCGGTGCTGCGCCGCGCGCGACAGCGCCGCCCAGCGGGTGTCGCGCGAAATCCCGGCGGCAAGCACGAGCTGCTCCCACAGGCGCGACGGCAGCGGCGCGAGCGGCGTGTTGACAATCAGTTTCGCCGGCTGCGAATTGCGACGCGATTGAAACTCCGCTGTGATTTTTTCCGCGTCGAGTTGCGGCAGCCAGTTGATGTGCAGCGGAAATTTGTAATCGAGTTCGTGCAATTCGCGCGCGCCCCACGCCGACAGCCGCAAAATCGCCGGTCCGCTCAAACCCCAGTGCGTCGCCAGCAACGCGCCGCGTTCGCGCAACCGCGCGCCCGGCACGGACGCCTCGGCCACTTCGACGGAAACTCCGGCCAGCCCGCGCAGCCATGGCGTCGCGATGTGAAACGTGAACAACGACGGCACGGGCGGTTCGAGTTTGTGCCCAAGCGATACGGCGAGTTGTCCGGCCGCAGCTGCGCGACAGCCGCCGGTCGCCAGCAGCAGGCGGTCACAGGAAATTTTTTTGTTTGGAGCACCGGTCTCCGACCCGGCGTGCTGGAGTTCACGCTTTAGCGTGCCGCCCGAACAAGCTGAAGCTTGGACTCCACCAAAACTTTCAGGCCGAACCGGAGTTCGGCGTTCCAACTCCACCTCAAATCCGCCATCCGGCAATTTCGTCACGCGTTCCACGCCGCAATTCGACCGCAACTTCACTCCCGCCGACTTCGCGGCATTCATCAGGCAATCAATGATGGTCTGCGACGAATCGCTGACGGGAAACATCCGTCCATCGCTTTCGGTTTTCAGCTTTATGCCGTGCGATTCAAACCATACGACGGTGTCGCTGGCTTGAAAACGATTGAACGGCGCGAGCAGTGCGCGTTCGCCCCGCGGATAGCGAATGGTCAATTCGCGTGCGTCGAAGCAGGCGTGCGTGACGTTGCAACGGCCGCCACCGGAGATTTTGACCTTGGAAAGAAACTGCGCGCCTTTTTCGAGGATGATCACCTCCGCATCCGGCGCGGCTTCGGCGCAGGTGACGGCGGCAAAAAATCCCGCCGCGCCGCCGCCGGCAATCACGATTCGGCACGGACTCATTTGTTCGGAATTTCCTTGAGCAACGCGTCCAAATCCAGCGCGCGCGTGAACATCGCCAGGCTGCCGTCCGCCGCGCGCGGCCATTTTTCCTTCGGACGATCCCAGTAAAGCTCCACGCCGTTGTCGTCCGGGTCGCGCAGATAAAGCGCCTCACTCACGCCGTGATCCGATGCACCGTTTAGTTCAATACCCGCATCCAGTAAACGCTTCAGCGCATCGGCCAGTTGGGCGCGCGTCGGATAAAGAATCGCGAGATGATAAAGCCCGGTGCTGCGCGGCGGCGGCGGCGAACCGCCCGCGCTTTCCCACGTGTTCAACCCGATGTGATGATGATAACCGCCGGCGGAAATGAAGGCCGCCTGCGACCCGAACCGCTGCTGCAATTCAAATCCCAGCACGCCGCAATAGAACTTCAGCGCGCGCTCCAGGTCGGCCACCTTCAGATGCACATGACCGATGACGACGCCCGGATCAATTGGCTGCGAGGCGGGATTTTCTTTCATGAGTTCTTCCTTCCGCTCTCGAGATGAAATTTGTGCAGCGCGCGATGCACGACGGGCGCCAAAACGATTCCCGTCACTGTGATCAACATCAGGCCGCTGAACAGCGCATAGCAGCCGGCGAAAATTTTCCCGGCGTCTGTCTGCAATGTGGCGACCGGCCCCATGCCGGAAAGAATCATTGCCGCATTCTCAAAGGCGTCCACCCAGCTCAATTTTTCGATGAAATGATAACCCGCCATGCCGATGCCCAGCGCGCCCGCGACCAGCGCCTGACTGAATAGAAAGCAATTAATCACCCGCCGGTAAAATGCCTGGCGCGGCAGCAACGGACTGGAGCGATGTTCGAACATGGTGTCAGAGTGCGCTTCCGGCTGGAATTTTCAAGTTTTCAAACGGCACCCCAGAGTTTCGCTCGCATGAGGGTTTTGTTTAACCCAAATTGACCGGGTCAATGTCCACCGTCAGCGTCACGTCATCCGGCAACGCGAGCGTCCCGATGATTTTTGCCAGCGTCTGGCTTAATTTGCTCATCGCACGCGTCCGCAGCATGATTTGGTAGCGGTAAAAAGTTTCCGCGCGCGGCAACGGCGCCGGTGCCGGGCCGGAAATGATTAAATCTTTGAAGTCGGTAGGGCGCGTCACTCCGTGCGTGCCGTCTTTGGCTTGTGAGGCAGCGGCGGGCAGAGGACTGCCCGCCCCACCCTCTGTCAGACTTTTGTCCAGCTCCCGTTTCAAATGGTCGGCGGAAAATTTCACCTTTTCCTCGTTTCGGCCTTTGAGCGTGAGCAGTGCGACGCGGCTGACGGGCGGATATTTCAGTTGTTCGCGGAACTCCATTTCTTGTTCGTAAAAACCGTTGAAGTCGTGGCGGCGCGCGAATTGAATAGCCGGATGAAACGGCGTGAACGCTTGCACAAAAACCTCGCCCTCCAAGTCGCCGCGCCCGGCGCGGCCCGCGACCTGCGTGAGCAGTTGGAAGGTGCGCTCGCCCGCGCGAAAATCCGGCTGGTGCAGCGCGAGATCGGCGTAAATGATGCCGACAAGCGTGACGTTCGGGAAATGCAGCCCCTTCGCGATCATCTGTGTGCCGACGAGGATGTCAATCTTGCCAGTGCGGAAATCGCCAAGCACCTTCCGGTAATCGTCCTTGCGCTTCATCGTGTCGGCGTCCATGCGTTTGATGCGAGACTGCGGGAAAAGTTTCACCAGCGTTTCTTCGACGCGCTGCGTGCCCGTGCCGGCAAAGCGAATCGCGGGATTTTTGCATTTCGGATTTGGACAAGCGGATGGAACTTTTTCAACGTGGCCGCAAATATGGCAGGCGAGCTTTTGTTCCTGCCGGTGAAACGTGAGTGCGAGGCTGCAATTCGGGCAATTGCAGACGTAACCGCACTTCGGGCATTGCAACGAAGTCGAATAGCCGCGCCGGTTCAAAAATAAAATTGTCTGCTCGTGCCTTTCGAGCCGCTGATGAATGGCTTCCTTGAGTTGTGGCGAAAAAATCGGGATGCCCTTTTCGCCGCGCGCGGCCTGGCGCATGTCCACGACGCGGACGTGCGGCATTTTCTGGTTGTCCACGCGCTCCGGCAATTCGAGCAGCGCGAATTTGCCGCGTTTGCAATTGTAAAAGCTTTCCAGCGACGGCGTGGCCGAGCCGAGCACGACGACGGCATTTTCCATCTGGCCGCGCATGATGGCCACGTCGCGGGCGTGGTAACGCGGCGCTTCCTCCTGCTTGTAGGTGTGTTCGTGCTCCTCGTCCACGATGATGAGGCCGAGCGGTTCGACCGGCGCAAAAATCGCCGAGCGCGCGCCGATGACGATGCGCGCCCGGCCCTGCCGGATTTTGTGCCATTCGTCGTGCCGCTCGCCGGCGGATAAATGCGAATGCAAAACCGCGACGAGCGTCTGCAATTTGCCCGAACTGAACCGCGCCTTGAACCGCTCAACAGTTTGTGGCGTCAGTGAAATCTCCGGCACGAGCACAATCACGCCCTTGCCCTGTTCGAGCGCATGGGCGAGGGCCTGGAGATAAACCTCGGTCTTGCCGCTGCCGGTCACGCCGTGGAGGAGAAAAGTCGAGGGTTGAGGGTTGAGGGTTGAAAGTGGTTTGTCCATCGCCGCTTTGATTTTCTCCAGCGCGGCGGACTGGGCCGGATTTAACGGCAGCGGCTGCGACGGTAGGATCTGTTCGCGCGCATACGGATCGCGCTCGGAAATTTCTGAAGTGATTTCAACCAAGCCGCGATTCTCAAGTTTGCGGACGGTGGCGGTCGTCGTTTCGGCCAATTCGAGCAATTCGGCCAGCAGCATTTCACGGCGCTCTTCGATGATGTTCCAAACTTCCTGCTGGCGCCTGGCCAATTTTGGGAATTCGCCAGCCGGTGGCAGCGCGCGGACGAACAGTTGCTTTTTCCAGCCTTCTTTTTCCTTTCGGATGGCTTCGGGCAGAACAGATTTCAAGGCTGTCTCCGGCGCGCAGCAGTAGTATTCGCCAATCCACCGGGCCAATTTCAAAACCTTCGGCGTCACCAAGGATTGTGCGCCGATGATTTTTAGAATCGGTTTGAGATGGGCGTGCGCGGATTCCTCGGCCAGCGCGGTGACAGTGCCGAAAATTTTCCGCGCGCCGAACGGCACCTGCACGCGCGTGCCGACTTCAACTTGGCCAGCCAGCCCGGGTGGAATCAGGTAATCAAATTCCTTCCGCAGTGCGATTTCGAGGCTGACGCGGGCTATCATTTGTCAATCCCGCGTGATGGCGCGCATTTCGGCCTCAAGCTGCTTTCGCAATTCCTCGCGTCCGGTCGCGTCCGTCTCACGCGGCACGCGCAGAACCTTGCCAATGGTGATTTCGCAGCGCGCGAACGGCAGCGGGATTTGAAACCGGTCCCAGCTCTTCGCCCGGATTTTCCAGTTGAGATGAAAACTGACCGGCACGATGGGCAGGCCGGTCAATTGCGCGGTGGAGATCACGCCTTCCTGGACGATGTAACACGGGCCGCGCGGGCCGTCGGGCGTGATGGCCAGGTCGTGGCCGCGCCTGCCCCAGGAAACCATCTCGCGCAACGCCTGCGGCCCGCGCCGCGACGATGAGCCGCGCACCGGTTCCACCCCGAACCGTTCGAGCACCCCGGCGAGCATCCCGCCATCCCGGCTCGCGCTCACCATCGCCACCAATCGCCTGCCCCGGTCACGGCGCGCGACGTAACGACGGTAGAGAATCAGCGACAGCGACAGCCGATTGTGCCAGATCGCAAAAATGATCTTCTCCTGCGGCACGTCGGAAAAATAGCCGGACAAATCATCCAGCTTGAACCGCAGGGTCGAGGCCAGCGTGTTGGCCAGCACATAAACCAATGCCGCACCCAGCCGCTGGTGCCACTTTGGCGCGTGCGGAATGATAACTCCACTTTTGCGCTTCGGCGCGGCGGGCAACGGCGTTGGGTTTTGGGCTTCGGGCATCGGGCGGATCAACTTTTCTTCAGGCACGCACGCACCAGATCCTCGACCGTCGCCTTTGCGCCAATCATCGCCTGCGCGGCTCGGACGGAATCATACGCGTCAACCTGCTTGAAGCCCAGCGCCATGAGGGCGAGAACGGCGTCGTTTAGTTTCTGGTCGTCGGGCGAAAGCGAATGTTTCGCGCTCGCGGCTTCCCACGCGCCTGCCGCTCCAACCTTGTCGCGCAATTCGACGACGATGCGCTCGGCGGTCTTCTTGCCGACGCCGGAGATTTGCGAGAGCGATTTCACATCGCCGCCGGCCACCGCGCCGCGAAATGCCGTCGCGTTCATGCCGCTCAAAATGTTCAGCGCCGTTTTTGGGCCGATGCCGGAAACGCTGCTGACGAGCAGCCGGAACAAATCGCGTTCCGCCGCTGTCATGAAACCGTAAAGCACGTGCGCGTCCTCGCGGATGACAAGCTGCGTGAGCAGTTTCACCGGCTGGCCGGGCTGCGGTAATTTGTCGAACGACGACAACGGAATGAGAACCTCGTAGCCGACGCCGTTCACGTCCACGACGACCTGCGTGGGCAGCGCCTCGGCGAGTTTGCCTTGGAGAAAAGTGATCATTTCTCTTTTTCCCCTTGATTCGTTTTGGATTCGGCAATCTCGATTATACCAGTAATCTTCAATAGGCCTGAAAGCCCGACAAGGAAGGCTATTCCGAAAAAAGTAATTTGTTCAGCTTCATTCCACCATTTCGGCCAAATAAGATATAGAATGCCAAATGGCGGACAAACGCAGCACGCAATTAGGCTGTAACGACGCCAAGTTGTGGCTTTGATTTTCATTCGTTCGATTCTCAAATCCTTTTCGGAGGTGTCAGATTGTATCGCGAATTTTCCCGCGCATGGGTCAGCGCCAGCGCGAGCGCGTCGGCGGCGTCGGGCGCGGGCGGCTTGGGCAGGTTCAACATCCGCTGGACCATTTTTGCCACGGCGGATTTTTGCGCCGCGCCGTAGCCGACGATGGCCAGCTTCACCTTGCGCGTGGCGATTTCGTAAATGTCCAGCCCCGCCTCGGCGACAGTCGCCAGCGCCGCGCCTCGCGCCTCGCCCATGATGATGGCGGTTTGCAGATTTTGGACGTAAAAAATCCCTTCCACGACGCAAATCGTCGGCTGGTGCTGTTTCAAAACTTCACGCAACGTCTGTGATATTTTCGCGAGGCAGCGCGAGCGTTCCCAGCCCGCCGGACAGGAAATCGTGCCGTGCGCGAGCGCGAGCGGATGCGGTTTGGCGAGCCGGATGACGCCGTAGCCGGTGCCGCGCAGCGACGGATCCACGCCAATAATCACGCTATTTGAATTGGCGGCGGGCCGAAGATTTGATTCAAGAACTGGCAAGGCAGCGCGAGTTGAAACGCCGCCGACGCGGTGCTGCATTTGTTCAAATTGCCGACGTGTGATGCCCACTCGCCGATGTTGCCAGCGGCGGCGGGGTTGCAAAAGCAAAAACACCGGGCGTCACTGCTGGCCGTTCTGGTTTTTGCCCTTGCCGGAATTTTGTGACTGGGCCGGAGGCGACAAAGGCGGAGGCGCGCTGTGAGATTGATTACCACCCTCATTCGGCTGGGGATAATTGGGGCGCGATTCAGCCGGAGGCGTTTCATTCTGTGGCGGGACGTATTCGCGCTGCGGTGGCTGCGCTGGAGCTGGTTCTTGGACCGGCGCACCATAATTGCGCGGCGGCGGTTGCACCGGCGGTGTTTGCTGCACTGGCGCGCCGTAATTGTGCGGCGGCTGCTGTGCTGACGGCGAGAAACGATTCGCTTCGGGCGGGTTGGCCGGCGTTTGCGGTGTCACCGGTGCGCCCACGCGTCCGCCGGAGTTGCCGGGATTCGCCCACGGACTTTGTTGTTCAACCTGCTGGGCTTTTGGAGATGGATAACGCCGGTTGTCTATTGAATTGTAATTCGGCGCTGACGGCTGCACCGGCGTGACCGGCACGTAATGGTTGCCTTGAGCCGGGGCTGTCTGCGTTGGCTGATAACGATTTTGCGGCTGTGAATTGTTGTTTTCATTCCCGTTGTGCGGCGGCTGGTAGGGGCTTCCGACCACCGGCGAAGACAGCCCACTGTGTGGCACCGCATCCCGGTTGGACGGACGCGGGTTGTCAGAGAAATGCGGACGGTTCACCACCAACGTGCGGCCATCGCTTCCAAGCTGTTCGCCGCGCGCGACCGGGCCGGCCGTATCACGGATGGCCACCTGATGGATCGGCGCGTGCGTCGCCTGGGTGATGCGCTGCGGATCAATGCCGTGGTTGATGAAACCCCCGTTGCGGCGGTCCACATCGAAATTGTTGATGACCGTCGTGCGATTGTAAATCTGCGTCACCTCGCGGGATTCAACGCGGTGACGCCACGGATGCGGATCGCAAAAATCCCGCGTCGAAACAAAGGTGAAACAATCCACGCCCAGCCCGAAATCGAAGCCAATGCTGACCGCAGCGCCGTTGTAAAAAAATCCGAGGCCTTCGCGATATTCGCAACGCGGCGGCAACGGCGCCCAGCCGCAATAATCGTCCGAATATCGCCACGTCACCCACGACGGGCCCCAGACCGTGTCCGGATACCAGCACCATCCGAAGCGCGCGTCGCGGAACCAGCGTCCGTAATGGAACGGCGCCCAGCCCCACGAATAATCCGACATCCAATACCAGCCGTCGTCCGTGTAAACCCAGTGCCCGTGGTCGCCATACGGCTGCCACGCTGAATTGTAAACGACCACTGTCGGCCGCCAGCAACGGCCATAGCCATCCACGTCCACCCATGTGCCATACGGCGAGAGCGTGTTGTAAAAATAATCCACCGTGACATCCCCTGACGGCGGGGCGACATCGGTTGTTGCGACCGCGGTGGAATCCGGTGCCGGCGCGGGTTGCGCCGCCGAATACCCCTGCTGCTGCAACATCTGGTCGCGCTGGATCATCGCCTGCACGACCGTGTCCGGCACGCCGATGTCCTTGAGATAAATGATCTGATCCGAATTCAAGCTGAACAGGCTGGTGGTGGTGGTGACGTAAGTCATGATGACATCTTCGCTCACGCCGGACTGTGTGAGCTTGATGACCTGCGCCAGCGAGCTGGACGGATCAATATTCGGCGGCAGCGTCGCCGAGTCACCCGGTGCGGAATTGTCGGGAGGAGGAGACGGCGGCTGGTCTTGCGCGTTGACGACCAAACCGGTTCCACCAGACAGAAACAAGATCGCGGCCACCGCGCCGCCCGCCAGGTTCTTCAAAGATTTGTTTTTCATAAAGGGCCTCAATAATTCAAACAGTTGTTTAATCTAACAACGGATAGACCAATTTGTCGCGACAAATGTTCATCCGGTTGAAAAAGAGCCTTATTTCATGGGGTTAACGGGGGTGTTTTTTATTCTCGCTTTGAGCCTTGCCAAGCCGTAGCCCGAAAGGCGCAAGCTGGTGCCCCCGCCCGGAATTGAACTGGGATCAACGGTTTAGGAAACCGCTGCTCTATCCATTTGAGCTACGGGGGCAATGCTATAAAATCAATACATTTTTACGGCTAAAAAAATGTCTTTGACAATCTGATACTGCAATCTGATACTGATTCTGTGAAAGCGAAAACAGCACAGCGTAACAAAGCCAAACCCGGCAAGATTTGGCAGCCAACACAGTATTCAAATTTAATACGCTATGTTCCATCAGGGACATTTTTTGCACGATTGCGCGTCGATGGCAATCTCATTCGCAAGAGCCTCAAGACGGATACGCTGACCGTGGCCAAGCTCCGACTGGCGGACTTGGAGAAGAGCGAACGTGAGTCAGCCGAAACCCGTGAATCCGCCGGCAAGGGGCGCATGACCTTCGGCGATTGTGTTGCCATCTTCAAAACCCAGACGGAAGCCAGCAGCCACTTAAAACAATCCGCCAAACTTTATCGCGCCGAAGCCATAAAGAGCATTCTGAAATCTTGGCCGGGATTGGAAACCATTGATGTTCGGAAAATTAGTGCCAGCGACTGCAACACTTGGGCTGCAAAATACAGCAATCTGTATTCCGGGACGCGATTTAATGGCGGGGTCGGAGTTTTGCGGGCGGTGTTCAAGATTGGAATTGAATCTGGAGCACTCTTCCACAACCCGGCCATTGGAATCAAACGGGCAAAAATTCGTCCCAAACAACTCTTCTTACCGGAGGTCCAACAATTTGATCGGTTTGTATATGAATTGGAAAACGGAGCAGGTAGGGATTCTCGTAACTGTGCGAATCTGGTTCGGTTTCTTGCATACGGGGGGTTTCGCAAGAGTGAAGCGGCGAACATAACTTGGGCGGACTGCGATTTTGAGAAAAAGGAAATTATCGTTCGTGGTGACCCTGAAACCGGCACGAAGAATTGGAGCGTCCGCCGGGTACCGATGATTCCCGACATGCTAGAATTTTTGCAACGAGTGCGCAGCGAACGTCCAGACGAACTGGCAAGCAATCCAGTGATGAGCGTCCATGAATGTCAGAAAGCGATGGATCGGGCAGCCAAGGTCATCGAAATGAAACGAATCACGCATCATGATTTGCGACATTTGTTCGCGACACTTTGCATCGAGAGCGGTGTTGATATCCCTACGGTGAGCCGCTGGCTTGGTCACAAAGATGGCGGCGCACTGGCGATGCGGGTTTATGGACATTTACGCGATCAACATTCCGTCAACATGGCACAAAAAGTGACGTTTTCAGTTAAGGCAACCACGCCTACTTGACAAATAATTTTCCTGTGGCAGCATATTGCCAGTTCGGATGGTTTTTTGATGTGTTTTTTAACACCTCAATAATTCGTTACACCGAATGATTGTGTTGGACGAGCTTCGACACAATTTTTCTCCGCCAGAGCCGTGAGGCAGGTGCGGTAGTGCAAAACGAAAGCGGTGTTGGTTCAACCGTGACAGGGTGAACCACATTTGCGTTTTGTCACTTGAAGCATTTGCTAGCGGATTTGGGCCTACAAATAAGTCCCCCGTCTGCTTCCGACTTCAGTTAGTCCCTGTGACAAATTTTCTGGAACAAGGCCCTTATGGCAACAGAAAATCGTAGCCTACCGCAGATGGTCTATACGGTTGAGGAAACTGCGGAAATCCTCAAGGTCTGTGAGAAAACGGTCTATCGCCTCGTGGAGCGCAAGATGTTGCACGCAATTAAAGCGTTGCGCCATTTGCGTATCACCAAAAAATCACTGGATAATTTTTTGGCTACCACTGGTGGGGAGGTTGGCCATGAATAATCCCCTTCCTACAAATGCGGCAGCATTTGCCCCGCACGGTTCGGTTCTCGTCCAAGCCGCCGCCTTGATTACGGCGGCAATGAATGAAGGTCGGGTTAAAATTAATCCCGATGGCTCGTTCAACGTCGATGGCATTCCACTGGTGGTATCGGTCTTGCCCGCCAATGGCATTCAAGCGACGGAGGGCAAGAAATTGGTTAACAAGTTCCTTTTCGATGGCAAGAACTGGACGTTGCAGTTCGACGGCAAAGTTGTCGTCGTATCTGATCTGCTGGGACTGCATTACCTTAAACAGATGCTCCAGCGCCCATTAAAGGTAATTCATGTCAGCAGTTTGGTCACCGGGGCGTATGGCGAGCCTGAAGACGTCATGAATCCCAAAGACCTCCTCGAAAGTGGCGTGGCGATTACAAATGAAGACATTGAAGAAATCAGTGACGGCGTGAATTGGGAAGTCGTTACCACCGAATTCCAGGATGAAATCCTGCCAGACGAGAATTACTGGTTTGTGTTCGGTTTGCTGGAAGGTGAATACAAACGTCTCGCCAAGCTTCAAAAGAAAGGGCCGTCGGACGAAATCGTCATGCAGAAGGAAAAAATTAAATCGGACATCAAAGAAATTGAGAAATACTTGGATGAACATTTCCACAAGGGCAAGAGCGTTTGCTTTGAAAATCGGGGCGGACGCGATCGCAGCAGTGTGAAAAATGCCATCACCCGTGCCATTGAGAAGCTGGACGCAGTCCACCCCGCACTGGCCGAACATCTACGCAATTCGATCACGACGGGCTTTACCTGTTTGTATGCGCCCAAAACCGATGCGGTCTGGGTCACGTAACAATTCAAAGCGGCGTTGTAACCGTCAGTTAATTGGGGCTGCAACGCTGCCTTCGCAAACAAAGTGGCGGATGCGTTAACCAGCCAAAATGAAAAACACGAGAAGATGAGGCAATGCCTCTGATGCATTCCAACGAGTGAATGCGACATGCCGGTGGAAAAAATGAAAAAGCCGACGGTGTCGGTGGCGGTATTGGAGAACGTGCCCAGTGCCGTCACCGCTTCACCGCTAGCCTCACCGGCCCGGGATACCTGGTTCACATCCCTTGATAAACCGAGCCAACCGGGAACTTGCTTCATATTCATCCCGGTCAGCCAAATAAATGGTGAATCGAACGAGCAATCAACAAAACATATGGTAAAGAAAATTGCGGGTAAATCGGCGCCCACCGCAGCGTCAGTAGTTAACGTGGTAAAAAAGAATGTGTTCGCGTTTAAGACGCGTCCGGAAATCGCACCGAAGGACCTCCAAAAGGCGGTCTTCGTGAGTGCCGTCAATGAGCAGGGTGGTGAGGTCGGCGAAGAATTCAACCGCGTCGTAGTGACCGTTGAACTCGGAGTCACGGACCGTAAGGGTGGTCACTTCGTGGTCACGAAGGGTTACAACATCGCCCCTAGCGGTCGCGGGTTCACAGCCTTCATTGAGGACTTCAATGCCTGGTCTGGGGCGGGTCTTACCGAAGATGACCTGTATGTCGAGCGCGACTATACCAAGGAGTTCGGGGGCCAGTCGCTGGTCGTCGACATCGGCCATCGCAAGGACGGCAAGGAATGGGAACGACCACTATTGATCCGTCGTTGCTGGCCAGTCTCACAAACAAGACCTCTTTCCCGCCCATTGTTTATTACAACGCGACGATTTCGACGGCGACAACTTTCAGTCCGCAAGCCCCGCGCGACACAAATGCGGCGCCGAATCTGGGTTACCACTACGATCCGTTTGATTATGTGTTTGGCGGAACGGAAGCCCAATCCAACATCACCTTCACCGCCGGAACAGCGGTGGGCTGGTTTGATGCCCAGAGCGGAACAGGTTATGGAATCACATTAGACGAAAGCGTGATCGCGGCATTCAATGGCACGGCCACGGCACCGTGCTGGTTTGCCCGCTATGATATGGTTCAGGAGGGCGGGAACGGCAATTGGACATTAAGAGGTTATCTGGCTGGCATTGTCTCCAACGGCGGTGATTCCAGCTATACGCCCACCTCACCCCAGGCCGTGGCGCAGTTCACTAAATTTTCATCTCGGAACTACGACGGCCAGATATTTCGGGACTATAATGGCTGTCTTGTCATCCAGGCCACGGATTGCGAGTTTTGGGGAGCTGACGGCGGGGGATATGTAGTATCCGAGGGTTACACGAATTGCCTGTTCTTCCGTGTCCCTCCCTATGGGGCGGGCGCCAGTGTCAACAGTTTCACAATGGAGAATTGCACCGTGGAAGGAGGCAACTTAAACCCATTGTATATTGGGCACGATGGCGCCAACTGGCCGGTGTTGATCGTTGACTGCACCTTCGATGGCACTGTCATCTCGATGGACGATAATTCGGGCGGCAACACCAATGTCACCTATTGTGATTTCAACGCTTTTCTAAGCGGTTCAAACCGGCTGGCGATGCTGGGTGCGCACGATGTGACCAACATCATCAGCTTCAACTGGCAGAGCAGTTGGTTTGGGAACTTTTATCTGCCGACTAATTCGCCGCTCATCCAAGCCGGCGGCATAACGGCGGATAAGATGGGTCTTTATCATTTCACGACGCAGACCAATCAAGTGCCGGAGACCAATTCCGTGGTGGACATTGGCTATCATTATGTGGCAACGGATGCCTACGGCAACCCGCTGGACAGCAATGGTGACGGGATTCCCGATTATTTGGAGGATGCCAACGGCAACGGCCTGTGGGACGACGGCGAAACGAATTGGGCCCTATCCATTCTGGTGCAACCGACCAATCTTCTGGCGAATGCGGGAACCAGCCCGATGTTTAGCGTGACGGCAGGAGGCATCACTCCCATTCAATATCAATGGTATTTCAACTCGGCGTTACAGGCCAATGCAACCAATGCAACATTGACCATCAACAACGTCCAGACCAATAACGCCGGCAGCTACTACGTCATTGTCACCAACAATTACGGTTCGCTCACCAGTTCCGTGGCAATTTTAACAGTGATCCCGCCACCCACAGTTTTAATCACAAACCCGGTCAACAACACTGTCTTTATTGCCAGCACGACCAATATAACCGTGACGGCAACCGCAAGCGATATAGCGGGAACCATCAGTCAGGTTCAATTCTTCCAGGGGACAACCAGCTTGGGGATTGTCACAAATTCACCTTATACGCTGGTATGGAGCAATGCGATTACTGGAAACTATGGTCTCACGGCCGTGGCTACGGACAACGGGTTGTCGGCTACTTCCCCGGTCGTAAACATTACGATAACGCCATTGTTTACCACGAACAATTTGTATCTTTGGCTGAAGGAAGATGCGATTACAGGATTAACAAACAATGCGCCTGTCACTAATTGGCCTGACAGCAGTGGTTGGAACTATAATGCGACACAGGGAAGCGCAGGCCAACAACCCCTCTATGTAACGAACATTATCAATGGTCTTCCAGCGGTTCAGTTTATAGACGGGGACTATTTAACCTTGCCAGTGTTTCTTAACGGGACGACGCAGGCGGAGGCATTTGTGGTATTGGAGGCGGCAACGAATATGCCCTCCACACGACAGTCGCTGTGGCGCTTTGGGGCCAACAACACGGGGAATTTGGCTTATCCGAACACCAGCGGAAATATTGTGGAAGGTTTTGGAAGCACGTGGTATTACGACTTGGGAGTTCCGGCACAGCCAATCAACCAGTATCACGTGTTTGAAGTTGAAGGAGGAAATGGAAGTTGGGCGGCGTGGATCAATGGGGTGTTACAGTTGAGCACAACCGGCAATACGTATGGCTATTGGACATACTATCCGAGCTTGGGCGATGGTGGCAATTTTGCCGGGAACATCGCAGAAGTGCTGGCGTTTAACCGGGCACTAACGGCTAGCGAACGGCAGACAGTCAACACCTACTTGAATGGCAAATACGGCTTGACGCCTTCTGTGCCGGCAACACCGAGCAATCTAATGGCGCAGGCCGTTTCACCGACCCAGATTGGTTTGACGTGGAATGAAGCACTCAATCAAGGAGCAACGCAGATAAGTGTTGAACGGTCAACGAACAGCAGCATGGGGTTTGCGGTGGTGGCGCAAGTGGCCAATGCTCTTTCCTATTTGGATACCAATCTGACGGCAGGAACAACCTATTATTATCAGGCGCGTGCCATCAACCTGACAACATGGTCGCCTTACTCGAACGAAACCAATGCGACGACATTGACGACGGGGTCGAGTATTCCATTGGCCAACGTGCTGTTGTGGCTTAAGGCGGACACGGGTTTGGAACAGATCGGCACCAACACGCCTGTGAACTTCTGGGCGGATCAAAGTGGGAATGGCAATAGTGCTTCTCAATCCGTTGCTGGTAATGAACCGTCGTGGGTGGCTGGCGTATTGAACGGAAAGCCGGTGGTTCGTTTTAACGGATCAAGCAGTTATTTGAATCTGCCTAGCTTCATGAGTTCCGTGACACAGGCGGAGGCATTTGTGGTGCTGAAGGCAGCGACGAACATGCCCGCCCAGAACGCCAAATTGTGGCGGTTTGGGGCTAATAACACCGGGAATTTGGGCTATCCGAACACCGGTGGACATATTGTGGAAGGTTTTGGAAGCACGTGGTATTACGACCTGGGAGTTCCGGCACAGCCAATCAACCAGTATCACGTGTTTGAAGTTGAAGGAGGAAATGGAAGTTGGGCGGCGTGGATCAATGGGGTGTTACAGTTGAGCAC
>Ga0181534_10001430_pt1 | contig 15512 bp, 13 predicted proteins | sample PEATcosm2014_Bin_37_FD_119758 | JGI IMG/M metagenome (GOLD analysis project Ga0181534, IMG submission 119758) | Peatland microbial communities from MTU Mesocosm Facility, Houghton, MI, USA - PEATcosm2014_Bin17_10_metaG | ecosystem: Environmental > Terrestrial > Soil > Wetlands > Peat | place... | reverse complement strand
GGCGAGATCAGCTTCTGCGCGTACAACACGGGCGTCGGCTGGCGGAACATCCTCGAGAAGATGAAGGCGAACGCGACCGTCGGCGAGTGGTACCGGACGCATGGCCGCCACGCGGTCTACGCCAAGAACCAGGCGCTCCCGCTCCCGGCGGCGCTCGGCACGATCGCGATGCCCGAGTCGGCGCTGCGGATGCAAGATCGCGACGACGTGGCCGTGGTGCACGAGCTGCCGGGCAAGCGTCGCCTCCCGCTGGTGTCGTGATGCTGGTGTCGTGATGCTCGTGACGCCGACCCGGACTAGGATGACGAGATGCCCGACGACGAAGACGCCCCGGTAGACGAACAGCTCTCGGAGCTGGCCACCACGACCGCCGTCGCCATCCCGACCTACAAGCACGGGCCGCCCGTCGCGCTCACGAACGCACCGGGCGACGAGGCGTACGTCGTCCCCGATGACGCGGCTCCGCCGGCCGCGGAGCTCGAGTCGAGCGGGAGCGACGGCGCGGCCACCGGCCACGGCGAGGTCACGCGCGCACACCTGACCGGGCTCCTCGAGGCGCTGATCTTCGCGAGCGACCAGCCGCAGAAGGCGAGCGACCTGGCCAAGGTCGCGTCCGTCGGCGCCAAGGAGGTGCGCGAGGTGCTCGGCGAGCTCAAGGCGCACTACCAGACGCGCGGCATCCAGCTCGACGAGGTCGCCGGGGGGTGGATCTTCCGGACGAGCTCGGCGTACGCGCCGTTCGTCCGCGATCTCACCAAGCAGAAGCCGGTGCGTCTGTCGCGCGCGCAGGTGGAGACGCTCGCGATCCTCGCCTACAGGCAGCCCGTCACGCGCCCGGAGATCGACGAGATCCGCGGCGTCGACTCCGGGCCGGTCCTCAAGGTGCTGCTCGAGCGCGACCTCGTCCGCATCCTGGGCAAGAAGGACGAGCCGGGGCGCCCGCTGATCTACGGCACGACCAACGCGTTCCTCGAGTTCTTCGGGCTCAAGTCGCTCCGCGACCTGCCGACGCTCCGCGAGTTCACCGAGCTGACCGAAGACTCGCGACGGGTCGCCGAGCGCGAGCTCGGGGAGGTGCTCGACGCGCAGCAACCGCGCGAGCCCGAGCTCGTCCGAGAAGCCGCGCCCGAGGTGAACGACACGATCCCTCCGGAGCCTGGAGGCGTCGACGCGACGGAGGTAGGGATGCCGCACGACACCATCCCGCCGGCCGCGCCAGACTCCGAGCCGGACCAGTCGAGCGAAGCGTCGACGTAGCGGCCCCGCTCCGACCGGCAGCCTTAGGGCCTGTCCCCATATTCGCCTCACCGCTCGGGCACGGGCACGGGCACGGGCACGGAAAGCCGAGGCGAGGCTGGGGACAGGCGCTCGCTAGGCTGCGGATCCCTCTCGAGGCTGGCGTCGGGCCACGAGCACGAGCTCGCCGATCCCCCCGTCGTCGACGCGCGCCGGCAGGTCCCGCGCGAAGAGCGCCTGCCACTCGTCTCGCGACGGCAGTCGCACGTCGACGCGCTCGCCCGTCGCGTCGTCCACGAAACGCCCGCGTCCCGCGCCGAGCCACACCGCGGGGCCGCGGGCGTCCCGAGCGAGGTCCTCGAACCACCCGGGCTCGGGCACCTCGGCGACGAACACCCCGGAAGGCCGCAGCACGCGCGCCACCTCGGCCGGGAACGCCGCGAGCGCTGCGTCGGTGGGGGCGTGCGCCAGCGTCCCGTGCAGCGCGATCACCGCGTCGAAGGAGCCATCGTCCCACGGCAGGCGCTCCCAGAGGTCAGCCCGGACGAGCGCGATCCTCCGCGCGCGCCTGGCGCACTCCGCCAGCATGCGCTCCGACGCGTCGAGCCCCACCACCTCGTGCCCCGCGTCGAGGAGGCGCGGCAGCTCGCGTCCGGTCCCGACCCCGAGGTCGGCGATGCGCGAGCGCGGCGCGAGCAGGGGCAGCAGGCGGTCGAGGCTCTGGGCGAGCTCGGCGGCCGCGCGGGCGTAGACCCGGTCGTACCGCGGGGCGATCGCGTCGAAGAAGCGTGCGCTCACGACGGCTCAGCGACGCTGCGCCTTGCAGATGGACAGGTAGACGGCCTCGTGCACGCCGGCGAGGGTGATCGCGTGGTCGACGATGAGGGCGCGTGCCTCGTCGTCCCACGGCTTCTTCGGCAGCTTCGTCGCGCCGTGACGATGCGCCCTCCCGAGGAGGGCGCCGAGCGCCCCCGCGACGAGCCCGAGATCCTCGTCGGCGATGCGGGTGAGGTCGAGCTTGTCCTCCTGCGGCGCCAGGCGGCGACCGAAGAGCGGCGTCTTGCCGAGGCGGGTGATCCCCAGCATGCGGGGCGGGCGCGCGAGGCACGCGCGGGCGGCGGTGACGACGCGCACCGCGGGGTCGAGGTCGGGGGCCCCGAGCAGCACCGCCGCCGACGGGATCCCCTGCTCCTTCAGGTCGAAGATCCACTGCCCGTCCCTCCCGCCTTTTCCCTTCACGAGCACCGCGATGCGGAGACAGCCGAGGCTGCCCGTGCCCGCGATGCGGTGGGCCATGTCGAGGATCTCGTAGTGGCTGGGGTCGTCGCCCCGCTCGTCCGCGTGGATGGTCCCGACGTAGCTCGCGAAGGCCGCGGGGACCTTCTTCGCCAGGGCAGGCTCGAGACCTCGGTAGCGCGGTCCGAGGACGAGCCTCCGCCGATCGCCCTGTCCGGTGGTGCGCGCGTCGAGGAGCGCGGCCTGCGGGCGATCTTTCACCTGCTCGACCAGCCGCGCGATCGGCGGCGGCATCTCCCGGGGGACCTTGCCCCCGGAGAGCGTCTTCACGTACGCCGCGAGGAGCTTGTCGCAGAGCTCGAGGACCCGCACGCCGTCGGCGCCGAGCTCGCGCCCCCCGAGGATGAGGCTCGTGCTGAGGCGGAGCACGTCGAGGTAGAAGGGGCCGATGACGGCGTCGTCGAAGTCGTTGAGGTCGAAGACGGCGTGCGTCGGAGGGTCCGACCCCGGATGCGGAGCGGGGTGGTTCGGACGGTAGGCCCCGAAGTTCTCGAGGTGCATGTCTCCCGTGAGCCACCCTTTGCCCTTCGGCCCTCTGCGAGGCCAGGGCGGGCGGCGAGCACCTCGTAGAAGAGCGGCGCGGCGCCGCGCAGGAAGGCGAGCGGCGAGGCCGCCATCCGCGCGAGCTTGTGCTCGAAGAGACCCGGGACGCCGCGAGTCACGTTGCGATCGTGCTCGAGCTGGAAGCGAGCGAGGGCGGCCGGGTCGAGAGGGAGCATGCGGAGGAGCTTCGTGCCAAGAGGCGGCATTCGCAACCTTCCTCTCGCGGAGCGGCGGATGGGTCCGGTCGCCAGGCCCGCGCGGCTGTCGTAACCTCGTCTCCTCATGTCGCTCGCAGCCCAGATCGCCCGCTCGCTCGAGGAGGGGCGTGGCGGCCCGCTCGCGATCGCGGCGTCGACGGTCTGGGGAGCGATGGCCGGGCGCTCCCTCGTCAAGCCGCTCCTGTTCCCGTCCGACAAGCGGGTGATCGTCGTGGGGGGGGGGACGCTGGGCGGCTCGGGAAAGACTCCGCTCGCGATCGAATGCGCCCGGTATCTCGCGTCCATCGGGGAGCGCGTCGCGCTGGTCGGCCACGCGTATGGCGCCATGCCACCCGAGCCGCTCGTCGTGTCGCTGCGCGACCACGTCGCCTGCGTGGGCGACGAGGCGCTCGTGGCTGCCCGTGCGCTCGTGGGCTGCGACGTCCCCGTCGTCGTGGCGCCCACGCGCCAGGCCGCGCTCGATCTCGCCCTGACGCGCGCTCGAGTCGCGGTCGTCGACGGGGTCAGCCAGACCTCCCCGGTCCGCGCGCACCTCGCGCTCCTGTCGGTCGACGCGTTGCAGCCCTGGGGCTCCGGGATGTGCCCGCCGCACGGCGATCTCCGGGCCCCCCGCGAGGCGCTCGTATCGGCGTGCGACCGCATCGTCGCCGTCGGCGACGACGCGACCCTCTCCTACGACCTCTCGCCGTACGACAGGCCGATCCATCAGGTCCGCACCGTCTCCGACGGCGCGTGGCTCGACGGGGTTCGGCTCGGGTGGGGGGAGATCCGGAGGCACAAGGTCGCCGTCTGGACCGCGATCGCTCGGCCGGGGCGAGTCATGGACCAGCTGGCGAAGGTCCGCGTCGTCCCGAAGCTGGCCATCCACGTCCCCGATCACGGCATCGCGTCGACCAGCGAGACGACGCGCCGCGCGCAGCGGGCCCTCGAAGCGGGCGTCGACCTCTGGCTCTGCACCGCGAAGTGCGCGGTTCACCTCCCGCCCCAAGTCGACGGCATCCCGCTCGCCGTCATCGACTACCGGCTCCGTCTGGGCGACGGATTCCGGACCGCGCTACGCGCCGCCGTCGGCGTCTGAAGCGGACAGCTCGATCCAGAGCTCCTTCGCGCCGCCGGGCGCGAGCTCGATGAGGGCCTCCCCGGTGTTGAGGGCGTTGCCGGGTGCCGTCCACGGCTCGAGGCAGACGAAGTCCTTCCCGGGCAGCGTCCACACGACCCAACGCCCGAACTCGGCGCTGGTGCGCACGGTCACCGCGCCCCCGTCCGCACGGAGCGTGCTCTCGGTGCTCCCGTGATCGAGGAGGTGGAGGTCGGTCTCGCCGTTCGCGAGGTCGAGCCCGCGATACGGGCCGGTCTCGCGCGTGACGTTGTCGTAGGCGCGGGTCGCGGCGGTCGTGATGGTGGCGTGCGCCTTGTCATGCACGAGGAAGTACGGGTGGATCCCGAAGCCGAAGGGCATGGTGTCCTGTCCAGTGTTCTCGACGCGAAGCGCGAGCCGCAGGGAGCGGTCGCTCAGCACGACGTCGAGCGTCGCGAGGAAGTCCCACGCGAAGACGGCGCGCGTAGCGTCGGTGGACCCGAGCGAGAGCCTCGCGTGAGCCGGGCCCGTCTCGACGACGGCCCAAGGCATGTCCCGCGCGAAGCCGTGCTGCTTCAGCGCGCCGCTCTTCCCGCCGCGGGCGTAGCGCCCGTCCGCGAGCTTCCCAGGCGCGGGGAACAGCAGCGGAACGCCGCCGCGCACGTTCTTGGCGAGGTCGCCCAGCGTCGCCTCGTCGAGATAGAGACGTTCCCGCCCGCCGGAGCTCCAGCGAGTCACGATCGCGCCGCGAGCGGCGACGAGCGACGCGCGGCTCGATGCCGTCGCGAGGGTGATGGCGTCCGGGGATGTGTCGGGTGTGCCGCGCATCCGCAAAGCATCCCAGGGACGGGCCGGGGTGTCGATGCCGTGACGTTGACAGCCCGGGTCGGCTCCTCGTACGCTGGCTCCATGATGACTCGGCAGCTCTCGAACCGTGTTTGGCTCGCCATCCTCGCTCTGTCGGTTGGCGTCGTCGTCGCATGCAGCTCCTCCACGACCACGACCGAGGAGAAGGACAGCGGCGCCGTGACCTCCAGCAACCATGGCTCCACGTCCGGCTCCGCCAAGTCGAGCGGCGCGGAGAGCACGTCGAAGGCGTCGACCAAGGGCTGATCGAGCCGACCGGCTCTCCAGCCGGCCCAAGCTCGGCGTCGTTGCGGGCTGTCAGCGCGGAGCCGTGCCGCTCCGGGCGTACACGCTCCCTGGAAACAGGAGCCCGAAAGCCACCCGGCGCTCCGCCGCGTCTCCGGCCCGACCGAGGCAGTCGAGCGCCTGAATGGCAAGGGTCTCGCGCTCTTCGGCGAGGGTTCCCCCCGGGAAGCGATGGAGCGCATCGTTCGAGAGGGCGAGCGCCTGGCGGCAGTCGCCCGTCCGGAGCGCCCGGCGGGCGTCGAGCAGGAGAGCGCTCTCCGTAGGAGCGTCCGCCGCGCGATCCGGTGACAGCGCCACCGCGCGCCGCGGAGGCCCGGGCGCCGCTGGCGTCGGCTCCGACGTGAGCGACGAGGCGGGCGACGCTGGGATGTCGTAGGGCGGAGTCAGGTCCGAGACGACGGCAGCCGGGGCCGCGACCGCGACGCGGCCTGCAACGGGGGGAGGCTCGGGCGGAGCCCCGACCGACGACGAGAGCGAGGGACGCACGATAGCGGCCGCCGCTCCGACCGCGACGAGCCCAGCCAGCGCGGCCAGCTTTGCCAGTGCCGCCACCTTCCCCAGCGGCTTGGCGCCCACCGTGGCCGCGACGACGACAGAGCCCGCCCCGACGGGGGGAAGGCGTTCGGCGAGGGCGGCCCAGAGCGCGGTGCGCGTCGCGTCGTCGGGGCCGCGCGTGACGCCGCTCTCGAGGAGGGCGCGCTCGAGGCTGCTCCCGTCTGCCCGCGCGAGCAGTCGCTTCGGATCGCCCATCGTCATGGCGTCCACCTGGCGAGCGAGCGGGCGGCCTCACCGAACGGAGAGGGGACCGCGCGCACGGTTCGCTCGCGTGCGCGGAGGCGCTCGACCGCCTCCTGGAAGAACTCTCGCGCCAGGCGCAGCCGAGATCGTACCGTTCCCACGGGGACGTCGAGGAGCTCCGCGATGTCGTCGCCTCCGAGCTCGTCGAGCTCGAACAGCGCGAAGACGATCCGCTGCTCCTCCGGCATGCGGCTCATGATCGCGTCGAGGGTCTGACGGGCGCGCTGCTGGTCGACGATCGCGGCCGTGTCGACCGGGCTCCTGTCGTCCGCGGCGACGTTCGGCGTGGCGAGCTCTCGCCGCACGTGGGCGAGTCGCCGGCGGTCGGACGCGACGTTCGTGCAGATGCCGAAGAGCCAGGTGGTGAGCCTCGACCTGCCTTCGAACTCCGGGAGCTTGCGATGCGCCACGACGAAGACCTCCTGCGCAGCGTCGGGGAGGTCGCTCTCCGGGACCCCGAGCCGGCGGAGCGAGCGCCAGACGAAGCTCACGTGCTCGTCGTAGAGCGCGCGGAATTCGATCGGTGTCGGCATGGGAGCGGGCCTGAGAGGGGTGGTAGCACGCGGTCCGTGTTTGGCGACCCGGGGCGCTCAGAACCGCGCGACGACGCCGACGGTGGCGCCGTGCGGCGTGGGGGACACACTGGGGAGCCACGAGATGCTCGATGCGGCGTCCGGCTCGGGGCGGGCCGGCATTCTGGCGAGCGCGGCCGAGTCGATCGCCGACGCGACGATGATCCCCGCCAACCCACCCAGAACGGCCCCCTCGCCGGCGCTCGACCCCAGGAAGTCAGGCTGGACGCAAGGCTGCGGGGCGATGGCGCTACCGCCGCACGTGTCGTGCTCCGTGGCCGTACCGATGAGATCGCCCAGCAGGGCAAACGCCGTGACGGCGCCGACGCGGAGCCCGAGGTCGGCGAGGCCCATGCCCCACCGTCCGTGCGCGGCGTGGACGATCGGCCCACCGAACACGAGCCCGCCGACGCCGGACCCGAGGAGGAACTCCTGCGCGCCCAGACCGGTCGGGATGGCGGACCATAGGATGAACGTGGTCGCGTTGGCGTCGACGAGGAGCGTCTGCCAGCCGTACCATCGCGACTTCAGCCGCGACACGGGCGGGTCCGGGTCCGTGTCGGGCTCTGGGCCGCGAACCTCGACGTGCTCCGCGATGACAGGGTCGGGCATCGAGGGAGGCGGAGGGACTGCGACCGGAGTGGGCGCGGGGCGCGGCTCGGCGGCGAGCTCGTCGAGCATCAGCGCGAGCGTGACGACGACGGCGTCCGCCACGCGGCGGCACGACGGCCCATCTGCAGCCAGGGTCCGCGCGCTTCGGTTCGGGTCGCTCCGTCGAACGGTGGCGACGTACCCGCCGTTCAGCCGCGCGAAGATGACGTCGAAGCGGAGGGGCGCGTCGTCGGCGGAGGGGTCGAGGGCGTCGCGGCCGAGCGCACGGCCGACGGTCGCCGCCAGGCCCGCGGCGTCGGGGCAGTCGGTCGCCTCCGTGGAGTGCGCGACCTCGAGGTGGACGCGGGGGTCGGCGGCGGCGGGGCGGGGGGCGAAGAGGAGCGCGAGGATGGGCAACGCGCCCGCCAGGCGCTTGCGGGCGCCCCATGCGGCCGGGCGATACCGAGTGAAATACTGAACGAGCGCAAGGAAGAGAGAAGTCATGACCGATCAGTGGGGGCGACGAGGGCTCGCGATCACACAATCTGCCCTCCGCGCCGGAAGCTGCAACTCGACCCCCCGGCGCGCCGCGAGAGGGGCCGCCCGCCCCCACGACAATCGCGGCTACTGGTCCTGCACTGCGGCGACCTCGGGTCTCTGCCCAGGTCGAGCGAGCGCGCGGTCGCCGCGGAGGTCTTGGAGCCGGGCCGCGAACCTCGCAAGGACGCGGGCGCGGTAGTCGGAGAGGTGAAGCTTCATGAGGCCGTCCGCGAGGACCACGTCCGCGTGCGCAGCGGCGGCGGCGCGACGGCGGAGCCTCACGCGCCACGCCGTTCGAAAGAGCGCCTCGAGCACCGGACCGGCGGGCCAGTAGGCGAGCTCGGCGGCAGCCTGGACGGCCGAGCGCTCGCGCGGGTGTTCGTCGGGCCGGGCTGCGAACGAGGGGAAGAGTTGACGGACCCAGCCCGTGTTCGCCGCGCAGAGCGCGGCGTAGGCCGGGTGCCCCGACATGGGCTTGGCCGACACGAGCTGGTGCGCGGTGAAGAGGTCGCGGTGGTAGGCGATCGCGAGCTCGCTCTCGTCGACGATGTAGTTCGGGCAGATGATGCGCCGCGTGCCCGTGAGCGTCGTCGCGAGGAAGAGCATCGTGTACGCCGTGTACGCGCGTCCCGCGGCGGCGATCACGAAGAGGTCGATGTCCGCGGACCGACCGGCGACGTTGCGGTGGGCGACGCCGCCCGAAACGACCAGGCCGCGCACGAACGGGAGAACCTCGAGGATCGCGAGTGTCCGCCGATGCTTGTCGAGGAGCGCGCGCGTCATCGCCTCGCGCTCGGGCATCTCCGCGACGAGCGACTCGCGCCCGGCGAGGACGAGGTACCCGTGCGGGTGCAGCGTGACGAGCGAGGCCAGCGCCGGCCCGGTCGCGAGCCTCCGCACGGCGGGCAGGTCGAGCGCCACCCCCATGGCCGCTGCGACTGCGTGATCGAGCGGCAGCGGCGAGGAGAAGAGGTCGGCGTAGACGACGGCGGCGAGGAGGGCCCACTCGGCCGGCGTGAGCGATGCTGGCGCGGGGTGAAGCGGCGCGGGGAGCGGGGTCGTCGCGTCGGCGCGTGCGACGCTCGTCCCGTTCACGTGCGGGTCGCGCCCGACGACCGGCGCCGGACGCACGCGAGACGGGCCGGCAGCCCTCGCCCGCGCCCACAGGACCTCCGCGGTGCCGCGCCACGAGAACGCCTTGGCCCTCGCGTGTCCGGCCTCGGACTGCGCGCGGCGGCCCGGTGCGTCGCGGAGCGCGTCGGCGATGGCGCGGGCGAACGCCTGGTCGTCGCCCGTGGGGACGAAGCGGGCAGCGTCGCCACCGACCTCGCGGAGCGCCGGCACGTCGGACGCGACGACGGGGGTGCCGCACGCCATCGCCTCGAGAAGGGGGAGACCGAAGCCCTCGAGCTTGGGTGTGAACGCGAAGAGGTCGGCGCCGGTGTAGAGCGCCGCGAGGTCGGCCTCGCCCACGTAGCCGAGCCAACGCACTCCGCGGCTTCCAGCCCGGGCCTCGAGGGCGCGCAGGAGCTCGGCGTCCTTCCATCCCCTCCCGCCGACGACGACGAGCTCGCGCGTCTCCCCCTCGGCGCGGAGCCTGTCGAAGGCGCGTAGCAGGGTGTGGAGGTCCTTGCGCGGCTCGAGCGTGCCGACGGTGAGGACGTAGGGGGACGTCAGGCCATGACGAGCACGCACGGCCGCGACCACCTCGGCCGAGGCAGGCGAGCACGACGGGTGCGCCGCCCCCGGAAGGAGCGCCGTACGCTCGGCCTTGACCCCGAGCAGGTTGACGATGTCGCTCTGCGAGGCCAGCGAGACGGTCCCGATCACCGACGCGGTCGCCGCGACCTGCTTCAGCATCGGCGCCATGAGCAGCCGCTTCTGCAAGGTCGCGTGCTCCGGCATCCGCAGGACGGCGAGGTCGTGCACCACGACGACGGTGGGACATGGAGACGCGAGCGGGACGGCATAATTGGGGAAGACCGCCACGTCGGCCTGCAGATGGGCCAGGAGGCGCGGGACGGCGGTCTGCATCCAGACGGCCCGGATCGCCGGACCCTCGACGTGGAGGTGGGGGGCCCAGCGGCCCGTGAGCTCGGGGGCCGGCGGTTGGTTCGACAGCAGCACGACATCGTCGCCTGGCGAGCGGCTCTCGAGCAACGCATCGACGAGGTGCTCCGTGTAGTACCCGATGCCGGTACGCAGCGGCGTGCAGGTCGTGACCTCGACGGCGAGCCTCATCCCGTTACCTCGAGCATCCTCTTGGCATACCCTGGGGCGCGATGGCTTGCACTCGGTACGGCAGCCGCGCCGTCGCATACGCCATCGCGCGGGCCTTGCTGGTCGCCCTCGCCCTCGTACTCCCGTTCGAGGCCCCCCTCTTCAGCCTCTTCGGGTTGCAGCTCACCTCGGTCGAGGTGCTCCTGTACGCGATGCTCACCGCCTGGGGCGCCGCCGTGGGGCTGTCGCTACTCGCGAAGTGGCCGTCCCGCGCCGAGGTCGGACGCTTCGTCCGCGAGCCACTCGTCGCCGCGACGCTCGCGTTCGCGGGGGCGGAGCTCCTGTCTGCGGCCGTCGCCCCATCGCTCCGCGCCGCCGCCCTCAAGTTCGCGCTTCGCAGCCTCTCGGGCATCCTCGTCTTCTTCGCCGCACGCACCCTGGCCGCGACCGAGACCGTGGCGCCGCGAGTCTCACTCGCGCTCGCGCTCGGGGCGGTCCTGTCCGCGCTGACGGCCCTGCTCGATGCCGTCGCGCCCTCGACGGGCCCTGTCTGGAGTCACTTTCGCGACGCCGGCTTCAACGCCTTCGGCTTCGCGCGCGCGGCGGGCGTCTTCGCCTACCCGACGATCGGCGCGATGTACTGGGAGGCGTTGGCCCCCCTGGTGGTGGTCCTCGCCGCGCTGGGCGTCACGAGGCTCACGTCGGGGCGCGCCCTCGCCGGCATGGCCGCCTCTGCCGTCCTCTTCGGCGCCATCATCGCGAGCGGGACCCGCTCGTCGCTCGCCGGCGTGGCCCTCACGGCCGGCGCGATGCGGCTCCTCGCGCGCCAGTGGAGCCCGACGGTCGCCCGGGCGGGCTCGTATGCCGTCGGGGTCCTCGCCCTGACGTCGCTCCTCGCGGTCGGTCTCGCCGGCCGTGATTCGCTGCTCGCGCAGCGCCTTCGATTCTGGGAGGACAAGGCGTGGTTCGGCGCCGAGTACTCCTTGCCCACGGAACCGCGCACGGTGAACCCGGGCGAGGTGTTCGCGACACGCCTCACGCTCCGCAACACGGGGACACTCACGTGGCGCCATGACGGCCCGCAGCGCATCCGCCTCGCCCACCGCTGGTACCTGACGACGGAGAGCGGGACGACGAGCATGCCAATCCCGCCCGGTCGCCAGCGCACCGAGATTCTGGTCGACGTCCCGCCGGGCGGCGTGACCGAGGTCACGGCGTTCGCCGAGGCGCCGGCGGTGGCGGGGAGCTACGCGCTCGCCTGGGATCTCGTGCAGGAGGACGTCGCGTGGTTCGGCGAGACGGGCAACCGGGTCCCGGTCGTGGAGATCGATGTGGGCGCAAGGGGGCAAGGCGCGGCGGCGCGTCCATCGAGCACGGCCATCCCCGCGCCCGTCGGCCCCGCGGTCGCCCCAGCGCCGCCCGGCCGGCTCGCGCTCTGGCGCGCCGCGGTGCTGCTCTGGCGGAGCCATCCGCTGCTCGGCAACGGACCAGACACGTTCCGGCGCCTCTACGAGGACGTCATCGGCCTCGGCCCGCGCGGCGAGCCGTTCACCGACACGCGCATCCACGCGAACAGCCTTTATTTCGAGACGCTGGCCGACCTCGGGCTCCTGGGCCTCGGGGCCCTCCTCGCGCTGATGGCCGCTCTCGGGCGCAGCTTGTGGCGTTCCAGCGAGGAGCTCTGCCTCGGGCTCGGGCTCGCTGCCGCCGCGTTCTTCATCCACGGCACGTCCGATTACTTCCTCGAGTTCACGCCGACGTTCGGCTTGCACTGGATGCTGCTGGGGCTGGTCGCGGCGCGCTCCGTTCCGGGCGGTCGAGCCCCAACGCGATGAGACAGCCGACCCCGAGGAGGACCTCCGCGAGGACCGTGGCCAGCGCAGCGCCGGGGCCGGAGCCGCTGGGAATGAGCGTGAGATCGAGCGCCACGACGGCGACGAGCATCATGAAGGCGAGGGCAGTGTTCACCCGCTCACGGCCACGCGCGACCAGGAAGTGGGTGAGCCCGAAGTTCACGTAGACGAGCGGCACGCCGAACGCGAGGACCCGGAGCGAGTCTTCCGACCGCCGGAAGGTCGCTCCGAAGACCGTCTCGATGAGCGGCCCACGCGCGAGCAGGAACACGGCGCCCACCGCGAGACCGATCCCGAGGAGCGTCAGCGCGATGCGGCGCTCGAGGCTCCTGGCCGCCGATACCTGATCCGCGTGGGCCCGAACGAGGCGCGGAAAGGCGACGGCGAGCACGACGGCCGGTAGCAGCATCGCCCCCTCGAAGAGCTTGTAGGCGGCGCCGTACGCGCCGAGCTCGGCGTCCCCCGAGAGGCTTCGCACGAAGAGCGTGTCGACCTTGAAGTAGAGGAGCGAGAGCAGCCCGGCGACCCATATCGGTGTGGCTTCGCGGAGGGCGACGCGGGCGAGCGTTCGGTCGATCGTTGCGGCGACGGCGCGGGGGTAAACGCGGAGGACGCCGTACAGACCGTAGGCGAGGCCGCCGACGCTCGCGGCGGCCATCGCGAGGCAGAGCGACGCCAGCGAGCGACCGAAGGCCAGCGCGCCCAAACCCAGCGCGGCGATCAGCGCCGCGCGCGCGGCGTTCTGCCTCGCCTCGTCGGCGAAGCGCTCGGTCCCCCGGAGAATGGCGCCGACGTGGTCTGCGAACGCGTTGCAGGCCGCCGCGACCCCGAGGAGCGCCACGGCGACGCGCGTCTCGGCCCCCTCCGCGAGGACGGCGACTGCCGCGACGACCACACCGTACGGAACCGCTGCGAACCCGCGAAGGGTGAGGCCGAGGCGGACGATAGACGGCCGATCGGCGCCGCCCCGCGCCAGGGCGCGCGTCGTCCAGATGCCGAGACCGAGGTCCGCCGCGAGCGCGAGCACGGCCGTGACGGTGGTCGCGAAGACGAACCTGCCGAACGCGGCTTCGCCGAGGACGGGGGCGGCGACGACGGTCACGACGAGGCGGCAGCCACGCTCGAGACCGAGAGAGGCCGCCTTGAGAGCGAGGTTCTTGAGGATGCTCCCCGGCCCGCCGGCAGGCACGGAGGTCAGCCTCCGCGCTGACGCACGCGGGCACGGAGCGTATCGCCGAGGACGCGCGGGACGGTCCGGGCGGCGATCGCGAGATCGACCGCGAGGCTCCACTCCCGGACGTAGCGGACGTCGTACGAGAGCCTCTCGGCGATCGTCCCGGAGTGGTCGCCGCGGAGCCCCTGCACCTGCGCGAGCCCGGTGATGCCGGGCCTGACCGAGTGCCTCTCGTCGTAGCCGCGGAGCTCGGTGCGGTAGCGCGCCACGCGCGACGGCACCTCGGGGCGCGGCCCGATGACGCTCATGTCCCCCTTGAGCACGTTCCAGAGCTGCGGCAGCTCGTCGAGGCCGAGCGGCCGGAGCCAGCTCCCGAGACGCGTGGCCTGCCCGGCGTCGTTCATCGTCCGGAGCTTCACCATCGTGAACGGCTTGCCGCCGAGCCCGACGCGCTCCTGAAAGAACAGCGGCTCTTGCCTGTCGGCGAGCGCGATCGCCGCGCCACATGCGACCATGAGCGGCGCCGCGGCGCAGAGCCCCGTCGCGGCGAACGCGACATCGAACACCCGCTTCACACCCGAGAGCGCGCCGTTGCCGACCAGCGTGAGCTCGCCGCCGGGAGGGTCGGCGGGCCCGGCCGGGCCCGGGCTCCGCTCGACGGGCCTCGGGACACCGTTGCTCCCGCCCGTGGAGTGCGCGGCTCTGCCGCCGGTCATGGCCGTGCGCGCTCCCACCGAGACGCGCCCCCGCCGCGGGCGTGGCGGACGGTGGCGGCCGCGCGCGGCATCCACGGCGGCCGCAAAACGTCGCTCGAAGTGGCTGCGGTCGAAGCGATGGGCATACTCGCGGAGCGTCGCGGGGTCGAACGGCACGGGCATCCTGGAGAAGCGGTCGATCGCGGCGCGGACGGCGTCGACGGTGGGGGCGTCGATGCGCACGCCCGTCACTCCGTCGTGAACGATGTCGAGCGCGCCCCCTTCGGCGACCGCGAGGACTGGCTTGCCGGCGGCCAGCGCCTCGACCATCACCATGCCGAAGTCATCCACGCCCGGGTGGAGCAGGGCGCGACTCCGGGCGAAGAGCGCCACGAGCTCCGCCTCTTCCAGGCGCGGCAAGAGCGTCACGTTCGGACCGGCCAGACGCTCAAGCCGCGCCCGCTCCGGGCCGTCGCCGACGACGACGAGGCGCTCCCTGCGCCCCTGGAAGGCGCGAAGGGCGAGGTCGACGCGCTTGTTCGGTACGAGCGCCGAGACGACCAGGAAGGGTGCGCTCGGGTCGTGCGGGTAGGCCGCCGCCGCCGCGAAGCGGCTCGTCTCGATCGGCGGCTCGATCACCTCGGCGTCGCGCTGGTAGTACTGCCGGATACGCTCGCGCGTGTACGAGCTGTTCGCGATCAGCACGTGCGGGCGCGCGGCCGCCTCGACCTCCCAGCGGCGAAGGTAGTGCGCCGCGCTCCGGAACGCCGCGCGCCCCACGCGGCCCCCCGGCACGCTCGCCTCGTAGGCTGGCTGCCCCTCGCGCGTGTAACGCATCGTCGAGTGGACGTACGCGACGTGGAGCGCCCCCGCGGGGGCGCGCGCGCCGATGGCCACGCAATGGCTGCTCGAGACCACGAGCGAGTACCCCGCGAGGTCGAACGACTCGACCGCCCGCGGGAACAGCGGGAGGAGCGCGCGAAAGCGGCCGCTCACGAACGGCGCGTTCGCGACGCGGTGGATGGCCGACGTCGTCGCTCGCCGCGTGGACAGCGCCGGGGACAGCCGCGCCGGGTCCCACGTGAGCGTGAACAGGTCGGCGTCGGGGAAGACCCCGTACAGCGCCTCGACGACGCGTTCCCCCCCGCGCATCGAGGTCAGCCAATCGTGCACGATCGCGACCGGCTCGCCCATTCGTCGTGGCGCGGACCCTAACACGGGAATCTCGGGCGCGGGAGTTGCCCTTGCGGCGGCCGAGCGGCGCTACCGGCCGGCGCCGAGAGCGAAGCACGCGACGGAGAACCGCTCGAACGCCTCCTGGGTCACCTGCTCGTCTTCGAGCGCGAAGCCCGCGTCTCGAAACGCCCCGAGCGTCGCGTCCCGCTCGCAGTCCTCCGAGAAGACGATGACGACCCGTCCGTCGACGGCGAGGTGCGCGGCGGCGCCGCGCGCGAATCTCCGGATCGTCTCGAAGCCTTTGCCAGCGAGGAACGCGTGCTCGAACGGCGTGGCGGGCTCGTGGGGGTAGAACGGGATGTTGAAGGCG
>Ga0181534_10001429_pt1 | contig 15514 bp, 10 predicted proteins | sample PEATcosm2014_Bin_37_FD_119758 | JGI IMG/M metagenome (GOLD analysis project Ga0181534, IMG submission 119758) | Peatland microbial communities from MTU Mesocosm Facility, Houghton, MI, USA - PEATcosm2014_Bin17_10_metaG | ecosystem: Environmental > Terrestrial > Soil > Wetlands > Peat | place... | reverse complement strand
CCGCCGAACTGATTCAGGTTGAACTGCTCTCGGGAGGAAGCAAAGTAACTCCGCGCGTCCAGCTTGGTATTACGGAAATATTCAAAGAGGGAGCCATGATATTGATTCGACCCCGACTTGGTGGTTACCAGCACCGTCGGTCCCGCGCGTGTGCCGTACTCCGCCGAGTAGTTGTAGGTGAGGACCTTGAATTCCTGGATGTCATCAATGGAAGAAAAAATGGAGATGCCGCCGGAGGTCAGTTCGTTATTATCGTTGCCGTCCAGCAGCCAGTCCGTGCTTTGGGCCCGCGATCCGCCCACCGAAAGTGAGAATGTTCCTCTGGCTGAAACCTCGCTGCTGGCACCGCCGTTGAAAAAACTCTGGGGATTGGTTTCTTGCGTCGTGCCCGGAGTGAGCGTGGCCAACTGCACGAAGTCGCGGCCGTTCAGAGGGAGTTCGGCTACCTGCTCGGAGGTGATAACCTGCCCCAGTGTCGGATTCGCGGTCTCCACCGCTACTTCGGTGGCGCTCACCTCAACCGTGGAAGTCACCGAAGCCGGCGCCAGCGAGAAATCCACTTCCCGGTGCTCGTCCACCTGCAACCGGATGTCCTTCTGCTCATTCGACTGAAATCCCTGCGACTCTACCCGAAGGGTATAAAACGACACGGGTAACACGGGGATCAAATAGTGACCCGAGTCGTCTGTCCTGGTCTCTCGTACCAGTCCGGTATCCTGTGATGTGGCCTTCACGAGGGCGCCCGACAAGACGGCCCCCGCTTTGTCGGAAACCGTTCCCGACAAACTGCCAGTAGCCTGCCCATGAAGGATCGGGCTGAAGGCAAAGAACGCTGAAAGGAAGCAAATTGCCGTGAGGCAGGCTCGTTGGTTAGGCATCAAAACCTCTTTTCGATGGTCGGATACCGAGTGATCGGTCGAACATTTTGAGGTTGGGAAGGATGAGCAGGTTTTATAAATGGCACGTTGGCGCGAAGTCAAGACTTTTCGGTCGCATCCATCGGCAAGTCGGCGCTAAATTCCCAATCGAGACAAAGGAAAATCCACAACGGGGCCGCCTGCGATGGGTCGCTTGGAAGAAAGAGCCTCGAGGTCACAAGCAAGTCTGTCTTACTCTCCGTAGGGGACCCAGATGTTCTTGACCTGAGTGGCGTGCTCTAGAAACCATCGGCCTTCGCCCTGTTTGGCGTCGAACCAGTCGATGGCGCGGCCCTCATTGGTGAACACCTGTTTCAAATTGCCGGTGGAAAAAGACTTGGCCGCGGCCGCATCGGATGCATTCGAAAAGCTCCAGAGCGCATCCACATCGTCGTGTTCGGCGAGCGTCTTGAGAAGCTCAGACGCGGGACCGGTTACCAGATTGATGGCTCCATCCGGCAGGTCGCTGGTATCGAAGATCTGATAAAGATCGCCGGCGATAAGCGGGTACGTTTCGCAAGGAACGGCCACCGCGGTGTTCCCCGCGGCAAGAACCGGCAGGGCCAAAGAGAGCAAGCCCAACAGGGGCGCATCAAGTGGGCAAATTATCCCCACGGTTCCGATGGGCTCGTTCATGGCGATGGCGATGGCCCGCAGGGGAGGATTATGAACCGCGCCATCGAACTTGTCCGCCCAAGCGGCATACGAGAAAATTCGCTCGATGCTGGCCTCGACTTCCTTTTTCGACTGGCTCTCGCCCACCGCCAATGCCAGGCGGCGCGCGATTTCAGCCTGCCGCAGCGCAAGATTTTCCGCCAAGTAGTAGAGAACCTGGGCTCGGCTGTGCGCAGTTGCCTTCGCCCAACTGGACGCCTTGCGGGCGGCCTCTACCGCGTTGCGGATATCCTTTCGATTGCCGACTGGCGCCTCCCCCAAAAGCTGCCCGTTGAGACCGCGTACCTCAAAGCTGTAGCCGGAATCCGGTCTTACCTGCTTGCCGCCGATATAAAGCTTCACCGTTCGGTCAATGGATTGCTCCGTCGGCAGATTCGCGCCTTCCGTATCCTGGATAGCGGGCTTGGCGATCGATAACTCCGGAGCATGCTTGAACCAGTTGGGTTCCATATATTCCAGGAGACCCTCGCGCCCACCCTCCCTGCCGTACCCACTTTCCCGATACCCGCCGAATCCGCAGGCCGCGTCGAAAAGGTTTGTGCAGTTCACCCATACCACGCCTGCCTTGATCTGCGCCGCCACCTGCAATGACAGATTGATGCTCTCGCTCCAAATGCAACCCGCGAGACCGTAGACCGTGTTATTCGCCAGTTCTACCGCTTCCGCAGGGGTGCGAAAAGTTGTCGCGGCGAGCACCGGGCCGAAGATCTCTTGTTGCATAACCGCGGCCGTCGGATGGACGTTGCTCAATAGCGTGGGTGGGAAATAAAGTCCACGGGTCGGCATATCGATCCTCGGCTGCCAGCAGTTTGCTCCTTCCGCCACCCCCTGATCGACCAGTCGGCGTATACGATCCAGTTGAACGGGAGCAACAATCGCTCCGATGTCGATGCTCTTATCCAGGGGCGGCCCAACTCGCAGCGTGCTCATGCGGCGACGAATTTTTTCCATAAGCGCTTCCGCAATGCTCTCCTGCATGAGCAGGCGCGACCCGGCACAGCAAACCTGTCCTTGATTCAGCCAGATTCCATCAACTAGTCCCTCCACCGCGCTGTCAAGGTCGGCGTCTTCAAAAACCAGGTAGGGGGACTTCCCCCCCAATTCCAACGACAGCCGCTTATGACTGCCGGCGGTCGCGCTGCGGATGGCACGTCCAACCTCGGTGGATCCAGTGAACGCAATCTTATCGATTTCACCGTTCTGCACCAGGGCCTCCCCGGTGGACCCGTCGCCGGTGACGATATTCACCACGCCCGCCGGCAAACCGATCTCCTGACAAATCTCCGCAAAAGCCAGCGCCGTGAGCGGTGTAAATTCAGCCGGCTTCAACACAACCGTGTTTCCCATAGCCAGGGCCGGCGCAATTTTCCACGCGAGCATCAGGAGCGGAAAATTCCAGGGGATAATTTGACCCGCCACTCCACATGGGCTATACCCCGAAAACTCCGTCTCCAACAGTTGCGCCCAACCCGCATGATGGTAGAAGTGCCGGATGGCGAGGGGGATGTCGAGGTCGCGGCTCTCACGGATGGGTTTGCCGTTGTCCATGGTCTCCAGCACGGCAAGACGACGCGAGTGCTTCTGGAGGGCTCGCGCCATGGCATATAAAAAACGTGCCCTGACGTGCGGCTTGAGAGACTGCCAATGCGGAAGGGCGCGGCGGGCGGCTTGCACGGCCGCCTCGACGTCCGCCGTCGAGCCTTGGGCTACGCTGGCAATCTTATCTCCGGATGCGGGATCGTTGCTGTCAAAAAATCGGCCCTCCACCGGCGGGCGCCATGCGCCGTGAATAAAGTGCATAAACTGCCGCTGGTGCCCGTCCAGCCAGAGCATGGCCTCTCTTGGATCCTCAAGCGCGGGGCCGTACTCCAAGGTGAGAAACTTCTCGACTGGGCTCATTTAAATCTCACTTCCTTTTCGTCCGCTGCTTACGCGATCGGATGGCGGTAATCCGCGGAATAACGTCCGGTGGCGTAATGTGCCAACTGGCGTTCGATGTCGTTCAGCATTCCACTGGCCCCGAAGCGAAAGAGATCGGCGCTCATCCAGGACGGCCCGAGCTCTTCTTTCATCAGGGCTAGCCACTCGGTCGATTGCTTCGCGGTGCGGATTCCACCGGCCGGCTTGAATCCCACCGCCATGCCGGTTTCCTGCGCATATTCGCGGATGGCTCGCGTCATCACCAACCCTACGGGGAGGGTGGCATTGGTTGGTTCCTTGCCGGTTGAAGTCTTGATGAAATCGGCACCCGCCATCATGGCTACAAAGCTGGCGCGCGCCACATTCCGCAGAGTGAGCAGGTCGCCCGTCCCCAGGATCGCTTTCATGTGCCGATCACCGCACGCTCGCTTGAATTCCCTGACTTCATCATAGAGTTCCTGCCACTTTCCGCCGAATACGAGGGACCTGGTGATCACGACGTCGATCTCGTTCGCTCCGGCTTCCACCGAGCGCCGGATCTCAGCGACTCGCTCCTCGATCGGCGAGAGACCTGCGGGAAATCCGGTGGAAACCGCGGCAACTCGAACGCCGCTGCCTTCCAGGGCTCGGATCGCGGTTTCGACAAACCGGTGGTAGACGCAAACTGCAGCGACTTTAATATTCAGGGATTCGATTTTAAGCTGCTTCTGGATTTCAGCCTGAATCGGTTGGCGTGCTTTAGCGCACAGCCGCCTTACCCGCTCTTCCGAGTCATCGCCAGAGAGTGTGGTGAGGTCCATGCAAGTAATGGCGCGCACAAGCCACGCTGCCTGCCATTGCTTCTTGACCGTACGACGTCCTCCGAGGGTGTGAGCTCTGCGCTCTACCGCGCTGCTGTTAATTCGAACCTGCCTCACCCAATCCAGATTCAGCGGGATGCCACGATTGCTGAGCAAAGCCCTCTCATGAAGATTGGCGATCGCTTCCCTCGGGTCCGCTAGTTCCGAGGGAGGAGTTTCGTCCGAATCGTCAGCCGTCAAATCGCGCAATTTATATTTGTCGGACACCTGGCTGCATTGTACGGCAGCAGGCCTCGCTTACCATCCTCGTTTTGCCAGGCTGCATCAAGTTCTCCTGGTCCAAAACCAAGGACAATTCCGTGGGATCAGGCCAGCCTATTTTCCCCGGATGCGGCTAACAAATAATTCCAGGAATCGGTCGGCGTCGGAGGCCAGACAGACTCGCGCATTCGGCTTTAATTTGATCACGCCCTCAATTTCGTAGTGATCCCCGTGCAGCACATTATTTTCCGAGCCCATGCGGTTCGCGACTGTCTCGCCGCGGGTAAATTCCCCCCTGGTTTCTACATCGACATGCATTTCTTTCAATGTTCCAAGGCCGGGATCGATCGCGATCCCCACCGCCAATGGGTCGTACATTGCGGCGCCGCTGTAACCGCTCTTTTCGCTCCGGTCCAAATAGAACTCCGCGATTTTCGCGATGAAATCGCTTTGGGGTCCGTGAGAGGATTGCAGTTCCTTCAAGTACTTCCGCGTGATCAAGGTTCGCTCTCCCACGTCCGAGCCGACCATGGTCACCATCCATCCCGCATTGAAGACGATCTGCGCCGCCTCCGGGTCATTGAAAATATTGGCTTCGGCGGCTCCGTTGACATTCCCGCCCGTAATCGATCCGCCCATGATCACGATGTTTTTCACCAGGCCGGCAATCGACGGGTCCTTCGAAACCGCGAGCGCGATATTCGTAAGCGGTCCCACCGGAATCAGAGTGATCTCATGGGGATACCTGTGAACCAACTCGATGATGAGGTCGGGACCAAAGCGGGGGTCTGGCTTGCAATCGGTCGGCGGCAACTCGACATTAGCCAGCCCATTTTTTCCGTGCCAGAATTGCGCGGTGATCAGCTTCTGATTCAAAGGATGCTGTGCGCCCGCAGCGACAGTGACGTCGCATCGGCCCGCCAGAGAAACGATCTTTAGTGCGTTCTCTAATCCCTGCCGCGCATCCACATTGCCCGGCACCACCGTGAGGGCCTCGACTTTGAGTTCCGGAGAATTAAGGGCGAGAATGATGGCCATGGCGTCGTCGGTGCCGGGATCAGTGTCGATGATGACGCGCTTGGTAGACGCCGAAGCGAACACAGTTGCTGCGACGAGGTTAACGAGAAGTGCAGACCGCAACCGAAGGTTTCTCATCGATAAAGCCCTTTCTATGTTCGCCCTGAGGCTATAGCAGCATGCCGGCAATCGAAGCCGACATCAGATTTGCCATGGTCCCCGCCAGCATCGCTCGAATTCCCAGGCGCGCCAATTCGTTCTTCTTGTTGGGGGCGAGCGCCCCGATCCCGCCAATCTGAATTCCGATGGAACTCAGATTAGCAAAGCCGCAAAGAGCGAAAGTGGCAATTGTGAAAGATCGTGGATCGAGGAGGCCGCGCTGTGGCCCCAACTTCGAAAATGCAACCAGCTCATTCAACACCATGCGCGTGCCCAGAAGCCCGCCAATGATTCTGCAATCGTGAGCGGGGATCCCGATGATCCACGCGATTGGGGCGAACACTACGCCGAGGATGCTTTCCAGGCTCTCAGGAAACCAATGGATCCATTGATGAATTCCGCCGAAAATGCCATTCAGTAGGGCAATAAGAGCCAGAAAAGAAATCAACATGGCGGCGATGTTCAAAGCGAGGTGCAGGCCGTCGGTGGTGCCGCGGGAAATGGCTCCCAGCAGGTTTTCCTTTTTCTCAGCCTCCACTTCGTCCTCGCTCATGATGACCCGGCCGGCCGTGCGCGGATGCTCGGTTTCGGGCACCAGCATCTTAGCCATCAGGAGCGTCCCCGGCGCGGTCATAATCACCGCGCTCAGCAGGTGCTTTGGGTCAATGCCGAACGCGATGTAGGCGGCCATGATTCCGCCGGAAACATGAGCCATGCCGCTGGTCATCACCGTCATCAGCTCCGAACGCGTAAGATCGGGCAGGAACGGCCTTATGGTCAGCGGGGCCTCGGTTTGCCCCATAAAGATACTGGCTGCCACATTCAGGGACTCCGCCCCACTCGCGCCCATGACTCGGGTCATTAACCAGGCTGCCGCCCGAATGATGAGCTGCATCACGCCGAAGTGATACAAAACGGCAAAAAAAGCGGCGATGAAAATCACGGTCGGCAGGACGCCGAATGCGAAGTATCCCCACTTCGATCCCGGACTGGCCAGATCGCCGAAGACGAAGTGAGACCCGGCGTAGGAGTAACTCAACAGCTTGGTGACCCCGTCTCCCGCCTTCTGGAAAAGCAGGCGCCCGGCGTCGATTTTCAGCACGAAAACCGCGAACAGAAATTGCAATCCAAGCCCCCACGCGACCGTCTTAAAGCGAATCGCGCGGCGATCGGTGGAAAAAGCGTAGGCCAGCCCGAGCATCGTTAAAAGCCCAAGGATCCCCGTAAATCTTCCCATCAGTCGTGGTCTCCGTGTTTCTCCGGTTGCACTGGATCAATGACTCGGTGAATCAACGGTCTTATCTCCGGACAGGGGGCTTCAGAGATTCGATAGCTCTCTTCGAGCAATAGCTTGGTGCGCGCCGCACGCCGTTCCGAGTTGTAGTGAATCGTCACCAGCGGCTCGCCCGCGGAAATCGCATCTCCGACTTTCTTGTGAAGCACGAACCCCACAGCCGGATCGACCGAATCTTCCTTTTTCTCCCGCCCTCCGCCGAGAATCACTCCTGCGGTTCCGACTTGCTCGCAATCGAGAGAGCCGACAAATCCACTCTTGGGGCTGAGAACCGTCATGGTATGCAGCGCCTGCGGCAGTTTGCTGAGATTCAGGATAGTTCGAGGATCGCCCCCCTGTAGTTCGATCATCTGGAGAAACCTGTCAAGCGCCGCTCCGGACGCGATCAGCTTCTGACTCTGTCTCTTTCCTTCCGCGGCGGAAGGAGCAATGCCGCCAAGCTGTATCATCCAGCCGGCAAGCTCCAGGCAAAGCTCGCGCAGGTCGCCGGGTCCCTCCCCACGAAGAACTTCGACGGCTTCGGCGACCTCGAGGGCATTGCCGATCTTGCTTCCCAGCGGTTGATCCATATCCGTGATAAGCACAACCACCCGCTTTCCCATTCGCTCTCCGGTCTCAACCATAAGCTCAGCCAGGGAAGTTGCATCTTCTTCGCTCTTCATAAAAGCGCCAGATCCAGTCTTCACGTCAAGCACGAGGGCGTCGATACCTTCGGCAAGTTTCTTGCTCATGATGGAGGCGCAGATAAGATAGGGGCTCTCGACCGTTCCGGTCACATCGCGCAAGGCATAAAGCTTGCGGTCCGCCGGCGCGATTTCCGCCGTTTGTCCAATCATCGCGCAACCGCAGGTCTCCAGCACCTGGCGGAAGCGGGAGATTGGAAGGTTCACGTCGAAACCCGGGATTGCCTCAAGCTTGTCGAGTGTGCCGCCGGTGTGCCCCAGACCGCGGCCACTGATCATCGGAACCGCCAAGCCCGCAGCTGCTGCCAGCGGCGCCAGCACCAGAGAAGTCTTGTCTCCCACGCCTCCAGTCGAATGTTTGTCCACTTTCTTCGCCGGGAGGTTGGAAAAATCCAGCACCTCGCCGGAGTGCAGCATGGCATCGGTCAGAGCGGCGGTCTCGGCACGACTCATCCCCCGCAAGACGACCGCCATCAGCCATGCCGATACCTGGTAGTCAGGAATGTCGCCGCGAGTGTAGGCATCCACCAGAGACTCGATCTCGTAGCCGGAGAGTTCCCGGCCATCGCGCTTCTTGCGAATCACGTCGATCGCGCGAAAGGTCTTGTCTGAAACCATCTTTGAACTCACAAAGCCCGAATTCACCGAAGCCGGAATCCTTCGGGGAGCAGTTCGCAAATGTGAGCTTCCCGGGGTCCATGGGAGCCCAGGAAGAACACAGTTGCCTCGGGGCCGAATTCGTAAATGACTTGACGACATGCGCCGCAAGGGGCGCACGGCAACCCGCGATCGTTCACGATCGCAACCGCTCGGATCTCAATCTTCGGCCCGAGTCCGGCCACAGCCGAAAAAATTGCCGTACGCTCAGCGCAGTTGGTCATTCCGTAAGAGGCATTTTCAACATTGCACCCGGAGAAGACCTTTCCGTTCGAAAGCAGGATAGAGGCGCCTACGCGGAAGTTCGAATAGGGCGCGTGGGCATTTTTCATGACCTTGTTTGCAGACCGCAAAAGCCTTGCCTGCATTCTGGCTGGCAATGTCTTTTTTCGCGTAACCAGCAATCAATCCTCGTGGTGAAAATCGAGGGCCATTGTAAACCCTAGGAATGCCGGCCAGCTCTTTTTCTGAGCAAGATCCACCTTGGAAGATCCCCGAGGAAAGATCAACCATTGCTTTTATTTCGGTCCAGCGATAGGATTTCTTTCGTCCGGTGTAAGGGTTTTCCGGGTTTTGCATCATGGGAATTCCTGATTCACTTCCGATTCTCCCTCTCGATTCTTTAAGGAGCAGATATGGGTATCGCAGTTTCTTCTCAATTTCCCCCGGCCGTCGCTGAGTTCCTCGAGCAGCCTCGTAAAATGCTAATCAACGGAAATTGGGTCCCTTCGATTTCCGGCAGGAACTTCGCCACCTATAACCCCGCCACGGGGGAAGTACTCGCCCGAGTGGCCGAAGGCGATCAGCAAGATGTTGGAGAAGCCGTAAAGGCCGCCCGCAAAGCCTTCGATCATGGACCCTGGAGGCGGATAACCGCATCCGAGCGCGGCCGCTTGATCTGGAAGCTTGCCGATCTCCTGGAAGCGAGCACCGAAGAATTCGGTTATCTGGAGAGCCTCGATAATGGCAAGCCGCTCGCCGTCGCGAAGGCTGCTGATGTCCCGTTGGCTGTGGATCTGTTTCGCTACATGGCGGGCTGGGCTACGAAGATCGAGGGCAATACAATCCCGCTCTCTGTGCCCTACACGCCCGGCGCGAAGTATCTGGCTTACACCCTCCGCGAGCCGGTAGGAGTGGCAGGCCAGATAATTCCATGGAATTTTCCCCTGCTGATGGCGGCATGGAAGTTGGGTCCGGCGCTGGCGAGCGGTTGCACGGTGGTTCTGAAGCCCGCCGAGCAGACCCCACTTTCGGCGCTGCGTCTCGGCGAACTCATTATGAAAGCTGGATTCCCCGAAGGTGTGGTAAACATCGTTACCGGCTATGGCGAGACGGCGGGCGCGGCATTGGCGGCGCATCCCGATGTAGACAAAATCGCTTTTACCGGTTCCACTGAGGTCGGCAAGCTGATTGTGCACGCTGCCGCCGGGAATCTGAAAAAAGTTTCCCTGGAGCTTGGCGGCAAATCCCCCAACGTGGTTTTCAAAGATGCTGATCTGGAAACCGCGATTCACGGCGCAGCCAGCGCTATATTTTTCAACCACGGCCAGTGCTGCACCGCGGGATCACGTCTCTACGTGGAGAAGCCGGTCTTCGATCGGGTGGTGGAGGGCGTTGCCGACTATGCCAGGAAGATTCGAGTGGGTTCCGGCCTGGATCCTAAGACTGAGATGGGGCCGCTGGTTTCGGAGGAGCAACTGAATCGGGTTTGTGGATACTTGGACGCGGGTTTTTCCGAGGGTGCCACGGCTATGGCGGGAGGTCACAAGAAAGCAGAGAAGGGTTATTTCGTGGAACCCACCGTTCTGGTGAACACCCGCGAAGACATGAAGGTTGTGCGGGAGGAAATCTTCGGTCCCGTGGTGGCTGCCATGCCGTTCAACGATCCCGAGGAGATTTTGCCTCGCGCCAACAACAGTGAATATGGTTTGGCGGCTGCCGTTTGGACGCAAGACATCGGCAAAGCTCACCGCACCGCCGAGTATCTCCGCTCGGGAACGGTGTGGATCAACTGCTACAACATTTTCGATGCGGCCATGCCATTCGGTGGATACAAACAATCCGGATGGGGACGCGAGATGGGGCACGACGCCCTCAATCTTTACACTCAGACCAAGGCGATTTGCACCCGCATCGCTTAGCCAATTTGTCGCTCTAATGTGTAGCCTCTGACACGAAGGACGGCGATGTGACCGCCGTCCTTTCCTCTTTCCATCTGCAGCTTCGTTACTTCTCCATGAGTAGAACTTTCTCCGCCTCGTCAATTTCTGTCAGCTTTACCTCGATGACCTCATTCATCGTGGTCTGGATATTGCGGCCCACAAAGCTGGCTTCCACGGGAAGTTCGCGGTGGCCACGGTCGATCAGCACGCACAGTTGCACCCGGCGCGGCCTGCCGTGGGAAAACAAGGCGTCCATTGCCGCGCGCACTGTGCGTCCTGTAAAGAGGACGTCATCGACCAGAACAATATTCTTACCTTCGATCGGAAACCCGATCGCACCTTCCTGCACCACTGGCTTGGGCCCAAGCGTGGAAAGATCATCGCGGTAAAATGTAATATCCAGAGTGCCAACCGGAACGTCGGCATTCTCGATGCGTGCAATAATCTTGCCTAAGCGTTCGGCGATGGGTACTCCACGACGGCGAATTCCGATGAGTCCCAATCCATCGACTCCGCCATTCTTTTCCACAATTTCGTACGCCAAGCGGACCAGAGTGCGTTCGATTTCCGACGCCGACATCAATTGCGATTTCTGCCGCAGCGCGGTCGTGCGGGAGGCAGTCTTGGGATTCGTCATCTGGGATCCTCGATCTAGGTCTTCTAAATTGATTCAGGCGGCTGCGCTTTTCACTCTAACGTCAACCTGTCATCTCCGCAACTTCCGGATGCGCAAGATTGAATCTGGCATGGCGTGTCCCTACGCGATTAACCTAGAAAATTCTCTCGCGAAGATAAATACATCCCGATAAGAGTTATACAGTGGCACCGGCGCCACGCGAAGCGTGTCGGGTTCCCGCCAATCGCACAGAATACCGCGCGCAGCCAGGGCGGCACATAATTCGCGGCCATTCTCGCGGAGCCGCAACGATATTTGAGCTCCCCTGCGTTCGGCTTCGGCTGGTGTCAAGATCGTGAACCTGGCTGAGGCATTCCGATTCAGCAAGAACTCCAGATAGCTCGTGAGTGAAATGCTCTTTGCGCGCAATTTGTCCATGCCAGCTTCGTGGAAGATTTCCATCGAAGCCCGTAAAACACTCATACTCATAATCGACGGATTACTCAACTGCCAACCCTCGGCCCCGGCGCTGGGCTGGAAGTTCGAGGGCATCCGGAACCTCGAAGTTTCATCGTGCCCCCACCAACCCGCGAATCGCGGCACATCGGAGGCTTTTGCATGTCTGTCATGGACGAAACATCCGCCCACGCATCCCGGCCCGCCATTCAGATACTTGTAGCTGCACCAAACCGCGAAGTCCGGTCCCCATTCGTGCAAATTCAATTGCAGGTTGCCCGCGGCGTGCGCCAGATCGAAGCCCACAAAACATCCGCGCAGCCTTCCCGCACGCGAAATTTCTTTCATATCTAGAGCCTGGCCGGTCGCATAGTTCACCCCGCTCAACAGGATCAGCGCGATCTCATCTCCCGCCCGTTCGATCACAGAGACAATTTGTTCCTCGCGAAGACAACTCTCTCCGGACAAGGGGCACAATTCGATCAGCGAGCTTGCAGGGTCGAAGCCGTGAAAATTAATTTGCGACTGAATGGCGTACTGATCGGAAGGAAATGCTCCTCGCTCCACCACAACTTTGTGCCTCTGCGCGGTTGGCCGGTAGAACGACACCATCATCAGGTGCAGATTTACGGTGAGCGAGTTCATTACCACAACCTCAGATGGCCGGGCCCCAACGAGTTCAGCTGTTTGCTCAGCCAGCAGCTTGTGGTAAGGCACCCAGGGGTGCCGGGCGCGAAAGTGCCCCTCCACGCCCAGCCGTGCCCAATCGTCCAGTTCCTGTTGAAGGTAGAAAGCTGCGGACTTAGGCTGTAAACCCAGTGAATGTCCCGATAAATAGACACAATCGCCGCCGGCGTGTTTTGGGATAAAAAATCGATTGCGAAAATCCCTCAGCGGATCCCGAGCATCCATCGCATTCGCAAAATCTTCACTCGCTTGGAAGCTAGAGTCGATCACTGCGCCAGCTCCAATGGAGTCAAATCCCGAGGAATCAGTTCCTCCGCCTTTTTCCAGTCGATATCTTCCACTCGAGCAATCGAATCGCAGAGCGCACTCAGGATCACATCCTGAATTGCTCCCCGCGCCAGCGCAATTGAGTAGGGAATGCGGTGGAAAGTTACCATGGAATACTTAGGAACAAAGAGCCGCGGATACTTTTCTTCCAGTGCCAGCTCGACTTTCTTCCGGAGCAGAAATCGTGGGTCTCCAACCCGATCCCTCATCTCGGTGAAATTCTCCATGGCCATGTCGGCGATCGCGTCAGTGTTCAACTTTCGCCCCTTTTCGAACTCTGCAAATACCAGACCCCAATTCGCGCCATGACCGTCGAGCAAAGACACCAGCGAAGTGCAGTCCTCGAACCCGCAATTGATCCCTTGCCCGAAAAAAGGCACGATGGCGTGAGCCGCATCCCCAAGAAGGAGAGCTTTACCATTCACGTGCCACGGGGAACATTTCACCGTCACCATTGCACCGGTCGGGTTGGCGAAGTAGTTGTAAGCCAGGTCAGGCATCAACCGTAGCGAGTCGGGAAATCGGCTCTTAAAGAAACCTATTACATCCTGTGCCGTCATCAGACCGGCAAAACTGTCGCGGCCCTCGTAGGGCAAAAACAGAATGCAAGCGAACGAGCCGTCGATATTTGGCAAAGCGATCAGCATGTGATTCCCGCGCGGCCAGATGTGCAGAGCGTTCGTCTCCAGCAGGGATTGGCCGCTCCCGCCTGCGGGAATCGTCAGCTCTTTGTATCCGTAGTCAAGATACTGTTGAGAATAATTGAAACCGCTGATCTTCAGCATCTCGCCACGAATGGCCGATGCAGATCCATCGCATCCAATCAGAACCCGGAACTCCCGGCAGACCTCCTGCCCCGTACCGTCGCGATGGAGCCGAACGACGCCGGTCTTGAGGTCGCTCCCAACACAGCGCTCGTTGAAATAGACTGCCACCCCCAGCTCTTCAGCGGCGTTCAGAAGAGCGATATTCAACTCCGCTCGGGAAATTGAATAGATGACTTCGCTCGCGCTCCTGCCATAGGGCTGAAAGGTTATTTCCCCGGAAAGGGCATGCATCATTCGCCCCCGCATGGGAATGGCGACTTTCTGCATCTGCTCCCAAAGTCCCGCCTCCTGCAAAGCATGGATGCCCCGGGTTGAAAGGGCGAGGTTGATGGATCGTCCCGTCTTCATGCGCACCCGCCGAATGTCCGGGCGCCGCTCGTAGATCTCCACTGCGAATCCGCGACGCCGCAGCAGGATCCCCAGGAGCGGGCCATTCAGGCCTGCGCCAATCAGGGTTATCTTGTCAGGGTTGGATTTCATCACGAATGCGAAGTCAATCGGCCAGGCGTTGATCGCGCGTGGTCACTCCGAGAGCAGCGTTCTCGCCTCCCATAGTTCGGGAAAGAATTTCTTCTCGAGGGTGAGCTTTAAGTATGAAGATCCCGCGCTTCCGCCCGTTCCCAGACGGCTGCCGATGATGCGCTCCACCAGTTGGATGTGGCGCAATCTCCAACTGACGATGAGCTCGTCAAACTCCGTGAGCCTTTCACAAACATCGATCCAATCGCGATGATGATGCTCGTCTTTATAAAGCGCGTGGATGGCGCGAGCACGGGCTTCGAATCGCTGCCTTTCGGTCGCATTCTCCTCGAAATCCGGCAGCTTACCCATCGCCCGCAAGGCACCAAAAAAAACATCATGCAGGGAAGGCTCTTCCAATCGCCGCTTCAGGCTGGCATAGCCTTCCGGAGTTGGCCGATGGTACCGAAGCATCTTCTCATCCTTCAGGCCGCAGAGAAACTCGATCTCGCGAAACTGCTCGGATTGAAATCCGCTGGCGGGCTCTAACAGACCGCGGAAGGCGAGAAAATGGGTGGGCAACATGGTTTCGAGAATCGTAAACTGCTCGACTAATACCCGCGTAATTTCGGTGCAGCGGCGAAGCAGTCGCGCCGCTTCGTACACGTCGTCATGCGACTCCAGAGCGCCGCCCGCCCGCCGCAGATTTGACACCACGGCATCGAGATCGTGCAGCAATTCCTTGAACCACAACTCGTAGGTTTGATGAACCAGGATGAAAAGCAATTCGTCGTGATGAGGCGGCAAGGATTGGGGTTTCTGCAACTCCAGAAGTGCGGGGACCTTGAGATACGAACTGTAACTCAACGCTCCCGCGCGCGGCACGGAATCGATTGTCGTGCGCGAATTCTTTTCCCCGATCGCTGGGACTTCGAGGCCCAGAAAACGCATGGCGTTTTCACTCAGAAGTTTGGTCTTTGCAGACTGAGGCAAATGGCTTTCGCGAATCAGCGAACCCACTCTTTCTTCACCCAAAGGGAAGGGATAATCGGAGCCGAGCATCACCCGGTCTGCTCCCATGGTGTCCACTAGAAAAAGCAGGGCGCGCTCATCGAAGACTGCGGAGTCGGCGTAAATGCGATTGAGATAATGGCTCGGCGGGTGCTCGCAGACCCCGCGGGCAACCGGATGGCGATGCCATGCATTTTCCAGTCGCCCGAGCAGGAAAGGGAAGCTACCGCCGCCATGCGCGAAGCAGATACGAAGCGTGGCTGGCAAACGGTCCAGCGCGCCACTCAAAATCAAGGCCACGATCGAGAGTTGGGTCTCCGCCGGCATCCCGACCGTCCAGGGCATCATGTACTTTGGCATCCGGTCGCGTCCGAACATCTCCCAGGGATGCACCAGCACAGCCGCGCCCTCGTCGGCGCAATGATGCAGAAAGGTGACGATTCCCGGATCATCCAGATCCTTGCCTCCCACATGATTGCCAATCTGCACGCCCAAGTGCCCGCCTTTCATGCAACGGCTGACCTCCAGGCAAGCCGCGTCAATGTCCTGGAGAGGCGCCTGGCAAAAGGACTTGAATCGGCCCTGG
>Ga0181534_10001428_pt1 | contig 15516 bp, 11 predicted proteins | sample PEATcosm2014_Bin_37_FD_119758 | JGI IMG/M metagenome (GOLD analysis project Ga0181534, IMG submission 119758) | Peatland microbial communities from MTU Mesocosm Facility, Houghton, MI, USA - PEATcosm2014_Bin17_10_metaG | ecosystem: Environmental > Terrestrial > Soil > Wetlands > Peat | place... | reverse complement strand
ATCAGCGACCACGGACTTGTGGGCATCGGCCTTTTGCCGCCAGATTTCTTTCAGTTCAGCGGCGGGCAGACTGGCGTGTTTTTCCACCCATCCCCATTTCAACCCGGAGTGTGAATGTTTGGCCGTCCTGATCTTGAACGCCCGCCGCCGCATCAAAGGCCATCAGCTTGTTTCCATCGGCACACAGGACACCCTTTTAGTTCATAGTCGTGAGGTTTTTCGGCTGGCAGTTTTGACCGCCGCCCATGCCCTGATTCTCATGCACAACCACCCATCGGGCGAAAGCAGCCCGTCCCAAGCGGACATCAAAGTGACCCGTGATTTAATCCGCGCCGGGCAGATTTTGAAAATTGAAGTCCTCGACCATGTAATAGTCGGCCACGGCAATTTTTCATCCTTGAAAGCCCTTGGCCACTTTTACGCCTAAACGCCATGACCACCTTGATTTTGCTTGGACAACTCGCACTGAAACCTTCAGTAAAAGTTTCAGTAGAACCTTCAGTAAGGGGGTATGTAATGAGTTCGTTCGGAAAGGTCAAGAGTAGTGAAAAAACCCTTGCATTTATTGGTGAAAAATCATATATTTATGCCTGAAAAGTGACGGTAAATAGACGGTGAACTGACCGATTCCGACCTCCGCCTCCAGTTCTAACTGCGTGTGCAGCAATGATTTTGGAGCAGAGTGGTCCGCAACGGACACTAAAACGGACACCAATTTTCCAATCCGTAGGAAACCAGAATAGTCCGGCATTATCTACGCAGCGTTCGTTCGGGCGACCGCGCCACGGAGTTCAAGCAACGCTGCGATGGACTTGGCATCAAAGGCGTTTCGCTGCACAGCTACCGTTACGCTTGGGCGGAACGGGCAAAGACGGCGGGCTATCCCGAACGGTATGCGCAAGTGAACTTGGGCCACAACAGCAAAGCCATGACGCGGGCCTATTCGCGCAAGGCCGAAGTGGAAATGCCATCGTTGAGCGAATACGAACGGCAACAGAAGGCCATCATTGGAAACCATGAAACCGAACCCGTGACGCAGAGCGTCGCGGCATAAGGAGGACATCATGCAAGCTTGGCAAATAAAAGCACTCGAACTGGAAGCGTCGGGATTGAAACATCTTGACGGATTCATTCACGAACACGCGCTCTACTTTCTCATCGGAGCCATTTATTTCTTGCTGGCTCTTTTGGCGTGGGTATTGAGCGGTGCCTTGCGACGAAAAGGAGGAAAATCCACACACTACGTCCGGCCAGCCATTTTCATTGATCTGACTGGACGGCCACAAACGCCCTCGGACATATTTGACCCATTCCCGCCATATCGGGAATCATCGCGTTGCGATTGCGATGACCATTATCACGACTGACCCAGGCCGGCGAGCGGCGGGGCGGAGTTTTCGAGCCACCAGCTCGCCGCGCCGCCGTTCGCTGCTGCGTAACGGACTCACCCGTCCGATTTTCAACCGCTTGATGACATCAATGCGCGCGACAGTGAAATGGAAATCAAACTGGACGCGATGAAAATGAAAGTTTAGCGTTCGACGCATGGATTTGCCCCGCCGATTTGCCTACGGTCCGCAATGGCGGCAAATCGTGATTATGTTGGCATTGGGCACTGCCATATTCGCTCTCGTGGGTAAAAAATCTTTTGGATTTGGTCTGGCACTCGGTTTCTTGCCACTGTCATTTGCGTTGATGGGAACTGTGCGCCGACTTTTCCTCCCAAGATTTCTTGAGTTGAAGCAAGACACGCTTTCGATCTCGACTGGATTCTTTCAGGCAAGAGTTGCGAAGATTCTATATGCCGACCTTGAGCAGACATCGGAGGTCAAGCGCGGGCGCATGACGACTTTTTATCTGCGAACCAAAGAACGCACATTTGAAATCAATTCCATACTGTTGCCAGACATGGCCAGCTACGTTGCGATCAGAGATTTCATAATCTCACGCGTTGCACCAAAAGAAAAAATCGTTCCACCGATTGAAGCTGGCAAGTATTGTTTCAGATGCAGCTACGAAGGCATCGGTGAGATTTACGATTCCAATGGAGGAATTCTTTGGCACTTCAAAACATTACATAAACGTCCCCACTATCCATACGGATTGTTTCGATTGCCCGATTTTGTTATGTATGACAAAGCGGAGAATGAAATTTTCAGGATAAAACTCGAACGCAAATGGGCATTGGCTCAATTTGCGATGCTTGAAAATGGATCAACTGTCTGCATTATCAATCAGCGAAGCATTTTACGGAACAAATTCACACTCAACTTTAGAAATGGACAGAAATGGGTCTTCAAGATGCCATTGTTCACCGTGAGTTTCGGAGGATGGTCCGAAGCGGGTGAAAAAATTCGCGTTCGCATTCGGACTCATAATATCTGGTATGTGTTAATTGACACGAATGTTGACAGCCCGCAACTGGCGGCGGCGCTGGCATTCATTCACAGAGAACGACTGCGATTTAATTAGCGGTTTCGTTCGTCATTGGTCGTCATAACGCTGGCGATTGCTTTTCGATGGCACACGCTGAGAGCTATGACAATCGCCGCGCCGCCGGTCGCTGTTGCGTAACGGACTCGCCTGTCCTCATGCCGTTTGGAATTGCCGTGCCCGCTTCCGTGCGTTCTTGTTGCGCCAGTGCCGGTGAATGGCCGCCACCATTTTCTCAAGCCAGTTCACATCTGCAACATTCCGGGCGAGCACATCGCGTGAATAATGTTTCACACAGTATTTCTGCGGACGACCCAAAGGTTTGATTAAACCCGCCCGTGTCAGTGGCGGGATGATATGCCGGGGCAGGTTCAGTGCCTCGGCAACTTCCTCCTTGGTCATCGTGACACCATATTTTTCCAACGACCGTGTTTTCAATGGTGAATCGGCAGTCATACATTTTCCTTGGTTAAAGTGATGGTGACGGCGGCAATGTGCGTGCTCAACGTCGCGGCCAAGCGGCGATCCGCCGACTTCACAAATTTCAATTCGTATTTCTGAATCCCTTGTTCCAGCCGCTTGAGGCCGCTGCCCAGGACAACCACGTCGGCGCTCGCAAAATGAATCCGCATTTTTTCGGGCGGGGCATCCGGCTCCTTTTCCAATGCCGGGTTGGAAATCTTTTCCGCATATAAGAATTGTGCGTAAGGCAGCAGATATGTTGAACGCCAGAATTTGACCGTGCGGCATTTCAACAAACGATTTGCCCGTTTAGGCTTGGGATATTCACGGAAGCTGTGCAATCATCGTTACGCGATTGCGCTGTTTGCAGCCGCGTATAATTTTTGCAAAGTTCACAACACACTCGGTTGCACGCCAGCCGTGGGGATTAAGCTGACAAGCGAGACGTGGACAATTGAACGGCTGATTGAAGAAGCGACAAAATCAACAAACTAGGACACCACGACCCACAGACGCGGTTAAACCGTTTTTTTATTGACCGAGTGGAGAAAATTTACATACGATGACTGGGTCTTTCAGTTGTCATATGAACCTGACGGAATTATTGGATAAGACTGCGAGCAACTGGCCGAAAAAAGTGGCACTGATTGAAGGAGACGCCGTTATTTCTTATGCCGAGTTGGTTGAGAAGGTCAATATTCTTGCTTTACAATTACGCGCATTCCATTTGTCTTCCGGTTGTCGGGTTGGACTTTGCCTCCCCAACAGCATCAGCTACGTCACGCTGACATTTGCGCTCTGGCGAATCAACGCCGTGGTCGTTCCGATTCCGACGGAATGCACGGAGGAAGAATTTTCAAACATCACCGTGACGATGCGACTTGAGGCGATCATCGGCCAGAAACCGCGAGGACAAAGCACGCTGTTGTCTGCGGATTGTTTTTACACGAAACTGATTTCGGCAACGCCGACGGACAATCACGGGATCAACATCGCCTTCATCCGTTTCACTTCTGGCACGACCAGTGCGCGAAAAGGAGTCGTATTGAGCCACGAAACCATCCGCGACCGCGTCACGGCTTCCAACATATCCCTCCGCATCGTCCCAGACGACACGGTAATGTGGTGCCTGCCGATGTCGCATCATTTTCTCGTCACCATCGTTTTGTATTTGAGCGCGGGCGCGACAATCGTGCTGGCGCGTCACGTTTTGGCGCGGCCATTTTTGGAAGCGGTCAACGAGTGGCAAGGAACTGTGCTTTACGCCGCGCCGTTTCATTTTGCGCTGCTGGCGCGGGACAATTCGGAAATAAAAATTCCATCGGTGCGGCTGGCGGTTGCGACGACGTGCAGCCTTCCGCAAGATGTGGCGGAGAATTTTCATCAACGATTCGGCCTGCGACTGACGCCCGCGTTGGGCGTCATCGAACTTGGGTTGGTCTGCGTGAACGACGATCCGGCGGCGCGTGCGGATTCCGTCGGGCGGCCGCAACCCGATTACGCAGTCCGAATCCGCAATCCCGACCGCGACGGTTTCGGCGAGGTTGTTTTTTCCGGGCCGGGATTTTTCGACGCCTACGACAATCCGTGGACGCCGCGCGAACAATTGATGCCCGACGGCTGGTTCGCGACCGGCGACATCGGGCGCGTTAACGCACAAGGCTATTTATTTCTGGCCGGAAGAAAAGTCGCGGTGATCAATCTCGCGGGACGAAAAGTTTTCCCCGAAGAAATTGAATCCGTGCTGAACCGCCATCCCGCCGTGCGCGAATCGCGCGTTTATGGTGTCGCGCATCCGCATCTGGGCGAAACGGTGGAGGCGGAAATCGTGTTGAACCAGCCGGACGCCGGACTCGATTCCGTGCGCGCTTTTTGCCGCGAGCATCTCGCGTCCTACAAAATCCCGACGCGCTTCACCATCGTCAACGCCTTGCCACGCACGCCCGTCACAGGCAAGATTCGCCGGGCGGCTGCGGTCGCCTGAACATGATTGAAGCCCAAGAGATTGAAACCAAACTGCTCGACTTCCTGAAACGCGAGGTTTTCGCGGCGGAAGTTGTTGTAACCCCCGAAACCGACCTCGTCGCCTCTGGATTCGATTCCATGTCGCTCGTGCGGCTGCTGCTGTTCATCGAGACGGACTACGGATTCTGGATTCCCGAAAGCGAAATCACCGGCGACGCATTGCAAAACGTCCGCGCCCTCGCCAACACGATTGCCCGGCTGCTCAATGCGCGCTAATCCGCAACTCAACGGCAGCGACTACCTCATGCTCGGCTTCGACCACGAGCTGCGCCGGCACGGCTTCGCGGGCAACTCCTGCCAAATCGTGCTGGAATTAAATTCAACGATTTCGCCCGGCGCGCTGAAAAAACGTCTCGCAGAATTGGTGAACCGTCATCCGATTTTGAACGCGCGTCCCGGCGGGATTTTTCTGCCGGAATGGAAATTACCGCGCCGCCCGATCGCGCCGCAAGTCCGCGTCCACCGCGATTCACCCGGCTTGCGCCAGCAACTCGCCGACGAACCGCTCGCCATGAAACGCGGCGAATTGACCCGCTTCGACCTCATCGAGCGCGACGGCGGACGCGCGGACATTATTTTCACCTGGGCGCACGCGCTCATGGACGCAAACAGCGCGGAACATTTTCTCGCCGTCGTCGGACGCGAAGACGTTCCCCTGCCCGCCGCGCAACCCGCGTTGCCGTCGCGCGCAAAAAAACCTTTGAAAGAGCGGCTCAAACTCGCGTGGAAAAACGTCCATCTGATAGACGAATTTTGCAAGTCCCCGCCGCGTTCCGGAGGATTGCGCCGCCCGACCGCCCCGGCCCGCCAGAAATTCCGCGTCGAAAAATTTTCCGCAGATGAAACCTCGCTCATCCGCGCCAATGCCGCGCGGCTTTGCGGCGCGCTCGGCGGCGCGCAATTCCACGCATCCGTTTCGATGGTCGAGCTGCACCGCCTCCATCAGCGGCTCGGCTGCGCCAGCCAGGGCTACGTTCTGCCCGTTCCCGTCGGACTGCGCCCCAAAGGCACCGTCGAGCCGCTCTTCAGCAACCAGGTCACGATGCTCATGACTCAATTTCTGCCGGAACAACTCGGCTCGACCACCGACGCCGTCGCCGCGCTGAAATCGCAAACCGCCTCCCTGCTGCGCGCCGGCATGATCGAAAGCAGCGAGACGCTCTCCGGAATGTTCCGCTTCCTGCCGCTGCCGGTTTACATGGCCATAATCAAACAGGGCTTGCGCGGCGAAATCTGCTCGCTTTTCTACGGCGACACCGCCGCCGTCAACCCACTGCTCACCACGTTCCTCGGCGCGACGATTGAAGATTTCACCCACATCGGCGCGACCACGCCATCGCCGGGGCTGGGAGTCATCTTTTATTTTTTCCGCGGCCTGATGCGCGTGACCGTCTTTCATCTCGAAAATCATTTCTCCGACGCCGAAATGTCGGAATTCGCCGCGAACCTGCGCAGACGGCTGCTCAATCCATGAGCGAACCATTCGACATCGCGGTCATCGGCGGCGGCGCGGCTGGAATCGCCGCCGCCGTTTGCTCCGCGCGAGCAGGTCGAAATATTTTGTTGCTCGACAAAAATGATTCCGCAGGCGGCACCGGCGGCTTCAGCGGCCTGACCACGCTCTGCGGACTTTACGACGGCACGGGAAATTTTCTGAACGACGGCTTCGCAAAAGAATTTGCAGAAACAATTTCCGAGGCCGCACCGCTGCAAACGGGAAAAGTCTGGGTGCTGCCGTATCGCCCGGAAAAATTCCGCGCCGTTGCCAGAAAGTTTTTTGCCGCCGAACCAAAATTGCAAACGCGCTGGAACACACCGCTTGAAAACGTCGTCGTCGAAAACGAACAAATCGTTTCGATCAATGATTTCAATGTCGGCGCGGTGATTGATTGCAGCGGCAGCGCGGAAATCGCGCGGAAAATTGGGATTGAATGTCTGGAAACCGACGAAACGACGCAGGCTTCCGCCGTGATTTTTCCGCTTCACAACGTCGCGCGCGAAATGCTGACGCCCGCCGCCGCCGCGCAAGTTTTGCTGCCGCTCGCTCGCGCGGGATTTCCGCCGCTGAATTTTCAGTCGAACCTCGGACTGGATTCCGTCACAGCCAAATTCACCGGCAAACCGGAACAAGTTCCGTCGCTGATTGAATTCTTGCGCGCAAATGTTCGCGGATTTGAAAACTGCTCGACGCCGTTGAAGGAATTTTCCGTCGCGCGCCGCGCCGGACGGATGATTTTCGGCGAATATGTTTTGACCGGCGCGGATGTCCTGGCTGGAAGAAAATTTCCCGACGCCGTCGCCAAGTGCGCGTGGCCGGTTGAGCAATGGAACGGAGACGGCGAAACGCGGCTGCGTTATCTACCGCCGGGCGCGCATTATGAAATTCCGGCGCGTTCGCTGCGCGCCGCCAAAATCAAAAATCTTTTCATGGCGGGCAAGACCATCAGCGCCGACGCGGACGCGATCGCCAGCGCGCGCGTCATGGGCTGCTGCCTCGCGACCGGAGCGGCGGCTGGAAAACTGGCTGCGGGTTATTTAGACTGCGCGAACCAACAATGACGCCCGCGTTAAAAAAATTCTGGCCGGAAACTTTTCGTTACGCGAAAAGATATTCGCCGTTTTACCGCCAGTTGTTTCGGAACGTGAAAATCCTGCCGCCATTGAGCGAAGTTCCAACCGTGGACAAATCCGTTTTATCCAAACGCAATCTGGATTTTCTTTGCGTGCCGCGCGGGCGCATCGTTGAAATCGTCACGACGAGCGGGACGACGGGAAATCCGTTGCTCTGGATGTTGACGGAATCTGACGCGCGGCGGCTCGCGCTGAACGAAAAAATTTCCTTCGCGTGCGCCGGGCTGGCCGCGCGCGACACGGTTCTCGTCGCCGTCGCGCTCGACCGATGTTTCATCGCGGGGCTTGCCTACACGGCGGGTTTGCGCGAACTCGGCTGCGCGGTCGTGCGCGTGGGCGCGTCGTCCGCGACGCTCGTTTTGGAAACCATCCGGCGCGTGCAACCCACGGCCATCGTCGCCGTGCCGTCGTTTTTGCGGCACGTCGCGGAAAAGGCGCGCGAGGCAAAATTGGATTTGAAAAAATCTTCCGTCAAGAAAGCGGTTTGCATTGGCGAACCAATTCGTGACGGCGCGTTTGAATTAAATCCTTCCGGTCGCGCGATTGAAAATTCATGGGGCGCGAAAGTTTTTTCCACTTACGGCGTGACCGAGCTGGCGAATTCGCTTTGCGAATGTGAAGCGGGCGCGGGCGGGCATTTGCACGATCAACAATTGCACGTTGAAATTCTTGACGATGCTGGAAACCCTTTGCCGGATGGCGAAATCGGCGAAATTGTCGCGACAACATTCGGCGTCGAAGCGATGCCGCTCATCCGTTATCGCACCGGCGATTGCGCGGCGCTGTTTTCAGAAAAATGCAAATGCGGACGCACGACGCCGCGCATCGGGCCGGTTGTCGGGCTCAAAAACCAGAAATTGAAATTCAAGGGCGCGTCTTTGTTTCCATCCACGCTCGCGTCGGTTTTGGAAGAAACGGAAAACGTGGAATCTTTTGTCATCGTCGCGAGCAGGGAAAGTGAACTTTCTGATTCAATTGAAGTTTTGATTCACGGCGCGGCTAAAATTGAAACGCTGCGCGACGCATTGCAGGCGCGGGCGAAAATCGCGCCGCAAGTGCGCCGCGCCTCGCGCACGGAAATCGAATCCTTGCAAATGCCGCCGCTGGCGCGCAAGCGGAGAACCTTCGTGGACTTGCGATGAAATTTTGCGTTGTCATTCCCTGCTTCAACCACGCCGCTACGGTCGCCGCCGTCGCGCAGGCGGCAAAATCATTTTGCCCGGTGATCGTCGTTGACGACGGCTCGACGCCGCCGTTGCCGGAATTGGCGGGCTGCGATTTGATTCGTCTGGAGAAAAATTCCGGCAAAGGCGCGGCGTTGCGCGCGGGTTTGAAGCGCGCGATTGAACTTGGCTTCACGCACGCGGTCACGATGGACGCGGACGGCCAGCACTACGCCGAGGATTTGCCGAAATTTCTCGCCGCCGCAAGCGCGCAGCCGGAGGCGCTGGTCGTGGGCGTGCGCGATTTTTTTGCCGCCGGCTGCCCGGCGCACCGGCGGCGGTCGAACGCGGTCTCCACTTTTTCGTTTCGCGTAGAGACGGGCCTGCGCCTGGGCGACACGCAATGCGGTTTCCGCTGCTATCCGCTCGCGCTGGCGAAAAACTTGAAGGCGAAGTCGGGGCATTATGCGTTTGAGCTGGAATTCATGGTGCGCGCGGCGTGGACCGGCACGCCCATCGTCGCCGTGCCGGTGAAATGCACTTACGCGCCGGATCAAATCCGCCAGTCGCATTTCCGCCCCGTGCGCGATCTCGCGCACATCACGGTCATGAACATCGGGCTGGTGCTGCAATCGTGGTTCGTGCCGCTGGAGCTGCGCGCGTCGTGGTCGCATGGCGAAAAAAAAGGCTTTCGCGAGGCGGCGAGGGAAATTTTTTCGGATCACGCACACGAACCGTTCCGGCTGGCGCTCGCGGTGGGCGTCGGGTTGTTTTGCGGCATCGCGCCCATCTGGGGCTTTCAAATGATCGCGACGGTCGCGCTGGCGCACTGGCTGCGGCTGAACAAGGTGATCGCGCTGATGGCGAGCAACATTTCCATCCCGCCTGTGATTCCATTTATTCTTTACGGCGAACTGGTCTTGGGTCACCGGATTTGCACGGGCGGCGCGCTTGATTTTTCCAGGCGGGAAATTTCGCGCGCGCTCGTGGCGCAATACTTCTGGCAATGGTTCATCGGCAGCCTGGTGCTGGCGATTTTCCTGATGGTCGCCGGAACGGTCGCAACTTACGGCATCGCGCGGCTGGCCCGTAAAAAATGAAACCCGACCTCTACACGCGCCTGCATCTCTGGCTGTGGTCGCACCGGCGCACGGTTTTGGGAATCACGCTGCTCGTCGCGGCGGTGGCGGTTGTCATTTCGTCGCGCATAGATTTGGAGGAGGACATTCTCGCCACGCTGCCGCAGCACGACAAGATCGTGGACGAATACCGCTACACAATCCGCAAATTTCGGCAGATTGACCGCGTTTACATTGACGTTGGCGTAAATCAAAATAATCCCGAAAAACTCGCGGCTGCGGCGGAAGAAGTTTTTGCGCAGCTTTCAGCAAATACAAATTACGCGCGCATCTTGTATCACGTTGAATTTGGCGGGCAGCAGAAAATCGTGGATTTTCTGACCGGCTCACTGCCGAATCTTTTCACGGAAGACGACGCGAAACAATTGGAGACAAAAATCCAGCCCGGCGAAGTGCGCGATTACCTCACCGTCATGCGCCGCAAACTCGGCGGGCCGGAAGGAATGGTTTTGAAGGATGTCGTCGCCGCCGATCCAATTGGCATGAGCGCGCTCGTTGCTAATAAAGCGCTGCCCTTGCAAACCGGTTTTGCCGACGCGCAAATCACCGACGGCCGAATCACGAGCGGCGATGGCAAACACGTTTTGCTGCTGGCCGAACCGAAATTTCCCTCGTCCGATTCCGGCGAAAGTTACGCGCTCGTGGCGGATCTTATGCGGATGACGCGCGACGTGGAAAAACAATTTCCCGGCGTCCACGTCGCCATCACCGGCGGACATCGCATGTCCGTGGACAACGCGACGCTCATCAAATCCGACGCGACGCACTGCATTTTTCTCGGCATGGCGGCGATGTTGCTGCTGTGCATCACGGCCTACCGCCGCAAATGGATGGCGACGATTACTTTCCTGCCGTCGCTTTTCGGCGCGCTCATCGCGGGTGCGATTTTGGTTTTTTGGGACAAGCATCTTTCCGCCATCGCCACGGGATTTGCGACCATCGCCATCGGCATTACCGTGGACTACGGAATTTACGTCGTCTATCACCTCGACAACGGCGTCGGCCTCGACCGCAAATCCGCCGGGCGCATCGTCAGCCGGCTCGTGCCGCCCACCGCCATCGGCGCGCTGACCATCATCGGCGCGTTCGTCGTGCTGGCCAATTCACCGATGCACGGCTACCAGCAGCTTGGAGTTTTTGGCGCAGTCGGCGTTTTATTTTCGGCGGCGTTCGCGCTGCTGATTTTGCCGCTGCTCGTCCCGCTGGCGACGGAAAAAAACCTGCCGCAACTGCGCTTCACCAACTGGATGGAAAATTTTCATGCGTGGACAAAACGCTGGCGTCCGCTGCTTCTAATTGGCGTCGCCGTGTTGACAATCATCACGGCGTTCGGCCTGAAAAAATTGCGCTTCGATGGCGACATCACGCGGCTAAATGGCATCACTGAATCCACGCGGCAGGACGAGGCGTTGATCCGCAAGACCTGGGGCGACGCGCTCGCGATGACGCTCGTGGCCGCGCGCGGCGCGACCGCAGACGACGCGCTTGCGCAAAATGATCGCGCCGCCGAAATTTTGTCGCGCGAAACAAACGTGGCCGGGATTTATTCACTCGCCGCCGTTTGTCCGTCTCTCGTCACGCAGGATACAAATATCCAGCGCTGGCAAAAATTTTGGACGCCTGCGCGAAAAGAATCGTTGCATCAGACATTGTCGCAAGTCGGCGGCGAACTTGGTTTCCGTCCCGACGCGTTCGCGCAATTTTGGAAATGCGTCGAGGACAAGCCGCAAATGCTGACGCTGGAAATGTTTCGCGGCACGCCGCTGGAACAGGCGTTGAACGAGCGCGTCGCGTTCGGAACCGGCACGAATGAAACCGCCGTCAGCACGCTTATCAAATTGAAAGACCGTTCGCAGGTTCAGCAATTGCGCGACGCGCTGCCGGGAATGATCGTGCTCGACCAGAAGGATTTTGCGAACCACATCGCCGCGCTCGCGAAAAGCGGCATGGGTTATTTTGCGTTGTGGACGGGAATCGTGGTGGCGGTGATTGTTTATTTCGCGCTCGCCTCGATTGAACTCGTCATCGCCACACTGTTGCCGCTGCTCGTCGGATTGCTGTGGACGCTCGGCTTGATGGGCTGGCTCGGCCTGCCGATTGACATGATGAACTGCGTGTTCGTGATTTTCATCATCGGCATCGGCGAGGATTACAGCGTGTTTCTGGCGACGAGCAAACTGGACGAATGGCGCGGTTATCAACCGCGCATTGCCGCCACGAGCGCGTCGGTGATGATTTCGGCGCTGACGACAATTTTTGGATTCGCGGTTTTGATTTTCGCAAAGCATCCGGTTTTGTATTCAATGGGCACGACCGTCTTGCTCGGCATGGCGTGCGCGTTCGCCGCCACGTTGGTCATCACGCCGCTTTGCATGGATTTACTGCTGTTCAAAAACCCGCCGCGCGGCGCGCCGCGCTGGTGGCATTTTCTGGGGACAATCTGGGCCGCGATCCATCTGGCCGCCAGCCAGGTTTCACTGTATTGCGTCTTGCGCCCGCTGTTGAAATTATTTTCCCCATGCACGGCGGACGACCGGTTGCGCCGCGCTGCGCGCTGGTTCGCGCGCGGCATCGTGAACGGCCTACCGTTCGGCAACGTGGAATTTCAAAACATTGCGCCCAAAACATTTTCCCCGCCGTGCATCGTTATCAGCAACCATCAATCTGCGGTGGACGTGGTGCTGGTCGTCAGCCTGCCAGCCGAGGTGCGGCAGACGGCAAAGAAACGCGTGTTCGACGAGCCAATGCTCGGCATCGGCTGCAAACTGCTCGGCCACGTCATGGTCGAGCCGAACGATCCCGAAATGACTTTTCAACGCTGCCGGAAAAAATTGGCCGAGGGCGCGTCCGTGCATTTTTATCCCGAAGGCACGCGCTCGCCGGACGGATTTTTGCAACGCTTCCATCGCGGCGCGTTTGAACTGGCGGTGGAATTGAACCAGGAAATTCTGCCGGTCATTTTGTGCGACACGAACACCGCGATGCCGCGCGACGCGTATTGGTTCGAGCCGTATCACGCCACCGTGCGCGCGTGGCCGCGCATCACGCCGCAGAATTTTGATTACTCGCAGGGCAGCGCGGCGTTGATGCGCCATTGCGAAACTATCGTGCGCGAGGCGCTTCAAAAGCAGCTCGACGAACTCAACGCGCCGCGCGTCGTCCGCCGCAAAGTGCAGCGGCTCTACCGCTATCAGGGAAAATTCGTGGAGCAATTCGTCCGCTGGAAAATGAAGTTGGATCCGATGTTCGGTGCGCTTGACGAAGTCGTCCCGCGCAGCGGATTTGTGCTCGACCTCGGTTGCGGTTACGGCATCGCGACGCACTGGCTGGCGCAATTCACGGACGGACGAAGTTTTCTCGGACTTGATTACGACGAAAATAAAATCCGCGTTGCCCGGCGCACCGCGCCGGATTCGCAACGAATAAAATTTGAGTCTGCCGACATCCTTCATTGCGATTATCCGGCGTGCGACACGATTCTGTTGCTCGACGTGCTGCATTATTGGACGCCGGAAAAACAACAGTTAATTTTAGACAAAGTGCGGCAGGCGTTGCGACCGGGCGGACGATTGATTTTGCGCGACGCCGCGCGCGCAGAAAATGCCGCTCATCGCCGGGTAAATTTCTGGGAAAAAATCGCGACGCGCCTCGGCCACAATCAGACGGTCGAAGGTCTGCATTTTCAAACGCGCGCCGAACTGGAAACGGCATTGCAAAAAGCCGGCTTTGCAAAATTTGAAATCAAGCCCGGCTCGGGACGGGATTCAAATGTGCTGCTCGTTGCGGTTGCCGGACCGCCGTGATGCTTCGTTGCACCAGTTCCAAAACTCTTCGCGCGGCAGGCCGAGATATTTTTCCGGCGCAATGGGTTCGCCGTAATGGACTTCAATTTTCCGCAGGCCGCCGAGCGGATGAAATTTTCCGTTCTTCGTGGAGACCAACTGCATGTTTTCGATGAACACCGGCACGATGGGCAGGCGCGCTTCGTGCGCGATGAAATAAATCCCCGGCTGCGGCGCGGCGACGCTGACGCCGTCGCCGCGCGTGCCCTCGGGAAACACGAGCAGATGAAATTGTCCACCGGCGCGCCCAAAGACCTGCAACTCGCGGATGCGTCCGGGATTCAGTTTTCCGCGCTCGACGAGAAAACCGATCTTGCGGCTCAAGATGTTTTTTATCCACGAAGCGTGCCAGACATTTTTGTCGCCCAGCGTCAGAATCGGGTAACAACCGGAACGCCAGCAAAGGCCGCCGAGCAAAATCGTGTCGAGCAGGCTGACGTGGTTGGAGACGAACAGATTTTTTGCGATGGCTGCAAGCGATCCAGGCCGTGCGTCCGGCGCAGATAAGGCAACGCGAGAAAAAGCGGCGCGCCAAAGCCGAGCAACGCCTGGATGAAAATCAAGCGGCGCGAAATCCGGGCGTGAATCATTTCCTTCATGCGTGCGGCGAAAGACTACTGCGCCGGTTTGGTTTGTGGCAACAGCGTTTCGAGTTCCTGTTTCTCCTTCAAAAACGCCGGATGTTCCGCCAGCGCTTTTTTAAACGACTGCACGGCCTCGGCTTTGCGGTTCAACGCGAGCAACGCGCGGCCACGCATCGTTGCATTCGGGTAAAAACCCGGATTCAACGTTTCGGCTTTTTCAGCCAAGTCCAACGCGGTTTGCGCGTCTTTATTTTTCAAGGCGCGCTGACCGTCGGCCAAAAATTGTTTGGCCTGTTCCGCTTTTTCATATTCGCCGGACGCCAGCATTTCATCGGCGGGCACGGCCTTGTCGGGAATTTCATGGGAAAAATCATTCACATCGAACGCGACGAATTTGCCAAGCTGGTTCGGCGGCGACGCGGCCCAGAAAATGCCGGCGCTCAAATCCATGACGGTCGCGTGTGTAGCGATAAATGCGTTCAACGTCCCACGGTTTCCGTCGCCCGCAAAAATGCCGCCGGGCAAATCGCGGTCGCGCAAAAATTCCACGGCCAGCGCGGGATTAATTTTGCCGTCGGATTCCTGCAGCAATTCTTTCAGCCGCGCTTCACGCGAAACCGAAGTCGCTTCGTTCATGTAATTGGTGTTGCGCGAATCATCTTTCAATCCGGGCGTTTCAAAATGATTCGGGCAGACAATCGAGTCGCCGACCGGTTCGCGCACGTTCGTCGCGTCGGGAGTTTTTTCGACGACGACAAATTTTCCGTCCGCGCGACCGCCAACGAGCCAGATTGTGGAAACAAAAACTTTCGCGTCGCGCAAAATTTTCAGCGCCTCGTCCAGATTGTGCGCGCGTTCCATGATTTCGCGCGCGACGATGGCGACGGGCGTCGCCGTCGTATTTGGCAATCTGGACGGCGCGCCGTTGACCGTCACCGAAACGCCCGCGCGGTTCATGCCCGAAACGACGCCGGCCATTCCCGCCCACGACACCGAGATAAATGGAATTTTGCCGTCGGGTTCAAACATTTCCACGACGCGGTTGGTGCTGAAAACCTCGGCGGCTTCCCAATCGAAATTTCTGCCGGTGATGAGATGTTGGTTGAGCGTCGCGTTTCCCCACGCGCCGAACGCCGTGCAACCGGCGCGCGCGGAGATGAACGGATTGTCAATCATCATGTAGGAAACGTCGTGTGCGGCGTGATAATTCAGCAGGCGGTTGTAAAAATTTCCCTCT
>Ga0181534_10001426_pt1 | contig 15533 bp, 17 predicted proteins | sample PEATcosm2014_Bin_37_FD_119758 | JGI IMG/M metagenome (GOLD analysis project Ga0181534, IMG submission 119758) | Peatland microbial communities from MTU Mesocosm Facility, Houghton, MI, USA - PEATcosm2014_Bin17_10_metaG | ecosystem: Environmental > Terrestrial > Soil > Wetlands > Peat | place... | reverse complement strand
GAGGCAGTCGATGGCGCGACGCAACTCCAACGCCGAACTCGACTGTTCCTCCTCGAGAGCCATAGGGGATTAGCGGCCGGGGGACGCCGTTTCTTTAACCACCGGGTGGGGGATTTGAGGGCATATGACGACTACCGTGATGTTTTCCCATGGCAAGGAAAGCGGCCCCTGGGGCCGCAAGATCACCGCCATGGCGGAATTGGTGAAATCCCTGGGCCTGGGCGCCGAATCGGTCGATTATCGCGGCATCGATGATCCGACGGCGCGCGTCGAGCGGCTGATCGCCGCCGCGGCGCCGATTGGCGCGCCCTTGGTGTTGGTGGGCTCGAGCATGGGCGGCCACGTGTCGGCCGCCGCCGCGGCGCGGCTCAGGCCACGGGGCCTGTTTTTGTTGGCTCCCGCGTTTTACATGCCGGGCTTCGAAGCCTATACGCCGCAGGACGTCGCCTGCCCGACGGCCATCGTGCACGGTTGGCGCGACGACATCGTGCCGGTCGAGAACAGCATCCGCTGGGCGCGCGAGCACGCGGCCGCCCTGCACCTGCTCGACTCGGATCACCGCCTGGAAGATCAGATCGAGGCGATCCTCGGCTTGCTCGAGGCGTTTTTAGGTCAACTCGATTAAGGTCATTGCGGCGACGCGGGCGTGGGCGGTGCCTCCGGGGGCGCCGCGCTCGGCGGCGCGCGGGTCATGCCGGCCGCATCGAGCTGCGCCTCGGCGAGTTCACGCAGACTTTCCCCGAGCTGCTCGCCGGTGCGTTTGCCCATGGCGTCGAAACCCGCATCCATCGCGGCGTTGTAAGCCGCCACGTACTTTTTGCCCGTGGGCGAGTCGAGAAACGCCAGCAGGTGCTTGAGGTCCGAATCGCTCAAGTTGCGGTACGAGTAGCTCATGAAGCGCCGCATGGGAATGCGCAGGTTGTTCTCGAGCTCGACGCGGCTCGCCTCGCTCGATTTACGGGTCCGCTCGGCGACCGCGACCGGGTCCTGGCCCGAGCCGATGGCGGTGCCGATGGCCACGGCCTGACCCATGCTCAGGAACACCTGCACCGTCGACTCGGTCGAATGCGTGGCGGCTTCGAGCTTGGCGATGATGGCGTCGCGCTTCGGCGTCGAGGGCGCGGTGATCTCACCGTTCATCACCTTGTCGATGTTCTCCTCGCCCATGGTGGCCGCGGCCACGTCGGCCGCCACCATGCGCTTGCCGAGATCGCTGTCCAGGAACGCGAGCGACTTGGTGACGGTGACGGGGTCGAGATTCAGCGCGAGCGCACGCAACGCGGGCGCTTCGAACACATCGATGCGAAATCCCCGCACCGAAGCCGCGGAGACCGCCGCAAGCTGCGGTTCGGACAACTGTGCCGCGGCGTCGTGGGCGAACAGGGAGCGGATCTGCGCCGGCATCGATCCCAAGGAGGCGCGCACCTGCTCGCGCACCGCCGCGGCCTGATAAATCCGTGCGGCGCTGTCGATATCCACGGCCGGTTCGGCCGCAAAGCCGACGCTGGCCAGCAATATCAACCAAGCGAATCGAATCATGCGCGAACTCCGAGTGACTGTCGGTCCCCGTCGATTGTACACTGATGATCTCCGCAGGCTGGTTGTCACGAGGTTGCATATGGGCTTGCTCAAGTTTTCGACTGCGTCGCTGGCCGTTTCGTTCATCCTCGGCTGTGCTCCCGAGCAGCCGCCCGATCATCCGCCGCCGCCCGCCAAGACGATCTTCGATCCGCTGACCCAGAATCTCGATCGCGCGCGCGGCGTGCAAAAAACCATCGATCAGAGCGCCGACGGCACGCGCAAAGCGGTCGACTCCCAAGAGCGCGGCGACGCTTCGCCCTAGCGCGCGCGCGGCGTCATGAGGCCCACTCACGGCTTGACGGGGGCCTGGCGTTGGATCGTGCGCAAGGTCCTGGGGCCGTGGATCAGGCTCACCATCAAGCCCGACGACACGCCGGCCGTCATGGCGGCGCGCCAGCGACCGGTGTGCTACGTGCTCGAACGCGAGAGCCATGCGGATCTTGCGGTGCTCGCCCAGGCCTGCGCCGAGCTCGGCCTGCCCACTCCGGACCGCTGCGTCGAACTCGTTCACCGCGCCTCGTTTTTCAGTTCACGCCGCCACCTGCGCGCGCCGCGCTATCTGGTCCAGCTGATTGCCGCGGCGGCCGCGGACCCGTCCTTCGACATCGACCTGGTTCCGGTGGCGATTTTCCTGGGACGCGCACCGCTCAAGGAACCGAGCATGTGGCGGCTGCTGTTCGCCGAGGACTGGGTGCTCGTCGGACGCTTTCGCAAGCTGCTAAACATCGTGTTCAACGGCCGCAACACCGTGGTGCATTTCGGCGAGCCGATCCGGCTGCGCGACGCGCTCGGCGATCTGGCACCCGCGATCGCGGTGCGTCGGATCATGCGCACGCTGCGCGCGGAGCTGCGGGCGCAGCGCGCTTCGACCATCGGCCCCGATTTGTCGCACCGGCGGACCATGATCGTGCACGTCCTGAAAGCCCAGGCCGTGCGCCACGCGGTGCGGGCGCAGATGCAGGCGCGCGGACTGCGGCGGCGCGCCGCGCTGCTGGTCGCGCGCAAGTATGCGCTGGAAATCGCCGCGAACTATTCCCAAACCTTCGTCACGTTCATGGCGCTGGCGCTCGGCCGCCTGTGGAACCGGCTCTACGACGGCGTCGAGTTCGAGCACGTGGACAAGCTGCACGAGGCCGGCGACGGCGCCGAAATCATCTACGTGCCGTGCCATCGCAGCCACATGGACTACCTGCTGCTCTCCTACGTGATCTACCGCAAGGGGTTTGCCGTGCCGCACGTGGCCGCCGGCGTGAATCTCAACATGCCGGTGATAGGCCGCTTCCTGCGCAAGGGTGGCGCGTTTTTTCTGCGCCGCAGCTTCAAGGGAAATGCGCTGTACGGCGCGGTTTTCTCCAAATACCTGAGCTTCATGATGGAGCGCGGTCATCCGCTCGAGTACTTCATCGAAGGCGGGCGCAGCCGCACCGGCCGGCTGCTGTCGCCGCGCACCGGCATGCTGTCGATGACCGTGCGCAGCTTCATGCGCGATCCGAAGCGCCCGGTGGTGTTCATGCCGGTGTACTTCGGCTACGAGCGCATCGTCGAGGGACGGACCTACATCGGCGAGCTGTCGGGGCAGCCGAAGGAAAAGGAGAGCGTGCTCGGACTGCTCAAGTCGCTATGGGTGCTGCGCAGCAAGTTCGGCAAGGTGCACGTCAATCTCGGCCAGCCGATCGTGTTGGAGGACCTGCTGCTGAGGCACAACCCGCACTGGCGCAGCGCACCGTCCGAGGAGGAGGGGTCGCCGGCCGGTTGGATCGGCGAGGCGATCGCCGAGCTCGCCGCGCGCATCATGCGCGAAATCAATGCCGCCGCCGCGGTGACCCCGGTCAATCTGGTGGCCATGGCGATGCTCGCCACGCCGCGCCTGGCGCTGCTCGAGGCGGATCTCGAGCGCCAGCTGGAACTATACCGCCGGCTCCTGCAGGACGCGCCGTACTCGCCGCTGGTCACCGTCACCGGCGAGGACGGCGCGCACATGATCCGCTATGCCGGGTCGATGGGCCTGCTCGAGCGCCAGGCGCACGGCCTCGGCGACATCGTGCGCATGCCCGACGAGTGCGCCGTGCTCGCGACCTATTACCGCAACAATATTTTGCATCTGTTCGCCATGCCGTCGCTGATCGCCTGCTGCTTCATCAGCAACGCGCGCATGCAGACCGCGGACATTCAGCGGTTGGTGTGGCGGGTCTACCCGTACATCAGCGCGGAGCTCGCGCTGCGCTGGCCGGAGGCCGAGGTCGGAGGCGTCGTCGAATCGCTGCTGGCGGCGTTCGAACGCTCCAATCTGTTGCGGGCCGATGCGGATCGCAGCGCATGGCAGCGCCCGGACTCGACCTCGCTCGAAGCCATCCAGCTCTCGCTGCTCGCCCAGGCCACGATTCAAACCATCGAGCGCTATTACCTGGTGATCGCGCTGCTGCTGCAGGCCGGCTCGGGCAGGATCACGCAGGAGGCGCTCGAACAGCGCTGCCATCTCATGGCGCAGCGCATGTCGCTGCTCTATGGCCTGAATTCACCGGAATTTTTCGACAAAAGCCTGTTTCGAAACTTCCTCGATCTGCTCGCGCGACGCCACGTGATCACCGCCGCGCCGGACGGGACGCTCGCCTTCGCGGAGGCGCTGATGGGCGTCGCCGCCGACGCGCAATTGGTGTTGTCGGAGCAGATCCGCCACGACATCCTGCAGGTGACCCTGGGTCAGTGATCCCAGCCGCCCCCGCCGCGCTGCTGCTTGGTGTTCGAGCGGCGCTTCTTCGAGTCGATGCGCCGCTCCTTCGATGCGCGGGTCGGCCGGGTTTTCTTGCGGATCTTCGGTTCGATCAGGGCGGCGCGGATCATTTCGGCCAGCCGCTCGAGCGCTGCGCGGCGATTCTGCTCCTGGCTGCGTTCGCTGCGCGCGCTCAACAGGATGCTGCCGTCATCGATGAGCTTCTGCCCGGCGAGCCGGCGCAGCCGGTTGCGTGCGGAGGCCGGCAGGCTGGAATTTTTCGGCAGCAGAAATCGCAGCTGCACCGCGCTCGAGACCTTGTTGACGTTCTGCCCGCCCGGTCCCGAGGAGCGGATGAATTTCCACTCGAACTCCTCGTCGGGAATGCTGATTGCCGGGGAGATCACCAGCGGCACGAGGACCCCGTCACTCCAAATCCAACCGCGATTGATCCATGCGGGCGTCATGCAGGTGAATCTCGCGTTGAGCCACGGGAATCGTGATCCGGTGCTCCTTGAACAGGGCCCAAATGGTCCGGTTGACGTCCGAGCGCACGTTGTTCACGCCCTCCTGCGGATCGGAGATCCAGAAGCGCAGCTCGAGTTCGATGCCGTGGTCGCCGAATTGCATCAACCGCGACACCGGCGGCGGATCACGCAGGACCCGTCGCTGGCTCTCGCACGCGAGCAGCAGGATCTGCAGCGCGAGTTCCGGGTCGTCGCGGTAGCTCACGCGCACCGGGAGCTTGAGCCGGATGCGCGGATCGGTGTAGCTCCAATTGATCACCGCATTGGAAATGAGCTGCTGATTCGGCACCAGCATCTCGATGCCGTCGCGGTCGCGAACCACGACGTAGCGGCCGCGCAATTCCTGCACCCAGCCGAAATTTTCGGTGCTCGTGCCGCTCTGCCCCGACAGGCTGATCACGTCCCCCGGCTTGATCGAACGGTCCATCAACAGCACGAAGCCGCTCACGAAGTTGGCGGCGATCGATTGCAGGCCGAAGCCAAGCCCGAGGCCGATGGCGCCGGTGAGCACGGTCAGCGCCGTGAGATCGACCCCGGCGGCGTTCAATCCCATGAGAATGCTGAGTCCGATCAAGAATGCGTTGGCGAACTTGGCGAGCCCGATGCGGGTCGAGGGAGCGAGCGTCGAGAGCTTCTTCAGGCGCCGGTCGATCCAGCGGCTGATCCACGCCGCGACCAGCACGAACAGCGTCAGCGTGAACAGCAGCTTGAACACCGACCACACAGAAACGCGGCTGCGGCCCGCGGCGATGCCGATGCCGTCGAGCGCGGCGATGATCGGATCGAGCCAGCCGAGGTACTCGGCCGCAATCACCAGCCAGATGAACAGCGTGAGGCGATTCTCGAGATGCTGCATCCAGGATTGGTTGCCGAGGCTCGCGGCGAACAGCAGGACGCCGACGCGCACGACGATGTAGACGCCGATCAGCCGCAGCGACGCATCGAGCGCCGTGACGTCGAAATGCGCGGCATGCAGCAGCCCGCGCCCGATCAGCACCAGCCCCAGGGCCACAAGCACGGGCGCTATCGCCACCAGGCCGTGCGAGGCAAAATAGCGGCGCGTGAGCGCGGCCGGCGCCTTGATGCCCTTGAGCTGATACCGATTGCGCAGTTCCGTGCCCACCAGCCACCCAAGACCCAGACACAGCGCCAGGGTCGCGATCTCGGCGAGCACGTTGCGGGTGAACAGGATGTCGAGAAAACCCTCGATGTGCAGCCAGAATTCGTTCACGCGTTCAGGTCCGGTATCAGCTGGCTCTCGAGCCGCGCGATCTGATCCTTGAGCATCAATTTGCGCTTCTTCAGGCGTTTCATCTGCAATTCATCGACCTTGAAGTCCATCGACAGCCTGGAAATGACGTCGTCGAGATCGCGGTGCTCGATGCGCAGTTGGCGCAGCCGCTCGATGTTCTTGAACAAGTCGGTATTGACGTTGCTTTCTTCGTCGCTCACTTTTGGATTCGCTGCTTCGGTGTTCTATACGTTATAGCCGCGCCAGACCGGGTCGATGCAATCCGGTAGCTTAGCCAACCGGCCCAAAGGATTCCAAGTCATTTGCGGGTTGTGAAAATCCGAACCGATCGATCCTTGCAGGCCGTACTTGAGCGCGAGCATGGTGTTCGCCTCGGTGTGCGCCGCGTCGTTGGCGCCGCTGATCACCTCGAGCGCACCGCCGCCGGCGGCGGTGAAATCGGTGAGCAGCGCGCGCCGCGCCCCCGCCGACAGGCGGTAGCGCGCCGGGTGCGCAAGCGTTGCGATGCCGCCGGCGTCGCGCACCCAGGCCACCACTTGTGCGAGCGCGGGCCAGTCGGTGCGGACATGCGCGGATTTGCCGGCGCCCAGATATTTGCGAAAGGCATCATCCGGCCGGTTGACGTGGCCGCCCGCCACGAGTGCGGCGGCGAGATGCGAGCGGGTCGGCAGTCCCGGCTGGGCCTCCACGACGTCGAGCAGCGCGGTGCCCGGCAGTCCGGCCTTGCTCAAGGCGGCGCACATCTTGCGCATGCGGATGCGGCGGCGCTCCGCCTGGGACTCGAGCATGCCGGTGAGCCGCTGCGAGGCCGGATCGATCCACAGCCCGAGCACGTGAATGGCCTGGGAGCGCCACGAAGCCGACAGTTCCACGCCCGGCACCAGGGTGAGCCCGGCGCCGACGGCGGCGCGCTGCGCCTGCTCGAGGCCCGCGATCGTGTCGTGATCGGTGAGCGCCAGCACCTCGATGCCGGCCGCGGCGGCCTGCGCGATGAGTTCGGCGGGGGTGAGCGAGCCATCCGAGCAGTCTGAATGGGTGTGCAGATCGATGCGCATTTCCCGGCTCACGAGGGGGTTCCGGCCAGTCCGACCGCTTCGAGGCGCCGGCCCGCCAGCACGATGAAACCCTGGGAGCGCTCGAAACCGTCGTTGGTGTAATCGAAGGTGTAGGTGCGCAGCAGCCGGCGGCGGCCCTGCGCGTCGCGCGCCAGTCGAAACCCCGCAAAGGCCACGGTTTCATCCAGGAACTGGACCACCGCGCGCGAGCAGGTGTCGCGCGCGATGCGATTCGCCTCCTCGCGGGCATCGAGGGCGCTGCGCCACAGCGCGTAGGCCGCCGCGAGCAGACCGGCAGCGCACACCAAAGCCAGGAGATCGCCATTCATGCCGCAAAGCTTACCCTGGATTTCCTCCGAACATCCCCCATACATGCGTTTAAGAGATCAGCAAACGAGGGCTCCATGACTAACGACGTTCAGCCTAATTTGACCCTGCGGGTCGAACCCAGCGATATGGTGCAGTACGTGCACAGGCTCATGACGGCACCCGAGCTCGCCGACAGTCAGTGGGGCGGCGATACCCCGGTGGCGCGCGCCGCGAAATTGCGCTGGAGCGCCCTCAATCGCGCGTTTGGCGACGCCCGTGTGAGTTCCTGGACCACGGCCAAGAAGCGCGATCAGATCCACGTTCCGGCGGCGCTGATCGGCGCCGCGGGGGTCGCACGGCTGACCGTGGCCGAAGACGAGGTGGTGTTCGACATACCGACATTGCTCGATGCGACGCTGGAGCTGTGCGAGCCGGTCGGTCACGCCTGATTTGATGCGAGCACGCAGGGGTCGCTGAAGGCGAGAAAGTCGCCGTTGATCAAGGTTTCCCGGCAGTTGTAGCGCAGCCGGTGCCCGTCGAGCCGCGTCACGTGCCCGCCGGCGGCTTCGAGCAGCGCCTGGCCGGCGGCGGTATCCCATTCCGAGGTCGCGCCAAATCGCGGATAGAGTTCGGCCTTGCCCTCCGCGACCAGGCAGAACTTGAGCGAACTGCCGACGCCGCTCGTGACGTGCGGCCCCACGCGCGCGAGGTATTCGGTGGTTTGCGCGCTCGCGTGCGAGCGGCTGCCGACGACGCGGATCGGCGATGCGGGCGGTGAGACGTGGATCGGGGTTTGTACGCCCCCCGCGTGACAGCTGAACGCACCCACGCCCGCCGCACCCCAGTAGAGCAGCCCTTGGGCCGGTGCGGACACCACGCCGAGGAGGGGTTCGTGATCGACGATGAGCGCGATGTTGATGGTGAATTCGCCGTTGCGCTTGATGAACTCGCGGGTTCCATCGAGCGGATCGACCACCCACAGCTCGCGCCAGGAGCGGCGCACCTTCCAGGGGATCTCCGCCGATTCTTCCGACAGGACGGGGACGTCGGGGGTCAGCTGCTTAAGCCCTTCGAGGATGACGTGCTGCGATTCGAGGTCGGCCAGCGTCAGGGGCGAATCATCGAGCTTGCGCTGCACCGTGAAGTTGCCGTCGTACACCTGCATGATCGCCGCGCCGGCACGGGCGACGATGGGCAGCAGGGCGTGTGCCAGTGCGTGAAGATCTCTCATCGCTTGGTATCATACCGAAATGCCGCAATCCACCGCGCTCGACTGGGCCGCCATCGACACCGTCCTGCTCGACATGGACGGAACCCTGCTCGATCAGCGCTTCGACAACTGGTTCTGGCAGGAACTCATCCCCGGCCACTATGCGCAGGCGAACGGCATCAGCGCTTCCGAAGCCAAAGTTTTGCTGGCCCCGAAATTTCGCGCGGTCAGGGGGACCATGAGTTGGTATTGCATCGACTATTGGAGCGCGGAACTCGCGCTCGACATCGCCGCGATCAAGCGCAGCACGCTCGAACAGGTCGATTATCTGCCGGGAGCGCAGGAGTTCCTGCTCAGGCTCAAATCGAGCGGCAAGCGGCTGGTGCTCGTCACCAATGCGCATCCGATGACCCTGGCGATCAAGAATGAGCAGTCGCGGCTGACGGGTTATTTCGACGCGTGCTATTCGACCCACCCGTTTCAGGCGCCCAAGGAGGACGACGCCTTTTGGCCACGGCTGCGTGCGGCGGAGCCGTTCACGCCGGGCCGCACGCTGCTGGTCGATGACAACCTCGCGGTGCTCGATGCGGCGCACCGCTTCGGCATCGCGTGGTTGCGGGCGGTGCGGCTTCCGGATTCCGGCCGCCCGGCCCAGGATACGGGTGGCTACGCGGCGGTGGATCGGATCGCCGAACTCATCTGACCGCCGAGGAGCCGCCGGGCGAGGAGCCGCCGGGCGACGAACCGCCGGGCGACGAACCGCCGCCGGACGGCGTGCCGCCCGCAGGTCCACCCCCGCGACCGCGCCGCCGTCGACGCCGGGGGGCGCCTTCGGTTGCCGGTGCGTCACCGCCGCCGCCCTCGGAAGGACCGCGTGCGGCCGGCGCCGACGCCGCCGGCCCGCCGCCAGCGCCCCCTCCGCCACCACCGCTTCCGCCGCGGTTGCCCGAGCTGGTCCGATGCGGGCCGCCGCTGCGGCCGCCGCCGCCGGCGGTGCGACCGGACCCGCCGGGACGGCCGCCGCCCGAGCGGGAACCGCCACCGCCGCCGGAGCGCGAGCCGCCGCCGCCCGAACGGGAGCCGCCGCCCGGGCGTCCGCCGCGGGATTGGCCGGGCCGCGGCGCGCGCTCGCGCCACGGCGCGGGAGGCGGTTGGATGACTGCGGCCAGATCCACCGCCTCGATCGCCGCGCGCGGAATTTGATGGCCGATGTAGCGCTCGATGTCCGGCAGCGAGATCGCGTATTCCTCGCAGCCGAAGCTGATCGCATCGCCCTCGGCGCCGGCGCGCGCGGTGCGCCCGATGCGATGCACGTAATCCTCGGCATCGTTCGGCAGGTCGAAGTTGAACACGTGGCTCACGTCCGGAATGTGCAGGCCGCGCGATGCCACGTCGGTGGCGATCAGCACGGCGATTTCACCGTCGTGAAAGTCGCGCATCATCTTCAGTCGCTTGGTCTGCGGCACGTCGCCCGACAGGGCCTGGGCGACGAAGCCGTTGGCGGTCAAGGTGCGTTCGAGCACCTCGGCGATGCGCTTGGTGTTGACGAACACCATGGTGCGGCGCGCATCGATGCGTCGCAACAGGCCCATCAACAACGGGATTTTCTCCTCGGTGGAGGGGAAATAGAGCACCTGCTTGACGCGATCGACGGTCATCTTGTCCGGCTCGATGCGGATCAGCTCGGGGTTGTTCATGTGCTCGTAGGCGAGTTCCATCACGCGATGCGACAGCGTGGCCGAAAACATCATCGTGAGCCGCTCGGTCGGATGCGGCAGACGCCGCAGAATGAAGCGGATGTCCTTGATGAAGCCGAGATCGAACATGCGGTCGGCTTCGTCCATGACCGCCACCTGGATGTGGCGCAGATCGAAAACATGCTGCTTGAAATAATCGATGACACGGCCCGGCGTGCCGATCAGCACGTCCACGCCCTCCTCGAGGATGCGCCGCTGCTTGTCGTAGTCGACGCCGCCGAAGACGATGGCGAGTTTGAGCCCGGCGTACTTGGCGATGCCTTCGGCATCGGAATGTATCTGCACCGCGAGCTCGCGCGTCGGTGCGATCACGATGGCGCGCGGTGCGTTGACCGGCCGGTCGGGTCGCCCCGGATCGGTGAGCAGGCGGTTGAACAGGGCGATGAGGAACGCCGCCGTCTTGCCCGTGCCGGTCTGCGCCTGGCCCGCGACGTCGCGGCCTGCGAGCCCCACGGGCAGGGTTTGCGCTTGAATCGGCGTACAGCGGGTGTAGCCGAGCTCGGCGATGCCACGCTTCAAGGGCTCGGGGATGTTGAGGGAATCGAACGTAAGCTGACTGAGATGGGCGTCTGACATTTTCTCTTTGGGATTTGCAGAAACTTGCAAAATGATGGGGACCGGTTAACAATACGGCAAATCCGGAGCTGGTCTATCCGCTCCCATCAACCGTATCATCGGTACCCTGTTAAGGTAATCAAGACCGCTAAAGCCGCTGTATTGTGCCCGAACGGCCGCGCATCGTCACTTCGCGCGTGCAATCGGCACCTGTTCTCCCACTAATAACCCGCCCCCTATCTTCAAATGAATCTCCAAAAGGAGGTATGTCCGCAGTGAGTAACCCAAGTATCGTTCACACCAGCGACGCCACGTTCGACAAGGACGTGCTGAAGTCCGACAAGCCCGTACTGCTCGATTTCTGGGCTGAATGGTGCGGACCCTGCAAAATGATCGCTCCCATCCTCGATGAGATCGCCGATCAATACAAAGACAAGATCAGGATCGCCAAGCTGAACATCGATGACAATCCGGCAACCCCGCCAAAATTCAACATCCGCGGCATTCCGACCTTGATTCTGTTCAAGAACGGCACCGTAGAGGCCCAGAAAGTGGGAGCAGTCACCAAATCACAGCTCGCCGCGTTTCTGGATAGCAACCTGTGAGAGGCTATTTGGGCAATCAATCCCGCGGCGGCGGGCAGGGCGGCGGCCAGCAGGGCGGTGGGCAGGGCGGCGGCGGCGGCGGACGGTCGAACCGTTCCAATCGCGGACCGCGCAACGACAACCGCAACGGCAACACCAACGGCGGCCGGCCGGCGCACGAGGATTACGGCGATCTGCCCGAGGGCGGCGATGACCTGGAGATCATTGCGCCGACGGATCTCGCGCGCAGCCGCAGCTCGATGAACCTGACGGAGCTCAAAAAGCGCCCGATCAGCGATCTCGTCAAGCTCGCCGAGACCATGGGTCTCGAGAACATGGGCCGTTCGCGCAAGCAGGACATCATCTTCGGCGTGCTCAAGGCGCATGCCCGCAAGGGCGAGGACATCTACGGCGACGGCGTGCTCGAGATCCTGCAGGACGGCTTCGGCTTCCTGCGCTCCTCCGATTCGAGCTACCTCGCGGGTCCCGACGACATCTACGTGAGCCCGAGCCAGATCCGCCGCTTCAATCTGCGCACCGGAGACTCGATTTCCGGCCTGATCCGGCCGCCGAAGGATGGCGAGCGCTATTTCGCGCTGCTCAAGGTCGGCGAGATCAATTTCGATTCACCGGAGAGCTCGCGCGGCAAAGTGCTGTTCGAGAACCTCACTCCGCTGCATCCGACCGAGCGGTTGAAACTCGAGCGCGGCAACGGCTCGACCGAGGATTTGACCGCCCGCGCCATCGATCTGGTGGCGCCCATCGGCAAGGGCCAACGCGGCCTGATCGTCTCGCCGCCGAAAGCCGGCAAGACCATGCTGCTGCAGAACATCGCCACGGCGATCACCGCCAATCATCCCGAGGTGATTCTGATCGTGCTGCTCATCGATGAGCGGCCGGAGGAAGTCACCGAGATGGCGCGCACCGTGAAGGGCGAGGTCGTCTCCTCGACCTTCGACGAGCCGGCGAGCCGCCATGTCCAGGTGGCCGAAATGGTGATCGAAAAGGCCAAGCGCCTGGTCGAGCACAAGAAGGACGTGGTCATTCTGCTCGATTCCATCACGCGTTTGGCCCGCGCCTACAACACGGTCGTGCCGAGTTCGGGCAAGGTGCTCACCGGCGGCGTGGACGCCAACGCGCTGCAGCGCCCGAAGCGATTCTTCGGCGCGGCGCGCAACATCGAGGAGGGCGGCAGCCTGACCATTCTCGCCACCGCGCTGGTCGATACCGGGTCGAAGATGGACGACGTCATTTTCGAGGAGTTCAAGGGCACGGGCAATTCGGAAATCCATCTGGACCGCCGCATCGCCGAGAAGCGCACGTTCCCCTCGATCAACATCAACCGGTCGGGCACGCGCAAGGAAGAGCTCATCACGGATCCGGCCGAGTTGTCCAAGATGTGGATTCTGCGCAAGCTTCTGCATCCGATGGACGAACTGGCGGCGATCGAGTTCCTGCTCGACAAGATGAAAGACACCAAGACCAATGCGGATTTCTTCGACGCGATGAAGCGCTGAAGGGGCACGGAGCTCTCCTATGCAATGGTGGGCGTGGATCGTGGTCGGCGCCATTCTGCTGGGGTCGGAGTTGACCGTGGTCAACGCCCAGTTCTACCTGGTGTTCCTGGGCGCGGCCGCGCTGATCGTCGGCATGATCGATCTTCTTGGCGTGCATTTCGCCGACTGGATGCAGTGGCTCACCTTTGGGCTGCTGTCCGCGCTGTCGATGGTGAGTTTCCGGCGGCGGATCTACGAGCGTCTGCGGCGCACGCTGCCGTCCATGAACGCGGGCCCCAAGGGCGAGTCGGTGCTGCTGCCGGCGCCGCTGCCGCCCGGCGGGAGCTGCCGGGTGGAGTTTCGCGGCGCCTCCTGGAACGTGCAGAACGGCGGTCACACCCTCATCGAGGCCGGCGCGCATGCGCGCATCGACCGCGTCGACGGCCTGACGCTGATCGTGCACGCCGAGCCTTCCATTCAATAGGAGAGTCACTTGGAAATTTCTTTGGGCTATGGGGCCATTGCGATCGCGATCGTCATCGTCATCGTCGTGGCGAAAACCGCCACGGTCGTGCCGCAGCAGAGCGCCTTCGTGGTGGAGTACCTCGGGAAGTACAGCAGAACCCTGCATGCCGGGTTTCATATCCTGATTCCGTTCATGGAGCGGGTGGCCTACCGGCACAACCTCAAGGAAATCGCGATCGACATCGCCGAACAGATCTGCATCACGCGCGACAACGTGCAGGTCGGCGTCGATGCCGTGCTCTACATGCAGGTGCTCGACCCGCATCTGGCCTCCTACGGCATCACCAACTATGGATTCGCGATCTCGCAGCTCGCCCAGACGACGCTGCGCAGCGAGATCGGCAAGATCGAACTCGACCGCACCTTCGAGGCGCGCGGGGTCATCAACGCGAACGTGGTCGGTGAACTCGACAAGGCGTCCGCCCCCTGGGGCGTCAAGGTGCTGCGCTACGAGATCAAGAACATCACCCCGCCCAAGGACGTGCTGCAGGCGATGGAGAAGCAGATGCGTGCCGAGCGCGAAAAGCGCGCGGTGGTGCTGACCTCCGAGGGCGAGCGCGATGCCAAGATCAACGCGGCGGAAGGCGACAAGCAGCGCGTGATCAAGCAGTCCGAGGCGAACAAGCAGCAGCAGATCAACGAGGCCGAGGGCCAGGCCGAGGCGATCCTCGCGGTGGCCGGCGCGACCGCCGAGGGCCTGCGCCAGGTCGGCATCGCCCTGTCGGATCGCGGCGGTATCGAAGCGATGCAGTTGCGCATCGGCGAGGAATACGTGAAGCAATTCGGCAAGCTGGCGCAGGCCGGTACGACCCTGGTGGTGCCGGCGAACCTCACCGATCTTGCCTCCATCGTCACCATGGCGACCAGCATCGCCCGGAAGCCCTCCGCGACTCCCCAGGCTTGAGAGCGGTGGCGGAGAAGAAACCGGCCGCCGCCCCGTTCGGCTTCCTGGAGTTCGTCGCGCTGGTCGCGGCGATGATGTCGACGCAGGCAATCGCCATCGATGCGATGCTGCCGGCCTTTCCGATCATCGTCCGGGCGCTCAACGTCGCCGACGAGAACCACGGCCAATGGATCGTCACCGCTTACATGGCGGGAATGGGCGTGGGTCAGCTGTTCTGGGGGTTGGTCTCGGACCGCTACGGGCGCCGCCCGGTGCTGCTCGGCGGAATCGGTTTGTACGTGCTCGCGGCGCTGTTGTGCGGGCTCACCGGCAGCTTTCACGCACTGCTTGGCTGGCGCTTCGTGCACGGATTGGCCGCGGCCAGCGTCACGGTGGCCCGCTCCGTGATTCGCGATCTGTATTCCGGCCGACACATGGCGCGGGTCATGTCGTTGACGTTCGTGGTGTTTCTCATGGTGCCGATTCTTGCGCCGAGTCTCGGTCAGCTGATCCTGCTGATCGCGCCATGGCGCTACATCTTCATCGTGTGCGGCGTATTCGCCTCGATCGTGTGGCTGTGGGCGCTCGCGCGCCTGCCGGAGACCCTGCACCCGGAGTACCGCATGATCCTGACGCCTGCGCACATCGGCGCGGCGCTGCGGCTGGTGCTCGGCAACCGTGCATCGCTGTTCTACACCCTGGCGATGACGACGATGTTCGGCTCGATCATGGCCTATGTGGCCATGGTGCAGCAGATCTTCGCGCAGGTCTTCGGGCGCGCGAGCCTCATGCCGAGCATGTTTGCGTTGTGCGCGGCCTTCATGGGCGTGGGGGCGTTCGCCAATTCACGCCTGGTTGAGCGGCTCGGCATGCGGCACATTTCCCACACCGCGCTGCTGGTTTTCATCGGCGTGACCGGATTGCACACGCTCATCGCCGCCCTGGGATACGAGCAGTTATGGACGTTCGTCGTGCTGCAGGCGGCGACCATGACCTGCATCAGCCTGTCGGTGTCGAATTTTGGCGCCATGGCCATGGAGCCGGTGGGGTCGGTGGCCGGCATCGGCGCCTCGCTGCAGGGCTTCATTT
>Ga0181534_10001425_pt1 | contig 15534 bp, 17 predicted proteins | sample PEATcosm2014_Bin_37_FD_119758 | JGI IMG/M metagenome (GOLD analysis project Ga0181534, IMG submission 119758) | Peatland microbial communities from MTU Mesocosm Facility, Houghton, MI, USA - PEATcosm2014_Bin17_10_metaG | ecosystem: Environmental > Terrestrial > Soil > Wetlands > Peat | place... | reverse complement strand
GTCCTGCCGGCGACCACCAGGAGCGCCCCGAAGGCGATCGAGTAGCCGGCAATGACCCATGCAAGGGTCGATCGAGGATCCGAGGGGAAGGAGTGTTCGAGCGCGGGGAAGGCGATGTTCACTATCGACAGGTCGAGCGAGGCCATGAAGGCGCCGAGCGAGGTGACGAGGAAAACGGCGACGCTCCTCGAACCGCTGGATGGAACCGCAGCTCGATCAACAGCAGGTTCTTTCATGGAACTAACTATAACGGAGTGCATACTGTCATGCAACGCACTATGATTTGTGCATGGAACGGAAGAGTTTCTCGCAGATGGACTGCTCCGTGGCCCAGTGCCTCGAGGTCGTCGGCGAATGGTGGAGCATGCTCATCGTGCGTGACGCCTTTCTCGGAGTGACGCGCTTCGACGACTTCCAGCACCGGCTCGGGATCTCGCGAAACGTCCTCCAGCAGCGCCTCCGCCACCTCGTCGACGCCGGCGTGTTCGTGCGCGTCCCCTACAGCGACCACCCCCCGAGGTCCGAGTACAAGTTGACCCAGAAGGGCCGCGATCTCTGGCCCGTCCTCACGACCATGCGCCAGTGGGGCGATCGGTACGCCGCCCCGTCCGGGCCGCCGGTCGAGGTCGTGCACACGACGTGCGGACATGCGTCGGACGCGGTCCTCATCTGCAGTGAGTGCGCGGAGCCGTTCGGACCCCGAGAGGCGAAGGCGATGCCGGGCCCCGGGCGCCCCGAGATGGCGTTCGGCACGGCATCCTCGTCGCGTTCGCGCTGAGCCCTTGAACCGGGCGTCCCCTTGGGCTCCGCAGACGACCCGGAACTAGGAGCCGAGCTGCGCAAGGCCGTGCACGGCGACGGCCTCGAAGACGTCCTGGTCGGCCGCGAAGATCGAGTCGGGGACAGGCCAGTGGACGACCAGCTCGGTGATGCCGGCAGCCCGGTACCGACCGGCCCAGTCGACGAAAGCGTCGACCGACGCCAAGGGACGCTCCTCGCCGAAGGCGTCGAGCAGCACCCGCTCGAAGTGACGGGCGTCACGTCCGTGTTCCTCCAGTGCGCCAAGCATCAGCTCGACCTGCTTGGTGACGGATTCCTCGGTCGAGGTGGGCGAACCCGCAGGTGCCCCGAACGTGACCCAACCCTGCCCGACCGTCGCGGCGAGCGCGATGCCCCTTGGACCTGTCGCTGCGACGTAGATCGGTGGCCTCGGGTGCTGGAGCGCCGGAGGAATCATGCGAACCTCCGAGGCGGAGTAGTGGCGCCCCGATGCGGTGGTCACAGGCTCGCGTAGCAACTGATTGAGCAGCTCGGTGAACTCTGCGAACCGGTCCGCGCGCTCGGCCGGCGACCAGGGCTCGTGACCGAGCGCGCTGGCGTCGAAGCCCGTGCCCCCGGCGCCGACCCCGATCGTGAGCCTGCCCTCAGAAAGGTCATCGATCGAGAGCAGTTGCTTCGCGAGCGGAACCGGATGGCGGAAGTTGGGAGTTGTGACGAGCGTGCCGATGCGGATCTTCGAGGTCTCGACCGCCGCTGCAGAGAGGGTCGTCAGGGCATCGAACCATGGGAGGTCACGGAACGAACGCCACGACAGGTGGTCGTACGTGTAGGCGGCGTCGAAGCCGAGTTCCTCGGCCCGGCGCCACGTGTGGCGGAGCTCCGTCCATCGCGCATGGGGGAGGATCACCGTACTGAGGCGCATGGCCGCAATCTAGGTGCCGGCCATTCCACGAGGACCGATGATCCACGGCCGCACGGGACGCGCACATCCAAGTCTCGCGGTGCCAGAGTTGGCAGATGCACGACAATCACGATGCGGGCCTCACGGTGAGGCGAGAACGCGAGGCTGACGAGCCGGCGATTCATCAGATCCATGCGTTGGCGTTCGCGCGAGGTGCGGTTCGCGGTCCTGTCGCCGAGGCGGTGCTCGTGAACCGACTTCGCAACTCGGATGCGTGGATCCCGGGTCTCTCGATCGTCGCGGTTGAAGACGAACTCGTCGTGGGCAGCGTCGTGTGCTCGCGCGCGTGGATCGACCCGGCGGCACTGCCCGTCATCGGCCTGGGGCCGCTCGGCGTGCATCCCGAGCGACAGGGACGGGGGATCGGATCCGCATTGGTCCGGGCAGTCATCGCCGCCGCCGTGGAACTCGAGGAAGTCCTGATCGGTCTCCTCGGGGACCCTGGCTACTACGCCCGATTCGGCTTCCGCCCGTCGCGCACGTTCCTCATCGAGCCTCCGGACCCTCGGTGGGAGGACAACTTCCAGGCGCTTCCCCTCACCGGATCGGCCCCCGTGCCCGAAGGAACCTTTCGATACGCCCCGCCATTCGACGATCTGTAGGTCGGGGCTTGACAAGAGATAGATAGCGATATATCGTTACATATCACGTAATAACAACGACAAGGAGTGGACATGAGACACGAACACACACATTCAGAGAGGCAATGGACGGAGGAGGACGGTCCCCGTGGCGACCGTCGAGGGGGAGGTCGCCGGTTCCGGCACGGCCCGCCCATGGGACGACGCGGCGAGTTCGGCCTCTACGGCCCGGCCCGTCGGATGGGCCGCCGGTCAAAGCGAGGCGATGTCCGCGCTGCGGTGCTCCTGCTCCTCGAGGAGCAGCCCCGCAACGGGTACCAGCTCATCCAGGAGATCTCGGAGCGCTCCGGCGGAGCGTGGAGGCCGAGTCCCGGGTCCATCTACCCCGTGCTGAGCCAGCTCGAAGATGAAGGACTCGTCGAGGTCGATGCCTCTGCGAGCGGTCGGACGTTTCGGCTGACGGATGCGGGAAAGAGCACCGTCGAGGAGAACCGCGCCGCTCTCGGGCTGCCGTGGGAGGACGCTGCATCGAAGGTCAGCGAGCCCCGGTTCGAGCTGCTCGGCACCGGGCGGCAAGTCGCTGCGGCGGTCCGTCAGGTCCTCGAGGCCGGTTCTGAGGCCCAGGTGGCGCAGGCCACGGCGGTGCTGAGCGAGGCACGTCGGTCGATTTACCGGATCCTCGCCGAGGAGGATGCGAGCTCCTGATCTCGGGGTGCTGCATCGCAGGTGCCCCGAAAAGGACCCGCGTCGTCCTGCAGTCGGCGCCGCCATTGCGGCCTGTTTGAATGACGCGGTGACATTATCGAGCACGTCGTCGAGCTGGCGGCATGGGCGCTGAGCGCACGCATGCTCAGCGCCCCGTCGCACTCCGGGGTCTGGCGAGCATTGCGCTCGTCGGCGCCACCATGCTCGCAGCCGCCGGAGCGGCGATCGTGTCGGCGCATGCCCCCGAGCGCGAGGCACCGGCGAGATCCGCGTCGCGGCCACCAGCCCTGCATCTCGGACCGTACGGCGTGGTGTCCGAAGCGATCGTCCAGGAGAACAGCCGTGCAGGCACGACAGCATGGAGGATCCCGAAGGGCGCCGCCTCGGGTATCGAGGGATTCGCGGACACAACCGATGCCGTCCGCGGCGATGCGGTCGGGCTGTACGTCTCGACGTCATCGACCCGATTTCGGGTCGTCGCGTACCGGATGGGGTACTACGGCGGTGACGGCGCTCGACTTGTCTGGGCGTCACGCACATACAGGGGGAGGGTTCAGCCTCGCTGCCCCGTGCATCGATCCACGAACACGGTCAGCTGCGACAATTGGTCGCGCTCGCTGACCGTTCCCATCATCGACGCCTTCGTCCCTGGGGACTACCTGCTCAAGCTGGTCGGATCGGGCGGACACGAGAACTACATCCTGCTGACCGTGTCAGAACCCTCGAGCCGGGCCACCTACCTCGTGATCAACCGATCCTTCACCGAAGCGGGGTGGAACACCTTCGGCGGGTACTCCTTCTACTCCGGGCAGGGTCCATGCCGATATGCCGAGACGTACCCGGTGTGCAATCGCGCAAGGGTCCTCTCCTTCGACCGGCCCTATGCGGACGGGAGCGGCGCGGCGGACTTCCTCGGAGAGGAGTATCCGCTCGTGCGGCTCATGGAGCAGCACGGGCTCGATGCCACGTATGTGACGGACGTCGAGCTCACCATGGATCCCGGACTCGTCTCGCACCACAAGGCGATCCTCAGCCTCGGCCACGACGAGGCGTGGACCTACGAGGAGCGCCTGGCTGTCCAGGACGCCGAGCGCCACGGAACCAACGTCGCGTTCCTCGGCGCGGCTGCGATTGTCCGCCATGTCCGACTCGCGTCCTCAGACCTCGGCTCTGCGCGCCTCGTCGTCGACTACCGCGACAGCGCGGAGGACCCACTCGACGGGCACGCGAGCCCGATGCAGGTGACGGGCAACACCTGGGAGTCTCCGCCGACTGACTGGTCGCCGATCCCATTCGTCGGAGAGGAATATGCCGGCTACCTGGACGTGGGGCACGACGCCCCGTTCGTCGTGGCGGATGCCACGGCATGGGTCTTCCGCCACACGGGCTTGCACGACGGCTCGAAGCTCCCCGGCGTCATCGCGTCGGACATCGATCACGTCGACGCCTCCGCAGCGGTCCACGGCAACCTAGAGGTGCTGGCGCATTCCCCCGTCCCGCTCTCGAGCGCCTTCACCGGGATGGGTCAGTGGAACGGGCTCACGTACTCGGACATGACCTACTACACGGACCCGTCGAGCAAGGCGGGCGTGCTGGACACCGGCGACAACAACTGGATCGACTCCCTCTCGCCCTGCACACAGATACGGGTGGCAGCCTGCCCGGCGAGTGACGTCGCCCGGATCACGGGGAACATCCTGTGGCTCTTCGGCCAGGGGCCCGCAGGGAGACTGATCGCGTCTGTATCCAATGCCCGGTCGATCTCGCCGCCAGGCTCGTAGTCAGGCGGCGGAGACCGGCGGGGTGTCGTCGCCTTCTGCTGCGAGCCCGAGGCGCTGCGGTGCCGTCGAACGGCCTCGCACGGCAGGCGACATTCCGAGCGCGGCACCCAGTCCGAACGGCGGCATGTTCGCGTAGAGCGTCTCGACCCGACCGGGGCCGACGAGGTAGGTCTCGTGATAGATGCCCACCGACCCATCTGTGCCGATCTTCCTGTTGAACGCCCTCCATGCCGGGAGGTGGGCAGCGTCCCTGCTCCTCGCATAGCTGTCCAATTGCTCGAACGAATTCCACACCTGGTGGATCAGCAGGGTCCTGCCCGAGATGAATGACCTCGGCCGGCCAAGGAGGCCCAGCTCGGGCTGGCGCGCGAGCTCGGCGATCATCCGAGGCATCGCCACGAAGACGGGGATCCACTTGTGCACCGCCCACAGCCGGTTGATGCGCATCCCGATCACGAAGACGACCACGTCGCGATCCACGTCGGCTGCGACTCGAGTTCGCTGCACCTCGGCCATGGCGACATCCTTTCGACGTGCTGAGCGGAGTCCTAGATGGGGATGGCAGCGTATTCAAGCATGTCTGGCTGCTTCCTTCAGGTGCCTGCAGCCGATGTTGTGGTGGTCGCTGGCGAAGCCGGCGCTGCAGGGGTCACGACGGGCGTCTTCACGTTTGGATAGATCTCGATCCAGGTTCGCCCTGGCTGCAGGGGGATCACCTTGCCCGCCGCGTCGAGGAACCTGGTCGGCGACCCGACCGGCCCCGTGGTCCAGGTCCCTGTGACCATTCGCCCGTTGCGGAAGATGTAGGCGGGCCCGGAGTTGCTGATGATGTGCGATTCGGCCTCGAGCCCCCCCTCGAAGTTCTCGAGCCACGGACCGTAGGTGATGTCGACCTCCTCGACCACCACGTTCTGAGCCTGGTTCTGGACGCCGTCAGCGAGTATGTCGGGAACGATGTCCGGGTAGGACTCGCTGCCGTCGTTGTAGAACCGGAGCCAGGTGCCCGTCGTCGGGTCCCACCGCCAGTAGATGTCCGAGGTTCCCGACCAGTCGAGGTGGACCTGCGTGACCGCCTCGCCTGCGGGCACCGCAGACGAGAAGGTGAAGATGGGCGGCGGCGGCGTCGTGAGCTTCTTCTCCTGTGCCCACACCGCCTGGGTCGTCGTGTACGTGTCGTACGGCGCGTAGCGGCCGGCGGGATGCGTCTCGAGGTTCGCGTTCATGCCGAGGTCCAGGTCAACGAGCGCTGAACTGTCGATCAGCGACAGCACCGGCTGGATCCCCCCGACATGGACGAGGATCGGATGTCCGAGCTGGGAGAGCATCTGGATGTCCGTCCAGCGCGCCGACCGGATTGGTCCCACGAGTCCGGGGGCCTCGCGACATTGGAACACCGCCGCATACCGTGTGATGGAGCCCTCGACCTGCTCCTCGAAGATGACGTCGGCGTAGTCGAGTCCGCTCTGCGGACGCGCTTCCGCAGGCGGGAGCCCGTTCGAGTAGTTGTCGACTTTCATCGCGATTGCGGCGCGTTGGGGGACGACCCCGCCTGGTGCGGGTGTGCCGGTGAGCGGGCAGAGCGCCACGGGAGCGACCGTGGTCGTGGTCGTCGTCGATGTCGGGGCGGGTGATCCGGACGACCCGCACGCGGCAAGCAGGGCGGCGCCGACGATGATCGCCGCGAGGGGAGCGACGACGCGGCGCACGCCGACCTGCGAGCCTCTTGAGGCCCGGCACACGTCCTTCATCGAGTTCTCAAGGGGGCGTGGGGCGAGCGGGGCATCGCGTCATTGTCGCAGGCCCCGCACCGCGCGACGTGCCACGGCCCGGTGCTGCGAGTTCACAGCTTCGCCGTCTCCAAGGAAGCGCCCCTGCAAGGAAACTGACGAAACTTCCGCCTTCCTCCGTCGGGTGAGCACGCCCTCGCGTGGTTCAGGTCCGCGGACTCGCATCGTGGCACCATGATCGGATGGGTGGGTACGAGTACTGGGACCTGGTCGCCTCGCAGCGGCGCGCGTTGGCGGATCGCCTCGATGCGATGCACCCGGACGCGTGGGACGAGCCCTCGTGGTGTGCGGGGTGGCGAGTTCGCGACGTTCTCGGGCACCTGGTCTATCTCGCCGAGGCTTCGACGCTGTCGGTCGCGGGCGACATGCTGCACAACGGCATTCGCCCCGACCCGGCGCTGTTGAAGCTCGCGACGAGGCTCGGCGAGCTGCCGGTGCCGCGGCTCACCGCACGGCTTCGCGCCGCCGCGAGCGGCCGATTTCACATACCTGTGATGCCGCGTGCCGTCGTCCTCGGTGAGCTGGTCGTCCATGGTGCCGACATGCTCGCCTTCGACGCCCCCACGGCGTCGCTCGATCCGGACTCGCTCATTCCCGTGCTCGATGCGTACCGTCGGTTCGCACGATCCGCATTCCACACGACCCTGGCCCGAGGGTGCCGCCTTGTGGCGACTGATGCCGTCTGGGCATCGGGGAAGGGCCCCGAGCTTCGGGGACCAGCGAGCGACCTCGTGCTCATCCTCGCGAACCGTCCCCAAGCCCTCGAGCGGGTGAGCGGTCCGAGCGGCAGGTGACGCAACTGGCCCTCAGGGCTCGAGGGCTGACAGGAAATCGGCCACGAGGTCGCTGGCAGCTTCGATCCCGGTGGAGACCCGGATCATCTGCGGCGAGATCCTCGCGGCCGTGAGCTCGTCGTAGCTCGCGTTGCTCCACATCGCGGCCGGACGTGACGCGATCGTGTGCACTGATCCGAGGCTCGCTGCGCGCTTGGCGAGCGCGAGCCGTCCGAGCACACGATCCGCGTCGGCCGCGCCGCCGGCGACCTCGAAGGAGAGCAGCCCGCTCGCCCCGTCCATCTGGACGTTCGCGAGACCATGCTGCGCGTGGCTCTCGAGTCCGGGGTAGAACACCCGTGTCACGTCCGGATGCTCGACGAGCGCCTCGGCCAGGGCGAGCCCGTTCGCGTTGTGGCGCTGCATGCGCAGGTCGAGGGTCCGCAGGCCTCGCAGAAGGAGCCATGCGTCGAAGGGGTTGAGGACCGAGCCCACGACGAGGTGGGTCCTCCAGATCTGCTCGATGAGATCCTCGCTCCCGGCGACGACCCCGGCGGAGACATCGGAGTGCCCGCCGAGGTACTTCGTCGCGCTGTGCCAAACGAGGTCCGCACCGTGCTCGAGGGGCCGTTGGTTGATCGGCGTCGCGATCGTGTTGTCCACGGCGACAAGCGCCCCTCCCGCGTGGGCGATCGCTGACACCGCGGCGATGTCGGTCAAGTCCAAGAGCGGGTTGCTCGGGGTCTCGACGAGGATGAGTCGGGTCTCGGGCCGCATTGCCCGCGCGAAGGCGCCCGCATCGGTCTGATCCACGGCGGTCCATGAGACACCGAACCGAGCGAGGAGGCTTTCCACGAGGTTCGCAGTTCCCGGGTACGTCGTCTTCTGCACGAGCACGTGGTCACCTGCCCGAAGGAGTCCGAGCGCCAACGTCGTGACCGCCCCCATCCCCGCGGCCGTGACAATGGCCCGCTCAGCACCTTCGAGTCGCGCCACGACGTCGGCGACCTGGGTGTGGTTCGGGTTGCCGTAGCGGACATAGAAATCATCCGCGAACGAGCGGGTCGCTGCGTCGAGGAACGCCTCGTCAGAGTCGGCTGCGAACGTCGTGGCCTGGTGGATCGGCGGTGCGACATCCCCGCTGCGGCTCGCGTCGTCCGCATGGATCACCCAGGTCCCGGGCTCATAGTCCCGATCGTCGGCCATGCCACGCAATCTGGTACACGCTTGCCCTGAGGTCAAGTGGCCGAATGCACCCGCCGACGGGCACCCTGGATCAGTCTCGGGTACTCGCTCCTCGCGGCGAATGCAAACGTCCGCCGGCTGTTGCGCCTCTGATTGGGCTTCCCTTCCAGAGGTACCGTTGCGGAGGCTCCCGGAGCGGGCGAGTCAGCCGATGGAGGTGCGCGATGATCCTCAACGACGCGGCGAGGTCGGTGCTCGAAGGGCCGCACGTGGCGCACGTCGTCACGCTGAACGACGATGGCTCACCCCAGGTGAGCGTCGTCTGGGTCGGCCTGCGCGGAGGCGACATCGTGTTCGCGCACCTCGGGCGCGGCCGCAAGATCGAGAACCTCCTGCGAGACAGCCGCGTGGTCCTCTCGGTCGAATCGGGCACGAAGGAAGGGCCGGCGTTGGACGGGTATCTCGTCGTGCACGGCACTGCTGTCGTCACCGAGGGCGGTGCCCCGGCGTTGCTCTCGGACCTCGCGCAGGTGTACATCTCGCCAGGGGCTGTCTTCCCGCCGATGGACGACCCTCCGGCGGGCCACGTCGTCACGATCACGCCGACGCGAGTCGGAGGCGTCGGGCCATGGTGAAGCTCCCGGGGCACTGCATGGCGATGCTGAATCCGCTGTAGCGTCGCATCGGCCGCCCGACGACCGGAGACCACCATGCAGCTGTGCACGCTCGGAACCGGTGGGCCGATCCCTGATCCGTCGAGGGCGGGACCGTCGACGCTGGTCCGGGCCTCAGGGCGCGAGATGCTCTTCGACTGCGGTCGCGGGGTGCTGCTCCGCGCAGCGGCAGTCGGATCTGGCCCCTTCTCGATCACCCGCGTCCTGCTGACGCACCTGCACAGCGACCACGTCACAGACTTCAACGACCTCGTGACGATGCGCTGGGTGATGTCGCCAGGACCGAGCCCGCTCCCGGTGGTCGGGCCGGTGGGTACGGCCGGATTCGCGGCAAGGACGATCGAAATGCTCTCCGACGACATCGGCTATCGGCGCGCCCATCACGCAGACCTCAACTGGGACCCGACGTGCGATGTCCTCGAGGTCGCCGACGGTGTCGTGGAGGACGACGGATCGCTGAGGATCATCGCAGCCTCAACCGACCATGCCCCGGTGCATCCGACTGTCGCCTATCGGATCGAGGCTGACGGTGCCGCGATCGTCATCGGTGGCGATTCTGTGCCGTGCGCGGGACTCGACCGGCTGTGCGACGGAGCGGATGTCTACGTGCAGACGGTGCTTCGGCGCTCGCTGGTCGAGGCCGTGCCTGCGGCGAGATTCCGCGACATCTTGGACTACCACTCCTCAGTCGAGGACGCCGCCGCCACGGCGCAGCGAGCCGGCGTCCGGACGCTGGTGCTGACCCATCTCATCCCGGCGCCGTGGCCCGGGACGGAGCAGGAGTGGGCCGACGAGGCATCGGCGGTGTTCGACGGGGAGGTCGTCGTCGCGAACGACCTCGACGTGCGCGAGGTCAGCGCCGCGTAGCGGCTACTGCCTCGACATGCTCGACCGCTCGTGGGCGGCGTCGACGTCGGAACCGGCTTGCGACAGCAGTTGGATGTCGAGCCGTTCGAGCGTGCCCTCGAAGGCGAACGGGGCCTGGTAGGCATCGCTGACGGCTGAGCCGTGATCCAGTCCGATCGATGGGCCGATGCTCGAGAGGATCCCGAGTACGAGGGGCACATCCACGGTCCCGCACGCAGCGCCATCCACGAGCAGTGTTGCGGTTCCGGATCTCCCGTTCCGTCGGAACCGAATGCCGACGACGGTGGCACCGATCGGCACGGGGACCTCGGACCGGACGATCTGGTGGTCGCCGAAGCAGTTGTAGTCGAACACCAGGTGGTCGTCCTGGACGAAGAGCGACAGGCCCGAGTTCTCGGTCCCAGTGGCATACAGGACCCCGCCAGCGCCCAGAGGACGGTGGATCGCAGCCTGGAGGTCCCAGCTTCGTCCGCCGATGGCAGCACCGACCTGCGAGGGGAGGGGGCTGACAGGGGGGAAGTAGGTGTAGTGGCGATCGGCGCGATGCGGGGAACCGTCGCGGAACCTGGCGCCGAACAGCTCGATCGTTCGGTCGTCCAGCGGAAGCACGTTGTGCGCCTCCGCCTCGCGCCACCAGAGTGCGACCATCTCTGACAGCTTGTCGGGCTCCGATGTCGCGAGATTGATGCACTCGGAGCGGTCGGCAGCGACGCGGTACAGCTCCCAGTCGTCGTCGTCGAACGCAGTGCCCTTGGTGTGCCTCGTCACCGCCTTCCAGCCGTCGGCGTAGATCGCACGATGGCCGAACATCTCGAAGTACTGGACGTCGTGCTCCGTCGGCGCATCGGGATCGGAGAACGTGTACAGCATCGAGGTCCCCGTGACGGGCATCTGCTCGTAGCCCCGGAACACGGCGGGTGGCGTCACGCCGAGCACCTCATAGATGGTTGGCGCGACATCGATGACGTGGTGGAACTGGTCACGAAGACCGCCGCGATCGGGTTCGGGGACGCCTCGGGGCCAGTGCGCGATCATCGGCACGTGGACGCCACCCTCGTGGGTGTTCTGCTTGTACCACTTGAACGGCGTGTTGCCTGCCTGCGCCCAGCCCCACGGGTAGTTGGTGTGGCTGTGGGGCCCCCCGATGTCGTCGATCCGCTCGATCGCCTCGTCAGGCGTCTCGACGATGAAGTTGAAGAACTTCATCTCGTGCATGACCCCGAATGGCCCGCCCTCCTGGCTCGCCCCGTTGTCGCTCATGAGGAGCACGAGGGTGTTGTCGAGCTCGCCCAGTCGGTCGAGCGCGTCCACGAGACGACCTATCTGCTGATCGGTGTGGTCGAGGAAGCCCGCGAAGGCCTCCTGGAGCCTCGCCGCCAGCCGACGGTGTGTCGCGGGCAGCGTGTCCCACGGCTCGACTCCCGGATTGCGCGGCGCGAGGTGCGTGCCTGCGGGGAGCAGGCCCATCTCGAGCTGGCGGGCGAACCACTCCTCGCGCGCGACGTCCCACCCCTCATCGAACCGCCCGCGGTACTTCTCGATGTATGCGGCGGGGGCCTGGTGCGGGGCGTGCGTCGCGCCGAACGCGACGTAGAGGAAGAAGGGGCGGTCGGGTCGGATGGACTTCGTGTCATGGACGAAGCCGATCGCGTGGTCCACGAGGTCCTCACTCAGGTGGTAGCCGTCCTCGGGCCGCCCCGGGGGGTCGATCGAGTGGTTGTCGTAGACGAGCTCGGGGTGGAACTGGTCGGTCTCCCCGTCGAGGAAGCCGTAGAAGCGGTCGAATCCGCGCTGCAGCGGCCACTGGTCGTAGGGCCCGGCGGCGGAGGCGTTCTCCATCTGGCAGAGATGCCACTTGCCGACCGCGAACGTGGCATACCCCTCGTCGCGCAGCACCTCGCCGATCGTCGCGGCATGGTTGGACACCTCGCCACGCATGTTCGTGAAGCCCGTGTTGAAGTTCGCGAGCCCTCGCATCCCGACTTCGTGGTGGTTCCTCCCCGTGAGCAGCGAGGCCCTCGTCGGCGAGCACAGGGGTGTGACGTGGAAGTTCGTGTACCGCAGGCCGCCGGAGGCGAGGCGGTCGATGTTCGGGGTCTCGATGGAGGACCCGTAGCAGCCGAAGTGGCTGAATCCGAGGTCGTCAATGAGGATCACGACGACGTTCGGGGCCCCGGGCTCCGGATGGGGGGGCGCGGTCCACGATGGCGTCGACTCCTCGATGGTCTTGCCGACGATGCCGTCGAACCCTCCGTACTGCTTCATTGGTGCGCTCCTTGCTTCAGCATGGTGGGTCTGGCTCCCGGACGGCGTGTCGCGCTGGAGACTCGTGGATCTCGTGCAGCGAATGTCATGCGCTGGTGCTTCGACGAGCTCTGGCGCTATCGCCGGAACTCAGGAGCGCGGCGAGCGCAGGGGCCAGGAGCGACATCGTCTCATCGCGGGAGAATCCCCGAATGTGGCGGAAGAAGTCGATGTTGTCCATTTGGGTGAGCGCATCGCCTGCCGCCACGACCCCCGGTCGCGCAGTCGGAGCGAGGCTCGCCACCTCCTTCGCGAAGTGCGCTTCGAACTGGCGACGCAGCTGCACCCTCGCCCGGTCGAGCTGTGCGGCGATCAGGGGGCTCCTCGTTGCTGCCATGCGCGAGGCCCTTGCAGTCGGCCCGACGGTCTCGTAGGCGGTCAGCCGCGAGGCGAGGAACCGGTCGATCCTCATGTCGAGCGCACCCTCTCCGAGCGCGCTGACCGCGAACAGCGGTGCCACGCGTTCGACGTGGCGATCGATCGCAGCGCGGATGAGGTCGGTGCTGTCCTCCACGTACCTGTAGACGCTGCGCAGAGAGACGCCGGACCTTCTGGCCACCTCATCGGGCGTCGGACGAAGGTTCCCGTCGCTGAACAGCTCGATGACGGCATCGAGCACTGCCTCACGGTTGCGATCCCTTCTCGCCTTCCGCCCGTCGACACTCTCGGTGCCAACTGTTGAAACCGTCGTCATTCGACCTCTCGCGACCCGATCGCCGCACGGTGGCCACCGGCGGGACGAGGTAGTGACACGTATGCTGACACAATCATGATGCACCTGGGGCACGCGAGTCCGTGACGAGCGGACAGAGGGTGGCGCTCGTGACGGACGCCCTGCACTACGTGGGCCCGAACGTGGCGAGGCTGCTCGCCCAGCGTGGCCACGACCTTGTCCTGGGGGGTCCAGACCCTGCGCTCGTGGCCGAGCTCGAGGCGATCGGCGCGTCCGTCGTCGCTGTGGATGACGCCCTCGATCTCACGGATCCCCGATCCTCTGAACGGCTGGTGGCTGCGGCCCTCGAGCGCTTCGGCCGCCTCGACGCCGCAGTCGGCGGTTCAGGGAGTGTCGTCGTCGGGCGTTTCGCCGACTCCACCCCAGAGCAATTGGACGCCGTCCTCCAGGGGTGCCTCGTCGCTCCGTATCACCTGCTCCGCGCCGTCGTTCCGGCGATGGTAGAGCAGGGCCATGGGCAGATGCTGCTCATCACAAGTGCGTCTGCAGCCCGGCCGACCCCTGGCGCTCCCTTGTACTCAGCCGCCCGCGCAGGGGCAACGATGCTCGCCAAGAACGTCGCCATGGAGGTCGCTCGAACCGGGGTCCAGGTGAACGTCGTCGGGACGAACTTCATGGACTTCCCTGAGTTCCTCCGCGCCAACCGGGTGATCGACGAGGAGTCGCGCCGGAAGGTCGAGTCGATGGTGCCGATGAAGCGGCTAGGCACGATGGAGGAGTTCGCGGCATTCTGCATGCCGTTCATCGATGGGACGAGCGGCTTCACCACGGGGCAGTTCGTCGCTTATGCGGGAGGCTGGGCATGACGGAACTGGATGGTGCCCAGCTCCTGGTCGACTCGCTGCGGCGCCGCATGCGCACGATGCACTCGCTCTACTACCAGGCAGTCGGATCGATGGACCTCGACCAGGTCAACCACTTCGAACGTGAGGGCGTGCTTCCGATCGCGTTCTCGCTGTTCCACTACACCAACATGGAGGACGCATCCTTCATGGTGCTCACTGGCATCGCTCCGATCTGGGATGACTCGTGGCAGGAGAAGGTCGCGATGCACATCGCGAACCACGGCAAGGAGAAGTCGGTCTCCGAGATGGAGCACCAGCGGATCGGCGACTATGGGGCCTTCCAGGAGTACCAGCGAGAGGTCTTCGATCGCACCGAGTCCTACCTCGAGACCGTGTCGATCGAGAGGCTCGCCGAACTGCTCATCCCGCGGCCCTTCCCCGAGCAGATCGCATCGACGTACAGCGCCCGCTGCGCGGGACCCACCGGCATCCTCGTCCTGGATGGCTTCGAATGCTGGCTGTACCAGCACGGGCTGCGGCACATGGGCGAGATCGAGCTGGCCCGAGGCCTCGTGGGTCTCGGCGGGATGACGTCCTAGGAGCCGTTAGAGGAGGCCCTTCTTGGTGTTCTCCTTCTCCCGCTTCGCGGCGCGCTTCTCCTTGATCGACTTCGAAGGCTTCTTCGCGCTTGACTTCTGGGGTGATTTCTCGGCCATCAGTGGCTCCTGTCTGTGTGTGTTGCGTTGTCGGAGTCGCGAGGTGGGCGGATCGCGCGTCGAGCGTCCCCTCGCGTCGCGCATCGGCCGGCCAAGCCGACCGCGCGGTCGTGGTCTGCGAAGCACGTCGTCATCGCCACCTCCGTACGAGGAGAGGCGTCGAGCCCCGAACTGGCGACAACCGCAGCGGTCGTCCGACCTGAACCTGGCGTCTCCTTCGTCCCGGTTCAATGCCGGGACCTCAGGGTGACCCTATACCCGGGCCTGTCGCCTCTGAGCGCCAACCGGTCGTGGTCGGACTAGAGGACAGGCCCCTTCGTCGTGTCGATCCCCGGCTCTCCGAGCTCGACGTGCTGTCGCACAGCCGCCTCGAACGCATCGGGATCGTCGGGCGTCACGAACGGCTGGATTCCGCGGCCGAGATCGATCACAAACCCGGTCTCCTTGTGGGGCCTCGCCGCGTCGAGGTTGGCCCAGTACTTGAAGTTCGCCGTTCCCCAGATGCGCCACTGCCCTCGACTGGCCGTCAGCTGGACACGGCGCAGCGACTTGATCGAGGCATAGCGGACGTGCTTCGAGCCCCATGGGAAGTAGTAGCCGCGGATGACCACCGCGTCAGGCGTGCATTCGATGCGGTGGTCGCTGTAGATGCCGTCCATGCGACTCCCTTCTCCGGCAGTGTCACGCGAATCAGGCCACGCACGCAGGCTAGCGACAGTCGTCACGTCGTCGAAGACCTCACTGCACCGGCCGGCGCCGGTACGATGGCAGCGCTGTGACGGAAGCCGACGGAGGTCCTGGCACAGGCGACACCGGCTCCGAGATCGCAAGGCCCAACGTCGACCTGGCGCGGGCGGTGGGCGGTGCGTTCGTCATCCTCCTCGCCCTCGCGGCGGCGGGCT
>Ga0181534_10001424_pt1 | contig 15541 bp, 8 predicted proteins | sample PEATcosm2014_Bin_37_FD_119758 | JGI IMG/M metagenome (GOLD analysis project Ga0181534, IMG submission 119758) | Peatland microbial communities from MTU Mesocosm Facility, Houghton, MI, USA - PEATcosm2014_Bin17_10_metaG | ecosystem: Environmental > Terrestrial > Soil > Wetlands > Peat | place... | reverse complement strand
ATGCGAATCTGCAGCTGGAGACGCGGAAAAATAGCACCGTCCTGCCCACTGCCGCAATCCTTCGCGGCCCGCAAGGCGCGTTCGTTTATACCGTGAAGTCTGACAATACGGTGGAAGCGCGAGGAGTTTCCATTTCCCTGACGCAGGGCGACACGACCGTGATTGCCAGTGGCCTCCATCCCGGAGAAACCGTGGTTACCGACGGCCAGGACAAACTGCAAACCGGCAGCAAGATTGAGCCGCGAGCCACTGGGCCGGCGACCGGGACAAACCGATCCGGGATAAACCAGTCCGGTGCCGCAATGGCGGGAGCGCCCGGCTCATGAGTCCCTCGCGCCTGTTTATTCTCCGGCCGGTCGCCACCACGCTTCTGATGGTGGGGGTCCTCCTCGTAGGCTGGGTAGCATTTCTGCAACTGCCGGTTTCCGCGCTTCCAGAAGTCGATTATCCCACCATTCAGGTCGTGACTTTTTATCCGGGCGCCGATCCCGACGTGATGGCGTCATCCGTGACTTCCCCGCTGGAGCGGCAATTCGGCCAAGTCCCGGGGTTGAGCCAGATGACCTCGACGAGTTCGTTCGGCAGTTCGGTGATTACCCTTCAGTTTGCTCTCGATCAGAACATCGATGTCGAAGAGCAGCAGGTGCAAGCCGCCATCAACGCGGGCTCCACGTATCTTCCCACCGACCTTCCGAATCCTCCGATTTATAACAAGGTGAACCCCGCAGACTCGCCCATTCTGACGCTGGCGATGACTTCAGATTCGCTGGCTTTATCGAAGGTCGAGGATCTGGCGGATACGGCACTGGCTCAGAAAATTTCCCAGTTGCCGGGTGTGGGGCTGGTTTCGATCAGCGGGGGCCAGAAGCCGGCGGTGCGGGTGCAGGTGAATCCCACGGCGCTGGCCTCCTACGGCTTGAGCCTGGAAGATGTTCGAACCGCACTGGCGCAGGCCAACGTGGATCAGGCCAAGGGGGTGATTGACGGCGCGCGGCAGTCCTATACCATCGGCGCCAACGATCAACTCCTGTCCAGCGAACAGTACAAGCCGATCGTGATTGCCTACCACAACGGCGCGCCCGTCAGGTTGAGCGACGTGGCTAATGTGATCGATGGCGCCGAGAACACTTTGCTGGCCGCGTGGATGAATCAGACTCCGGCGGTCATCGTCAACATCCAGCGCCAACCGGGCGCGAACATCATCAGCGTCGTGGACCGGATCAAAAAACTGTTGCCTTTGCTGCAAGGGTCGCTGCCCTCGGCGGTGAAGGTGCAGATTCTTACCGATCGCACCACCACGATTCGCGCGTCGGTAAAAGACGTATATTTCGAGCTGGCGTTGACGATTGGCCTAGTGATAATCGTCATCTTTTTCTTCCTTCGAGATTGGCGAGCCACGCTGATCCCCAGCGCGGCGTTGCCGCTGTCGATCATCGGCACCTTCGGCGTGATGTACCTCCTCGGATACAGCTTGAATAACCTGACCCTGATGGCGCTGACCATCTCGACCGGATTCGTGGTCGACGACGCCATCGTGATGATCGAGAACATCGACCGCTATCTCGAAGCGGGAGATTCGCCGCTGGATGCGGCTCTCAAGGGTTCGGGCCAGATCGGTTTCACCATCGTCTCGCTCACCGTATCGCTGATCGCCGTGTTGATCCCGCTGCTGTTCATGGGAGACATTGTGGGGCGCCTGTTCCGCGAGTTCGCGGTGACACTGGCGGTGACCATTCTGGTCTCGGCCGCGGTTTCCCTGAGCCTTACCCCCATGATGTGCGCCAAGCTGCTGAAACATCGCAGGGAGGGTGAAAGAGGGCGTTTCTACGACGTCACGGAAAACTTTTACAATCGGGTGATCGCGTTTTATGGGCGCACGGTGAAGTGGGTTCTGAAACATCAGACCGCCACTTTGCTGGTGACTTTCGGGACTTTGGTGCTCACGCTGGTGCTTTACGTCATCGTGCCCAAGGGATTTTTCCCGGTACAGGACACGGGCGTGATCCTGGGGATTTCAGAAGCTCCGGACGATGTTTCCTTCGATGCCATGTCGCGGCGGCAGCAGGAACTGGCGAAGGTGATTTTGCAGGATAAGGATGTGGAAAGCCTGTCGTCCTTCATCGGGGTGGACGGCACGAATACCACCCCCAATAGCGGGCGCATTCAAATTAATCTGAAGCCCCGGGACCAGCGCCACGACGATGCCTCTGCCATCATCCGGCGGCTGCAGCCGGCGTTGGCCAAAGTGGACGGCATAACTCTTTATATGCAGCCGGTGCAGGACTTGACGGTGGAAGACCGGGTGAGCCGCACCCAGTTTCAGTACTCCATCGAAGATGCGGACGCGCGGGAGCTGGCGCAGTGGACACCGAAGCTGGTGGATAAACTCCGCCAGGCCCCGGAACTGCGGGACGTGGCCACCGACCAGCTCAACGGGAGCCTGCGGACAACTTTATCCATCGATCGGGATACGGCATCGCGGCTGGGGATTCTTCCCCAGGCGATCGACAACACTTTGTATGACGCTTTTGGCCAACGGCTGGTCTCGACCATCTTCACCCAGCTGAATCAGTACCACGTAGTGCTTGAGGTGCTTCCGAGCTTTGCCAACAATCCCAACGCCATCAGCGATATTTACGTTCGACCAGCCAGCATCGTGCCGAATTCAGGCGCGCCCAGTGCGAACTCAGTGACGGCTACGACCAGCGGAAATCCGGTCCCGATTTCCACTTTCACCAGGATGAAGACCAGCAGCGCGCCGCTGGCGGTCAACCACCAGGGGCAGTTTCCCGTGGTGACGTTATCCTTCAACCTTGCGCCCGGAGGCTCGCTCGGCGAGGCGACCAAGGCGATTCAACAGGCCGAGAAGGAGATTCAGCTTCCGCCCAGCATTCATGCGTCATTTCAAGGCACGGCGGCGGCATTTCAGAATTCGCTTTCGAGCGAGCCGTATCTCATTCTCGCCGCCATCGTCACGGTTTACATCGTGCTGGGGGTTTTGTACGAAAGTTACATTCATCCCATCACCATTCTCTCGACTCTGCCCTCGGCGGGAGTGGGGGCGATTCTGGCGCTGCAGATTACCGGCAACGATCTGACGGTGGTGGCATTGATCGGCATTATTTTGCTGATCGGCATCGTGAAGAAGAACGCGATCATGATGATCGACTTCGCGCTCGAAGCCGAGCGGGTGGAACACAAGCCGCCGGAAGAGGCCATTTTTCAGGCCTGCCTGCTGCGCTTCCGCCCCATCATGATGACGACCATGGCCGCATTGCTGGGCGGTTTGCCTCTGGCCCTGGGAACGGGAACCGGGGCGGAGTTGCGGCGGCCTTTGGGAATCACGATTGTAGGCGGCCTGATTCTGAGCCAACTGCTCACGTTATATACCACGCCCGTGGTTTATTTGTGGTTCGACCGGGTGGCGCACAGACTTTCCCGCTACAGCATCGGCAACGACATCCCGCAGGAGCCGCTGGCGGCAGATTGATGTCGAAGGAAATTCTGCTTAAGGAATGCAGTTTTGATTGAATCAGCATGAGTATTTCGGCTCCATTCATCCGCCGACCGATCGGCACCTCGCTGCTGGCCGCGGCTCTGCTGCTCTCGGGGATTCTTGCGTTCAATCTGCTTCCGGTGGCTTCGCTGCCCAGCGTTGACTTTCCCGTGATCAGCGTGGGAGCGGGTTTGCCGGGCGCGGACCCGCAGACTATGGCTTCGGCGGTGGCGACGCCGCTGGAGCGGCAATTCGGCCGCATCGCGGGAGTCAACCAGATGACTTCTTCGAGTCAGTTGGGCTCGACCAGCGTGACCATGCAATTCGATCTGAACCGCAATATCGATGCGGCCGCGCGAGATGTGCAAGCGGCCATCAATGCGGCGAGAAGCCAGTTGCCGGCGAATCTTCCGAGCAATCCGACTTACCGGAAGGTCAATCCCGCGGATTCGCCGATCCTGATTCTGGCGCTGTCTTCGGAAACGGTCACGGTGCCGCAGATGTACGACGTGGCGGATTCGATCCTATCGCAGAAACTGGCGCAGATCCCGGGGGTCGGTCAGGTATTCGTGTGGGGCGCATCTCAGCCGGCGGTGCGCGCCGAGGTCAATCCGACACTGTTGAACAAACTGGGGGTGGGACTCGATTCGGTGCGCGCCGCGCTGAATGCCGCGAACGGAAATACCGCCAAGGGCTCGGTCTCCAGGGACTCGCGGGCGGAGTATTTCAGCGACAACGACCAACTTTTCGCCGCGGAGGAGTACCGGCCGCTGATTGTTGCCTATCAAAACGGCGCCGCGGTGCGACTGGGCGATGTGGCGGAGGTGCGGGAAGGAGTGGCCGACGTGCGCAATGTCGGCCTGGTGAACGGCCATTACGGGGTGATTTTGCCAGTCTTCCGCCAGCCGGGCGCCAACATCATCGACACCGTAGACCGGGTGCGCTCGGTGCTGCCGTATCTGCAGTCCTCCATCTCGCCAGCGATCAGGTTGACCATCGCCATGGACCGGACGGTCACGGTGCGCGCTTCGGTGAAGGACATCGAGGCCACGCTGCTGATTTCGATTTTTCTCGTCATTATGGTCGTGTTTGTTTTTCTGCGAACCGTGCGGGCGACGATTATTCCGAGCGTCGCCGTCCCGATGTCGCTGGTGGGCACGTTTGGCGGGATGTATTTGCTGGGCTACAGCCTGGACAATCTATCGCTGATGGCGCTGGCTATCTCGACCGGATTCGTCGTCGACGACGCCATCGTGGTGCTGGAGAACATCACGCGGTACACCGAGCGCGGCATGGGAGCGGTGCAGGCGGCGTTCAAAGGAGCCCGCGAGATTGGTTTCACGGTGATTTCGATGAGCGTGTCGCTGGTGGCGGTGTTCATACCGCTGCTGCTGATGGGCGGCATCGTAGGACGGCTCTTCCGCGAGTTTGCGGTCACGCTCAGCATGGCAATCGGGATTTCCCTCATGGTGTCGCTCACCGTGACGCCCATGATGTGCGCCAAGTTTCTGCGGCCGCCGAAGAGTGACCAGCACAACTGGTTTTACCGGGTGAGCGAAAAGTTTTTTGACAAGATGCTGGCGGCCTACGATCACTCCCTCCAGTGGGTGCTGCGGCATCAACCGCTCACTTTGGCGGTTACTCTGATGATCATGGTGCTCAGCATTTATCTCTATGGGCAGGTGCCTAAAGGATTTTTTCCCCAGCAGGATACCGGCCGCATCATGGGGGCGGTGATGGCGGCGCAGGATACCTCCTTCCAGTCGATGGAAGACAAGATGAAGCAGTTCGTCAGGATTGTGATGAAGGACCCATCGGTCGATACCGTGGTGGGTTTTGCCGGCGGGGGCTCGCCGCTGAATCAGGGCCGGTTTTTCATGATGTTGAAGCCGATGGATCAGAGAAGCTCCTGCCAGGCAAAACATTTTTGGCAGAGCTGCCCGAATGTAACTGCCGACGATGTGATCAACCGTCTGCGGGGAAAACTGGCGGTGGTGCCGGGCGCGACACTGATTTTGCAGTCGGCTCAGGACCTCACCATTGGCGGCAGGTTCGGGAACGCGCAATACCAGTATACCCTGCAGAGTTCCAATCTGGACGATTTGAACACCTGGTCGCCGCGCGTGCTGCAGAAGCTGAGGTCCTTACCGGAGTTGCGCGATCAGAACTCCGACCAGCAAGACCAGGGACTGCAGGCCAAGCTGGTGGTGGACCGTGATACGGCGAGCCGGCTGGGAATCTCCGCGCAGACGCTTGACAATGCTCTCTACGATGCCTTCGGCCAGAGGCAGGTCTCCACCATGTATTTGCCCCTGAACCAGTATCACGTGGTAATGGAAGTTGCGCCGCAATACCAGCAGACGCCCGAAGCCTTGCAGAACATCTATCTGCGGTCCACTGCGGGAACGCCCATCCCCTTGGCTGCGTTCACCCGCTATGTGCCGTCGAATACGCCCTTGGCGGTGAATCATCAAGGGCAGGTCCCTTCGGTGACAATCTCGTTCAATCTGGCGCCGGGAGTTGCTCTCGGCCAGGCCACGGAGGCCATTCTGAATGCCCAACGCGCCCTGGGCTTACCGTCCACGATCCAGGCAAGCTTCCAAGGGACGGCGGCCGCATTCAAGGATTCCGCTTCCAGCCAACTGCTGCTGATTGTCACTGCTGTGGTGGCCGTATTCATTGTGCTGGGCATGCTGTATGAGAGCTATATTCACCCCATCACAATTCTCTCCACCCTGCCCTCGGCCGGAGTGGGGGCTTTACTGGCGCTGCTTCTGACGCACAATGAGTTGAACGTGATTGGCATGATCGGCATCATCCTGCTGATTGGCCTGGTGAAAAAGAACGCCATCATGATGATCGACGTGGCACTGGAAGTGGAGCGGACTCAAGGAAAGAAGCCGGCGGAGGCGATCTACGAGGCCTGCCTTCTGCGCTTTCGCCCTATCATGATGACTACCATGGCGGCGCTGCTGGGCGGGCTTCCCCTGGCGCTGGGGCACGGAACCGGCTCGGAACTGCATCGTCCCCTGGGCATCACGATCGTGGGAGGACTGATTGTCAGCCAGGCGCTGACCCTATTTACCACTCCGGTGGTGTATGTTTATCTGGACCGCTTCCGGCTTTGGTTGCGCGGTGGCGAGAACTTAGCTTTGCCCTCGACCGCCAGCCCAGCGCATTCGGCAGATTAGGGAATCGCTTCGAAGGATTTTCGAGGCCGCATCGTCCCCCCTTGAATGCAACCGGTGAATGCAACCGGAACCGATTCGCCGCGCATCGCAGAGATGGCCGCTCTTGTTCCGGGTTCATTAGAAAAGAATGGGAAGGAAATTGCGGGATTCGAATGCCAACTTCCCGTATGCCGCGTATTATAGTGCTTCGCTTTTAAAATTCTTTCAGGAGCAACGGATGGTGCAGAAGCTATTGTCCGCAATCTTGGTGTGGGCAAGCATTGCGGGGTGCGTGAGCTGCAGCAAGAATGCAAGCCACTATGTTTACGCCACGATTCCGGCGGCGAGTCAATTGGCGGTCTTCCGCGAGGATCCATATTCCGGAGTGCTGACGCAGCTTTCCGAGAGCCCTTACACAGTAGGAAGTGGGGCGGAATCGGTGGTCATTCACCCCACGGGCAAATTTCTGTACGTTGCCAATCCCGGTCAGGGTGAAAACGACGTTTCACTCTTCGACATTAATGTCGATGGCACGGTGACCGAGGTGACGCCCAGAACCACCGTAGGCACATTGCCCGATATCCTGGTGATGGATCCGTCAGGCCACTATCTTTACGTGGCCAATGCCTTGTCCAATAATATCTCGGTTTTTTCGATCAACAACAGCGGAGGGTCCACGCCCCTGGGCACTTTGACCCCGGTGAACGGATCTCCCTTTCAGATCAACCTTTCTCCGAAGAGCATGGTGATTGCACCGTCGGGGAAGTACCTTTACGTCAGCGCACCCGGCGAGTTGACGGGTTTCATCGCGGTTTTCAGCGTCAACTCCGGAACGCTCGATCTCATCGGCCTCACCAGCACCGCGGATAACGATCCTTCGGCACTGGCGATCAATCCGGCCGGCAGCTATCTGTATGCCGCAAACTTCACAGCGGATTCGATTTCGATTTACTCCATTACGTCGGGGCTGCTGACTGAGGTTCCTCAATCGCCGCTCGCCGACAACTACAAAAACCCGGTTGCGCTCACGGTGGACTCAACGGGCGGTTATCTTTACGTAGCGAATCAAGGATCCAATAACATCGGCACCTATTCGATCTCATCGGACACCGGATTTCCGGTGGCGATTACGGATTCGCCCTTCGGTTCAGAGTCCCAACCGAGTTTTGTGGTGGCAGATCCCAATGGAAGGTATCTGTATGTGGGCAACGAGGGGACGTCGGCGGGATTGCAGGCCTTCGGTGTGAGCAGCGGGAGCTTGAATTCCATTGCCACGTATTCGGTGGGGAACAGCCCCACCTCCATCGCGGTGTTGCAATAGGGCGAGGAATTCCGATGCCGCGAAAAGTGCCAACGCGCCACCCGGCTTGGTCTATTTCGCAGGGCGGTAAACAAAAACTCATCAACTCTGCGACAATACGTAGGCCGGCAGCAGGCACGCCATTCATCACTGCGACGGAACGCCCCACCATCGAATCGAAGAAACCTTCGTTGATCGGTCGGCTTGGCGGGCGGGTTTCCGTGCCGAGACCAGAAGTAGGACTGTGAGCCTATGAAGATTGCCAGCGCAGCCAGCGCATTTCCCAAGCACTACTATTCGCAGAAAGCTCTCCTCGAGCGCCTTCAGGATTACTGGGGAGCCGAGCTCAAGAACCCACTTTTATTGGCGCGTCTGCATCGCAACGTCACGGTCGACGGCCGCTATCTGGCCATTCCTGCGGAAGAATATGTCGACATCAAGACCTGGGGCCAGGCCAATGACATCTGGATCAGGGTGGCGCAGGAATTGGGGGAGCAGGCCCTGTGCCGCGCGCTTCACAATGCCGGGCTGAAAACGCAGGATTTGGGAGCGTTATTGTTTACTACGGTGACCGGAGTAGCCAGCCCTTCGATCGATGGGATGCTGATCAACCGCATGGGACTGCCGCCCAAAATTCGGCGTACTCCGATCTTCGGCCTGGGGTGCGTGGCGGGAGCGGCGGGAATTGCCCGGGCTTCGGACTATGTGCAGGCTTATCCCAAACAGGCCGCAGCTTTGGTTTCGGTGGAACTCTGTTCGCTCACTCTGCAGCGGGAGGATTTGTCGGTTGCGAACCTTATTTCTTCCGGGCTTTTCGCCGACGGCGCCGCTGCGGTGATTGTGACCGGGGACGAATTTGAGACGTCATCCGACGCTGAAATGGATGGAGGCCGGACCAACGGAACGAAAATGAACGGACCCCGAATCGTGGCCACCCGTTCAATTTTCTATCCCGCGACGGAAGATATGATGGGCTGGAACATTTCGGAGAAAGGCTTCCGTATTATTTTGTCGACTGAGGTTCCCAAGCTGATCCGAGAAAACCTGGGGCGGGATGTGGATGACTTTCTGGCGGACCACGGCCACCGGCGAAGCGATTTGAAGAGCTGGGTGTTGCATACGGGAGGGCCTAAGGTGCTGGATGCGTCAGCGGACGCGTTGGGCTTGCATAATGGAGAACTGGACGCTTCCTGGGCTTGCTTGAAGAAGGTCGGGAATCTATCCTCGGCATCCGTTTTGTGCGTGCTTGAGGATGTGATGAAGAATCGTCGGCCGGCGCCGGGGACACTGGGATTATTGGCCGCGATGGGTCCCGGGTTCTGTTCCGAGCTTTTGCTCCTGCAATGGTGAGGACTGCATTCGTGAAGGAAGCGTGCCGGACTTTGGGCCGTTACGGGGCTTCGGCGCTCCTTCTGGCCTTCATTTGGTTGGTTGCAGCGGCAGCGGCCACAGTCGAAGGACCGCCCGTCGCTTTTGAGCCAGATCCCGCGCGGACCGTAATCACTTGGACGCTGGGCGATGTGCTGCACACCGTGCGAGGAACGTTCCGACTGAAGCGTGGAGAGTTACAGCTTGATTCGGCCGCCAACCGACTCACCGGGGAAGTGGTGGTGGATGCCCAGAGCGGCGAAAGCGGGAGCGCCATGCGCGACCGTAAGATGCATCGTGAAATCCTGGAAAGCGCGCGCTATCCCGAGATTGTCTTCCGCCCGGATCGAATCGACGGTCCATTGAAATTGCAGGGAAAATCTTCGGTGCAAGTGCATGGAATCTTTTCGATTCACGGCTCTGACCATGAACTGAGAGTTCCGGCCGAAGTGGAAATATCTTCGAGCCAGTGGAGCGCGACTTTACATTTCGCGGTTCCGTATGAAAAGTGGGGGATGAAGAATCCCAGCACCCTCTTTCTCAGGGTGAGCGATACCGTGCAAATCGATATTACGGTTTCCGGCAGCGTCACGCGGCCCTGAGGTCATCAGCAAGAGGCTCAGAATCCTTGCTTCGCAGAAATGCCTTTTCCTTCCGCGCATTCGTAGCATCCGCCAGGGACCACGTTTTGGAACTCTTCGATCCTGCCGCTGGGCCAATTAATCACTACGTGGTCCACGAGGTCTCGCTTTCCCAGGCCGAAGGTGAGCGGAAGCTCAGACTGAGAGAGATAGCTGGAGCCACTTTTCACCATGCGCGATTGCGTCATGCCGCCGGAGGTGATGCGGACGGTTGCGCCAATCGCGTCTCGATTCGATTTGGTTCCAACCAGATGGAAGCGAATGCTGCGATTCCCGGCGAGTTGATCGTTGCGATAAAGGCAGGCGGGACCATTATTGGTGGAGAGCAGCAGATCGAGATCGCCATCCCGGTCGAAGTCCGCATAAGCGAGTCCCCGCGCCACTTTGGGCTCATCGAATCCTCCCCCGATTTCCGCAGCCACGTCATGAAAACTTTCCCCACCGTTGTTGAGGAACAAAAGGGGAGGCTGGGCATAGCCGACATTTCCGCGGATGTTGCGGACGGTGTCGTCGATGTGACCATTGGCGACGGCGAGATCGAGCCAGCCGTCGAGATCGGCGTCAAAAAAAGCGCAGCCGAATCCCAGGCTATTCCTGGTCGCCATTCCCACGCCAGAGCGCGACGCCACGTCTTCGTAGGTCTTTCCCACGCGATCGTAGAGGCCGGCCATTTCGTTGTCAAAATTCGTGATGACGATCCCGGCCTGGCCGGTGTTGGTGAAGTCGGCGGCATCCACGCCCATGCCGGCGCGCGCCTTCCCTTCGCTGCTGAACGCCAGCCCGGCTTCGACGGCTGCGTCTTTGAAGGTGCCATTGCGTTGATTGCGATAGAGCTTATTGGGCTGAGTATCATTAGCCACCAAGAGATCAATCCACCCGTCCTGCTCGCAACTGAGCATGGCCACACCCAGCGATTTGGAACTGCTATCGAAGATGCCGCTCGAGGCCGTCACATCTTCGAAGGTTCCGTTGCCGCGATTATGAAACAGCCAGCAAGTCTCGCCGCGATAGGCCTCCGGCGTGCAATAGGATTTATGTTTTCCGTCGAGGCTACAGAACACGTCGCGCTCGGGCGACCACTTCACGTAGTTACATACGAAGAGATCGAGCAGGCCGTCGCGATCGTAATCAAACCACAAGGCCGAGGTGCTGAAGGCCAGGCGATTGCCCAATCCGCTGGAGTGCGTCACATCGCGGAAGCCTCCTCGTCCGGTGTTGCGAAATAATCGGTTCTGGCCGACACAGGTGACGAGAAGATCGGGGAAGCCATCGTTGTCATAGTCGCCCACGGCGACGCCCATGCCGTACATCTCTATGTCCAGGCCAGCGCGGGAAGTGACATCGGTGAACGTCCCATTCCGGTTGTTGTGGTAAAGGCGAAGGGTGGAGCGGCGTTGCTTGTGGCCTGGCCAATCCATGCCATTGATGAAAAGAATGTCGGGCCAGCCATCGCGGTCGTAATCCAAGAATGCGCAACCGGAGCCCAGAGTTTCCGGAAGGAACTTGCCGCCAAATGCGCCGCTGTTGTGGCGGAATTGGATGCCGGCGCTTGCTGTTATGTCGGCGAAACGAAAGCCCGGGGGCGTCTTGAGGCCGGCCGCTAGCCAGCGCGGCAGCAATTCCGAGGTACAGGCCATCCCCGCGAGATCGCAGAGATTGCGCAGAAAAGATCTGCGGGTCAGAAACCTGGGACTCACGGGACATTCACCAGTCCGGCGCGGATGGCATAGACGACCAGTTCGGCGGTTTTATGAATCCCCAGAGCGTTCATGATGTTGGCGCGATGAACCGCCACGGTGTTGGCGCTGAGATCGAGCGCCGAGGCAATCTGCTTGTTGGACCGGCCATTGCAAATCATCTGCAGCACTTCAAGTTCACGCGGCGTCAGACTATTGCCGCGTTCGCCCTTCAAGGGCGGAGGCAATTCGACCTGTGGATCGAAGACGGTTTCGCCCGCGGCGACGCGGCGCACCGCAGGGCCAAGTTCCAGGTTCATAGCATTCTTCAGTATGTATCCCCTAGCGCCGGCATCCATTGCTTGTTTCACCCAAGTGCTCTCCGAATGCATGCTCAGCATAAGCACGGCGGTTTCCGGCCGGTCCTCGATGATCTGTCTGGTGGCGTCAAGGCCGTTCATCGATGGGAGTGCGCAATCCATGAGCACGACTTGCGGACGCAGGCTGCGGGCCATGACGATTGCCTCCTCGCCATCGCCGGCTTCGCCGACGACCTTCATGTCGGCCTCGTCCTCCAGGATGCGGCGAAAGCCGCGTCGCACCAGGCTGTGGTCATCGACCAGTAAGATTGTGATCGGTCGTGTCATTGCATTGGGTCGACGAATCTTTTGCGGAATTCACTCTCTCAATCTTTTCCCGCGGGACGGTCAGATGCATCAGAGTACCGCCAGCGAGAGGAGTGCGAAAGGAAATTCGGCCGCCCATCAGTTCCGCACGCTCCCGCATGGCCACCAATCCTATCCCCTTTTTTCCAGAAAGCTGGACGGAAGCCTGGCTGAATCCCAAACCGCTGTCTTCCACCTCCAACTCAAATGCTGTGTGGAGGAAACGGAGTCGAACATAGGCCTGCCTTGCGCCGGAGTGCCGGGCGACATTGTTCAACGCTTCCTGGAGGATGCGGTAAATTTGCACCGCCCCATTGTGCTCTACATCGAACGGTGCGCCCTGTTTCTCAAAGGATACGGCAATTCCGCTTTGCCTTTCCACCGTCGGGATGTACCAGTCCAATGTGGATTCCAGGCCGGCCTCGTCGAGCATCACTGGGTGCAGCGCCTGGGAGAGGGTTCGAACCCGGTCCAGTGTGTCTTGAGCGATGACTCGCACTTCCTGCAGGTCCGCGCGCAAAGCGGAACCTTCGGGGGCATGAACGCTGGAGCGAGCGAGCATGGCGCCCATGGCGGTCAGGATTTGGCCGAACTCGTCATGCAGTTCGCGCGAGATGTATCGCAAGGTCGATTCCTGGGCGGAGATGAGCTTTTGAGCGAGTTCACTCCGTCGCTCGGAAAGTTCGGCCATGCGCGCAAACAGGCGCCGATTCCAGCGAATCAGCGAAAGCCCGGTCAGTAGGACTGCTCCCAGCGTTGCCGCCAGAAAAAGATATACTTGACGCTGAACGTGGTCATAAATTTGGACAATGCGCTGCGCGGCTTGTTCTTCGCTCTCGCTATCCTGCACCAGGAAACGTGAGACGATGGTGCTGAGGGCGGCCTGCCGGGACTGCAGCGAGAGTTGAATTTGCTTCCGAGCCTCCTTTTCTCTGCCCGTGGCAGCCAGTTCGAAGATGCGGTCGACGGCGTTCCAAAATTGAGCCAGAGAAGCAGTTAGTGCCGTGCGTTGTTCCTGCGTCTGAGAGGTTGGGGCCAGTGCGGCTTCCAGGAGCAGGGAATCGTTCAAGTCGGTCCGGATGCGCTCGAACTGGGCCGACCAGGCGCTGAGGGGATACGGTTCGTCATTGTCAATCATGTCGCGCATGGCGACCGCCAGCAAGTTCAAGTCGTTCTGCATGCGCAACAACTGAAGGGAGTCCCTGCGATTGCGATCGATCAATTCAGATTGCAGCGTGCGCAAACCGGTGACCTGCCGGGTCGTGTATGTGCAATATGCCACCACCGCAGCCAGGGTGACGGCCAGGCCGAGCAGCAGCCCTGAGGTGGGAGAACGCTCTTGTGAACGCGAGCGAGGCACGCCCCGAGGATACAACGGCAAGTCGCACCGCGCCACATGGCAGTCGCCCGTCTTCGTCATAGGGGAATCGGAGCGGGCCGGACGGAGTGAACCCAGATTTTGAGCGATACCAAAGCGGCCGAGAAGGTTCCCAAGGTCCAGAGGCTCCGCGCAATTTTGCCGGAGGTCTGGAAGCTGATGCATCCGCGACGCGGGTTGCTGATGCTGGGCTTCGGGTTGATGGTGATCAACCGGGTTGCGGCCCTGGTATTGCCCTACTCGACGAAATTTCTTATTGACACCGTTATCAACAAGCACCGCATGGATCAATTGCTTCCCCTGGTGCTGGTTGTGCTCGGAGCAACTTTAGTGCAGGGCGCGACATCTTTTTCGCTGACGCAATCGTTATCGAAGGCCGCGCAGAGGTTGATCACCGAATTGCGCCAGCAGGTGCAGGCGCACATCTCGCGATTGCCGGTCGCTTTCTATGACGTGAACAAAACCGGCAGCCTGGTTTCGCGAATCATGAGTGATGTAGAAGGTGTGCGCAACCTGCTGGGAACCGGACTAGTGGATTTCGCCGGCGGCTTGGTGACTTCGGGAATTGCGTTGGTCCTTTTGCTCCGCACCAGCCCACAATTGACGCTGATCGCTGTCGGCTCGCTGGTTTGTTTTGCGGGAGCCTTGAACAGGGCGTTCGCTACGATTCGCCCGATTTTTCGCGAACGCGGAAAAATTAACGCCGAGGTCACGGGGCGGCTGACAGAATCCCTGGGTGGAGTGCGCGTGATCAAGGGATACCACGCGGAGGATCGCGAAGAGGCGATTTTCGCCACCGGCGTGCGCCGGTTGCTGGACAACGTAATGCGCACTCTGACTGCCACCTCCGTGATGAGCCTGTCGGCCAGCGTTTTGCTCGGAGTGGTGGGCGCGGTCACCATGTATGTCGGGGCCCATCAAATTGCTTCGGGTACTCTGACCGTGGGCGGATTCGTCTCCTATACTCTGCTGCTGGGTTTTCTGGTGGCGCCGATCATGCAGATTGTCTCCATCGGAACTCAGCTCACGGAAGCGCTGGCGGGATTGGAACGGACGCAGGAGATCATGCGGGAGCGGCCGGAAGATGAGGATCCGAAGCGGGTTGTAGAGATGCGCGACATCGTTGGAGCCATCGAGTTTGACCGCGTTAGCTTCACCTATGATGGCATCCATGAGGTGCTGCGTGATCTTTCTTTTCGTGCCGACCCGGGCACGGTAACCGCGCTGGTGGGCTCGTCCGGTTCGGGGAAGTCGACAACCATCGGATTGATCTCAGCTTTTTATACCGCGACCCAGGGAAAGATCCTTGTCGATGGGATCGATCTTAGCGCGGTTCGGCTCGATTCTTATCGCACCCGTTTGGGTGTGGTTCTGCAGGAATCGTTTCTCTTCGATGGAAGCATTCGAGAAAATGTGGCATTCTCGCGCCCCGATGCGAGCGAAGAACAGATCATGCGCGCGTGCCATATTGCTCGCGTTGACGAGTTCGCGGAATCCTTCGCGGACAGGTATGAGACCATCGTGGGGGAGCGAGGCGTTAAGCTCTCTGGCGGCCAAAAGCAGCGTATTTCAATCGCGCGGGCCATTCTGGCGGAGCCGAGGATTCTCATTCTCGATGAGGCAACTTCAAGTTTGGACTCGGAATCCGAGCAGATGATTCAGCACGTACTCTCCTATCTCATGCAGGGCCGGACTACCTTTGTGATCGCTCACCGGCTGTCGACCATCCGCCGCGCCGATCAGATTCTGGTGATGGAGCAAGGGCGAATTATGGAGCGCGGAACTCACCAACAACTGTTTGCCGCGCAAGGACGATATTACGACCTTTACACGCGACAGCACGGAGT
>Ga0181534_10001422_pt1 | contig 15555 bp, 15 predicted proteins | sample PEATcosm2014_Bin_37_FD_119758 | JGI IMG/M metagenome (GOLD analysis project Ga0181534, IMG submission 119758) | Peatland microbial communities from MTU Mesocosm Facility, Houghton, MI, USA - PEATcosm2014_Bin17_10_metaG | ecosystem: Environmental > Terrestrial > Soil > Wetlands > Peat | place... | reverse complement strand
GGCGGCATGAAGCGTCGCCTGGACCTCGCTCTCGCGCTCGTTCACCGGCCACGCATCCTGTTCCTCGACGAGCCGACAACGGGGCTCGACCTGCAGAGCCGAACCGCTCTCTGGAGCGAGGTCGCGCGGCTCGCCCACGACGAGGGCATGACCGTGTTCCTGACGACCCAGTACCTCGAGGAGGCGGACGCGCTGGCCGACCGCGTCGGAATCATCGATCACGGCAAGATCGTCGCCGAGGACACACCCGCCAATCTGAAGGCACAGATCGGCAGCCCGACCGTGGAGGTGGTGCCCGCCGACCTCACCGAGGGCGATGCAATCGCCGAAGCGTTGACGCGCTTCGGATCGCCGACACGCGGTGGTCGCGGCAGCCTCACGGTTCAGCTGCCTGGCGGTGAGGCGCAGCTTGCCGAGCTCGTGCGCCTGCTCGATCAGGCCGGCCTCCACGTCGCGTCGCTGCACCTCCACCAGCCGTCGCTCGATGACGTGTTCCTGGCAAAGACCGGGCGCAAGCTCGAAGGCGCCGGCGAGGGCGAAGAGGCGACGCCGGTCGCGGAATCGCCGAGGGGTGGAAGGCGACGCCGTGGCAGCTGAGCTGGCCGCCACCCTGCGGCAGATCGAAGCAGTCGGTCGCCGATCAGTCACACGGACGCTTCGCCAGCGCGCGCTGCTCATCTTCCCGATGCTCTTTCCGCTGATCCTGTTCGCGATCAACGGCAGCGCGCTGAGCACCGCGACGAGGATCCCCGGTTTCCCGCCGGTCAGCTATCGAGCCTTCGTGCTGGCCGTGCCGTTCATGCAAGGCGCCCTGTTCATCGCCGTCACGGCGGGCATAGATCTTGCGCGCGACATCGAATCCGGCTTCTTCAACCGACTCGCCTTGACGCCCCTGCGCGGTGGCGCGCTGCTGACCGGACAGCTGGGGGGCGCACTCGTCGTCGCCTGCCTCCAGTCGGTTGTCTACCTCCTGGTCGGGATCGCCACCGGCGTTGGCATCGCGAGCGGCGTTGGCGGCGCGTTCGTGCTCCTCGCACTGTCGATCCTGATTGCGTTTGGCTTTGCCGGACTCGGCGCGCTGATCGCGCTGCGCTCGGGGAGCGGAGAGGCGGTGCAGGCCATCTTCCCGTTGTTGTTCGTGACTCTGTTCCTCAGCTCGGCGTCGCTCCCGCGCCCCCTGATCCAGGTCCGCTGGTTCCGTGATGTGGCGACCTACAACCCGGTCTCCTACCTGATCGAGGGCATCCGCAGCCTCGTCATCAGCGGCTGGGACGGCCGAGCGCTGGCGCTGGGCTTTGGCTTTGCGTTGGCCCTCGTGGTGCTGAGCCTCGGCTTTGCGAACGTCGCGATGAGGAACCGGCTGGTGCGGACATGAGGCGCTTCCTGTTCGTCGCTCGTGCCGTCGCCTGGCGCTCGATCCACAACACCCTCGTGAGTCCGGCGATCCTGGTGCCGTCGATCGTCTTCCCGCTGTTCTTCCTCGCCGCGTTCGCAGGCGGCCTCTCGAAGATTGCCCAGGTGCCCAACTTCGACTACAGGCCCGGCTACACGGCGTTCCAGTTCGTTTTCGTGTTTTTGCAGTCGGCGGCGTTCGGTGGCGTGTTCACGGGTTTCGCCGTCGCGCGAGACTTCGATACGGGGTTTGCGCGGCGCCTGCTGCTGAGCGCCCCGCGCCGCAGCGGGATCATCGCCGGGTACGCCGGTGGAGCGCTGGCGCGCTGGTGCGTCACCGGCGCGGTGGTGACCGTCGCCGCGCTGCTCGCCGGCATGGACGTTCCCGCCAACCTGTCAGAGCTCTTCGGCATGCTCGGGCTCGGTATCATGGTCAACATCGTCGCGGCGCTGTGGGCCTGCGGTGTGGCGATGTTCCTGCGCACAGAGCAAGCCGGCGCGCTGATCCAGATGCCGGTCTTCGTCGTCATCTTCCTCGCGCCGATATACGTCCCGCTGCGCCTGCTCACCGGCTGGATCCACGCCGTCGCGCAGGTCAACCCGGCGACGATCGTGCTCGAGGCCGCGCGCGGCCTACTGGCGCATTCGCCGGTCCACGTCGCCTTTGCGTTTGCGCTCCTGGCCGGCGGCGTCGTCGTGATGGGCCTGTGGGCTCGACGCGGGCTGTTGTCGGCCGAACGCGCCGGCTGAGTGCTCGCGGTCACGTAGCCTAGAGCCGATGTGGCGACGCGCTGCCTACGGGCTGATCGGTGCGGCGCTCCTCGGCGGCTTCGTGATCCTCTCGGCGCCGACGAGCGGCGCGCTCGCGGAGCTGGGAACCGCGCTGCTCGCCTTTGCGCTGCTCGCAATGGTGGGACTGCTGCTGTACCTGGTGGGACCGGGGGCCGGGGCTGAGCGCGAAGACGAGGCACTGGCCCGCGACGAATTCGACCGGACCGGTCACTGGCCCGACGAGTAGAGCCAGCACACGCACGCCGCCCCGCGAAACGGCGCGGCCGGGGTATTGTGAACCAATGCCCCTGCCCCCGCTATCGCGCTCGCTGCTGTCGCCGAGGGTGCTCGGCGCGCTCTACCGCAAGCACCTGTCCGACCCGCGCCAGGAGCGCCTGTTCCTCGGGAATGTCGGCTTCGTGACCGCGTTTGCGACCGTTCGCGCGATCACGCACGCGATACGCGCGAATCGCGGCCCGTTCCGCAACATCAGCCCGGGTGGGCATCACATCCACCACATGACGTTCGGGATCATCGGCCTGCTTGTCACAGGCTACGCCTGGAATGCGCAGCTCGGCATTGGCACCAATCCCAAAGGGCGGTGGGCTTCACGGACCTCGGCAGTGGGTTACGGGATGGCCTCGGCGCTCACGCTCGACGAGTTCGCGCTGTGGCTCAACCTGCAGGATGATTACTGGACGAAGCAGGGCCGCGAGAGCATCGACGCCGTCGTGATCTTCGGTTCGCTGCTGTTCCTCGCGCTGATGAACCAGGACCTCGTGCGCGAGGCGACGCTGATCGCGAGTGGCCGTCGCGATGCTCGCGAGCTGCCGCTGCGCGGCGGCGCCTGAGCCGAGCTTCGTGGCGCGCCGGCGGAGCCGGGATTCGCGCCGGCTTCGGAGAGAATGAGCCGGTATGGCCGTCGGGGATCAGAGCGGGGTGCTCTACAGCGCGCGCACGGCGTGGTCGCGCAATGCGGCGACGCCGCTTTTGCGAACGCTTCGTACCGAGACGGGTGGAGCGATGATCCTCCTCGCGGCAGCTGTCGCAGCCCTCGCGTGGGCGAACATCGACTACGGCTCCTACCGCAGCGTGTGGGCCACCAGGCTGGTGGTGCGCGTGGGGTCCGACGGCATCTCGCAAGACCTGCGGCACTGGATCAACGACGGGCTGATGGTCCTGTTCTTCTTCGTCGTCGGACTCGAAGCGCGACGCGAGTTCGACATCGGCGAGCTGCGAGAGCGGCGTCGCTTCGTCGTGCCACTGGTGGCCGGAATCGGCGGCATGCTGGTGCCGGTCGCCATCTACCTCGCGTTCAACGCCGGCACGCGCTCGGCCCACGGCTGGGGCGTAGCGATGTCGACCGACACCGCGTTCGCGCTGGGGATGCTGGCGTTGGTCGGCCCGCGAGTCTCGGGCCGCCTCCGCTCGTTCATGCTGACCGTCGTCGTCGTGGACGACCTCGTTGCGCTGGTCGTGATCGCGACCGTCTACGCCAAGCATGTCGTGCTCGTGGCCGCGCTCGTCGCGCTCGGCGTTTTCGCGCTGACGCTCGCCGTGCGCGCAGTGGGAGTCCGCTTCGGAGCGGTCTACGCGGCGCTTGGCCTCGTGATGTGGGTCGCGGTGTTCGAGTCCGGTATCGACCCCGTCATCGTCGGGCTGGCGCTGGGGTTGCTGACCGTCGCCTTCACCGCAGCCCGGGGCGATCTCGAGCACGCGACCGACAGCTTCCGCTCGTTCCGCGAGCAGCCGACGCCGGAACTGGCGCGCTCGGCGCGGATCGCGCTCGAGTCCGCGATCTCGCCGAATGAACGCCTGCAGCAGGTCTACCACCCGTGGTCGAGCTACGTCGTCGTGCCGCTGTTCGCCCTCGCCAATACCGGCATACCGATCAGCGGAGCCTTCCTCTCGCGCGCCTTCGGCTCACCTATAACGCTCGGGATTCTGATCGGCTACGTCGTCGGCAAGCCGACCGGCATCATTGCCGCCTCGCAGGCCGCACGTCTGCTCTCCGGCGGCAGACTGCGACTTCCGGTCGGTTGGGCCGCGGCGCTCGGAGGCAGCGTCATCGCCGGCATCGGCTTCACGGTGGCGCTGCTGATCGCGTCGATCGCCTTCACCGGCGTGAGGCTCGACGAGGCGAAGCTGGGCATCCTCAGTGCCGCCGTCTGCGCGTCCGCGCTGAGCTGGCTGATCTTCCGGTTCGTCGCGATGCTGTCGCCACGCCGCCGCGCGCGGGCGCTGACCGGAAAGCTCGAACTGCTCGTCGATCTCGCGGTGGACGTCGATCCCGAGCGCGACCACATCCGGGGACCACACGAGGCGCCGATCACGCTGGTCGAATACGGCGATCTCGAGTGCCCGTTCTGCGGTCAGGCCGAGGGCGTGTTGCGCGAGCTACTCACCGACTTCGGCGACCTCCGCTACGTCTGGCGCCACCTGCCGCTCAGCGATGTCCACCCCCACGCCCAGCTCGCGGCCGAAGCGACCGAGGTCGCGGCGGACCAGGGCGCTTTCTGGGAGATGCACGACCTCCTGTTCGAGCACCAGGATGCGCTAAGGCCCCAGAACCTCCACGAATACGCAGCCCAACTCGGACTGGACCTCGATCGCTTCGTCGAGGGGCTCCGCAAGCACGTCAAGGCCGCACGAGTAGCCGAGGATGTTGACAGCGCCGACCTCAGCGGCGTGTCCGGCACGCCGACCTTCTTCATCAATGGCCGGCGCCACCACGGCGCCTACGACGTCGAGACGCTCACCGCCGCGGTCAAGGTCGCGCGCGCCCAGCTCGTCGCGCGCTCCTAGATCGAGTCAGCTGACGAGGACCGTGCTCGTCTCGGTCGTGGCGGCGGCGGCGGTGGCGGTGAGGGTCTCCTTGCGCGAATGCTGCTTCACGTGCTTCAACGCGTGTCTCCCGGTCGGCGTCAGCACGAGCGTAACGGTGTCGCGCTGCCCGGAGGTGAGGCTGTAGCGGGCCGACGCCAGGACCACGGCGATCACCTTGATCTTGCCGTTCACGCGGGTCTTCGCGGGCTCGGTCAGGCTCGCGATGCCCCTGCAAGGGGCTCCCGCACAGCTCAGCATCACCGCCAACGAGCTGCCGTTGAGCTTGATCCTCGCGGAGTCGATCGAGATCACGGGCGTGGCGATCACGAGCGAGACGGTGAAACCAGGCGAGCTGACGCCGTTGGCATCGGTGACGGTCACGCCGAATGCGGCGCCACCAGCCCTGGTCGGTGTGCCGGAGACAACGCCCGAGCTCGCGAGGGTGAGCCCGACGGGGAGCGATCCCGATGTCAGCGAGTACGTGTAGGGGCCGCCGCCGCCGGAGACGGCGAGCGCCTGCGAGTAGGCGACCTCGTATTGCCCCGGCGGGAGCAACGACGTGCCGACCGTCGGGTTGGCGACGGCGCTGAACGAGACGACCGTGTGGCCGTCGGGGTTTGTCAAGGTGATCGGCTGGGAGCCGAGCGCGAGCGACAGTGGAACCTCGAGCGATAGCGAACCCGCGGTTTCGCTCGTGATCGTCGCGGCCGTCGAGCCAAAGTCGGCGCTGGTCACGTCGAGGAGGCCGTAGCCAGTGAGCGTGACTGGCAGACCGGGCTCGACCGACGCGGTCGGGCTGACGCCGGTGACGACCGGCGGCGCGTACTGGTAGGCGCCGGCACTACAGGCGCCGGCCGGGCCCTGGGCGCGAGGCTCACCACGCTGGTCGGCGCCGGAGCAGAAGGGCCCGCTTCCCACGGTCGCGCCGGCCGGGATGACGTCGTAAGCGGCGCTCGCCGGCGTGACGCTCTCCGTCTGCGTTCCGCCGCCGTTGGAGGCTAGCGCCCCGACGGGGAGATTGGTCTGGGCGTTGTGGCTCGTGCCGGTCCCGGGACACGTCGCGTCGTCGCTGTAGTTGTAGCCGGCGTCGCTGATCGTGCCGCTGGGCGTCGCGCAGTCCGCTCCGTTGTTGGTCCCGAGCAGATCGGCGCCGAGGGTGAGTTGCGCGCCGCCGGCGTCCACGACGAGGCCGCCGCCCGAGTTTCCCGTGATCGTCGAGCCGTAGACGGCCGCGGCGGCGCCGCTGTCGTCGACCACGGCGGGGGCGCCGGAGGAGCCGGTGATCGTCGAGTCGCGGACCTGAAGCGCGCCTGAGGTGACGGCAACCGAGCCGCTGCTCCCGGCCACGAACGCGTCGTCGAGTGCGTCGACGGTCGCGCCGCCCGTGACATCGAGGTTGCCGCCGGAGCCCGAGCCCGAGGAGCCGTTCTCGAGGGTGAGGTCCGCGAGCGTCACGACGAGGGATTGCGAGGTCGCGTTGACCTTCAGCGTCGTGGCGCCGGCCCCATTGAGGATCGTCGCCGACACCTCGCTGCCCGCGAGTGTCAGCGAGGCCTCGCTGCCGCCGTTGGGGATCGTGGTTGCCCCCGTGTAGGTGCCGGCGGCGAGGTCGATCGTCACGTTGTCACCGCCGGCGTTGTTGCCGGCATCATTGAGCGCGGTGCTCAGCGAGCACGCCGCGGCGACGGACGAGCAGTCGCCGCTTCCACCGGGTGCCGCGTAGTAAGTGACGCCAGACGCCGCCTGAGTCGCCCCAGGAGCCGCCAGCGCCCCGACCGCAAGCAAAGCCGTCGTGGCCGCGAGCCGCGCCCGGCGGGTTCGATTGGCCCGCAGGCGCGCGTCTGACCACGACACGATCGCCAGTCTACGGAGCCGCGTCTGATCGGACAGTCGTCTGCGGCGCCGACAGCGCTGAAGGCGCGGCGGTCGCTGCCGATATCGAGACCGTGGATCCTCGTTGGGGCGACCGGACTCGGCACGCCGGGAGCGGCTATCGGCAACTCCCGCGCGATCTATGCACGCTCGCGCGCAACCAACGCTGTGCGCCTGCGTTCCGACAGAGGTGCTTGGACGCACACGAGGCGAGGCCATGAGGCGCCGCGGACGCGCCCACGTCGCCCTCGCCTGCGCTGCGGTGCTTGTGACGCTCGCGTTGAGCGGAGCGGCGCTCGCTGACGTCCCGACGGGAGCCACCGGTGGCAGCGGGTCGACGGGCGCGACGACCACGAACGGTTCGAGCGCAGGCACCGGTTCATCCGCGAGCTCGCTGCTGCCGGCGGCGGGCGATGTCTTCACCGGCATCTCGGGCGACGACGCGAGCGAATACGAGGACGAGACCGGCAAGCACCCGGCGGTGTTCGGATCGTTCATCACCTGGGGTCACCCGTTCGACTGGGCGTTCAGCGATGCTGTGGGCACGCACGCACGGGTGATGCTGCACATCTCGACATCGATGGGTGACGGGCCGCAGATGATCACACCGGAGGGCATCGCGGATGGCAGCGGGGATGCCTACCTGCTGTCACTCGCCGCGGCGATCGCCAAGCACGACGCTCCGGTCTACATCCGCCTCCTGCCGGAGATGAACAATGCGAACAACGCCTACTCGGCCGACAGCCTCGACGGGAGCCCGCGCGGCGCGGCGTACTCGCACCGGATGTTCAAGCAAGCCTGGCGACGCGTTGTGACGATCCTCCGCGGCGGCGGCGTGAGCACGATCGACGCCAAGCTCGCGACGCTCGGTCTGCCGCCGGTACAGGGGCTCGCCGCGAGCGCGTCGATCCCGGCTTCCCCGGTCGCCTTCATCTGGTGTCCCGAAACAGCCGGCACGCCGAACGTTCCCTCGGAAAGCGCGGCCTCCTACTGGCCCGGCAACGCCTACGTGGACTGGGTCGGCACCGACTTCTACAGCCAGTTCCCGAACTTTGCGGGCCTCGCGCACTTCTACAACGAGTTCCGCGGCAAGCCCTTCGTGTTCGCCGAGTGGTCGATGTGGGGCAGCGACAGCACGGCCTTCGTCGACCACTTCTTCTCCTTCGTCAACCGCCACAAGCGCGTGAAGATGATCCTTTACAACGAGGGCTACGGGTCATCCAGTCCGTTGCTGCTGAGCAACTACCCGGCGGCGGCCGGCGCGATCCGCAACGCTGTCTCGGCAACGCGCTACCTCGGCTACGCGCCGGAGTGGCAGCCTGCGAGCTAGCGCCGTCTAGTCTTAGCCGCCGATGTCGCCGACTTGGCTCTGGCTCCAGGCTGCGATCGTCCTGGTCGTCCTGGCCGGCATGATCATCGCGATCGTCAAGCTGAGCTGAGAGCGCAGGTCGGCGTGCCAGCGGGCCGCGGCTATCATCGGCGCGGGCGATGTTCGAATCGATCGTGGTCGGAACCGACGGCTCGGATACGGCGCGCGAGGCGGTGCGCCAAGCTGCCGAGCTGGCCAAGCGCCTGGATGCCCACGTGCATCTGGTGTGCGCGTATGAGCCGGCGCCGAGTGTTGCCCTGCGCGATGCCGGCGAAGGTGGTCCGGCGGCGGTCGACTGGGCGCTCGGGCCACCGCGCGAGGCTGTCGACGCAACCCTTGCTGAGGCTGCCGAGGTGTTTCGCGCGGCCGGCGTTGGCGTTGATCTGTACCCACGCCGCGGCGACGCTGCCGACGCGATCCTCGACGTCGCGGAAGAGCGCTCGGCCGACCTGATCATCGTCGGCAATCGCGGCACGACCGGCACCAGCCGCTTCCTGCTCGGCTCGGTGCCAAACAAGATCTCGCATCACGCACCGTGCGCCGTGCTGATCATCCGCACGCTGCAGCTGTGATCTCGCCCGGACGGCGCCCGATCAGCCCGCTGCGCTTACGAGCGCCGTTCCCGAGACGCCGGTTGTTCCCGAAGTTCCCGTCGTTCCGCTCGAGCCGATCGGGGCGGTCGCCGCGGCTGCGTTGAGCAGTCCCGCACCGAAGTACTTCGGATCGTCGTGGCCGCCAGGCCCGAGCGGAGTCGCGGTCTGCTCCAGCCGGGCGGTGATCGCGGCGACCGTCGGGTGCGGCCCGAGAACCCCGCTCGCGATCACGAGCGCGGCGGCGGCGCTGACCTGCGGCGCGGCCATCGAGGTGCCGAAGTAGCCGCTCGGTAGGCCAAAGACGCGCGGGTTCGGGTCGGTCACGTTGGCGTAGGTCTCCTGGTAGATGTCGGCGTTCGGTCCCGCGGTGGCGTCGGGTTGACAGGCCTCGTCGCCCGTGATCGCTGCGTCGTCTCCGCCACCGGGCGCCACCAGAGCGAGGCCGGTGCCGTAGTTCGAATACTCGGCGAGGCAGCCATCGATCGTGCTGGCGCCGACCGCGAGCACATAAGGCGCCTTCGCCGGGTACGCGATCTGGCCCGCCGCGTCGTTGCCCGCCGCCGCGACGACGAGCACGTTCTTGGAATGCGCGTAGGCGAGTGCCTGGATCAGCTGCGGGATATCGCCGGCATTGACCGTGCCGGCGTCGAACTCGAGGCTGAGGTTGATGATCTGCGCATGATGCTTGACCGCGAAGTAGACGCCCTTGGCGATCGTGCTTGCACTGCCGGTGCCGGCAGCGTTCAGAACGCGCACCGGCATCAGCCGTGCGCCGTAGGCGAGGCCGGTGACGCCGACGCCGTTGTCGGTCTGCTCGGCGATTGCTCCAGCGACCTGCGTCCCGTGTCCGTTGCGATCATCGGCGAAGCGTGAGTGCGAGACGAAGTCGTAGCCGGCGACGAACTGCGACGCGCTGAAGTCGGGGGAGCGGATGTAGCGCCCATGGTTGTCGTAGGCGATGCCGGTGTCGAGCACGGCGACGATCACGCCGCGGCCGCCCGCATGGCCGTCGGCTATCAGGTTGCCCCAGGCCTGCATCGCGCCGACGCCCCACGGTCCGGCAAAGTTCCACTGGAGTTGCTGCCAGCCGCCCGCGGTACCGGCGCTGCCAGGATCGTTCGGGTCGAAGGGCGATCCGACGAGCTGGTCGCCGGCGGGGCCGATTGGATCGAACGGGAACTGCCGCAGGGCGGAGACCGTTGACGCCGACGCCGCGTGCGCGATGTAATCCGGTACAGCCCAGAGGACGTCGCGCCGGCCGCGCAGGCGGGCGAGTGCCTCCGGCACGCTGACGCCGCGGCGCAGTACCACCTCGCGGACGTCGGAGACCTCGCTTTGGACGCTGAGCATGCCTGCGCGAGCGAGTGTCGCGTTGCGGATGCTGGCGGCCGTGTGGCCGGCGAAAGCGACAACCACGACGCCCGGCTCGTATGGCGCGGTGCCAGCGGCCGGCGCCGCTGCGGCTGACGAGCAGAACACGATCAGGAAGACCGCCAGCCCGCCCAGCGCGGACCGCAGTCGCGCGCTTGGGTTCGAGTCGGCTGTCACAGCCGGGGCAGCCGAGGAATGGGCGAAGGCAATTGCAACTTAAGCGTAACGATCGAGACTCCGCATCCGTAGCGCTGTCGCCCGTGCTTAGCTGGAGAGCGTGCGCGAGCGCTACTTCCCCCTCGACGAGCATTTCATGAGGCTGGCGCTGCGCGAGGGCGAACGTGCGCTCGAGCACGACGACGTGCCGGTCGGCGCCGTGGTCGTGCTCGAAGGCGAAGTACTGGGCGCGGCCCACAACGAGCGCGAGCTGCGAGCCGACCCGACGGCGCACGCGGAGCTGCTGGCGCTGAGGGAGGCTGCGCGCGCGCGCCGTCAGTGGCGGCTCGTGAACTGCGTGCTGTACGTGACGCTCGAGCCGTGCGCGATGTGCGCTGGCGCGATCGTGCTCGCTCGCGTCGCGCGCGTTGTCTTCGCGGCGAGCGACCCGAAGGCCGGCGCCGCCGGCAGCGTCCTCGACGTGCTTGCGGAGCCGCGCCTGAACCATCGCCCGGAGGTTTCGGGAGGACTGCTCAGCGAGCCCGCGTCCGAGCTGCTGCGGGCGTTCTTCGCATCGCGTCGCTAGCGCGTGCACGGGCTGAGGGAACCCGGCGCCGGTGCGCGATGATGTCTAGGCTGCGGCGGTCATCCGGAGGGGTGGCAGAGCGGTTGAATGCGGCGGTCTCGAAAACCGTTGTGCGTCTTATTGGCGTACCGAGAGTTCGAATCTCTCCCCCTCCGCTGATCGCGCCGGCCGTCGCGCCGCGGAATGATCCGCCGGGCGGCCATCGACGAACCACTACCCTCGCCATGTCTCGACCCAGACTGCTGCTCGACCTGCTCACGCCACGGCGGCGGCACCGCTACGGTTTCGAGCACCGCTGCCAGTGCGCCGAACTGTGGCTTCCGCGCGGGCGCGGACCACACCCGGTCGTCGTGACCGTGCACGGCGGCGCCTGGACGGCCGGCTACGGCAAGGTGGTGATGCGGGGAATCGCGGGCGACCTCGCGCGCCGCGGCTTCGCCGTCTGGAACATCGAGTACCGCAGCCTCGGACGCGGACAGGGTGGCGGCTGGCCGGCGACGTTCAACGATGTGGCAGCGGCGGTCGACCACCTGCGCAAACTCGACGCGCCGCTCGACCTCGAGCACGTGACGCTGCTCGGCCACTCGGCGGGCGGCCAGCTCGCGCTCTGGGCCGCCTCCCGCGCCAAGCTGACCGACGGTGCACCCGGCGCTGGTCCCGCGATCGCGCCCGTCGCGGCGATCTCGCAGGCCGGCGTCAACGACCTCGCAGAGACCTACCGCGAGCATCCCGGCGGCGCCGTCGGCTCGTTGCTCGGAGGCTCGCCCGAGCGCCACCCGGAGCGCTACGCGGTTGCTGATCCAATCGCCCTCGTGCCGCTGGCGTTTCCGGTCCTACTCGTCCACGGGACCGAGGACGCAACGGTGTCGGTGCGTCGCAGCAGGAATTACGCCGCGGCAGCCCGAGCGGCGGGCGGAGAGGTGGAACTCGTCGAGCTCGCAGGCAGCGATGGGGCGCATCGGCGCCACGTCGACCCTGACAGTGCGGCGTGGGCGAGCGTCGTGCGCTGGCTCGAAGCATCGAGCGAGCGCGTTCGCGGCTGACGCAGCGGCCGCGGCGACACCTCCTATGAGGCCTGAGCGACAAGCAGCTCCGGCCCCTCGATCGCATCGAGGCCGGCCTTGTTGAGCAGGGGGTTCGCCGGCGCCGCCAGCAGCAGCTCGCTTGCCAGCGGCACGCAGAGCGCCTTTGCGCCAGCGGCGTCGAGCTCGGGCGAGAGCCAGGCGAGCTCGCTGTCGCGGTCGCGGAGGATCACCGGCATTCGGTCGTGCAATCGCCCAACGATGCTGTTGGCCTCCGTCGTGAGAATGGTGACTGTGGCCACCAGCTCGTCCCCCTCACCCGCCGTGGCCGCCGGCAGGTATGCCGCTGTCCACAGCCCGGCGATGGCAAACAGCGCGCCGTCGGCACGCGAAAACCGGAACGGAATCCGCTGCTGCTTTCGATCCTCGGGACGCAGCCATTCGTAGAAGCCGTCCGCCGGCAGGAGCGCACGGCGCGTCGCCGTCGCGATCAGGCCGCGATATGCGGGCTTGCTGTCGGCGGTCTCAGACCGCGCGTTGATCATCCTGTGGGCGGTCTTCGCGTCCTTCGCCCACGGCGGAATCAGACCCCAGCGGAGCGGCCTCGCAACCGGCTGGCCGTCCTTGCCGAGCACGATCGCGACAACCGTTTCGGTCGGGGCGATGTTGTAGCGGCGCGTGCCCTCGCTGAACGGGACCGCGACGCCGAAGCGCTGCTCGAGCATTGCCGGATCGGCGGTGTTTGTGTAGCGGCCGCAGATCGAGGCAGGCTACCCCGCGAGCGAGCAATGTGAAGCTTTGTTATCGCGCGACGTGAGCGGGTCGGGCTCGGGCAGGTTCGGGGTACAACTTGATCCGATGCACGCCACTGTGCGCCACAGTCACCCGCGGTCGCCGAGGCGCGCGTCGCAACGCCGGCGCGCGAGCGCGTTCGGTGCGCTGCTCGGCTCGCTCCTGGCGATCGTCGCCGTCGTCGTCGCGACGCTCGGCCTCCGACATCACCATGCTTCGGCCCTCGCGAGCGGGCCGACCAAGCCGCACCCGCACGCCACGAGCAACACCGGGCCGGTCGCGAATCTGAGTCCGGTCGGCCGCCTCGCGGACGCGGTCAGCAGCGCTGCGGTCGTCGCCGACAGCTCGGGTGGCGCGAGCTTCCTCGGCGGCCTCGACACCGCGAGCACGCCGATCGCAACGGTCCAGAGCTTCAACGGGAGCACGACGAGCGCGGTCGGCACGCTACCGGCGCCGCTCGCCTCAGCGGGTGCGGCTGTCCTCGACGGCACCACCTACCTGTTCGGTGGCAGCGGCACGGCCGGGCCAACTTCGGACATCGTGGCGCTCGGGACCGGCGATTCGAGTGCGACGATCGCGGGCTCGCTCCCGCAACCGACCGCCGGCGCAGCGGTTGTCGCGAGCGGCGACACGGCGTACGTGATCGGCGGCTCCGACGGGACGAGCGATCTCAGCTCGATCGTGTCCTGGAACCCGACCGCGGGAGCGAGCACGGTTGCGAGCCTGCCCCAGCCAGTCGCCGACGCGGCCGCGGTCGCATACGGCGGCGTCATATATGTGATCGGCGGCGCGGACGATGGCGCGACGCTCTACGCGATCTACCGCTTTGATCCGGCGACAAAAACGGTGGCCAAGATCGCGGAGTTGCCGATCGCCCTGACCCAGCCGGCCGCCGCGGTCGAGGATGGATCGATCATCGTTCTCGGCGGCTGCCGAGCTGTCGGCGCGGACCAGAGCGGCGCCGTCTACGCGTTCTCGCCGGCGACGTCTCAGGTGAAGCTGGTCGGTCTGCTGCCCGTGCGGCTCGCCGGCGCGATGGCGATCAGCCTGCCGCGGGGGATCCTCTTGGCCGGCGGAGTCGAGCCGAGCGGTCAGACCAACTCGACGATCTACAGGGTCGAGATCGGGGATCGGCCGGCAAAGTCACCGGCGAGCGGCTGAGAGAAAACTAGGGACCGGATCGCCGCTGGCGTTCGGCCCGGTACTCCTCGTTCTTCTGGTGCTCGCCGCGTACCTGAATGAAGATGTAGACGATCAGGACGTTGGCGACGACGCCGATGCCGCCGAAGGTCATCAGCAGTCCGAAGGTCTCGTTGAATGCCTTGCTGAGGGCGAGCATCTGAGCGTCCTTTTGGGTCTCGCGGCAGGCTAGCAGCCCGCCGCGCAGCAGACTATCGCGTCGCGTAGCCTAGAGCCGCATTCATTCCAGGAGAGGTGCCGGAGCGGTTGAACGGGCGCGACTGGAAATCGCGTGACGGGGGAAACTTCGTCCGAGGGTTCGAATCCCTCCCTCTCCGCTACTGAACCCAGACACCTCCCTCTCCGCTACGGTCGCTCGACGCCGGGCAGCGACAGTAGAGTCCGCTACATGGCGGAGTGGGAGCGGCTGAGGCCTGTCCTGGAGGGCGGGCTCGTGCGCGTCGAACCGCTCGCGGCGGCGCACGAAGCGGCGCTTTGGACGGCCGGCAGCGATCCCGAGATCTGGCGCTGGATGCCGTTCAATGCGGCGTCGTCGGCCGAGCATTTTCACGACTGGCTCGAGCGTATGCTCGAGGACAGCGCCGCCGGGAAGCAGGCGAGCTTCGTCACCGTCGAGCGGCAGAGCGGCGCGGCGATCGGCCACACGAGCTACCTCGCGCTGCGGCCCGAGCACCGCGGTCTCGAGATCGGCTGGACCTGGCTTGCGCCCGGGTCGTGGCGCAGCGGCGCGAACATCGAGACCAAGCTGCTGCTGCTCGGCTACGCGTTCGACGAGCTCGAATGCATCCGCGTCGAGTTCAAGACCGACGAGCGCAACGAGCGCTCGCGTAAGGCCCTCGAGGGCATCGGTGCGAAGTTCGAGGGGATCCTCCGCAGCCACATGATCGTCCGCGGCGACGTGATCAGAGACAGCGCGTACTACAGCGTGATCGCGGCCGAATGGCCTGAGACCCGCGACTGGCTGGCGCGGCGGCTCGCCCGGCACGAGCAGCCCTGATGCGCGCCCACTTCGTGAAGTGCGCGGTGGCTCGAGCCGACCACGCCCCCAAAGCAACCGGATCCGCGGCATGCGAAAGTGAGCGCCGGAGCCGGGATGGAAGCTGGAGCACCGCAACCTGACAGCAGGCACCCGTCGGCGCGGGCGGCGCGCAGGCGGGCGGTGAAGCGGCGACGGCGCGTCGCTCTGAGCGGGCTCGTCGCCGTGCTGGCGGTGGCGGTCGCGGCGATCGTCGGATTCGGTGGGGGCGCGTCGAAGGCACGCGACCCGGCGCCCGCAAAGAAGGAGGCGGCAACCAAGCCGGCGCTCAAGCGCGATCGCTGCCCCTACCGCGTGGAGTCGGCGCCGATCCTCGAGTACCACGTGATCGCGCAGGCGTCCGCGGCTGCGCCGTTCCCCCTGCTCTACGTTTCGCCGAAGCTGTTCGCCGCGCAGATGGAAGCGCTGGCGGCCGCCGGCTACCGGGCCGTGACGCTCGATCAGCTGTGGGCCAACTGGCATCAGCACAGGCGGTTGCCGTGCGGAAAACCGATCGTCATCAGCTTCGATAACGGCTACGAGACGCAGTTTCAGTACGCCGCGCCGGTGCTCGCGAAGCTCGGCTGGGT
>Ga0181534_10001421_pt1 | contig 15555 bp, 16 predicted proteins | sample PEATcosm2014_Bin_37_FD_119758 | JGI IMG/M metagenome (GOLD analysis project Ga0181534, IMG submission 119758) | Peatland microbial communities from MTU Mesocosm Facility, Houghton, MI, USA - PEATcosm2014_Bin17_10_metaG | ecosystem: Environmental > Terrestrial > Soil > Wetlands > Peat | place... | reverse complement strand
GGCATCGTCAACGCCTCCCGGGACATCGGGGTCACCGTTCCGGTGGTGGTGCGGCTGGAGGGGACCAACGTCGAAGAGGGCAAGCGCATCCTGGCGGAAAGCGGCCTGAAGATCCAGGTGGCCGCCGATCTCGAGGATGCCGCCCGCAAGGTGGTCGCCTCCATCAAGCCCTGAGCGCCGACCCCCCACGCCCCCGCGACCCGCCCAACCCTGCTGAAGAGGTAGCCCATGTCCATTCTGGTCGGCACCGACACCAAACTGATCGTCCAAGGCATCACCGGCCACGAGGGCCTGTACCACGCCAAGGGATGCCGCGACTACGGCACCCGGGTGGTGGGCGGCGTCACCCCGGGCAAGGGCGGCACGACGGTCGACGGCTTTCCCGTGTTCAACAGCGTGAAGGAGGCCCGGGCCCAGACCGGGGCCAACGCCTCGCTGATCTTCGTGCCGCCGGTGGCCGCCGCGGACGCCATCCTCGAGGCCATGGCCGCCGGCATCGAGCTGGTCATCTGCATCACCGAGGGGGTGCCCATCCTGGACATGGTCAAGGTCAAGCAGGCCCTGGCCGGCCACCCCGGCACCCGCCTGGTGGGACCCAACTGCCCCGGGGTGATCTCCCCGGGCCAGGCCAAGGTGGGCATCATGCCCGGGCGGATCCATCTCCCGGGCCACGTGGGCATCATCTCCCGCTCCGGCACCCTCGCCTACGAGGCCGTGGGCCAGCTCACCGCCCTGGGCATCGGCCAGAGCACCAGCGTGGGCATCGGCGGCGATCCCATCAACGGCACCAGCTTCATCGACGTGCTCCGGCTGTTCCAGGCCGACCCGGACACCCACGCCATCGTCATGGTGGGGGAGATCGGCGGCAATGCCGAGGAGGAGGCCGCGGCCTTCATCCAGGCCCATGTGACCAAGCCGGTGGTGGCCTTCATCGCCGGGCAGTCGGCTCCGGCCGGCCGCCGGATGGGTCATGCCGGCGCCATCATCAGCGGCGGCAAAGGCACCGCCGCCGCCAAGATGGCCACCCTGGAACAGGCCGGCATCACCGTGGTGGCGAGCCCGGCGGACATGGGCAAGGCCATGGCCGGGCTGCTGGGAGCCCAGGCATGAAGCGGCCGGCCGCCGCTCTGCTGATCGCCCTGGTGCCGATGCTGGCCATGGCCCAGGCGCCTGCGCCGGCCCCGGCGCCACCGCCCGCCGGGGCCCGGGTGGACGCCATCGGCAAGCTGCCCGGCGTGCTCTGGGACGATACCGTGACCCTGGTGGAAACGCCCGGCCAGTGGGGTTCCAACGAGTGGTCGCAACTGGCCCTGGGGGCGGCCGGGGTGGTGGCGGTGGGCCTGGTCCTGGACCACAAGGTGGACCAGATCATGGTGCGCAACCAGAGATCCGCCTGGAACCAGCCGGCCAAGGACGTGGCCCAGCTGGGCGGCACCGGCGGCCTGATCCTGATCGGCGCCGGCTACGTGGGCAGCAACCTGATGGACAACGATGAGGCCCGGGCCCTCTGGGTGGATGCCGGCATCGCCACCGTGCTGTCCCAGGTGGCCATCTATCCGGTCAAGATGGTGGTCGGCCGGGACCGGCCCGCGGACGGGCAGGGAACCCGCGACTTCAGTCCTTTCAGCGGCAACGATTCCTTCCCCTCGGGCCATGCCACCCAGGCCTTCGCCATCGCCTCGGTCATCTCGGCCCATGTGGACAGCCCCTGGGCGGGCGGCGCCGCCTACGGCGTGGCCAGCCTGGTGGCCCTGTCCCGCCTGTATACCCGGGACCACTTCAGCTCGGACGTGGTGGCCGGGGCCCTGATCGGCAGCACCATCGGCAAGGCGGTGGTGCAGATCGACACCGACCGGCGCAACGCCCCCGGACCCCATGCCCAGCTCAGCTTCAGCCCCGCCTGGAGTCCGGATTTCCGGGGGATCCGCATGGTGGCGAAGTTCTAGCCGAGGGGCCTTGCTGTCCTTGGTTGGGATACCACCTTATTGATTGGAAAGCATGATGGAATTGAGTATCCGGCTGGGCCGGGAAGACGACGCCACCGCCCTTGCCACCCTCCTCCGCGAGCTGGACAGGTTTTCCCGAATCCAGGCCCAGGAGCCCAGCGAGACCCTCCGCACCGTGGAAACCCAGTTAGGCCGCGCCCTCGCCGATGCCAGTCACGGAATCTTCGTGGCCGAAGAGGAAGGCGGACCGCTGGTGGCCTACCTCATGATTCATTGGCTTCCCTACCTGATCCTGTCGGCACCGGAGGGGTTCATCTCCGAGCTCTTCGTGCATCCCCGCGCCCGGGGCCTCGGCGCCGGCCACAAGCTCCTCGAAGCAGCAGCCCAGGAGGCGCAGACCCGCGGATGCGCTCGCCTTGGGCTCATCAACTTCCGGACCGAGGAATCCTACCAACGGGACTTCTACGCGAAGAACGGCTGGACCGAAAGGCCGGAGGCCGCCAACTTCATTCTCCCTTTCCCCCCTGGATGACCTGCCCCCCCTTACTTACCCCATGAAAGTCAGCCATTCGTTCCATTGAGTCCAAATGGAGGCCTGAGTGAATCTTAATCTGGCTGATATCGAAACGAACTTGGGCGAGGTGCACGTTGCCGTGGACGGCAAGGCTGGCATCCGGGTCTGTTTTGCGAATCACCGGGCCCAGCGGGATTAAGTCGGTGCCCCACCATGAGAAAGAGCGTGTCCCCCTGACGGGGACACGCTCTTGGATCCGTATCGCTGGGCCGGTCAGGCGGCGATGGCCTTCACCCGGTTGAAGAGCTGGGCCAGGAGCCCGGAACCGAACTGGTTGCCGTAGCTGTAGGCGGCTTCTTCGGCGCTGACCTCCCGGCCCTGTTCCAGCTTGAGGAAGTGCCAGTGGCGGGTGACCCAGAGGAACAGTTCAGCCCGGGTGGCCTCGGGGAAGGCGAACACCAGGCCGGCCCGGTCGATGCCCTGCATCATGGGGTGATAGACGTTCTCGTACCAGGAGAAGAGAGCCTGATCCATGCTGATCTCGAAGGGGATCTTTTCGTTGGTCAGGTACTTGTGGTCTTCGATGTTCTGCAGGACTTCGGCATATTCCGCCTCGGTGGCCAGCTGGAAACCATCCTGCTTGATCTCGTGGGAGAAGGCGATCAGCTGCTCGAACCGGTCGCGGGCGGTGAGGGTGGTGGCTGCTTCCATAGTGTTGTTCATTTTTACCTTTCCGGGGTCTCAGTCCTTGCGCCCCTTGGCATTTTAATTAATGCCCAAAATCAGATTAGCCATAACTTACCTGATCGGTCAAGTCATATATGCCGGTTCGGGCGCTTTGTTCCAGGAATTTTACATGCTGCCGGATGGCCCTGAAGGCCAAGACCGGCGCCAGGCGCGGCTGCCGCCCGGTCAGCACCGCCCGGGCACGCCATCGGTCAGGCGCCAAAGCCCGAGCGGATTGTCCCGGCGCAGTTCCAGGGGCAGCAGGTCCTCGGGGGCGTCCTGGTAGCAGACCGGCCGGGCCCAGCGGGTGATGGCCCGGGTGCCCACGGAGGTGGTGTGGGAACTGCTGGTGGCGGGCCAGGGGCCGCCGTGGACCATGGCGTGGCCCACCTCCACCCCGGTGGGCACGCCGTTGAACAGCACCCGGCCGGCCCGGGCCAGGAGGAGGGGCATCAGGACGGCGGCCTGGGCGGTGTCCCCGGGGTCCATCCAGAGGGTGGCGGTGAGCTGTCCGGCCAGGCTGGCCAGGGCCGCCCGGCGCTCGGCCTCGTCCGCGCAGACCACCAGCAGGGTGCCCGGGCCGAACACCTCGCCGGCCAGGGCCGGCTGGTCCAGGAACCGCCGCCCGGACACTTCCAGCAGCATGGGCGCCGCCAGGGGCGGTTCCGCCTCCCGGGGGGCGAAGGCGGCCCGGGCCCCGGCCAGACGGTTCCTGGCCAGGCCCTGCCGGTAGCCTTGGGCCAGGGCGGAACCCAGCATGGGCGCCAGGTTGCCGCCGGCCAGGGCGGTGGCCAGGGTCTGGCGGAACGGCCCAAGGCCCGGTCCCTCCACCACCACGAGCAGTCCGGGGCAGGTGCAGAACTGGCCCGCGCCATTGAGGACGGCCGCCGCCAGGGCCGTGGCGATGGCCTCGCCCCGGGCGGCCAGGGCCAGGGGCAGCACGGTCACGGGATTCACGCTGCCCATTTCGGCGTAGACCGGGATGGGCGACGGCCGGGCGGCCGCAAGCCCCAGCAGGGCTTCGCCGCCCAGGAAGGACCCGGTGAAGCCGGCGGCGCGGATGGCGGGGTGCTGGATCAGCTGGCGCGCCACCGAATGGCCGGGATCGAACAGCAGGCTGAGGGCGCCGGCCGGCAGCCCAAGCTGGACCAGGGCCCCCTGGGCCACCCGGGCCACCCATTCGCTGGTGCCCGGGTTGAGGGGGTGGGCCTTGGCCACCACGGGGCAACCGGCGGCCAGGGCCGAAGCGGTGTCGCCGCCCAGGGCGCCGAAGGCCAGGGGGAAGTTGGAGGCGCCGAACACGGCCACCGGGCCCAGGGGCTGGAGCATGGAGCGGAGATCGGGCCTTGGCAGTGGCGCCCGGGCCGGATCGCCCGGATCGATCCGCGCCTCCACCCAGGACCCCGCTTCGGCCACCTCCGCGAACAGCCGCAGCTGGTGGCAAGTGCGGCCCAGCTCTCCGCGCACCCTCGGCTCGGCCAGGGCGGTCTCGGCCATCACCCGCGCCACCAGGGCGGCAGCCTCCCGTTCCAGGCCCTCGGCCATGGCCCGCAGCAGGGCGGCCCGGCCCTTGCCGCCCAGGGCCTGGAGTTCCGGAGCCGCGGCCGCGGCCAGGTCCACGGCCCGGTTCACCTCCGCCGGGGAGGCCTGGTGGAAGGGGGGCTCCAGGGCGGCGCCCGTGGCCGGGTTGATGGCCTGGAACCGGGCGCCGGTCGGCGCGCCCAGGTCGGGACCGAGGAGGGAGAGACCATGGATCATGGGGCACCTGCGGCGGATGAAGGGGTCCGGGGGGAGACTCAAGGCCGGGAAGCCAGGGCCTGTTTCAGCGTATCCAGGGCCGCTTCCCGCTCGGCGCCGGCAAGCACGGCCCGGGGCGCCCGCAGGCTTTCGCTGCCCCAGCCCCGTTCCTGCTGGACCAGCTTGATCAGCTGGACGAACTTGGGCACGGTATCCATGCGCAGGAGCGGAAGGAACCAGGCATAGAGGCGGAAGGCCGGGTCGCTCTGGCCGGCCTGGGCCAGGTTGAACAGCTCGACGCTCTCCCCGGGGAAGGCGTTCACCAGGCCGGCGATCCAGAACGAGGCCCCCATGAGCACCGCTTCCATCAGGCAGTCGTCCACCCCCACGCCCAGGCGGAGCCGGTCGCCGATGAGGGCGCGGATGGCGGCGATGCGCCGGGCGTCGGTGCTGCTCTCCTTCACCGCCAGAAGGTTGCCGTGCCGGGCCGCCAGTTCGGCGATCTGGGCCGGGACGAAATCCACCCGGTAGGCGACCGGGTTGTTGTAGAGCAGGCAGGGCAGGGGCGTCGCGGCGATCACCGCATCCAGGTGCGCCCGCATCTCCGGCCAGTCCCCCGCGTAGACGTAGGGCGGGAGCACCATGAGCCCCTTGGCTCCGGCGGCCTCGGCGGCCCGGGCCAGACCCACCGCCTCGGCGGTGGCCAGGGCGGCGATGCCGGGAATCACCGGCAGGCCTTCGGCGGCCTGGACGCAGGTGCGGATCACCGCCAGCTTCTCGTCGAAGCCGAGGGTGGCCCCTTCGCCCAGGGAACCGCAGGGCACCAGCCCGGTGCAGCCGCTGGCCAGCATCCAGCGGGCATGGCCGGCCAGGGTGGCATGGTCGACGCTGCCGTCGGGCAGGAAGGGGGTGGTGATGGCGGGAAGGACGCCGTGGAAGGGATTCATGGCTGCTCCGGGTCGGCAAGGGCGTCGACCAGGTCGGCGCAGGTGAGGGGAACGAGGGGTTGGCGGGGCCCGCCCGGGGCCCAGCCGAACAGGAATTCCGCGGCGGGACCGCAGGTGCGGCCCTGGCAGCGGCCCATGCCGCACCGGGCCTGCAGGCGCGCGTCCCGGCCCCGGTTGAAGCCCTTCAGGGCGCCCACGGTCACCTCCTCGCAGCGGCAGAGGATCGTGTCCGGCTGGGCCAGGCCGGCCAGGGCGGGGTTCAGGGCGAAGGCGGCCTCCAGGGCCGATCCCCAGGCCCGGGTCCGGCCGGCGGCGGGCAACAGGCGGCGGGCCTCGGCCGGGCGGCCCGCCGCCGCCAGCCCGGCGATCCGGCCTTCGGCCAGGGCCTTGTCCACCCCGCCGATGCCGGTGGTTTCGCCGGCGGCGAACACCCCGGGGATCGAGCTCCGCTGCAGGGGATCCACCGCCACCAGGCCCGCCCGCAGTTCGCAGCCCAGCAGCTGGGCCAGGTCCAGATTGGCCACCAGGCCGAAGCCGCAGGCCAGGAGATCCGCCTCCAGCACCCGGACCCCGCCGCCGGTGCGCAGGTGCACCCGCCGCAGCCGGTCCGCGCCCTCCGCCCGGGTCACCCAGGCGCCGGTGTGCAGGGGCAGGGTGATCCAGGGCAGGGCCTGGGCCAGCAGCCTGGGCCGCCGGAGCAGGCCCGGCGCCAGGGCCAGCAGGGGGCCCAGGCCGGCCTGTTCCGCCACCGCGAGCACCCGGGCGCCCTTGGCCCGGAGGAAAGCCGCCACCGCCAGCAGCAGGGGACCGCTGCCGGCCACCACCACCCGCTGGCCCCGGACCTCCAGCCCGCCCTTCACCAGGGCCTGGAGCCCGCCGGCGCCCAGCACTCCGGGCAGGGTCCAGCCGGGAAAGGGCAGGAACCGCTCCCGGGCGCCGGTGGCCAGGATGAGCTGGTCGTAGGCGACGCTTTCCACGCCCCGGGGGCCGAGGAGGCCCAGCCGCCCGGGGCCGGGCGCGGTGACCACCCTCCGGCCCAGGCGCAGGTCGACGGTACTGGCCCTCAGGGCGCGGAACAGGGTGCCGGCCGGGCCTCGGTCGGCGGTCGGCCAGCGGCCCCGCCAGATCTGCCCGCCGGGTTCCGGCAGGGCGTCCACCAGGGTGACCCTGGCGCCGGCGCCGGCCGCGGCGATGGCCGCGGCCAGGCCCCCGGGACCCGCGCCCACCACCAGGACCCGCATCGGTTCAGCCACGGCGCACCTCCATCCCCGCCACCGCGCGGGTGAGGCAGGCCAGGCGTTGGCAGCCGTCCACCAGGACCTGGCACTCGAAGCATTGACCCATGCCGCAGAGGGGTCCCCTGGGCGACCCAGACAGGCTCAGGCCGGCCACGGGCGGGCAGCCCAGGGCCGCCGTGAGCAGGGCGCCCTCGGGCAGGTCCACCGGCGCGCCATCCACAAGGATCCTAGGCATGGTTCAGCTCCGGAAACCGGCCGGGCAGGTACGGGGCGGGATCCAGCGCCGGGGGCCGGCCCAGGATGGCGCTGACGATCAGTTCGGCCGTGGCCGGGGCGGTGGTGATGCCCAGTCCCTCGTGGCCGCAGGCCAGGAACAGGCCGGGGCGCCCGGGCACCGGACCGATGAGCGGGCGGTGGTCCGGGGTGGTGGGGCGGAACCCGGTCCAGGCCCGCAGCACCGGCAGGGCGGCGAGCCCCGGCACGTAGTCCAGGGCCCGCTGGATCATCCGCCTGAGCAGGACCGGGCGCAGTTCCGGCTGCTCGTCCCCGAACTGCCGGCTGGAGCCCAGCAGCAGCTGGCCGTTGGGCCGGGGCTGCAGGTTGAAGGCCACGCTGTCGGCATCGGAGCCGTGGGCGGACTTCAGGTAGCCCAGTTCCACCAGCTGGTGGTTCAGGAAACCCGGGTGGCGTCCGGTGATGGCGAGGTGGCCCTTGCGCCGCTCCAGCGGGAGCCCCGGCAGCAGGGCCAGGGAGGCGCTGCCGGCGGCCAGGACCACGCGGCCGCCATCCATCCGGGTGCCGTCCGGCAACCGCACCCCGCCCGGGACCAGCGCGGCCACGGATGTGCCGGTGCGCAGGGTCGCCCCGGCCCGCCGGGCCGCCTCCGCCAGCAGGCGGGCCGCGGCCGGAGGATAGATCACCGAGTCGCCGGCCACCCGCATGCCGCCGACGATGGCCGGCCCCAGGCAGGGCTCGGCCTCGTGGATGGCCCGGGCATCCAGCAGCTGGGCCGGGATCCCGCTGGCGCGGTAGGCCTCGCAGCGGGGCGCCACCAGGTCCCATTCCTCCGGGCCGGCCGCCAGCCAGAGGGTGCCGCAGGGATCCAGTTCCAGGGCCGGACCGAGCTCCGGGGCCAGGGCCCGCCAGCGCTCCTGGCCCAGGCGGCAGAACGCCAGCTCGGCCGGGGACCCGTCCAGGGCCACCAGGTGCCCCATGGCCGCCGAGGTGGCCCCGGCGCCCAGGCCTTCGGCCTCCAGCAGGGTCACCGAACAGCCCGCTCCGGCCAGGGCCAGGGCGCAGGCCGCGCCCACCACGCCGCCGCCGACGATGAGGACGTCGGGAATCATGACGGGATGCCGAAGGCGAAGGGGTCGCCGGGGCCGAGGATCAGGGTGGCTTCCGCGGTCACGTGGGCCCGGCCCTGGATGTGCGGCACCAGCATACCCTCCTCCCGGGCCATCCAGCCGCTGAAGACCGAGCCGGTGAGGCTCTCCTGGCGCCATACCTGGCCTTCGGCCAGCTGGCCCTCGTCCAGCAGGCAGGCCAGCCGGGCCGAGGTTCCGGTGCCGCAGGGGCTGCGGTCCCAGGCCAGGCCGGGGCAGAGGACGAAACCCCGGCCGTGGTTGGCGGAGTCCACGGGGGGCCCGGTGAGCTCCACGTGGTCGATGGGGCTGCCGTCCTCGCCGGTGACGCCGTCCCGGGCCAGGGCCGCGCGGATGGCGCAGGCGGCCTCCAGCAGGCGCCCCAGGTTGCCGGCGGCCAGCTCGAGCCCGTGGTCCTCCACCAGGAAGAACCAGTTGCCGCCCCAGGCCACATCGCCGCGCACCGGACCCAGGCCGGCCACGGCAAGCTCCACCTGCCGGCGGAACCGGCGGGAGGGCACGTTGATCACCACCGCGCTGCCGTCCGCCCTCAGCTCCGCCGTCACCACCCCCACCGGGGTGTCGATGCGCAGCCGGCCCGGGTCGAGCCGGCCCAGGTGGCGCAGGGTTTCCACCAGGCCCAGGGTGCCGTGGCCGCACATGCCCAGGGTCCCCACCGGGTTGAAGAAGATCAGGCCCAGGTCGCAGTCCGGCCGGAACGGCGGCAGCACCAGGGCGGCCACCATGGCCTCGGAGCCCCGGGGTTCGCAGACCACGGCCCGCAGCCAGGCCCGGTGCTCCGCCGCCAGGGTGGCCCGGCGCTGGTCCAGGGGCCCGGCGCCCAGTTCCGGCCCGCCTTCCAGCACCACCCGGGTGGGCTCGCCGCCGGTGTGGCTGTCGATGACCCGGATCTTGAGCGGATGGGGCATGGGGCGTCCTCCCTGGCAGGCTCCAAGCTTGGGGCCAGGGGTGGGCCGGGTCTTGTGAGCTTTGGCCGCCGGCGGCGTTGGAATGGCACAAAAGCCGTAGTATATTTCAGTCATGCCGCCCCGCCCCGCCTCGGCTCTGGATGTCCTGCTGCCTTCCCTGGGCAGCCTCGGCTTCGTGGAAGAGCTGTTCGACCGGGTCCGGGACGCGGTGTTCACGGTGAAGGATCCCGGGGGGCGCTACCTGGCCATGAGCCAGAGCGGCGTGGAACGGTGCGGGCTGGTCTCCCGGGCGGCGGCCCTCGGCCGGACCGCCTTCGACCTCTGGCCGGCGGAGATGGCCCAGCGCTATGCGGACCAGGACGCCAGCCTGTTCCGCACCGGCCGGCCACTGGTGGATGCCCTGGACCTGACCCTTTATCCGGACCGGCGTCCGGGCTGGTGCCTGACCCAGAAGCTGCCGCTGCGGGATGCCGCCGGCCGGGTGGTGGCGCTGGCCTGCCTCAGCACCGACCTGCCCGAACCCAGCCGCAGCGGGTTCATCGACGCGCCGTTCGCGGCGGCGGTGGACCACATCCACCGGCATTTCGCCCAGGGCCTGCGCCTGGAGGAGCTGGCCGCCCTGGCCGGCCTCTCCCTGGGGCAGTTCGAGCGGCGCATGAAGAAGCTGTTCCAGTTGAGCCCGGGCCAGTACGTGATGAAGGTGCGGATCCAGGCCGCGGCCGAGGCGCTGGCCGAGTCGGACCGTCCCATCGCCGCCATCGCCGGCGAGGTGGGCTTCTGCGACCAGGCGGCCCTCAACCGCCACTTCAAGCAGGTGGCCGGCCTGAGTCCGGCGGCCTACCGGCGCTGGGCCAAGGGCGGTTCCTGACCGGTCACATCTGCCGGAACAGGTGCGCGAAGGTGCGGCTCACCGGCAGGGTTTCCGGGCGGTGCTTCAGCTGCAGGGCCAGCCGCCCCATGGCGTCGGGCCGGGCCGCGGCGATCTGGCGCACGTTCACCAGGGTGCTCCGGTGGATCTGCCAGAACTGCGCGGGGTCCAGCTGCTCGGCCAGTTCCTTGATGGGGGTGCGGATGAGCAGCTCCGCGTCGCGGGTGACGACGGTGGTGTATTTTTCGCTGGCCTGGAAATAGCAGATTTCGTCCACGCCCACCAGCCGGATGGTCTGGCCGGCCTGGGCCTTGATCCAGCGCAGCGGCCCGGGCGCGGCCGGAGCGGCGCGGATCAGATCGCGCAGGCCGGCCAGCAGGGCTTCCGGCAGCGGCGCGGCCTCGCTGCCGCGGAGGCGGGCCACGGTCCGGCCCAGGCGCTCGTCGGTGACCGGCTTGAGCAGGTAGTCCACGGCCTCGCGTTCGAAGGCTTGGACCGCGAACTGGTCGTAGGCGGTGACGAACACCAGCCGGCAGGGGACGGTGAGCCGCGCGGCCACCTCCAGGCCGGACAGCCCCGGCATGCGGATGTCCAGGAAGGCCATGTCCGGGCGGAGCGCCTGGATCCGCTCCAGGGCCTCCAGGCCGTTGCCGGTGGTGGCGACGATCTCCAGCTCCGGCCAGAGCCCGGCCAGGCGCTGGGCCAGATGGGTCACCAGGTGGGGCTCGTCGTCGGCCAGGAGGGCGGTGCTCATGTCGGCAGCCTCAGGCAGGCCTGGACCCCGCCCTCGGCGGGCTGGGCGATCTCCAGGGTGGCGGAATCGCCGAACAGGGCGGCCATGCGCGCCCGCACGTTGTCCAGGCCGAGCCCGCTGCCCGGCGCTTCGCTGAGCCCGCGGCCGGTGTCCCGGACAGTGAGTCGCAGGGCGCCGCCGTCCCGGGCGGCGGTGATCCGCACCCGCCCGCCGGCCACCTGGGGTTCGATGCCGTGGCGGATGGCGTTCTCCACCAGGGGCTGCAGCAGCATGGGCGGGAACGGCAGGGCGCGCTCCGGGGCTGCCGCGCTGATGCTGTAGTCCAGGCGGGGGCCCAGGCGGATCTTGAACACCTCCAGATAGGCTTCCAGCAGGTCCAGTTCGTCGCCCAGGGTCCCGCCCTCGGCCCGGGTGCGCAGCAGGCTGGCGCGCAGGTAGCGGTTGAGGACCTCCAGCAGGTGGCTGGCCAGCTTCGGGTTGGATTCGATCAGGCCCGCCAGGTTGGCCAGGGTGTTGAACAGGAAGTGGGGTTCGATCTGCGCCTGCAGCATCTTCAGCTGGGCCTCCACCCCGCGTTTCTCGGCCTCCAGCCGCAGGACGTCCCGGGCCTTGAGTTCGGCTTCGAGATCCCAGTAACGCTCCCGGAGGAAGAAGCCGATGGTGCCGATCCCGCCGAAGAACAGCCCGATGAATTCGGATTTCAGGAAGGGCCCGGACAGCAGGTGAAGGCTCGCATGGGTGAACCGGTTGCCCAGGACCTGGCCGATGAGGCCGCCCAGGGCCGCCGCCGCCAGGGACAGGAGAGGGCGCAGCCAGTTGCCGCGCTTGGTGAAGGCGAACACCACGTGGATCAGGGTGCAAATGGTGAGGCCGATGCACTCCGAGTAGATGACGTTCCTGCCCAGGGAGGAGCCGCCGAATCCCACCACCGTCAGCAGCAGCCCGATCAGGGCATTGCCGATGGCCACCCCCAGGTAGAGGAAGATCCACATCCTCGGCCCTTGGTCGCGTCGCCATGGGGCTGGGGCAGGAGGGAGGTCGTTCATGGGGTTGAGCCTCGGGAAGTCATTCTATGTTGCGCATGGGGGGCTTAGAAGACAAAGCATTTGCAGCCCAGGGTCACGGACGTGCGGAACACGCTGGCGAACTCCGAGGCCGCCCCGCCCAGGTTGCGGGTCACCGAGGCGAACCCGGTGATGCGGCGCGAAAGGCTCAGCTCTCCGTAGCCGAGCACCTGGCTGCCCTGGTCCTGGAGGTTGCTGGTCCACATCACGCGCCAGTAATGGCCCGACTCCTGGAGGTTGCTTTGCCAGAGCAGGGAAGCGTGGTCCCGCCCGGTCAAGGCGCCGGCCGGGACCGGCGCCGCGGCCGGTCGCTCAGCGCCGTGGCCATCGCGCAACCATTCCAGCCCCAGGGTTTGGCCGTTGACCAGGGTGTAGGTGACGCCCACCAGGCTGGTGGTCTTCCGGGACGGGTCCTGGGAGCGCTGGCCCGAGCCGATCTCCCCATAGGCCAGCCAGGCTTCGGCCAGGGTGGCCTGGGCGAAGCCGCCGTAGAACGGGGCGCCCCACACCTGGTTGGCGACGATGAGGCTGGCCAGCGAGTCCTGTCCCCGCAGGTCCAGTTTGGCGAGGCTCGCCGGCCCGGGGGTCGCGGCGGGGTCCATCCGGCCGGCATCCTGCTCCCGGGCGACCATGGCGGTGACCGGGCCGTGGGTCCAGGTGAGGCGCGCCAGGTCCACCCCCGGCACTTCCCGCAGGGGCTCGGTGCGGCCGGCGTCGAAGTAGAGCGGGTTGCTGGGCGAACGCAGGTTGCCCGGCCCCCAGGTGAGCAGTTCCCGGCCGCCGGTGAAGGTCAGGCCGCCGTTCAGCTGGAAGCGGGCGTAGGCCTGGCTCAGATAGGCCTGGTCCACGTCGGCGAAGCCCTCGGGGTTGTGCTGTTCGAACACCAGGGGGCGCAGGACCACCGCCACCCCTTCCCGGGTCAGGCGCAGGTCGCCTCGGGCCTCACCGGTCCACTGGGGCGTGGGCAGCTGGACCACCCGGTCGGTGGCCGTGGCGTAGCCCCAGAGTTCGGCGGCTCCGGAAGACTGGACCAGATCCCCGGCCGCGGCCCGGACGGCCAGGGCCAGGAGGAGTGCAACCCGGGCGTTCATTCCAGGTGGCTTACGTCGAAGGTCGAAGCCGGCACGGCCTTGACGACGATGTGGCCGTACTCGAGGGTGGTCCTGGCGTCGGTGAGGGCATCGCTGATCACCATGCGGCTGACGAACGGCACCGTCCGGCCCTGGGCCTCGAGGCGGTTGCCGTACTCGAACCGCGCCGACTTCAGCTTCTTGCCGGACAGGGACTGGAACTCGGCCTGGACCGCGGTGCCGCGCTCGGCGGAAATCCAGTAGAGCACCCGGTCGTAGGTGGATTGCCGGGTCCTGGCGGCGAGCTGGAGCAGGTAGCAGGGCTCGCCGTCCACGGCCTCTTCCCGAAGGAAGGCCGCGCTGTAGTCCTTGGCATAGTTGGTGGCGGCGATGTCGCCGATGGCGGCCTGGCCGCTGAGGCGCTGGCGCGGCGAGATGGGCACCGGCTTCTTCAGTCCGGGCTTGGTCAGCCACATGTTGCGCTCCACCTGGAGCATGCGGGAGCCTTTGCTGTTCAGGGGCTCCAGCGTCTCCACCAGGCTGGCGTCGTCGGCAGCCTTGATCAGCAGGCGCATGGGCGGATCGTCCTCGTTGGCCTGGGAGCCGCTGTTGTGCAGGCGGATCTCCCACACCAGTCCCGGCAACCCGCCGCCGCGGGCCTGGTCGGAGCGTTGGAGCAGCTGGGCCGGGTCCGGGGCGGCGGCCAGGGTGGTGCAGAGGGTCAGGATGAGCAGCAGGTTCATGGTCGGGCCTCAGACGTGGGCGAGGGATTCGGTGACCGGCTGGCGCGCGGCGCGCCGGGCCGGGAAGATGGCGGCCGCCAGCCCGAGCAGGCCGAGCACCGTCGCGGTGAAGATCAACTTGCCGCCGTCCAGGCCCACCAGCAGCAGCACCCGGCCGGTGCTGTTGGGCGGCGTGTAGGAGAAGCCGGCGGCGTTCACGCCGGCCCGGGCCAGGAGCGTCAGCGCCAGTCCCGCGGCGCAGCCCAGGCCCACCAGCAGCAGGGCCTCGGTGACGAACAGCCGGACCACGCCGGAGCGGCGCAGGCCGATGGCGCGCAGGGTGCCGATCTCCCGGGTGCGCTCCACCACGCTCATGCCCATGGCATTGGTGACGCTCATGACCACGATGGTCAGCACAATGGCCAGGATGAAGCTGAAGATCATGTCGAACATGCCCTTCACCTGGCGGTAGAAGGCGGAAAGCTCCTGCCAGGTGCTGATCTCCACGTCCAGTCCGGCCGCGGCGAAGGCGGGCGCCAACCGGGCCCGGGCGCCGTCGGTGAGGGCGATGTCCGGCAGAAGGACGGTGAGGCGGTCGGCGCGGTCGGGGGCGTCGTACAGCGACTGGGCCATGGCCAGCGGCATGAACACCGCCTTGTCCTCCAGGCCCGCGTTGCCGGTGCTGTAGGTGTTGATCACGGTGGCGTCGGCCGCGTTGGCCTGGCCATGCAGGGTGCTCACCAGGACCGAGGCGTCGTCGCCGTCCTTCAAGCCCAGCAGCGCGGCCAGGCCGCGGGCCATGGCGATGCCCTGGGGCGCGTCCTGGGACAGGGCGCCGGTGGCCTGGCGCGGGCCGCGCAGGGCCTTCATGTCCTCGGGGGCCACCCCGTCGGCCAGGAAGATGGTGCTCACATGGCCATTGGAGGCCAACCCGGAGAGATCCAGCCGGGGGGCGATGCGGGCCTGGGGGTACTGCTGGTGGATGATGCCTTCGATCCTGTTGATCTCATCAGGGCGCAACAGGTAGCGCTCCGGGTGCAGGTGCCCTTCCAGCTTCATCCCGCGCTTGGCCACGGTCAGGTGGCCGATGAGCTCCCCATGCACCGCCTGCTGGGTGAGGCCCTGGTAGACCTCCTTGGTGTAGCCGGAGAACAGCGCCACGGCGGCGAAGCCGAAAGCGATGCTGAGCAGGGTGGTGAGGCTGCGGCGGGCGTTCCGGCGCAGGTTGCGGATACCCAGTTGGAACGTCCTCATGACTTCGCCTCCAGGATGCGGCCGTCCACCAGCTGCACGTGCCGGGGCACATGTTCCAGCAGGCGCGGGTCGTGGGTTGAAAACACGCAGGTGACGCCGGTTTCGGCGTTGAGCTTCTGCAGCAGTTCGATGAGGTCCCGGCTGTTCTCGGAATCCAGATTGGCGGTGGGCTCGTCGGCCAGCACCAGCTCCGGATGGGTCACCAGGGCCCGGGCGATGGCCACCCGCTGGCGCTGGCCGCCGGAGAGCTTGTCCGGGCGTTGCCGGGCGAACCGCTCCAGGCCCACCCGGGCCAGCCATCCCTCGGCCCGTTGCCGCGCCGGGTCCGCCTTGAGCCCCTGGATCTGCAGGGGCAGCATGACGTTCTCCAGGGCGGTGAGCACCGGGACCAGGTTGAAGGTCTGGAACACGAAACCGATCTTGCG
>Ga0181534_10001419_pt1 | contig 15568 bp, 21 predicted proteins | sample PEATcosm2014_Bin_37_FD_119758 | JGI IMG/M metagenome (GOLD analysis project Ga0181534, IMG submission 119758) | Peatland microbial communities from MTU Mesocosm Facility, Houghton, MI, USA - PEATcosm2014_Bin17_10_metaG | ecosystem: Environmental > Terrestrial > Soil > Wetlands > Peat | place... | reverse complement strand
TGGTGGTCAATCGTGATGCCGAGTACCCACAAGAACGTGTCGGTGCCATTCTTTTGAAAGAGCAACTGACCGTTGCCATTCTTGGCACTGTGTGAAAATTCGCCCCATCCTCGAGCAACGAGTTGCGACTTGTAAAAGCCCAGTACCGCGCCTTGTGCATCGGGAGTAACAAACGTTCGCTCGCAATCGAATCCGCCGGCGCCACTGGACTGGTTGATAATGGGTCCAAGTGACGTGGTGGCTGTCGGCAAAAAAAACGAGTCGTTGATGTTGTTGGGTGGAACGTCGGGCTGTTGACACGGCTCAATTAGAGCGTTCGAGGCATCAATCGGGAGTCCACCAACGATCAGAGGAATCGTGGTGGTCGTGGGCGACGACTGACTCGTCCATACGTCAACACCAATAAACGTGAGCAGCGTTAGTGCAGCGATGATCAGCACCGTAGCCGCAGGTTTAAGGCTGGTCGTGGTTGTTAACGGCGGTCGCGGATCTGAACTCACGACTGCCAACCAAGGTGATCAATCGGTCCGTGACCCGAACCAATGTGCCAACTGGCCGCACCCTCGAGGGCTCGGCGAACGAACAACTTGGCTTCACGAACGGCGTCGGGTACGGCTCGTTGATGGGCCAAGCCGCTCGCGGTCGCGGCTGCCATGGAACAACCCGTGCCGTGGTCGTTGCGGGTGGCGACTCGTGGTGCATCGAGCAATTCTGTGGCACTCGCGCTGACGAGAAGATCTGGCGCACCGTGTTCGGTCACGGCGCCTTCAACAAAGTGTCCGCCCTTTAATACGACGTACGTCGGTCCAAATTGCAAGATCTCCATAGCCAGGTTCTTCATGTCGTCGAGCGTGTGAATGTCCTCGACGTCATGGCCACAAAGTACGGCCGCCTCTCGAAGGTTCGGAGTGGTCACGAGTGCAAAGGGGAGAAGAGCTTCGCGGTACGCGCGAGCGCCACCTTCTTCCATTAGCGGGTGACCGGTGGACGAGACGAGTACGGGATCGACAACGAGCTGGGGGAGCCATCCGTCACGGGCCATTTGCGCCACGCGTTCAATAGTCTTGGGCCGAGCCAACATTCCCGTTTTGACTGCGGCAATGGCAATGTCGCTGATGACGGTTTCGACCTGAGCCGCGACCATTTCGGGCTCGAGAGCACACACTGCCGTGACGGCCGTCGTGTTCTGAGCGGTGATGGCCGTCAACGCGGTTGTGCCGTGAACGCGAAAAGCCGCGAAGGTACGAAGATCAGCTTGGATTCCGGCGCCACCACCCGAATCGGAGCCGGCGATTGTTAAGGCACACACCGGATTCACCCCTCAACCCTAGCGAGCCCCCACCCTTGGAAAACTACGATGACACTGTGTATGCCGGCCTATCCGTAGGGAACATTGTTTCTCCCTCGCGCCTCGTGGTGGGCACGGGTGGTCTTCGCTCACTCGCACTGCTCGAATCGTCTCTGATAGCCAGCGAAGCAAGTATTGCGACCGTGGCGCTGCGTCGCGTTTCCAAAGACGTCGATGGTTCTATTTACGACTTACTCCAGAAGCTCTCTTTTTCGCTGTTGCCCAACACCGCTGGTTGCTACACGGCACCCGACGCGGTAGCTACCGCGGAACTCGCACGTGAGGCCTTTGGAACCAACGCCGTGAAACTCGAAGTCATTGGTGATGAACGAACCTTGCTGCCCGACACAACGGAGACGCTTCGTGCCGCTGAATTATTGGTGAACGCGGGCTTTGAAGTTTGGGCGTACACCTCGGACGATTTAATTGTGGCACTACGGCTCGAACAGCTCGGCTGCGTTGCCGTGATGCCGCTTGGTTCGCCCATTGGTTCGGGACTCGGTATTCGAAATCCGCACGCTATTGGTCTCATATGTGAACGACTCGAAGTGCCCGTGCTGCTGGACGCCGGGGTGGGAACTGCTTCGGACGCCGCTCTCGCTATGGAACTCGGTTGCAGTGGTGTGCTCGCGGCATCGGCCATCAACCGCGCTCTTGATCCGGCGCTAATGGCGGCGGCCATCCGCGATGGGGTCCGGGCGGGTTACGCCGCTTCGCAGGCGGGGCGTATTCCAGCTCGTTCTTGGGCCGAAGCGTCCAGCGTGGCACTGGGTCGACCAGATTTATTTGTGGAAGAGACATTGACGTAACTACAATCGTGTAGTCCAACGGGATAGTCTGAATGCACCTTTGTCGGGAGGAATTTTCTATGACAGCCACCTTCACATCAGGATTTAGCGGGCCCTCGGTCTGTCGCTTGAGTGGTGTCACGTATCGCCAGCTCGATTACTGGGCGCGGACGAATCTCGTTACGCCTTCAGTAACGCCGGCGCAGGGAAGTGGCTCCAAGCGCCGCTACTCCTACCAAGATCTGCTTGAAGTAAAGGTAATTAAATCGCTGCTTGATTCGGGTGTGTCACTCGGTCGTACTCGTCAGGCTGTTGAATGCCTGCGTGAAGCGCTCGGCGTGGATCTCAGCGCGACGAGTTTGGTGCTTAATGGAACGGGCTCCGTCTTGGCTCACTCCAATGGCGAATTAGTTGATCTACTTCGCGGTGGACAAGGTGTCTTCAATATCGTTCCCCTCGCGGGTGTGGTTGCCGAATTGAAGGACATGATCGAACAATCAAACAGTGCGACGTCGGAGAAGGAGCCACTTTCGGCGTGAGCAGTTCATCGTCGGATGGCGACACACGCCTCCGACACCCCAGTCGATTTGAATCGGTCAGCGACGAATTCGCGCACCCCAGCGAGGCCATCTTTGCCTCACTCCTCGATCTTTATCGCATTGAGTGGCTTTACGAGCCAGTTGAGTTTCCTTTGGTGTGGGGCGATGACGGCGTACCCACCAAGGGTTTTCGCCCCGATTTCTTCTTGCCGAAACATGGGCTCTTTATTGAGCTAACGGTCGCGGAACAACGACTCGTCACGAGAAAGAATCAAAAGATTCGTCAGTTTCGCGAACTCTATCCTGAAGCCACGCTGCTCGTTGTCTATCAACGCGACTATCGAAAGATACTGGAGCGCCACGAAATCGACGAACACGGCGTGGCCGCCGCCTAGGGTGATGCTCTTGAGCACCGACCGACGCCCTTTTCTCTACGATCTTCACGAAGAACTTGGCGCGAAAATCGTCCCCTTCGGTGGATGGGAAATGCCCCTGCAGTACGCGACGGGCACGGTCGCAGAACATTTGGCCTGTCGCTCATCCTCGGTAGTTTTTGACGTCAGTCACCTGGGTACCGTGCGTTGTTCGGGCGCGGAAATTTTTGACCAACTGCAATTCGCGCTGAGTAACGACCTTCGAAAAATTGGACCAGGACGCGCGCAGTACACGCATCTCTTGAACGACGAGGGTGGCGTGGTGGACGACATCATTGTCTGGTGGCTTAGCGAGAACGAATTCGATGTGATGCCCAACGCTTCGAACACCGCGGGCGTTCTTGGGGCAATACCTGGCGTTGACGTCACTGGGGAACGCTGCATTTTGGCAGTACAGGGACCGTCCGCTCGCGAGCGAGTCGCTTTGCTTGACGCACGCTTTGCCGAGGTGAAACGTTTTCACGTGGAGAGCTTTGACTACGAAGGTGTGCCCGTTCGCGTTGCTGGCACGGGCTACACGGGCGAAGACGGCGTGGAGATTGCTATTCCAAACGAAGGAGCGGAATCATTGTTTCGCTCGTTAGTCGAAGTTGGCGTGACGCCCGCGGGTCTTGGTGCTCGCGATACCCTGCGCCTGGAAGCAGCACTCCCGCTCCACGGTCACGAATTGAGTCCGAGCATCACGCCACTTGAAGCCAACCTGGAGTGGGTGGTCGGCTGGACCAAGGAAGACTTTCGCGGCCGCGCCGCCCTCGAAAGACAAAAGGGTGAGGGTGTTCGCAGGTCAATTTTTGGCGTGCTCGTCGACGGTCGCCAACCGCTTCGCGATGGCGCCGTCGTGACCAAGGACGGCGTTGACGTTGGTCTTCTTACGTCGGGAAATTATTCACCCGTGCTCGAGCGTGGACTCGGTCTTGGCTTAGGCGATCCTGATTTGTTGGTTGGTGACGGTGTCGTGGTACAACTGCGCGGAAGAGAGATTCCCGCGTCGGTGACCGCGTTACCCTTTTTGCGAAAGGTGAAGTGACGTGCCCGATTACTTACCCCATACGCCTGATGAAGTTTCATCCATGCTCGACTTTTTGGGACTTGATTCACTTGAGCATTTGTTCGCGCACGTTCCCCGTGCGCTGAAACTTACGCAGGGGCTTCAGTTGCCTGACGGTGAAAGCGAGCCGGACGTCGCCGAGAGATTCAGGCACTACACGAACGCCAATAAGGCGACTCTGAGCGAAATGGTCTGTTTCGCCGGAGGTGGCTCCTACGACCACGAAGTTCCCGCCGTCGTGAAGAGTCTTGGTTCGAGAGCGGAATTCGTTACTGCCTACACGCCGTATCAACCAGAGGTCGCTCAGGGTGTCCTGCAAGCCATTTTTGAGTATCAGACAATGATTGCTCGACTCAGCGGACTGCCGATTGCCAACGCGTCCCTCTACGACGGTGCCACCGCGTTGGTCGAAGCAGTCAACATGGCTGCGGGTTCTACGAGTAAAGAGACGCTCCTCATTTCGTCGGGCGTGCACCCGCACTGGCGCGCCGTTGTGCACACGTTTGCTAAGGGCACCGGCCACCGCGTCGTGGAAGTTCCCCTCGTCGACGGTCGAACAGAGTGGTCGAAGGTTTCTTCGAGCGACCTCACGAATGCCGCCGCCGTGGTCGTCGCGTATCCGAATTACCTCGGCGTTTTGGAAGATCTCGGTGCCGCAAAAGACCTTTCTATCAGGACAGATGCGTTGTTCGTGGTGGCTGGCGACCCGGTGGCCGCTGGCGTGTTGAAGACGGCGGGACAGTGGGGGGCCGACGTCTTTGTGGGCGAGGGACAACCCTTTGGAACGGCGTTGGCTTTTGGCGGTCCGTACCTCGGACTCTTTGCGTGCACGCTTGATCAGATTCGGCGATTGCCCGGACGACTCGTCGGTGAAACGGTAGATACGAGAGAGCGCCGCGCGTTCGTCACGACGCTGCGCGCTCGCGAGCAGGATATCCGTCGCGAAAAAGCAACGTCCAACGTGTGCACCAATCAGACGTTGATGGCCGTTACGGCGGCAATTCAACTCGGCTGGCTCGGCACCTACGGAATGCGTGAAGTCGCGACGCGCTGCGCCCAAGGTGCTCGCTACAGTTTTGATCAACTCGTGGGGATTGATGGCGTCACTCCGGTTTCCACGCAACCGTTCTTTCGTGAGTTTGCGCTTCGCACGCCGCAAAAAGCCTCGACGGTGTTAGAGCGACTTGCGGGCGAGGGCTTCTTGGGCGGATTGGCGCTCAGTGCGCTCGGTAGTCCCGATGGATCGGTAGCCGCCAACGATTGGGAGCACTCCCTGATTGTCGCCGTTACCGAACGAAGAACGAAATTTGAGATTGATGAATTCACAACGGCGTTCGCAAAGGCCGTGAAGTAGTTATGACGATGACCGCTCAACCCGGAGGACGCGCTTCATCGGCACCACTGCTGGGTGACGACGTAGAGCCCACAATTTTTGAAATGTCCGTCGAAGGACGCCACTCGTATCAACTTCGAACAACCGACGTGCCGAAGTCACCTCTCGCGACACTCATCCCGAACGAGCATCTCAACAATGAGGTAATTGCTTTGGCCCAAGTGTCCGAACGTGACCTCGTGGCGCACTTCACTCGGTTGTCGCATCGTCAATTTGCGGTTGACCTGGGGGCGTACCCGCTTGGTTCGTGCACCATGAAGTACAACCCGAAGTTCTGTGACGCCGTGGCCGCGGACCCGGGGCTGAACTCGGTTCATCCTGGAGCACCGGCACCCCTCGTACAAGGATGGCTCGAATTACTCGTCGACCTTGAAGAAAAGCTCTGTGAGATCACGGGCATGCAAGCAGCAACGCTCCAGCCGGCCGCCGGTGCCGCGGGCGAGCTCACGGGTTTGTTGTTGATGCGCGCCTATCACGAAGCGAACAATGACCAGCGCAGGCGGGTGCTCATTCCCGATTCGGCACACGGAACGAATCCCGCGTCCGTCACCCTTGGTGGCTACGAAGTCACCACGATTCCTTCGGGCGAAAACGGACTCGTTGATCTTGCGGCGCTGAAAGCTGCGCTCGGCCCCGATGTAGCGGGAATCATGTTGACCAATCCCAACACGGTCGGACTCTTCGAGGAAGAAATAGAAGACATCGCTTCTGCTGTCCACGGCGTTGGCGGATTGCTCTATTACGACGGTGCGAACCTCAACGCGATTTTGGGTGTCGTTCGCCCCGGGGACATGGGTTTTGACATTGTTCACATGAACCTGCACAAGACCTTTGCGACCCCCCATGGTGGCGGAGGACCCGGTGCGGGGCCCGTCGCTGTGTCAGCACGTTTGGCGGAGTTCTTGCCGGGACCCAAGGCCACTCGCATGAACGATGGAACCTACGACTGGGTTGCACCGTCTCGCTCGATTGGGCGCGTGCACGGTTGGCACGGCAACGCCATGGTGCTTGCTCGGGCACTGGCCTACATTGACGTTCACGGTGGCGACGGACTGACGAGAATTGCCCAGCACGCAGTACTGAACGCCAATTGGCTGCGTAAGCGCCTCGCTGCGACGTTGCCCGCGGCCTATGACTATCCCTGCATGCACGAATGTGTCCTCACGGCATCGACAATCAAGGCCTCGTACGGGGTTCGTGCGCTTGATCTCGCCAAGCGACTACTCGAAGAGGGCTTTCACGCGCCCACGGTGTATTTCCCTTTGATCGTTGATGAAGCATTGATGTTCGAACCAACAGAGACCGAAAGCCTCCAAACGTTAGAAGCACTGGCGAGTGCGATTGAACGTATTGCGTTGTTGTGTGCGAGTGAACCCGATGTCGTACGAAACGCACCACAGAGTACTCCGGTGACCCGGGTGGACGAGGCTAGGGCCGCCCGGCATCTCGTGACAACGGAGGATGCCGCAGGGCGTTAGGCCTCCTGTTTGTACTACGGAAAGTATTACCCCCATTCTTTTGCTTGAAAATAAAGGGCGAGGGTCCTAAATTCGGGGAATTTTCTGTGGAATGATGGAGAAACGCTTCTACAGGGAGGAGGACCCGGCTCGAGGCACATGTACCGCTTTTGATCAGGTGTAATGGACAATGTTCACACCATTTTCAATGTGGTGCAGAATGTATTACAATAATTCTCATGGCTCACGCTATCTCTGTTCGTCTCGATGACGAGACGGTTCGCGCGCTGCGAAAGCTCGAGGCGACCGGACTCAGTCGGTCTGAATCGATTCGTCGTGCCATTTTGACCTCGGCCGAGCGTCTCAGTAATCGTGATTCCTTGCGTTCCGAAGTGGCGGCGTTGGAACGAAACGAAAAAGACTTGGCAGAAATGCGTCGTGTAGCTCTTCTGATGGATGTTTTACGTGCAACGGGGTGAAATTTTCTCGCTCGAGGGAATAGGTGCCCTCGAGAATCTGTCCGCTGATCAGCGCTTTGTCGTGATCCTGCAATCCGACGCGATGCTTCCGCGATCGTCCGTGCTTGTTGCCCCCACGTCCTTCGTGGCACAGAATGCTTCGTTTCGACCAGAAGTCGTCATTGGAACGAAACATGCAAAAGTCCTGGTCGAACAGGTTGCGGTCATTGACATGCAGATGCTCCGTAATTCGGTGGGCACCGTGACCATGGAAGAACTCTGGAGTATTGACGAAGCTATTGCCGTTGTCTTTGGCCTTCCGTAACCAAAGGTCAGTTTATGGTTCGTTGCATACGAAGCGCTGGTCCGCCCTCCGTCTCTACCAGCTGTTCTGGTTCAAATCCGACTTCGAGATAAAACGACATGGCGTGCCAGTTGGCCGTTACTTCCATCGTCGCATAGTTCATATCTCGTAATTGACGTGCGATGTCTCCCACGAGTGCGGTCGCAATTCCGTGGCGCATGTGCGAAGGGTCCACGAAGAGATCTTCAAGCTCGGCCGTTTCATTGGTAATGCGATACGTCGCAAAGCCCACCAGCGTTCCCTCCTCGTCGACAGCAACGCGGGTTCGGCCTTGCTTTATCGCGCCATCCGATTGCTGCAGCCACTCAGGATGTTCGAGCAGCAATTGGCGATCTCTCTCGTTTGACATTGACGCTCTTTGAAAAACACTCTGCATTTCGTCCAGGTCTGACAGCTGCGCGGGTCGCAGGGTGATGGTCATGGCATCAGTATTACCTTCGATTGTTGTGATGGCGCCCGTGGGAGAGACGTGCCAACACAACCGAGTCACCCCAACGTTTGATTCAGTTCTACGATGAGCGAATGTCCACGCCGCTGATTGGTGTTTCTGGTCGACGTGCACCTTCGACGGAAGTGTTGCAACGAGTGCCCGTAGGGCTTTCCCACGTTCCCATCGATATTCATTTCACTTCGTACACGAGTTCTATCGCGAGCGCTGGCGGTATCCCCGTTGAACTGGCTCGTGACGTCGATCCCGAGGCAATTGTTGAGCGACTCGATGGACTGGTCCTAAGTGGGGGAGCCGACCTCGACCCCGCCCTTTATGGCGCAGAACCGGATGAACGTTTGGGTCCGGTCGAACACGAACGTGATGCGTGGGAGTTTGGACTCCTGGCCGCGGCGCGCCAACGAGGCATTCCCGTATTGGCAGTGTGTCGCGGTTGTCAATTAGTCAACGTCGCTTTTGGCGGCACGTTGATTCAGCACGTTTCTCTCGATGAGGGTTCAGGTCACCCGAATTGGAACGTCGATGGACGTCTAGCGGCTCACGACGTGCTCGTTGTGGCGGGAACGTTGGCGAGCACGCTCTATCCATCAACGTGGCCCGTTAATTCTCTTCATCATCAGACCCTGGACGAGGTGGGGGAGGGACTACGCGTCGGAGCTCGAGCACCCGATGGCGTCATTGAGGCAGTGGAAACCGACGCGGGAGACCTTCTCGCCGTGCAGTGGCACCCTGAATTAATGAAGGGACCCGATCCAGCGTTTCTGTGGTTGGTCCAAACAGCCACCAAAGCAATGCACTGACGAAAAACCTAACGAAAACTAGCGAGCGATAGCCATGCCGAGAAGGAACGTTGCACAACAGATCACCGGTGTACCCACTATGTAAAGCAGTGCATGATTGCGTCGTCCTGATTGCCACATGAGTCCCGGTACCGCAAAGGCCGATGAGAACGTGGTGAGTCCGCCACAAAATCCAGTGACGATGATGTCGTACGAAGTGCCACTCAGGTACGTATTGGGATAGACGAACTGCGCTATACCGTTGTGGCTTACTGGCATGATTTTGTAGAGAGCCCAGCCGGCAATGGCACAACCCACGGCGTTGGCCGCCACGGTTGCCAAGGGTCTCTCAATACGCAAGACACCGGCCGTGAATCGTTCCATGAGATAGCGCGTGAGACAGCCCAACGAACCAAAAAGAGAGACGTAAAGGAGCGTCATGTTCGCTTGCTCCACCAGAGTGCAAAGAGAAAGGCCACCATGCCGCTCGCGAACGCACCGAGGCCGGTCACGAATGCTCCAACTACGGAGACTTCCCAAATTTTGTCTACGTACACGATTAGTCCTGAATACGACGTGAAGCCGCCGAGGAAACCGGTAATGACTACCAAACGAGGAAATCCATCAGGATTATGTGACTCGAGTATCCGAAGAAGAACCATGGACGCAACGAGGACGCCGACGAAGTTAATAATTAGGAGTGACCAGGGAATTTGAGCAAACCAAGACGTGTAGTCGTAGGTACGAGGCGCGAGGACCTTCGTACCAAGAAAACGCAAACCCGATCCCAAAAAGCCGCCGGACAGCACCGCTGCCACCTGCAAAAATGGGTGAGAAGGTTGATGGTGTCGCGGCGTTTCCATTCGTTCTCGAAACTAGTTGACCTTCAACGACCTTCGTGACCATCCTTCGATCGAAAGTGGCCAGTACGTTGGAGAGCACGATGAGTGCTGAATCCTCCTGTCTTTTTTGCCGCATTGTGCGGGGCGAAGAAACCCGGCACATTGTCTACGAGGATTCAAACTCCGTAGCTTTTTTGGACATTCACCCGAGCGCCGTGGGACACACGTTGGTTGTTCCACGTATTCACGCACGAAATCTTTTCGATATTGATCCCGAAAGTGCAGCCTCACTTTTAGTGAGCGCGACGAACGTCGCAAAACTTTTGCAAAAGAGCCTCCGCGCAGACGGTTTGACGATGCTCCAAACCAATGAAGTAGCGGGGTGGCAGAGCGTCTTCCATATTCATCTCCACCTCGTTCCAAGATGGGACGATGACAATTTGTCCGAGCCGTGGCGCAAGATCAACGTGGACCCACACACATTGGACGATATTCGTCGACGAATACTTGAAGAAACGTGAGGACGTTTCTTCGCCGACGTCGTAGTGCAGTGGCGCTCATACTCTTAACACCTCTCGCACTCGTAGTAATGATCTCTTTACCAGTACCAATCGCCCAAGGCGCAACTTTGCATACTGCTTGTCAGGCTTCGCAGATTCGATTGAGCGTTAGCGCAACCGAGAAGAACGCAACATACGAAGTAAGGACTTCTACCGGCTTGCATAATGCCTTCGCTTACGAACTCGTTCCAGTCCATTTTTACAACCGTGGACGGACGTGCCACTTGTTGATGGGCGGCCCCAACGTTCAATTCGTTCGTCACACGACCAACGTTGCTCGTCTAACAAACCGCGACTGGTCCGTACCATCGCCTAGTGCGAACAATGGGCAGCGTGTACTGATTTCTCGTCATGAAACGGTCGAAGCTCTGGTGGTGATTGTGAAGCCAGTGGGCAAATCATTCAGAGGCTGCGAACCCGCGACGGTCACCGGATTTCGTGTGGGCGACTACGCCAATCCCATAAGTGCCACATACTTCGTTCCAAGAAAACTCAATGATATTTGTTTTGACGTAGGTGTGGGTCGCACCGTGGAGGACTTCGGTATCCAATGGACACCGACATGATGTGAGCGGCCACTTGTAGCCAAGCAGCGATATCGGGTGGAGACTCTAAGAAGTAAATAAATGAACGATGGATCTGCTTGCCTACGTCGAGGCGAGCGGTAGGTTGAAGGGACATGAATTAATAAACGATGAATCATCGTTGTGAATAAGGAGGCCGGGATGCTCGGTGACAAACAAGAACACTTTTCTGGCAAAGGAACTGACCTTTCGGCGCTGCAAGCCCACATTGAGGAGTATCTAAAGAACGACGGTTTTCAAACGCAAACGTCAGCACCCAGTGATCAGGGAACGGTCATTCAGGCAAAGAAATCAGGCTTCTTGCGAGAAGTTGTTGACGCGGACCGAGCGTTTACGATCACCATTACTGGTACTCCTGCGGATTTTACGGTTCGATTCGGCATTGGCAAATGGGCTCAGCATCTAGGCGTTGCCGCGATTGAAACCCTCCTGTTGGGCGATCTTTTCTTGGTGGTAGACGTCGCTGATTCGCTCTGGAGTCTTGAAGTCGAAAACAAGTTGATTGCGGACGTTAAGACGTTTGTCGGTTAACGAATACGAGGGTATTTAATCTTCGCGAATTCTCACTTTTTTCGGTAATAAACCACTCTCTCGGGACACTAAGACTAGAGGGGGAGTGGTTAAATGACGCATAAATTTAGGTGGTTGGTCGGATTCGCGCTGCTCGCAGGCGCTACAGCACCGCTTGCAGTTTTCACAACGGCGCAAGCTAGTTCTTCTTCACCGGCGACGGTTTTGCTGAAACAAGCGGTTCGTCCACCAGGCTCAAAACTCCTCGTCAACGTGCCTTTTGCTATGAAGCAACAGGCTGGCGTTCCATCGGTCGGACCCGTGTTCGCTGCGCACGAATACGTGCAGGTTCCTCTGAATACTCGGCAGCTCACTGCATTTCTTGAGAGCCATTTACCATCAGGTTCAACCCTTGGTTCTACGGGAACGGCCTTTGACAAGAGAAATTATTCCGATCTTGAGATCTCGTTTCCAGTCAGTGGACCGAGGGTGTATTTGAAGATCATTGAGGAGACTTGGACCGCTCGCACGGCAACTTCCTCGTGGCTGCGCATCGACGCAGACGTGGCCCAGGTTGGTACGAGAACGTCGACAGAAACCATCGAGGGCCCTTCTAAGGCCATCGTGACGGGTTACGCAACTACGACATTTCAGAACGGTTCGCAAGGTCCCTCGAGCATCACGATCACCGGCGCACCGCTCGGAACGGTGATCTCGACCTTTGACGCTCTGCCACTGGGACCCACGAATTCCTGCATGGAAGAGATTGAGCCATTCACGATGACGGTCACATTGGCGAACGGCGCCAATGTACGAGTGACCGAAATTGAATGCGGTGGCCACGTTGTACTGGTTAAGACCGGTACAACGCAGTACTACCTATCGGATAACAACTGCACGTTGCTTGCCGCCATCGTAAATGTCTTGCCACCAGGCGGCTCCGTCGCAACGCGCAACGCCCTAAGCGCGTGCGAACAGTAGTGCGAAGCGATATCACCTACCCAACGATTCCTCGACGTTTCTTTTTAACTTTACATAACGTACATTATCGGCTTTACCAAAAGGTGGGTTGTAATCTGGTTCTTGTGAAACGGTTTTTGGCCAGTGCTGCGCTTGCTTCTATCGTGCTGCTTTCAAGCTCGGCTGCGTCTTCGGGCGCCAGTGGCCTTAACAATTCGATTTTGTCGTTTAATTTTTCGGAAAATACTTCGGCGCCAGTTGTTAATCAGCCGTACGAAGTGATCGTCGATGTGACGCCAACTTCTGCCAGTGGACTCATCACTATTGCTGCGTACCAGGTACCTCGTACAACAGCGTCTGGGCACTCGGCATTAACGGTTATTGGGTGTGCCTCACAAGCAGTTTCGAATGGCCAAGTCAGTTGCATGCTGCGCTTTCCAAGTACTGGGCGCTGGCATGTTTCCGCTGAATTCAGGGCAAATCATGCATTGCGAAACGTAATACACAGCTCCACGTCGCTGCAGGTTTTTGGTTCGGCATAGCGGTGCTTGAAGGCTCCCCTCGACACGAGTGGCGCGTTATCTGGGGCGCCATTGGCAAGCCCGGCTTCACCCAGGTCGTTGTAGATGCCTTTGATCTCGACGAGGCGCTCGTAACGGCGCACGAACTTCGACCTGAATTGCCTCGTCCTCGAGTGGCGTTCGTGGTCGGCGGAGACCCGAAAGGGATAGGAGAGTACCCCTCCCCTACACTCGGTCTCCATGAGTGATCTCTTTGATGTCAAAGGAAAAGTAGTTCTCGTCACCGGTGGCAGTCGCGGAATTGGTGAGATGATTGCGCGAGGTTTTGTCGAGGGTGGAGCGAAGGTCTACATTTCATCGCGCAAGGCTGACGTGTGTGAAGCGCTCGCCAAAGAACTCTCAAAAAGTGGCACGTGTATTGCACTTCCGGCGGACCTTTCGACGGAGTCCGAGTGTCAACGATTGGCGAACGAAATCGCCTCGCGTGAAGAAAAACTCGACGTGCTCGTCAACAACGCAGGTGCCACGTGGGGTGCCCCCATGGCCGACTACGACGAAGTTGCCTTCGAGCGCGTTTTCGCCTTGAACGTCAAGGGCGTCTTCCATTTGACGAAATTTTTACGTCCGCTCCTCGAGGCCGCCGGCACGCTAGAGAATCCGGCGCGGGTCATCAACATTGGATCCATCGATGGCATTCACGTACCGGTCATGGAGACGTACGCGTACTCAGCCTCGAAGGCGGCGGTGCATCAGCTGACACGTCACTTAGCGAAGGCGCTTGCGCCCAACATCACGGTGAACGCTATTGCACCGGGACCTTTTGAGAGCAAAATGATGCACGCGACGCTCGAAGCATTTGGCGACGCCATTGCTCAGTCGGCACCATTGAAGCGCATTGGGCGTCCCGATGACATGGCGGGAGCAGCGCTGTTCTTGGCCTCAAGAGCCGGCTCCTACGTCACGGGCGTGGTGCTGCCCGTCGACGGTGGCATTGCCACGTTGGCTTAACCCGGTGTACTGCCGAGCGTCACGTTGAGTGTCAGCGTCTGATTGCCTCGAAGCACCTTGATGTAGATCTGCGCACCCGGTCGGTACTTGGCGAGAGCGTTCGTGACGTCTTGAGTGGTGTTGATCTTCATGCCATTGATGTTGACAATCACGTCGCCTTGTTGCACGCCGGCGTTTGCTGCGGCCGTTCCACTAACCACCTGAATGACTACGGCACCCGTTGAGGAATTGAAGCCGTACTCCTGTTGCAAGAACGGCGTCATAGTTTCAATTTCGACGCCGAGGTACGCACCATGATTCACGGTGGCCGTGCCCTTTAGAAGCGTTGGCAACAACGATTCAATGGTGGCCTCGGGAATGGCAAAGCCGATGTTTTGAGAGCTCTCACCGTCGGGCAATGTGCCCGCGACCGCGGTGTTCATGCCAATGACGCGACCTTCGGCGTTGATGAGAGGTCCACCAGAGTTTCCGGGATTGATTGCCGCATCAGTTTGGATGAGATTGGAAAGCGTTTCTGAGGTTGTGGACGTTCCCGCCGTGACCGTGCGACCAAGCGCCGAAACAATGCCTTGAGTAACCGTGGGGGTTCCAGCGGCGAGCCCGAGAGCGTTACCAATGGCCACAACCGAATCACCGACGACGAGCTTTGACGAATCACCAAACGTGACCGTGTGAAGGTTCTTCGCTCCGTTGATTTTGATGAGCGCTACGTCTTCAGTGGGATTCGTGCCAATGAGTGTCGCCGGCATTGCCTTCGTAGTACCCGAAAGCGTCGCGGTAATAGTGCCTCCATCTACGGCGGCCGCAATTACGTGGTTGTTCGTCACGACGTAGCCATTGGACGTGACGATCATGCCGGTGCCTTGATCTTCTTCACCTTGGCCGGTCACGTCAAGTGACACAACCGAGGGCGTGACCTTGGTGACTAACGTGGGAATCGAAAGTCCACCTGACAACAGTGCGGCTCCGGAGCCGCCGTTCACTGTTTGAATGACGACTTTCCCACCACCGCTTCCCTGCGAAGAAAAATGACCCGCGAGACCACCGACGATTGCCGCGAGCAACAAGAGAAATACCGCACCGAGTCGTTGGTTGGTGCCAGTGCTTCGCAGTCGCTTTTGGGGCGCGACGTCACCACTACCTTCGTTCGATGATGTCCAAGGAGGTGTCAACGGGTGCTCGGGTGGCGCAGGAGTAAAGGCATCGCGGGGTGTACTGGCTGGATCTAAAGGTGCTGATGAGACCACGGGAGTTGGAGCCACGGGGGGTTCGGGGGGAATCGGACTAGCGCCTACTTCATCACTCATGCGCTCATGTTAGGGAGCGTGTCTAAGAATTGATTGAAATTAAACGAAATATTCTTAAGGGTTGTACCGACTAGAATTTGCACCCTATGTCCCGTCGGATCGAGATTGAAATAACGAGTGTCCAGGGTGACTCCGCCACGTGGCGAGCAGCTGGCGCAAAGTTGCCCAAGGGCGCTCTCGCGACGACCTTGGTACCTGGTGGACCGGTCGTAGGGACCAT
>Ga0181534_10001418_pt1 | contig 15571 bp, 14 predicted proteins | sample PEATcosm2014_Bin_37_FD_119758 | JGI IMG/M metagenome (GOLD analysis project Ga0181534, IMG submission 119758) | Peatland microbial communities from MTU Mesocosm Facility, Houghton, MI, USA - PEATcosm2014_Bin17_10_metaG | ecosystem: Environmental > Terrestrial > Soil > Wetlands > Peat | place... | reverse complement strand
TGATTTGCGGATGGATGACGCCTTCCGCCAACGCTGCTTGCGTCGAATTACCAAATCCGACTTTCTTCCAAAGTCTCAATGTTGACTTTGATAAAAGTGCTCCATGGTGTGAGGTTTCCCTGAGCCTCCAATACAACTTCGAATGGCAAACGGACGGCAACTTGGTTCTTTACTCCCCCAGTGGCCCAACATGGTCGTCGAGGACGAACGGCAAAGGCCAGTTCATTTCAATTCAGGGCGACGGTAATCTTGTGATTTACAACGCGAGCGGCGCTCCGCTGTGGGCATCGAATACGGACGGGGACAACGACGGAGACGAATATCTGACTGCGCAGGGCGATGGCAACACAGTCATCTACGAGGCTGGTGTAGCGAAATGGGACACCGCCCATCATCCGGTTCCATAAATAGCCGGCCACGCTCATCGAAAGATCGCGTGACCAGGTTGCCTGCCTGCACTTCGCCAGATGCGCAGGCAGGCGCCGCAAAGAGAAACGGAACGCAGAATATGAATCGCATCTTCATCTTCGCTTTAGCGTTATTGGCAGCCGCATCGAACTGCCAGACAGCACAGCAATCCTCTGCAGTGGCCGGCAACCAGCAATCAGGCTCCTCTACGCAGAGCAATGGCGATTTGACGGCCACGATCACGGGTTCCGTATCGAGCGCGGCAACCGGAGCCGGACTGAGCAAGGCCACCGTTCGCCTGCGTATGATGCGGGACGGAAGGTACTACGGCAATGCGTATAGCGCCGTGACTGATGCTTCCGGCCGCTTTGCAATCTCAGACCTGGAACCAGGAGAATATGGCCTGTCGGCGAGCCGCAACGGATATGTCACCGCATCCGCAGCTACAGCCGGTGCTCAAAAATCTATTTCCGTTCTTACGGTCGCATCTGGGGCAGGCTTGGCAGATCTTGAGTTTCGGATGATCCCGCAGGGCGTGATCACGGGAAAAATCACGGACGAGGACGGAGAGCCGGTGGCGAACGCGACGGTCGAAGTCTCCGACTATAAACTTGCACTTTCCGCCAGTCAGTCTTCGCCCACGGGAGTGGCGCCTGTGCGCACGAACGACCTGGGTCAATACCGCATTTTCGGAATTGCGCCAGGAACGTACCGGGTGCGGGTGCGAGTCGAGTCCAAGACCTATGACAACCCCGCACAAGGGACAACGAAGAAGCTCGCGTACCCGGCAACTTATTATCCGGGCACCGCTGAAGCGCCATCCGCCACCCCTGTGCGCGTCTCCTCCGGAAACGAACAGCAAGTGGACATCGGCCTGGCGAAGGTTCCCGTATTCCAACTCAGCGGACTCTTGAGCGATCAGCTCTCTTTTGTCGCCCCTATTATGGCAGTTGGCAGAAATGGAAGTGTTTCCGATCGCTACCTCGCGCGGAGCACGGACAACAAAGGAAACTGGACGATTCCAGATGTGCCGTCTGGCTCCTATACAGTGGTCTGCGATGTGATCGTGGACGGACACCGCCTCGGGGCCAGGCTGCCCATCGAGGTAGGAGAAAAGGACGTGAGCGGACTGCAATTGAACCTGCGGCGTTATCCGACCCTGCACGGCCAGGTTAGAGCGGAAGGCGACGCCCCACTGCCAACGAAGATGAAAATTCAGTTGGAACCCCGGCAGGAACTGGTCTCCATGCATTACGGCTGGGCAGAGCCGAATAAGGACGGATCATTTGTGCTGGATGAAACCAGCCCTGACCTGGTGGATGTGGTTGTGACGGGGCTTCCCGAAGGCTGGTTCATGAAGTCAGCGCTGCTTTCCGGACGCGATGTGTTTGAGTCGGGCTTTGAGCTTGGCTATGGCGAAAAGGGTCCGCTGGAGATTTTTCTCGGCACGAGCGGAGCAGTTCTCGAAGGAAATGTGGTTGATTCCCAGCAGAAACCATGCCGGAATGCCACAGTGGTTGTGATTCCGGAGCCTTCGCACAGACTGGTGAAATCCCGCTATTACACAGCGACAACCGATCGGGACGGACACTTCAAGATGAACGGAATTCGGCCTGGAAATTACTCCGTGGTGGCATTGGAGTCAACAGAATCAGGCAATGACACGGAGCTATATGCTCTTGATAAAGGCGGCCAGAGTCTTAGCCTGGAGGAGCAAGCAACAAAGAGAGTTCAGTTACAGGCTTTGCCAATCGAGTAGGAGATATCTAGATTGGTAACTTTGTCGCCGAGTAGAGGAGCGACAACCCTAATTCAACTTAGATATTGGATGTATTCAGGGCGAGTGCTGCGTGGACCAAAGCCTTCAGAGCCTTCTCGTTCACCTTGTCGCCTTCGTGGAAGTCGATGGCGCGGCGCGCGTTGCCATCGAGGCTGGAATTGAAGAGACCAGAGGGGTCATCGAGAGACGCGCCCTTGGCGAAGGTCAGCTTGACGACGGTCTTGTAGGTTTCGCCGGTGCAGATGATTCCGCTGTGGGACCAGACTGGGGTTCCCAAGGGGTTGGAGGGTTTCTTCCACTTACACTCCTCAACGATTTCGGGGTCGGCTTGCAGGATCAAAGCGCGGAGGCGGGCAAGCATCTCTCCGCGCCAGTCGGCAAGCTCCTGGATTCTCGCGTCGATCAAAGCAGATGCGGAAGATGCCAATTCGGCCTTCTGGGAAACGTTTTTCTTCATCATGAGCGCCTGCTCTCCACCCGGGTTTTTCTATCTTTTGGTCGCAACACCGAAGCAATGCGAATAGCCGTCATCGTCGATAAGGAAAAATTCAGTCTGGCCGTACTCTCGATCTTCGAGCTCGGAAACAACCTACCCAAGACTCTGCAATCGCGCTCTGGTTTGCACGATGTCCTTTGGCGCCCAGTAAAGGCGAATGCCCTCGTAGCCGTCCGGCTTGGCCGGAGCGCCCGCGCGCTGGTTCAGCATAAACCACATGTTGTCCTTGTGGATCATGCAGAAGGTCAGCTTGTTCTCTTTGCGCATCTCTGAACCCATTGAGAATCCGAGTCCATCCACCCACAGGCGCAGGCTTTTCTCCAGATCTTTGCTGGGGATGATTGGGATACATGATTCAACAGCCATGACAGCTCCTTGCTGCAAATTACCGTCATTCTCATGGGAAGGAAATCCTCTTTTTACGATGAGCGCTTGTTTTCCTCCCGAGATTCTTTTGCCGGTCATACGGGCAGCTTGCCCAGAGAGATTCTATATTGAAAATTGAATCTTAAAATAGGCAAAAACTAACCGCAGGTTCTTTGCTTCGCTCTTCACTTCGTTCAGGGTTCGATCAGGATGACAACGGCTTTTGAAAGAGAGCTTAGCGACGCTTACGTAGTGCCGCGCTTGGCCTGGCGGATCCTGCGAATCTCTTCCATGCGCTGGGCTAACTGCTTTTCGCGGCCTTCCTGGGTGGGGTGGTAGTAACGGCGGCCCTTGAGCGAGTCGGGGAGGCAGTCCATCTCGGCCACGCGGCCTTCTTCATTGTGTGCGTAGAGATAACCTTTGCCGTAGTCGAGTTCCTTCATCAGCTTGGTTGGCGCGTTGCGCAGATGGAGAGGAACCGGCTCCTGACGGGTCTCTTCGACTTCGCGCTTGACGGCGCCGAATGCGGTATAGACGGAGTTGGACTTAGGCGCGAGGCAGAGATAGACGACGGCCTCGGCTAAGGCCAGATCGCCTTCTGGGGAGCCGAGAAAATCAATGGCTTCCTTCGCAGAGAGAGTCAGGTTGAGCGCCTCGGGCGCGGCGAGTCCGATGTCTTCAACCGCCATGCGGACGACGCGGCGGGCGAGGTAGAGCGGGTCTTCGCCGGCGGCGAACATGCGGGCCAGCCAGTAGAGCGCGGCGTCGGGATCGGAGTTGCGCACGCTCTTGTGCAGCGCGGAGATGAGGTTGTAATGCTCTTCGCCGGATTTGTCGTAGATGAGGACGCGCTGCTGAACTGCTTCCGTGGCGATTTTTCTGTCAATCTTATCGTGCTGGGCGAGTGCAGGGGCTAAAGCCCCATCAGAAGGGGGAGCGTTATCGGCACGACTGAAGTCGTGCCCTGATACAGTACCTGACTCAGTCGCTGATACAGTACCTGATTCAGTCGCTGATACAGTGCCTGCCTGCTGGGCGAGGGCGAGTTGCGCGGCGACTTCAAGGGTGTTGTAAGCCGAGCGGCAGTCGCCGCTGGAGTAGCTCGCTATCAGTTGGAGCGCGTCTTCATCGGCGGTGAGTCCGAGATTGCCGAGTCCATGCTCTTTGTCTTCGAGGGCGCGACGCAGTAACTGCGTGATGCGTTCTTCACTCAACGGTTGGAGAACGTAAACCCGGCAGCGGGAGAGGAGCGCGGAGATGATCTCGAAAGAAGGGTTCTCGGTAGTCGCGCCGATCAGCCGGATGGTGCCGCGTTCGACGTAGGGGAGAAATGCATCCTGCTGTGCTTTGTTGAAGCGGTGAATTTCATCGACGAAGAGGATGGTGCGGGAGTGCATCTCGGCGGCTTGCGCTGCTGTGGCCATCACCTGCTTGATTTCCTTGATGCCGCTCATTACCGCGGAGAACTCGACGAAATTTGCTTTGGTGGTTTCGGCGATGATTTTGGCGAGCGTGGTTTTGCCCACGCCGGGGGGACCCCAGAGAATCATTGAACCTGAGCCGGTGTCATTGAAACGGTCGCGCTCGATCTGCACGCGGAGGGGCTTGCCGGGGCCGAGCAGATGCTCCTGGCCAACGTATTCATCGAGGGAATGCGGCCTCATGCGCTCGGCCAGGGGCGCCATTGCATGGAGCGGACCTTTCGACGATAGTATTGGTTTGTCGGGTTCGCCGTCGAAGAGGCTCATTGCTTGCCTCCTGAGCTTTGCGAAGGTCCGCCCCACCGCAGGTGGTGACGCTGGCGAGAGGCCTCGTAGAGCAGGACACTGGCGGCGACGGCGGCGTTGAGGCTTTCTACCGGGCCGGGGCAGGGAATGGTGATGGCTCCTGAGGCCTCTGCTGCCAGCCCGGCGGGAACGCCGTTACCTTCGTTGCCGATGAGCAGGGCTGCGGGTGCGACGAGATCGACGAAATTTGCTGGACGCGCCTCGTTCACATCCGTAGTCCAGATTGTGATCCCGGATTCGCGGAGCCGGTCAAAACATTCTTTTGCACTCAAAGCCAACAGCGGCATCCGGAAAATGCTGCCCGCGGAGGCGCGCACGGTTTTGGGGTTCCAGGCGCTGACGGTTCCGGGCAAGGCGAGGACGCCGGTTGCTCCGAAGGCTTCTGCTGAACGAAGAATGGTGCCGAGGTTGCCGGGATCTTGCAGGCCGGCTAGGACGACGATCAGCGCGCTGTCTTCTTTGGAGCCGAGCAGCTGCGGCCAGCTCCACTGCGGCGGTTCGGCAAGGGCGGCGATGGGCTGGGGAGCTTCGGTGGTCAGAGCGGAATCGAGCAGTTCTCTGGGCAGTAGCAGGATTTCGGTCTCTGGCGCGAGGAGCAGGTGATCGAGAAGGCTTTCGGAGCCTTGCGCGGCGAAGACTGTAGGAACCCGCAAGCCGGCGCGCAGGGCTTCTCCGAGCAGCTTGATGCCCTCGATACCGGCCAGTCCCGCTGCCTCGCGGCCGGGATGGGTGAGCGCCCGGCGCAGTTCCTTCAGGCGGCCATTCTGCTTACTCTGTACAATGCGATAAGGCATCCGATTCAATCCGCCTGAACCGATTCTAAGCGCTTGAGGTGGGGTGCGAAGGGCAGGCGCGGCTTGCACCATTGCCGGTGCTGTGTTAGCTTCCGAAGTTGGGGCATCTCAACGCTTTACGGCATCTGGAAGCTGGGAACCGAGGTAGACCTTCTTGTCCGCGGAGATATTGCGCGTCCATCCCGATGAACCTCAGCAGGACCGGATTGAGTACATCGTCTCGTGCCTGCGCAAGGGCGATATGGTCGCCCTGCCGACGGACACCTTTTACGGCCTGGCTGTTGACCCGGTGAACCTCTTCGCCGTGGAGCAGATTTACAAGCTGAAATCGCGGCAGAAGCACAAGCCGCTCTCGCTGCTGCTCTCATCGGTGGAGCAGGCCTATGAGTTGGCGCGCGACACCGACCCGATGCTTGACCGGCTGGCGGAGCGCTTTTGGCCCGGCCCTTTGACAATTATTGTGCGGGCCGGGACCAAGTTGCCGCTGCGGTCTACAGCCAATACCGGCAACGTGGCGCTGCGCGTGCCGGATGCGGCGATTCCGCGGGCGGTGGTGAAGGCCTTTGGTCTGCCGATCACCGCGACTTCGGCGAACCTGCAAGGGGCATCGGAGTGCACGCATGCCGCCTGCGTCCGCGACCAGATCGGAGACCGGGTTCCGCTGATCATTGACGGCGGGCCGACGGGCCATGCCCAGCCGACGACGATTGTCGATCTCTCGCTCGGCGACGGGCGCTGGGAGGTTCTGCGCGAGGGCGCCATTCCGACGCATGAAATTGTACTGGCTCTGCAGCGGTAGCGGAGGGCGGGGACTAGGACTAGTGATTAGGGATTAGAAAAATACTCGTCAGCCGGTTCGACTTTACGAACAGCTAAAATAATCCCTGGCCGCAAGCCAGTACTAGGTTTGCTGTCTATTTACCGAAGGCTCACTACCACTGTTCATTGCTACTGAAGGATTCTATGACGCCCAAGCCCAAACGCCGCAACTGGACACTACGCCTCGTGCTGGTTGCGCTGCTGTTGCTTGCGGGCGCTGCCTTCGGCTGGTGTCACTGGGTGTATGGGCAGATTGAGTTGTATGCCAATCAGGATCAGGCGGCGGCGATCACTCGCGCAAACCCCGCGGATGCTATCGGCGTCTTTGGCGCGGCGGAGTACGATGGGCGGCCTTCCCCGGTTTACCGCGCGCGTCTGGACCATGCTCGGCAGCTCTTCAAGCGCGGCGTGGCTCCGCTGATTGTGACTCTGGGCGGGAGCGGCGGCGACCAGTACAGCGAGGGCGCGGTGGGGCGTGAATACCTGGAGGGCACGGGGGTTCCGGAGACGGCGATCATTGCCGAAACCGAGAGCCGCACTACCGAGGAGTCGGCCCGGCGCATTGCTGTTATAGCCAGAGCCAACGGATTGCATAGGCTGGTCATTGTCAGCGACGGAACACATCTTTTTCGCATTCACGAGATCTGCGCCGCGGATGGACTGGATGTTCTAACTTCGCCGCGTCCGCGTGTAACCGTTGAAGCTGGGACGGCGAATGATGGCAATGCGGAATTTCAACGCGTGGCCCATGAGATTTTGAGTTATACAGCATGGCGGATGCATTTGCATTGAAGCGGGAGCGATAAGTCCACGAGAGCTTCAAAACAGGCGCGAAATGAATTGTCCTGAGATGGTCATCGTGTTGCTGCCGTCGATCAAAATGCCTTCTTCGAATTGCACTCGAAACGAACTCAGGCTGATCGCATTGTGAAAGGCTTCGAGATCAGCTTCCTGTGGAAGATCAGGCGCGGGATTGACTGATAAAAATGTAAAGGGAACCTCGCCATGATCGGTAGTGAGAAGCCCTTTCGTTCCTACAAGGTCGTTTAGACGCGCGATTGTATCCACAGAGCAATTGTATATTGTCTCTTATGAGATCGATGCGGCTTTCCTAGTCTGCCAAAATGGTTAGTTGCATGGCTGCTTCTGCGTGCTTGCTTTAATAGAGCAACAAAAACTGCGGCAGCGCTCGGGAATTCGCTTACCGGTAAACTTCCCTCCGATTCCCGATCTGCAATACCAGAACAGTCAACAGCTCGTCCTGGATCTCACAGAGAATTCTGTAATCGCCGACTCGATAGCGCCAAAACTCTCCCAACGGCCCCTTCAGCGCTTTGCCAAGATTGCGTGGGTTTTCGCCTGTCGCGATGCGCTCATCCATGAAGTCTGCAATGCGCCGCTCGACAGATTTGTCCAATTTCGTTAACTGCTTTTTCGCGGTCTCCGCGTATTTAATCGTCCAGGCCAAGTTCGGTCCTTACCGAGGCGGCAGAGTAGATGTTTTCCTGCCCCGTGCGAACCCGTTCTGCGACAGCGGCGGCGAGATAATACTCCTCGACCTCATCAATGCCTTTTTCGATGATCTGGCGCAGATAAAAGGCCTTGGTTCGCCCGGTGCGAGAGGCTAGCTGATCCAATCTGCTGCCCAACTCTGGTGAAAGCCTGATCGAGGTTGCCATCGGCTGCACTCCTCTCGAATACATGTATTCATTGTATTCTCCGCCCAGCAGAATTGCCATCATCCTACGCCGGGATGGGGCAGCAATGCCAGCACTCCGAGCGCAAAGGCCGCTGCACTGGCTGTCGAGAGAAAATTTACCAAGTCATTGTTGAGCCAGCCGCGGCGTTCGAGGGTTGCTCCGAGGAGGCTGTCAAAGAGCAGGCCGAAAACCCCGCCTGCTGCACTGACCCAGAAGGTTTCAAGCTGAAAATATCGCCCGTAGAAGGCCAGTGTGCCCAGTGCGGCGACGATTGTGGCGGCTATCACTCCGGCGAGTGTGCCAATCAGGCTGATGGCGCCGTCGGTTCCTGGGTCCACGGCGCGGAGGGTGGTGATCAGGCGCGGTGTGCCGCCGAGTACCTGGCCGATCTCAGAGGAAACAGTGTCTGCCGCAGCCTCGGCGAGTGCTGCCAGCATGGGTGCAAAGATGGGGTCTGGAGCGAATCCGCCGAGAAAGAATCGGTGCGAATCACTCAGCCATATCAGGACAAACTGATTCGAGACGATGGAGGCTAGGCCGAGGTTCGCGGCTACTTGCGCGGCTGTGCGACCCCGCTTTCCCTCGGCTGTCCCAAGCCGCTCCTTCTTGGCGCGGCCCAATCGCGTTGAGAAGTGGGCCAGCAGCGCGACGGCCAGGACGGGGACGAGAGCTGTGTGCCACGGGGCGTAAGCGGCGATCTCGCGGGGAAAGAAGCTGACGGTTGAAAAGATGAGGCTGGCGGTGATTACTGTCCCGGTGAAAGCTCCGCCGGGGGTTGCGGCATGAAGCGTCAGCACGAGAAAGCCAAGCAGTAGGCTGAAGCCGATGGCCCAGATGGCGACGTTGGCGTCACTGACGGCCCACCAGTGGGTCTGGAGAACGACACCGGCTGCGGCTGTGGGCAGAACCAGCAGCAGGACGAGCTTTGATTGCCACTTGAGATTGATTTGAGTCACAGATTCATCGTAACGGGTGGGAGGCGGGGTGAGTTTTGTTGCTTCCCACCCATTTCGCAGAAGCGCGAAATGGATGGGCCACCCGGCGTTTCCTCGGGGGCTGAAGCCCTCATCGAGTTGAAGGCTTTTGTGGCTGGACTGAAGTCCAGCCCTGATACAAAGCCCGTTCGGCGCATCCTGCCAAGTGTCAGGGCAGCGGTTTACACTTTACAGCGGCAGAGTTTCACCGCGCTTCGCATATCCAATAGGAGACCTTATGAAAATGTATTCATTCGTCCTCGCGGTTCTGGCAATCCTCGGTTTTGCTGGGTTTACCAGCCACTTTGCAACAGCGCAAACAACTGGCCAGCGGCTGGAACTGGACCGTCCCGGCGAGACGATTGTGCTGGAGCCGTATGCGTCGAATATTCTGCGCGTGACGCTGAGCCTGAAGCATGATCCGGCTCTGGCTGCGCCCGGGGTCGGTATCTCAGCTACGCCCGCGGCGGATGGATGGAGTGCGAGTGAGAGCGCGCAGGCCGATGTTTACAAATCATCGCGGATCACTGCGACGGTGGACCGCGACCAACCCAGCACGACGCCGCCCCTGCAGACGCAGGTGGATATCGCGAAGTACTTCAACGGCTCGACTCCTGGGGCTCATATTACGTTGCGCACGCCTGAGGGCAAGACGCTGCTGGAGATGACGGGCTGGTCGCAGGCGGTTCCTAACACCAAGGATGGGACTATCGCGATCCTCAAGGACCGACGCCCGACGGACGCTGAGTTTTATACCGTTGGCGCAACCTTTGCTTCGCCGGACGATGAGCACTACTATGGACTCGGCCAGAATCACGAGGGATTTCTCGATCATCGCGGCCACCCGGTGCGCTGCTGGAACGACTATCTTGCTCCAGCGGCTCCCAGTACCTGCGTTCCCTTCTTGATTACCAACAAAGGCTACGGCCTGTTGTGGGATAACCCTTCAAAGACCACCATTGAGGCGGGTTTCAATGAGCGCACCAAGTGGACATCGGAGGTGGGCGACAGGGTGTCGTTCTTTGTGATTGCCGGCGCGACGGCAGATGAGATCTATGCCGGATACCGGCTGCTGACCGGACCGACGCATATGCTGCCCAAGGCAGCCTACGGCTACATCCAGTGCAAACAGCGCTACCTGAATCAAAGCGAACTAATGGCCGCGGCGCAAGGCTATCGCGACCGTCACTTGCCTGCGGATGTGATGGTGGTGGATTGGTTTCATTACACCAAGATGGGCCAGATTGACCTTGATCCGAAGAACTGGCCGGACCCTGTCGGGATGAACAAACAGCTTCATGCGATGGGCTTTGAGACGATGATCAGCGTCTGGCCGCGTTTCGTACCCGAGGACCGCTATTACGCGATGCTGCGTGAGAAGGGCTGGCTGACTCATCTTGCAGACGGTACGCCCATTGACGGATTGCCGTATGACCGCGCCGGATCGGACATTGATACAACCAACCCGGATGCGGCGGCATGGTATTGGAAGACGATCCACGAAAATATTATGAGCAAGGGTTTTGACTCGCTGTGGGCCGATCAGACGGAGCCGGATTTGCCGCCCAATGGCGCATATCTGCATATAGGTCCAGGCACGCAGTTCTTCAATGTCTATCCTTACTTCCATACCAAGGCGTTGTATGACGGATTCCGTAAAGACGAGCCTGCGAAGCGAGCGTTGATTCTCTCCCGAGATGCTTACACTGGCGCGCAAAGCAACGGCGCGATCTTCTGGTCGTCAGATATTCAGCCAACCTGGGACACGCTCAAGCGGCAGATTCCCACCGGGCTGGATTTTGCGGCCTCAGGGATCACCTACTGGTCGAATGACACCGGCGGCTGGGAGTATCTACCGAAGACACATACGCCGAAGCACAAACCGTTGCTCGATCCTTCGGACGCCCGCGCGAATGTGGGCGGCTATGACGATTACCCGGAGCTGTACACGCGCTGGTTTGAGTACGCGACATTTCTGCCGATCTTTCGCGCGCATGGCAGCAGGCCCGCCAATGAGGTCTGGTCGTATGGCAAGCAAGCGGAGCCGATTTTGGAGAAGTATCTGCGGCTGCGCTATCAACTGATGCCGTATATCTATTCGCTGGGCTACCAAACGTGGCTGACCGGCGCGCCGTTTATGCGCGCGTTGCCACTGGATTTTCCGAATGATCCCAAGGTTGCCGACATCCGCGATGAGTATATGTTTGGCCCGGCGTTTCTGGTGGCTCCGGTAACGGAACAGGGAGCAACCATCCGCGAGGTATATCTGCCGGCAGGGGCGGATTGGTACAACTACTACACCAACGAACGGCTGAGAGGCGGGAAGACGATCATCGTGGCCGCGCCGATTGATATGCTTCCGTTGTTTGTGCGCGCCGGTTCGATCATTCCGATGGGCGCCGCTGTTGCAAGCACGCATGAGGTTCAGTCGATTGCCAAGGTCCGGGTCTATGCAGGTGCAGATGCGAGTTTCACGCTTTTCTCCGACGATGGAACCAGCTACGCCTATGAGAAGGGCGCGGGGTCAATTACAAAGTTGCATTGGGATGAGGCGCAGAAGAAGCTGACCCATGATGGCGCGGCTGCGTGGAGCGGGCAGGACGGCGAGATTGTGCGAGTCATCGGCCATTGAATCGGCGGACAACGGGACTGGTTGAATGCCTTGCGGGCTGATACCCGATGCAGAAGCTGCACGTCTATTGAATGCAGGCAGTTGCGCTTGGGCGACGGCGGCCGACGGGGCAGTGCTGTCTCAATCTGCTGATTTACAATTGACCAGTAGGCAGGAAAGAACTGAATGAGTCTTGTTTTTATGAGTATTAGGCAGTTGAGTGTGCGGTTGGTTCTCTCAGGTGCGGCTCTTGCCGCGGTCGGTTTTATGGTTGGATGCGGAAGCGCGGCCCGGCCGGTGGTAACCCCGATTGGTTCCCCTGGCCCGCCCGCGCAACCTTCATCGCTGGTGGCGGTGGTCTCTTCTCCGGGGAGTAGTCTTCCTGGGGTTGCGACAATCATTGATTACTCGGGCGACACGATCTTGGCGCAACAGACGATCGGTGTTGGTCCGCTGGCATTTACCGCGGATGCACTCGGTTCGAATGGTTATACGATCAACGGCGACGGAACCTTGTCGAATTTTCCGGTTTCGGCCACGCTCCAGGAAAAGTACGTCACTTATACGACGTTGCCGACCAACGCACATCCTACAAATCTCTTTTCTCCGTCCACGGGGCTTTGGGCGGTTGACCAGACGGGCTACAACGTAGATGTTTTTACCGGCAGCCCACAGGATTTTCAACTTGCGATTCAAGTAGCCCCGCAGCCGGTGATGATTATTGGCACCGGCAGCATTGGGCAGAGGGATTTTGCGATCAGTTTGAATGCAGCGAATGCGTCTGCGACCATACCGTATGACGTAAGCTGCAATATCCCCGGCAATTTTGCGGGGTACATCGCGAATGGAGAAGTTGGCGAGGCGGATACGATTGAGGTAAGCACACACTCGATCTCAAACAGCGTTCCGCTGGGCGTCTGCCCGGTCTATGCGGTGATGAGCACAGACGGCCAGCGGCTGTTCGTTCTGAATCGCGGCGATGACACGATCACCGTGATCAATGTGAAGAACAACACGCTGGATGAGTGCCCTGAGCCTCTGGTGAACAACGCCTGCCCGGTGACGAAAAACCAGAACGGCCAGGCAATCACCTTTCATCCGGCGCTTCCGCTTTCCCTCAACGCGGTAGCCGCTATGAACAATAAAATTCCCGGTTCAGGGAATCCTCCCAACGGGACGACAGGAATGACGCAAACCGCCGGCCCTGTTTATGCCGAGTACAACGCAGCCACCAGCCAACTGGTCGTTGCGGACTACGATGGCGGGACGATCAGCGTCATCGATGTCAGTTTGGATGAGTACGGCAATGACAGCGCAACATTCGGGACGACTTTCACGGTTCCGGTGGGCAACACCCCTGCAAGCGTCACGGTTCTGAATGACGGCAGCCGCGCGTATACAGCCAACCAGACCGACGGAACGGTGTCGATTGTGACGCTGGCCAGCCATACGGTTGAGAAGACGCTCACCGTTGTCGGCCATCCGCGCACCGTGGTGAATACGCAGAACTCGGTTTACGGCAAAGTCTATGTGGCTTCGCCGGACAGCCCCTATCTCACGATCGTTCGCACCGATGAGGATATTGTGGATACAACGCTTCTGGTTGTGGGCAGTATCGTGGATGTGCGCGTACAGAGCCAGACCACGGCCAACAGCAATAACAACAATGTTAGCCGGCTGCCTGGGGCGGGGCAGCCGTGCAATCTGCCTCTGAGCGAGTTCGATCCATCGAATCCGGGACAGAACGCGGATACGATCGCCAACTGCGAGGCGCAAAGTATTGGCGCGCTGCAACCGTAGCAACAATCTCATTGCCAAGAACACCAGAAGCAGCCAAAGGAATTCTCCCGCGAGGGGTGGTTCCTTTGGCTGTTTCATTTAGGGTTGTATGAATTGATGGAAGAGAAAGCCGGCAAAGGAAAAACACGCATCGATCTGCTGCTGGTGGAGCAGGGCCTTGCGCCCAGCCGCGCGCGCGCGCAGGCGCTGATTCTGGCTGGCCGGGTGCTGGTGCGGGAGCAGAAGGTGGAGAAACCCGGAGTGCTGGTTGCATTCGATGCGCCCGTTCGATTGCTCGGCGAAGACCAGCCCTATGTGAGCCGAGGCGGACTCAAGCTGGCCGCAGCGCTGGAGCATTGGCGGATTGATGTTGCTGGGCGCGCGTGTCTTGATGTGGGCGCTTCGACGGGCGGGTTTACCGATTGCCTGTTGCAGCACGGCGCTGCTCATGTAACTGCGGTCGATACCGGCTTTGGACAGATTGCAATGAAGCTGCGCAACGATGAGCGGGTTCAATTGATGGAGCGCACCAACGCGCGGCTGCTGGAGCCGGGATCGTTGGGGAGCGAATCGACGCTGCTGGGGATGGATGTTTCGTTTATCTCGGCGACACTGGTGCTGGGGCCGGTGATTGCTGCCGCGCCGGCATTGACGGAAGCAGTGATCCTGGTGAAGCCGCAGTTTGAGGCGGGCCGCGGGCATGTGGGCAAGGGCGGAATCGTGCGCGATCCCGAGGCGCATCAACTGGCGATTGATAAGGTTGCCGATTGCGCTCGCTCGCTGGGCTGGCTGGTGGTGGAGACGATTCCGTCGCCGATCACCGGGATGGAAGGGAATCGGGAGTTCTTATTATATGCAAGGCGTTGAAAGGATAAGCCCACCGCAGGTGGTTGAAGCTCGACCAACCAGAAATCCAATGGCGAGCGAGCAGCCAGCCCCACAGCAGGTGGCAGGTGGTCCGGTACACTGAGAACGCATGGATTCTGTCGGGATTGTTTGCAAGCCGGAGAAGGAAGAACTGGCGCGGGTGCTGCCGGAGCTGATTGGCTGGCTGCGGGAGCGGGGCTATCAGCCGTTAGTAGATCGTGAAGGCGCGTCTTATGCCGCGGGCGCTCAGGTGGTGGACCGGGCATTGATGCCTGCGCACAATCCCGCACTGGTAATCGTGCTGGGTGGGGATGGAACTCTGCTGGCAGTGGGCCGGGCCTTCGCGGCTACGGGAACACCGATTCTGAGCGTCAATCTTGGCTATCTTGGTTTTTTGACCGAGGTGCGGCTGGGGGAACTTTATCCGACGCTGGAGGCCTGGCGCAGCGGATGCCATACGATAGACCGCCGCACACTGCTTCATGCGGAGATCTGGCGCGAGGGCGCGCTGTTGAAGGCAACTCCCTCATGTTTTGATGCGCTCAATGAGGTGGTCGTTTCCAAAAGCGACATTGCCCGCATGGGCGATTTTGCCGTGGAGTTGGACGGCAAGCTGGTGGCGCGCTTTCGTGCGGATGGGGTGATTGTTTCTACTCCGACCGGCTCGACGGCGTACACGCTGGCGGCCAACGGGCCGATTCTGACGCCGGATGTGGATGCGTTGGTGGTGACGCCGATCTGCCCGCATCTGTTGACGCTGCGGCCGATTGTGATTCGCGGCGATGCCTTGCTGACGGTGCGCGTGGAGGGGGTTCCCAACCAAGCGCTGCTTACCGTGGATGGGCAACTGGGCGTGGAACTGCGCCGCTGCGACGAGGTGCGCTGCTGCCGGTCGGGTCATACAGTGAATCTGGTGCGGCTGAGCGAGAGCAGCTTCTTTGAGGCGCTGCGGAACAAACTCAGTTGGGGCGAACAGTAATCATCCTACCCCCCAAAAAACTAAGGAATTTCGCAACTCACGTATGAAGAATCACGCATGGGTTATTCTTTCGCTCTTGAGTTTCTTCTCAGCGGACTTGAATTCTCCAAACTCAAGGACGCCAATGAATACCTGCGAACGGTGACCCTCGACAGCACATCGCAACTCACCGTCAACGGCCTCGACATTCCCCTCGCCGTCAGCGACGCCC
>Ga0181534_10001417_pt1 | contig 15588 bp, 16 predicted proteins | sample PEATcosm2014_Bin_37_FD_119758 | JGI IMG/M metagenome (GOLD analysis project Ga0181534, IMG submission 119758) | Peatland microbial communities from MTU Mesocosm Facility, Houghton, MI, USA - PEATcosm2014_Bin17_10_metaG | ecosystem: Environmental > Terrestrial > Soil > Wetlands > Peat | place... | reverse complement strand
CCAAGAACAATGCTAGTAACGTTCCCCAGGGTTACGGTGGCCGTGGTGGTGGCGCTGGCCGTGCCAGAGGCAGCCGTTATCGTGCTGGTTCCCGCTGAAACGCCAGTCAGTAACCCACTCTTCGACACCGTTGCCACCGAAGGCGTAGCGCTGGACCAACACACGGTCGTACCGGTGCAACTAGTGCCCCCGGTCAAGGTAAGCGGGTTCCCGTTGCTGTCTGTCCCGGCCGCCGTCAATTGTTGGGTCAGTTTAACGCTGACCGTCGGATCGGGAGGATCAATCACGATGCTGGAGACGGTAGGATTCGTGAAAAACCCGGTGCAACTCATACTGAGAGCGAGGGCGGCAAGCGCGGCGAAAGCGCCGGCAGCACAGAATTTACTTTTCCTGGATGCCATAGTGATCGAAAACTCCTCCGCGGGCCAGAGCGGGAGCGGATTTCGCGATCGAGATTACCAACCGCGGCTCGGCGACTCCGATCTGCCCTCTGAACTCGATTCTAACCCGCGATTTTTACACAGCTCGCCCGCAAAAAATTGTAGCAGAAGCAAATTCTCTCCCAACAGTAACCAGTACTTCGGTGCAACCCCGAGAACCAGCGTGGGTAATGCCCTGCCTGGGTAAGAACGCGGGTGCCGGAGGGAGTTGCAGAAAAAGAGTTGCAGAAAGGGAATGACAAAAAAACGACCGGCGCCACCCGCGGCGCCGGCCCGTCTCGCTTCCAGCGAATTTAGCGCCCCTTGTGTTCTTCCTTCGGAGCAGCTTCCTTTTTCGGCGGAGCCGCCTGCCTGGGGGGAGCGGCTTGCCGCTCCGGCTTGGGAGCAGCTTCGTGCTCCTGCCGCGGCGCCGGGCTGGGCTTGGCAGCAGGCCTGCTTTCCGGCCGCGGCGCGCTGGCTGGCCGCGCGTTCTCCTCGCGTGGAGCCGGCTTCGCTCGGTTCTCGCTGGGCCGCGGCGCATTCTCCCGCGGCGCGTTTTCCCGAGGATTGCTGGGCTTAGGGTTGCTCTTGCTCGGCGGAGCTGCCGGACGATTCGCCGGCTTCGGCGCCGGGGCCCGGGCTTCCTTGGGAGACATGGCCGGAGCATGATAGGGCGCGCCCGCCGCCTTGGCCCGGACCACGCCCGGTCCTTTGAATTCGCCGGGGCGGGCGGTGGCCGCGATCGCCGGCTTGCCGCCATTCACACGGGCAAAATTATCCCGGTTCTGCCGGGCCTCATTCACATGCTTCACCTGCGCGGCCACCGGCGGGACGTGGCGCTCGTGGGCCCATTGCTCCTGCTCCGGCGTGGGACGGACGCTGACTCCGCCTTCCCCGCCGTTGAAGGCCACATGCGACTCGTTGTTCACGATCACCGTGCGGTTTACATACACGTTGCGGATCACCGTGGTGTTCACGTTGACCACGGCGGTGTTATAGAAAAACGCCCCGCCGCGCCACTCGCCGCCGTAAAATCCGTTTCCGCCATAGCCGAAGCCGTAGTTGATGCCGCCATAAAATCCTACGTGCGGCCCCCAGTAGCCGCCATTCCAGGCGTACACCCCGTTATTCCATCCCCAGTAGCCGGGAGTCCATAGAAATCCGGGCTCTGGAGCCTCCACCCAGGTGCCGGGCACCCAGTAATAACCCTCGTCGTCGTCCCACGCCCAGTACCCTGGCGTCCACAGGAAGCCAGCGCCGGGGCAAATCGGCTGCTCGTAAACCGGCAACGCGGGCGGTCCAATGCGCACTGAGATGCCGATGCCGATTTGCGCCGCGGATGGTGAAGTGAGAACCGCTGGAATCGCCAGCAGCAGAAGTCCTAAAGCCAAAAAACCAACTGCGCGTTGCAGCTTCATAGTGTTTCCTCGTGCCCGTGGGCTTGCCTCAATCAAGGGCAGCGCCAGCGCGGCGATTTCGGCTCAAACCTGGCCCATACTCCGCCTGCCATCATGGATTGGGCCGCACTCATGGTTCGTCTACTTTAACACCGGAAGGTGGACGATGTTGCTGCCCGAGACTTTGATCGGAGGGCGGAACCTTTGCCGAGCCCGGGGGTCAGTTGGTTTTTTTTGCCCGGGAGATGCGTTCGTCGATCAGTTTGCGGCCGGCGAAGCCTTCTTCCATGCCGTGCCAGTGGGTGATCGATTTCTCTCCCGTCTTCCAGCAGAGCAATACAGTGCGCCCGTCCACATCGCAGGGAAAATCGAGCAGGCCGATGTCGATATCTTTGACCTGGACTCCAATCGAGTCGATCTCCGCGAGAGCGTCTTTAGCCCGCTGTTCCGCCTTGGCCCGCTCGGCTTTGCGCCGCGCCACCGCAACCACGTCCACGTGCGTGCCCCCGTTGAGGAAGATGCGGTGGCTGAGCGACTGCATCTCGCCCTCCACTTCTTCAATCAGCTTTTTGCCATGAATGGCGCTTCGCAGCAACGATTCGAGGACTGGCAGAAGGGACTGCGCTTCCTGGAGGGTGAAGGTGCGGGACGACATAATCCTATTCTAGCGCATACGGGAAAATGTCGCCGCTGGTCGTCGGTCGTTCGCCCTCGGCCGCCTCTCTCTCAGCCCCGACTGTTCGTGAAGAAGCTTCGCCAAAAGCTAACGGCTGACGGGCTAACGACCAATGACCAATGACCAACGACTAACGACGCTCTTCTACTTCCTCGTCATTTCAATATCCAGGGTGATCGCGATACTGTCGCCCACCATCCCTTTGCCGCCGGCTACGCCATAATCCATGCGATTGATGGTGGTGGTCGCGGAGGCGCCGATTCGCTGGTTCCCCCATGGGTCTTTCACCGGAGTCGAGGGGCCGTCGACATCCAGAACCACCTCTTTGCTGACTCCGTGTATGGTCAGGTCGCCGGTGATCTTCAGTTTGCCCGCGCCCGCGGCTTCCACTTTTTTCGACATAAAAGTGATGGTCGGATATTTCTCGACGTCCAGATAGTTGGGGCCGCGCAGATCTTTATCCCTCATCTCGACGCGGGTATCGACGGACGCGGCATCGATGGTGGCCTGGAGCGAAGATTTGCCGACATTGGCGGCATCGTAGTGTACGGTGCCGCTCACCTTCGTGAAGGCTCCACGCACGGTGGAGATTCCCAGATGCCGCACCGAGAACTGGGCGGCGGAGTGCGGTGGATCGATCTGCCAGGGACTGTCTTGCGCGAGGGCGGAGACAGTGAGCAGCAGGCCAAAGGCGAGAGCGGTGAGCGACAGAGTTCGCGACATTCGAGGTCAATTTCCTTGAAGTGAAAGTGAAAGCCGCATCAGTGTAACACCAACGCTGCGAATCCGGCGGTGCTGACTCGCGGGGTAGTGATTGAATGTGTTGGGGGCGTCAAACAAATCGACAGCTGTAATCATTGGCGAGTCCCCTGTGATCCCCCGTGTCCCCTGTGGTTCAAGCCTTGGACTTCCTCGCGGACCCTGCGGATCACGCGGATCAGACACCACGCCGAAGGGGATCTGCTCGCGTACACCGCGTGTTAATCAGACTCACCCGGCAATCACTTGCGGTTTCTTCCCTGCGAGGGGTCGGAGGAAGTCGCGGTGTTGACGTCGACCAATATTGCCGGAGTCAAAGGCAAGCCCGGCGCGTAGCACTCCCCGTCCCTGCTGTAATTCGAACAGCGCGTAGTCACCTCCTGGCGCCGCGGCGATTGCGCGAACTGCCAGACTTCCGCGAAGTTGACTCCGCTTTCTGCCGGGCTTGGCGGCCGGCGCGGAAAGGCGCAGCCCGGCGAGGGCGGGCAGGCATCGTTGATCGACCAGTACACCACCGTCCGGCTTCCGGCGCCCTGCTGAATATCCTCGGCCGTCACCACCTTGCCATCACCCAGGTTCGGGATGCCGGAGCAATAAATGCCGACGCGAAATCCCGAAGCAATGACGGCGTCCACCCACGCGTAGATATAGGCTTTCTGCTCGGGCAGCATGCGCCCGCCTTGTTCCTGGTCTAGAAAAATCACCGTGCGCGCGGGAAACCCCTCGCGCCGCGCCGCAGCAGCGGCGGTTTGCGCGTCCGACTCCCCCAGTTTGGCCGCGTTGGCCACCGATTTCAATTCGGCGTAAAGCCGTCCCTTGAAGAGCACCAGAAATCCAAAGCCCGCGGACTCAAGTGCGGCGCGATGCCCGGTCCATGTGTTGGTCTTCTCTCCCGGTGGGCTGCTCAGCCAGTAGCCCGAGTAGGAAAAAGTCTGGCGCAGGGCTTTGAGGTTGGCGTCACCGGGGTAGATGTTGCGGTCGAAGCCGAGATAGGAGGAACGATAAGGGGAAGTAATTTGCGCCCGCAGATTGGGTTCGTGCGGTTCGTGCAGACAGAGAACTACGATCAAAGCCAACCGGGTCGCGCGGGTCATTCAGCCCCCGATGTGCACCATGGTCCGCGAAGCCGGCACAAAATCCGGTTCGCCGATATGATGTCGCTCTTCTTTTTTCTGGATCACCCCGCGGATGAACTCTTCCAACTCTTCGTCACTGGAGCCCCGGCGCATTTGCGCATGCAAATCATGATCCCACGCCGAGAATAAGCACGTCCGGATCTTCCCGTCACTGGTGATGCGAATGCGGCTGCAATGGCCGCAGAAGGGATGCGACACCGGCGCGATGATGCCGATTTCCCCGATGCCGTCCTCGAAGCGGTAGCGGCGCGCGGTCTCCGAGCGGCCGTGGCGGATTTCGACCAGCGGGCGATACTCCCCCATGCGCGCCAGAATCTCCTCGAGCGTCACCACCGTTTGCGGCGACCAGGTGCGGCCTTCCTCGAGCGGCATGAACTCGATGAAGCGCACCGTGACCCCTTCTTCGCGTGCGAACATGCCGAAGGGAATAATTTGATCTTCGTTGAAGCCACGCATCAGCACGCAATTCACTTTGAGGGGCCAAAGTCCGGCGCGCCGCGCCGCCCGAATACCGGCAAGCACCTGATCATACCCGTTGGCTACCCGGGTGATGCGGGCGAAGCGCTCCGGATCCACGGCGTCCATGGAAACCGTGACCCGGGTCAGGCCGGCATCCTTTAGCGGCTGCGCCAGTTCGGCCAGCAGATGCCCGTTGGTCGTGAGCGCAATATCCAGCGGATCGCAATGAGCAAGGGCAAGAGCAGCTTCAGAAGAGAGGTCCGGGGGGGGCATGGCATCAGCCGTGCCGTTGCCCTGGGAAGATGGAGTTGCCTCAAGCCCCGGAGGGCGCAACCGGGACAACTCCCGCACAAACTCCACCACGCCGTTGCGCAGCAGCGGTTCGCCCCCGGTCAGGCGAATTTTCGTAATCCCCATGCCAACCAGAATCCGTGCCATGCGCAGATACTCCGCGAACGGCAGATCCCCGTAGAGCGCGCCTTCGTTGCCGGTGCGGCAGTAGACGCACCGGTAATTACAGCGGTCGGTAATGGAGATGCGCAGGTCGGTGATGGCCCGGCCGAATTTGTCGTGGAGAGGCACAATCAATGATCGCTTGTTGGTCGTCGCTCGTTCGCTTTTAGCGGTTAACCGTTCGCGCATGGAGGACCGTAATTCATGGGCTACCGCGGAAGAGCGCTACTTCCGGGTCGCGTAAAGTCTTGGGAAAAGCTTGCCGCCTTCAGTCCCGCCTGGTCCCTGCCCAGCGTTCGTTGGCGGATGCGCCCCCATTGTGGCTTCGCTAACGACCAACGACCAATAATGAACGATCCGCTTTTATAGAGCCTTGCCACGCCCGAAAGGTTTCAGGGTTTCGTGCTGGCGGAAGTTTTTTCGATCGCGGCCTCCACCAGGGCTGCCATAATTTTGTACCCCGCGGCGTTGGGATGCAGGCCGTCTTCTGCCAGTTCTTTCTTCATCAAACCCTTCTTGTCGACCATGGCGCTGAAATAGTCGAGATATACGCAGGCTCCCGCCGCGGCCGCGCAATAGCCCTTGAGCCATGCATTCAGCGCGAGGATTTTCCCCGGCGATCTTTCCGCAAAGAGCTCCTTCGAGTCCTTCGTATAGTTATGCACCGGCAGCACCGAGCTGTAGATGACCTGCATGCCATGGGCGCGGGCGAGTTCGGCCATGGAGGCATAATTCTCTTCGATGTCTTCCAGTCGCATGGGGCCGGAGTTGCCCGCGATATCGTTGGTTCCCGCGAGAATAATGACTGCCTTCGGCTGGAGATCGACCACATCCTGGCGGAAGCGGACCAGCATTTGCGGCGTGGTCTGGCCCCCGATGCCGCGATTGATGTAAGGCTTGCCGGGAAAAGACTCGTCCAGAGGCCAGAAGTCGGTGATGGAATCGCCGAAAAACACCACCCGATTCTCGCCCGCGGCGGGCGGCTTCAGGGCGGCGTTGGCATCGCGATAACGCGCCAACTGGCCAAAGTCATCGGTGAAGATGGCCAGGCGCGAGGCCCGGTAGTGGTCAAGGCCCGGGAAGCCGCTGGAAGGGATGGCGGGTTGCTGCGCGAAAGCGCAGAGAGTGAAAAGCAGAAGCGACAGGGCAAGCGCGGCGCGGCGAGAGAAATGCATCATCATGGATAATCCGCCTTTGCAGAGGATCGAACGATCGGGAATGCTACCACAGCCCAGGGCGGAATGGCCGTCGTCAAGTTCCGTCGTCGCGAGTCCGCTTGAAAACCAGGCACTCCCGTCGCCCGAATTCGTCCCCAAGTTGCACCCATCCCAAACTCCAGGCCTTATTTTGCATTGACTTCCTGCCCGCCGATCTGTTCTAATACCTTAAAGCATTAGCTATTTGACAATTGAATAGCAGAAAGACAACCATTGGCGGCACAGTATTTTGCCGCTAAGCAATTGCCGGGGAAGATTTTAGTCGGAGCCCTCTTTCAGATCGCAAAACAGGCTTGCTGATTCTAAAGGATTTACACCGACGCAACATCCAGCAAGTCGTTTAATTTCAATATTTTACTCGCAAGTTGTTGATTGCGAAGAATTTGCCATGGTCATACCACTCAACTAAAATATTGCAAAGGGTTTAGTTGATTTGATCTGTGTTTTTCTCCTCGATCCAGATCATCTTCATCCGACACGCCTCAACGCCGGCCCTCGGTCGACCGAACGATGCCGAAACCTCACATCCCATCGTAGTTCGGCCCGCCACCCCCTTCGGGCGGAACCCACGTGATGATCTGGTAAGGATCGGCGATATCGCAGGTCTTGCAATGGACGCAGTTGGACGGATTCAGGCTGATGCGCTTGCCGTTCGGCTGGGTAGCGTCGTCCACCATCTCATAAACATTCGCCGGGCAAAAGTTCTGGCAGGGGCTGCCGAATTCCTTCACGCAGCGGGTATTGCAGACGTTCGTGTCGTGAATGATCAAATGCGCCGGCTGATCCTCTTCATGCCTGGTTCCGGAGTGGTAGAGGTCGGTGAGTTTGTCGAAGGTGAGTTTGCCGTCGCCCTTGGCAGGGCCGAGCAGGTGGGCTTCCGCGCCGCCATCTGCGGGCAATGCGGCGAGCTTGCGCATGTGCTCAAATCCCGCCTTGGATTTGTATCGGTTGCGGAGGCCGCGGCCGCCGGTCATCATCTGCAATCCGGTGTGGAACATGCCGGCGTAGAGACCGTGCTCGAAACCCTGATGCATGTTGCGGACTTTCCAGAGTTCGTCTTTGATCCAGCTGGCTTCCACTTTCTTCTGATACGCGCCCAGCAGGGCGGCCGAACAATCGTCTTTCTTCAACGCCTCGAATGCCGTCTCCGCCGCCAGCATTCCGCTCTTGATGGCCAGGTGAATTCCCTTGAGGCGCGCGGAATTCAGGAAGCCGGCCGAATCGCCCAGAATCATCCATCCATTGCCGGCGAGCGGCGGAAGCGCCCACCAGCCGCCGTAAGGCAGCGACTTCGCGCCGTAGCGGATCATCTTGCCGCCTTCGAGCAGCTTCGCTACCATGGGATGCTGCTTGAAATCCTGCAAGACCCGCTGCGGGTCGAGGCGCGGGTCCGGATAGTCGAGTCCCGTGACAAAGCCAAGCGAAACGAGATTGTCTTTGGTAGTCGTTCCCTTCGAACCGTAAATCCAGGCTCCGCCATATTCTTTGCGCGTGAGCGGCCAGCCCAGGGTATAGATGACTTCACCCGCGGCGATGCGGCCGGCAGGGACTTCCCACAGCTCCTTTACTCCGATGCCGTAAGTTTGCGGGTTGGCATCGCGCGCCAGGTCGAATTTCGCGATGAGCTGTTTGCTTAACGACCCGCGCGTGCCTTCCGCGAGAATCGTAATCTTGGCATTGAGATCATAGCCCGGCTCGAAGTTCGATTTCGGACGATTTTCCTTATCCACGCCCTTGTCGTCGGTGCGAACTCCGCCAACCCGGTCGCCCTCGAACAAGAGTTCGGAGCCCGCGAATCCTGTGAATATGGTAATGCCCGCATCTTCCACCTTGCCGCCCAGCCACTTCACAAAGCGGTTCAGCGAGACGACATAATTCCCATGGTCGCGCAGCGGCGGCGGCGTGATGGGCAGTTTGAACTTTCTCTTCTCCGTCAGAAAGTAGACCGCTTCCTGGGTTACTTCGGCATCGAGCGGAGCTTCCTTTTCGAATCCCGGAAGCAGTTCGCGCATGGAGCGGGGATCGAGCAGCGCCCCGGAGAGGCAGTGCTGGCCGATCTCGCGCGCTTTCTCCAGAACGTAGATATTTTCTTTGCTAAGTTGAGAGGCGGGATGGGCGGAGTTGTGCTGATCGATCAACTGCGACAGCCGCAGGGCACAGGCCATGCCAGCCGGGCCTCCGCCGACGATGACAACGTCGGCGGGCATTTGCGGACGCTCGATGCCTTCGAGGGGTTTGCGGAAGATCAACATGATTCAGCGGTTGGCCAGGGTAGCAATTTCGCCGAGGCCGAGCAATTTTTGGTCGGCAGTGACCAATGTTAGTTTAAGTACTTTGGCCGTGGCTGCGAGGAACCGATCCGCCGGATCGGCGTCTCGCAGGGGCATTGCCAGGCCGACGCCCACAATTTTGCGGGTTAAAGGAGCCTCGTGCATTTGCTCCGCTGCGCGCTCGACCCACTCGAATGGATTCTCCATGCGGATCCGGCCCTTCTGCATGAGGGTCAGCGCTTACCATACGCTGACGGAAGACAACCAGAGTTCATTGTTTGGATCCGATAATTCCCTGTCCACTCGCTTGCTGAGCCGCGCCGGATTGCCCTTGCTCCAGAGCCAGATGTGGGTGTCCAGGAGAAGATTCAATCGCGGTAGGCCTCCATCTCGTCCAAATCGATTACAGGAGAGACGATGTCGCCGAGAATCTCGATGGTTCCCACCATGTCTCCCACAAACTTTCGTTGGCGATCTGGGCCTGCGGGAATGACCTCAGCCACCGGGCGACCGTGACGCGTGATGCGCAGGGACTGACGCGTCTTATGGACTTGCTCGATCAGTCCCAGACATTTGGCCTTAAATTCGGAGATGGGAACGTCCTTCATGAGACTATTTATTAGTGGTCAATAAAATGGTCAATTTCTTAAAATCAGCTTCCTGCCTTTGCCTTCTTCACTTCTTCGATCAGCGGCGGGACGATGTCGAACAGATTCCCCACAATCGCGTAATCGGCGATCTCGAAGATCGGAGCTTCGGAATCCTTGTTGACGGCGATGATGGTGCGGGCGCCCTTCATGCCGACAATGTGCTGGATGGCGCCGCTGATGCCAAGAGCGAGATAAAGTTTCGGGGCGACGGTCTGGCCCGAGGAGCCGATCTGGCGGTCCATGGGGAGCCAGCCGGAATCGCAGATGGGTCGCGACGCGGCCAGCTCGCCGCCGAGCGCCTCGGCGAGTTGTTGGGCGATCTGGATATTTTTCTGCTCCTTGATTCCCCGGCCGACGGAGACGATGATTTCGGCCTGGGTGAGATCGACCGCTTGCTTGGCTTCTTTGAAGACTTCCTGCGGCTTACTGCGAATTATGCCGTCGGCGATTTCGACGTTCACGGTCTCGATCGTAGCTGCGGTTGCTCCGGCTTCGGCCTGGTCGCCGCGGAAGGCGCCGTTCTGCAAGGTGACGAACCAGGGAGCTTCGCCGGCAAAGCTGACATCGGCCGCCAGTTTGCCCTGAAACATCTGCCGGGTAAAAAGCAGTTTGCCGTTTTCATGCCGAAAGCCGATACAGTCGCCGATCACGGTGCGGCCCATGGCGGTGGCCAGTTTGGGGACGAAGTCGCGCACCTGATAGGTGTGGGGCATGAGGACGAGCTTCGGCTGGCTGGAGGCAAGCAATTGTTTCAGGGCAAAGGCGAAGGCATCGGGGGTGTAGGGCTCGAGCCGCGGGGATTCCAGGGCGTAGACTTTTTTCAGCTTTTTGACGGCGACTTCCGAGGCGATGGGCGCGAGGTTCGAGCCCACCACAGCCGCTTCCAGCGCCCAACCCGTGGCGGCGGAGATGGCCTGGCCGGCGGTGATGGTTTCCCAGGAGGCGCGGTTCAGTTTCCCTTCGCGTTGTTCCACGACGACCAGTATTGAATCGGGCATTGTCTCGTTTCTCGGTCCTCTTGATTTACTGTGCGCCTTAATGCGCCCCGCTTCGCGAGGCGGACCGCCGGGGCGGGCTGTCCCTGCATGGGCGCTTACAGCACGCGCAATTCGTTGCGCAGTTTGTCCACTAGCCTCCTGGCGATCTCCGACGGCGAGCCTTCAATGTGTTCAGTCTTCTTGGTTTTCTGGGGAATATACAAGCGTTCGATTTTCTGCAGATTCCCGCCGATCGCGGATTGCACCTCGGCGAGGGTTACTTTTTTTAACGGTTTGTTCTTGGCCTGCTTGATGCCGATCAGGGTGGCATAGCGCAGCTTGTTGATGCCGGATTGGATGGTGAGTACGGCAGGCAGAGGCATATCGACGAACTGGAAGAATCCGGCTTCGAGCTCGCGCTTCACGCGGATGCCACCATCGGTCTTTTCGATCTGCATGATGATGGTGGCGTGGGGGTAACCCAGCAATTCGGCGAGGATGACGCCAGTTTGGGCGTAGCCGTAGTCATCGGATTGCAGGCCGGTAAAGATGAGATCGAACTTATCGTCCTGGATGGCCGCTGCCAGGGCCCTGGCTGTATTGAAGGCATCGAGCCCCACAAAGGCATTGTCTTCCAGATGGATGGCGCGGTCGGCGCCTTTGGCCAGCGCCTCGCGCAGCACCTGCTGCGAGCGCGCCGGGCCGGACGTGATGACCACAACTTCGCCCGAGTGCTTTTCTTTTTGCCGCAGCGCCTCTTCCAGAGCGTAGGCGTCCGGCTCATTCACTTCGTAGGAAACCTCCTCGCGAATCCAAGCGCCGGTCTCATTGAGCTTCAGGGGGGCGTCTTTCTGCGGCACCTGCTTCATGCACACCAGGATCTTCACCGATTCGCTCCTTACCGATGGCTTTGGCAGGCAAAGCCAAACTGGCTAGTATAAATCACCGGGATCGTGGATGGATGCAACCGCCGAATGGAGGCGATGGTGCAGTTTGGCATACAGATCGGGCCCGGTTAAGCGGGAGATCGCTGCGGCAAGCTCAGGGCAGGCTCTTGGCTTGGCCTGCAAAACGGAGTGGGTCAGAATGCAGGCGAGCTGGGTAAGAGGGAGACATACTTTTACAGAGTATGGGTTCTTTGCCCTTCCAGCGGCTGCACGAAGACCCAAACGCTCTTGTCCCTCGCACTGAAGAAAAGAGTCACGGTCACGTCGCGAGGATTTTGCTTGAAAGCAAAGTGGTAGCGAAACTTACAGTGCAGTTTGCCGTTTAAGACCCCTGCCCGAAAGCGGCCATAGAATTCTTGTACGTCGGTGCAAGGGGCCACTTCTTTGAAGAAATTTCTCCCGACCACGTTCTCTTTCTTCAAACCGGCCAGGCGCTCCTCATAGGCGTTGAAGCGGAGAACATTGCCGCGGGCGTCGAGTTGGATTGCGCCATGGGGGAGCGCGTCTAATTCCATCTGGCTCATGGAATCGATCATGAGGAAACTCGCAGGCGAGAGCGCGGGTGATGACGACATGACTACTCCTAAAAGTGGAATTCTGCCATGAGGGTTATTTTGTGCGGTTTGGGAGAATCACGGCAAGGCACAACGCGAGGGCTGGAAAACTTCCGTAACGAAAGCAAGTACTGTCAATCACGACGGGTATGGAAGCGGGCCGCCAATTCTTCGGACTAGTCGGTAAAGACGACGGATTGCACGCCGGAGATCTCGAAGCGTTTGCGGCAGCGCATGTTTTTGCAGGCCATCAGATCGTCTTTGCGCAGCATGTAAGAGCGGGCTTTGGCAAAACGGGCGCGGTCGCGCTCGTCGGCGCGGCCGGCGAGTTGGCGCTTCTTGGTCCGCACCACCCAGGTGACCTCATACTCGGCGGGCTGATGGCAGTGGGGACAGTTGAGGGTTGCGGTCTTTTTCTCAGTGCGCTCGTCGAAAAAATCTCGTTCTTCCATGAGGTGGTGTCGGTCGTTCGTCGTCGGTCGTTGGTCGTCTGCCTATCCTGACTTTGATCTGCGATCCGACGGCCGGTAACGATTATTACAGTTTTGCCCCGGACAAAGCTATGGCAACATGAAGCTTTGGGGTTTATAAGATGGCACGCAAGAAAAAGGCGAAGCGCTTCGAAGCGGTGCAGGCGGTGAAGGAGTTGGCGCGGGAACGGATGGGAGCGCCTCCGACAGGGAAGGTGGTGCCCCACAAGAAGAAAGACGATTCGAAACACAAGCCTACGCTAGGAAGGCTGCTCGAGGAGATCTGACTGAGGTGCGGTGTTTCTACTTAATTAAAGGTGACGGTGACGGTCACGTCGGAGGTCAGGTTGTTGATGGAACAAACCGTCCCCGTAGTGCTGTCGCAACCGGCCCAGCTGACGAAAGCACCGTTGGTGGCGGAAGCCGTAAGAGTGAGCGAGGTACCGGTGGGGAAGCTTCCCATGCAGGAGGAACCATTGCTCAACGAGCAACCCAAGCCAGCCGGGGCACTGGAGATGGTTCCCGCGCCCGCACCCGCCGAATTTACCGTCACGGTTGGGCCGGTGCCGGTGAAGCAAACCAGGTTGGCCGTCATGTAGCCGGTTATTTCGGCGCCGGAAGCGGACAGGCCCGATCCATCGGCGTTGGTGGTTACCTTGGCCGAAACCAAGGTATTTCCGCAGGCGGCTCCCGTGGCGGTCAGTAGTCCGGTGGAGTTGACGGTAAACATCTGCGGGGTATTCGACGCCCATGTGACCTGGTTCGTAATATCTTTCGTGACCGGGGGATGGATGTAAGTGCCTTGAGCGGAAAGCTGAACCTGGAAGCCGGCGTCCTGGCTCACCGGTATATTGGACGCACCCACGGTCTCCGTTCCAGGTTGCACCTGGATCGAAACCAGTTCCTGCTTGTCGCCGCAACTGGAAAAGGTTAAGAGAGTGAAGGCGGCGACAACAAGGGCGGCGACGCTAAACCAGTTCCGGCTCATGAAGCACTCCTGTGACCGAGCGATGCGTTTCTCCACGTGCAACTTAGGGGGAAGGGCCAATTTAGTTCAAGAACCCCGCAAAAAGCAATGCTGCAACTCGGGTACGAGCCACTTCGGTCACTCCTTGACGGCTTCGGCGACCAGCTTCACAAAATCGGCAATGTCCTCCTCGGTGGTGTCGAAGGAACACATCCAACGAACGATGGAAGCCTCCTCATCCCAGACGTAGAAAAAATAGCGCTGTTTGATCTTTTCGATGGAATGGCGCGGAATCTGGGCGAAGACCCCATTGGCTTCCACCTTCCATACGATTTTTACCTGCGGAATGCGGCTGACTTCCTGTTCCAGCAGGCGGGCCATGCGGTTGGCGTGTTGAGCGCTGCGATGCCAAAGATCATGGGTGAGCAAGGCTTCAAACTGGGTGGCGATGAAGCGCATCTTGGAGGCGAGTTGCATGCTTTGCTTGCGCAGGTAGAGGAAATCGCGGCTGGCCAAGGGCTGGAAGAACACCACCGCCTCGCCGCCCAGGATGCCGTTCTTGGTGCCTCCGAAAGAGAGCACGTCCACCCCCAGATCGCGCGTAGCCTGGCGCAGAGTCTGGCCGAGGGAAGCGGCGGCATTTGCAATGCGGGCGCCATCCATATGGAGAAACATGCTGTGCTGGTGGGCGAAATCGGCCAGAGCGCGGATTTCTTCCGGCCGGTATACCGTACCCATCTCGGTGGATTGGGTAATCGAAATCACCCGGGGCTGGGAGTGATGTTCGTCGCCGATGCCGTGACAGGCGTGGCGGACGGAATCGAGGGTGATCTTGCCATCCCGCTGCGGCAGGGGAATCAGCTTGCAGGCGGTGTGCTTCTCGGGTGCGCCGCACTCGTCGGTATAAATATGAGCGGCCGCACTGCACAGGATGGAATGGAAGGAGCGGGTTAGAGACTGCAAGCCCAAGACATTGGCGCCGGTGCCATTGAAGGTGAAGAAGACCGCAATCTCGCGGCCCAGGTGCTCTTCAAATTTCCCCACTGCGGACCGGGTGTAAGGATCGGCTCCGTACGCGACCACGTGGCCGCGGTTGGCGCGGGAGATGGCTTCCAGAACCTCTGGATGGACCCCGGCATTGTTGTCGCTGGCAAAGCTGCGAAGGGGCTGATTGGGGACGGGTTGCATATCGCGTAATTTAACAGACTCGAACGTTCCAGTATTTGGCCAGTATTCAGTCAGTATTCCAGCTAGTGTTCACGCTGCACCGGATGCCGATGCGCAAATATTGGCACGTCTGGCCGATAAACTGCCACGACTCCTGAATCCTTTCGCCAGCCGTGAAATCAAATTTTTTAACGTTTTTGGGCGTGACCTCCTCCCAAAAGCACCCGCGCGTCCGATCCTTTCTGGAGAATGTATGGTGAAGAGATTTTTTATCGTTTTGTTATTGATGGCGGCACTTATTGGTGGGCTGGCGTTCATAAAATATCGTCAGGTTGAAACCGCCATTGCGGCGGGCGCGAGCTTTCAAATACCGCCCACGTCGGTTTCCACGGTGATCGCCCAGCGGGAGACGTGGCCTTCCACTTTATCCGTGATCGGGACGGCAGCGGCAGTGCAGGGAGTAACCGTGAGCGCCGATCTGCCGGGGACGATCGATAAGATTCATTTCGAGTCCGGCCAGATCGTGCATGAGGGAGACATTCTGGTGGAACTCGACACCCGCCAGGAAAGGGCGCAACTCGCCAACGCGGAGGCGCAGCGCGATCTGGCGAAGGTTCAGTTTGGCCGCTCGCAGGAATTGGTGAAGGCCGGGGTGATTTCGAAGTCAGATTTCGATAGCGCCGCTTCCCAGCAAAAAGTGACCGAGGCCCAGGTCAATGAAATCAAGGCGACGATAGCGCGCAAGACCATCCATGCCCCTTTTACGGGGGTTCTGGGAATTCGCCAGATCAGCCTGGGGCAGTATCTGGCGGCGGGACAAGCCATTGTTTCGCTGGAGTCGATCAATCCGATTTATGTCAACTTTGGCGTACCGCAGCAGGATGCGGCGAAGATCAAACTAGGGAGCGGCGTGCAGGTGACGAACCAGGACCTGCCCAGTATGAGTTTCAAGGGAAAGGTCACGGCTCTGGATTCTGTGGTCAATGAGCAGACCCGCAACATCCAGGTGCAGGCGACGTTGGCCAATCCTGGGGGCAAACTGCGCGGCGGCATGTTCATGCAGGTGGAGT
>Ga0181534_10001416_pt1 | contig 15597 bp, 12 predicted proteins | sample PEATcosm2014_Bin_37_FD_119758 | JGI IMG/M metagenome (GOLD analysis project Ga0181534, IMG submission 119758) | Peatland microbial communities from MTU Mesocosm Facility, Houghton, MI, USA - PEATcosm2014_Bin17_10_metaG | ecosystem: Environmental > Terrestrial > Soil > Wetlands > Peat | place... | reverse complement strand
ATTGCGTGATCTGCGCGCCGGGGCTGGAGGAAACCGTACGGCTGTTCCTTTCGATGAAAAATTCATGAGCAACCAAAGACGCCCAAGACGGGTCATTATCCGTGTTCATCTGTGTCCATCTGTGGTTCCACGGCATTGTTCCGCTTCGCCGTCCCGTCCTAAACTAGCTGCATGCCCAATGGAAGTCGGTTCATCAGTCGCATCTTCGCGCTTGCCGCAGCCACCTGCCTGACAGACGGCGCTTGGGTCCGTTGGTGCTTCCCAACTCGCATCCGCGTTTCCGGCATTCCGATCCTCCCAGCGGAAGGCGAGATTGCGGGCGGCCATCCAGCAGCCTCACGACTGCAAGTCCGGCCAGCGCCTCCCCCCTTTCAGAAGATCGGCTTTAGTACCATGCGGCCGTACGCAATGAACGCCATGAGGAGGCCCAGCACGCCGCTTAGGATGATGGGCGCTATCTCGCGGTACTTGACGTGCACCCAGACGAAGACCACGCTCTCGACTGCCAGGGCCGTGGCGGCCACCACCGTGAGCGCCGGTTGCCAGTGGAAGGCGGCGGGGACGATCAGCCCGGCCGTGCAGACGAGTTCGAGGATGCCGAGGGCCGTCCAGGCTTCCCGCGGTAGCGCGCCAAACGACGGGGCCTGCTCGCTTACCTTGTCGAACATGAAGACCTTCATGAAGCCCGAGCCCCCGTATAGGAGCGCGGCGAGGACCTGCAGGACCCATAACAAGATGTTCATCGTATACCTCATGATATCCAACCGTGCCATCGCCGCCGCATCCTTATCTGGCTTGAGCGAGCGCCTTTATCAAGTCCGCGCTCGACGCCGTCGGACACCAGTACTTCTCAATATGCTCTACGACCAACTCGGCACGCACCGAATGCCCCAGTTGGTCATCTTCTTAATGGCGAACGAGTTAATGGCGAACGAGCGGTCGCGCGTCCGCGTTTGTAAAAGGAGTCGCTGGTGCAGCCCAGGCCTGCGGCCAATCCGAATGAGAAGTATCCAGCCCGTACCTTGTCTGCTTTGTCCTTGGTCTGCAAGTGTGGTCGGACCCTCTATCTTCTTCCGGTTTAAGGTAACTGGCACGGACTCTGCCGGCGTGAAAGTCCCCGTGCCGGCGACACTGGGCTCCCTTTGTTCCACCGACCATAGTACAGTGCGCGGCGGCTAGACCCGCACGTTCGAAAATCTGTTAACGAATGGAGAGCCGGTCGGGTTTGGCCGCAGTTTCAGAGTGGCTGGTCATCGCAAGACGCGGCAAGAGCGTCACGCAAATCGCCCATACCGCCAAATGCATGGTCATTAGAAAAGGAGCCTCGGGCCAGCCCCCGCCCATGTCGTGAGAGGTTGCCAACAACACGTCCGGAACAAATGAAAGGAAAAGAACCCCGACCGCAACCCGCCGGTAGGTACGCATCGATTCTGGGTAAAAAACGATCATCGCGAAAACCAGGATTGCGCCCAAGCAGCCGAGGATCGTATCAAGAATAGGAGGGCCAAGGGTAAGCGGCGTAAATCCGGGAGACGGATGAACTACCCGAATCGCGACCTCACGTACCGTTAGCACGGCGGCGACAGAGGCCGCGATTGTCAAAGGGGCCAACCACAGCATCCGGCTGGAGTCGACATGCGTGGATTCGTCCGGCACTTTTCCTCCTCGATCGCCACGGCTGGTCGGCGAGATTCCGGATAACCTCCGGCGACCCTTTGGTTAGACACCGCATGATCTTCCAAGTTCCCAGCAGGTCTTCGAAAACGGCGCGGGTTTACAATCCCGCCGGATGATTCCGGCCAGCGGATCCCTATCTTGCTTTAGCCAGCGCCTTCATCAAGTCCGCGCTCAACGCCGTCGGACACCAGTACTTCTCAATGTGCTCGACGACTAATTCGGTTCCCCGCTCATGGCTCACGAAGGGGCGGTCCTTGGGGTTATACATGCTGTCGGTGAGGTCCCGCACCAGCACGCACCGAATGCCCCAGTTGGTCATCTTCTTAATGGCGAAGGAGCGGTTCAGCACGCACATGTTGACGTGCACGCCCATCACCAGCAGGTTGCGTATGCCGCGCTCGCGCAGGAAGCTGTAGATCTGCGGTCCATCGTCGGAAATGACGTCCGCCGTTCCCATCGGAAGCGTAGCGATCTCGCGCGTCCAGGCTTTGTAAAAGGAGTCGCTCGAATCGCAGCCCCCGCCGCTATCGTCGATGGGCAAGGGTGGATCGCTGAGTCCCAGCGCCGCCGGCGGCTCGATTCTTGCTATGCGCAGAATTTGCTGACGTTGCGGCCAATCCTTGTAAAACTCCATGGTCTCCGACGGCGCGTGGATAATCTGGATGCCGCGCGCGCGAGCTGCGTCGATCAGCGGCGCCATCCTGACCGCCAGTTCCGCCACGCGGCGCGAGGCGCCAGAACACCAATGCCGGTCCCACATGTCGCAGATCACGATGGCGGTTTGACGAATCGGGATGGCTTCATCGAACCGCACTTCCTGCCAGACGCCGCTGCCCTTGAAGGCCTCCACGCGCGACCGCAGCGGTAGCCGCAAGTCGGCCGCGAACGCCGTTCCCGCCATGGCCAGCGCGAGCGGCGGCAGATAGAACCGCCAAGTATGCATTTGCACTATAATACCCCCACAAAGCCCAACGCGCCTGCCTGCGGAATTAGGATGGCGATATCCCATATTTGTCATTGACAGAATGAATGTAGCCCTTCATAATCGCAATAGAGCCAGAAGGCGATGGAAGCCTTCCACGAACGGCATTAGAATTGCACGGAGGATTCTACGACGAGGCATAGAAATGCACAGCGTTTATTGCTTTGCCGGTCAGTCGACCCCCTGTCCGGGTTTCTTCGCAAACGATATACTGCCCTGCGTATGCAGCAGCAAGGAGAGCCTCTTGTTCGCTCTCAGCGAGGTTGCCATCCCGTACATACCCGTCACTGATCGGCCTTCGGAAGTGCACATTTTGCCGTTGAGCGCTTGAGTTGTTGCGCCCTGCACGATAGCAAGTCTGGGGCAAACCACTCATCCGGCCCATCACCCGCTTCAGCCGCCAGGCAAGCGGTAGGCGAGGATTTTCCCAATTCATGAACCTCCCGCCAGCCGCTCCGCGCGGAGTATCATGATGTCTTGTACTGCCGTACTCTTATTCCCTTCTTTGTTCTTGCCGCAGCCCCCCTTTGCGCGCAACCCGCGGATCTGATCCTCAGCCACGGCAAGATCGTCACGGCCGACTCGCAATTCCGGTTTGCCGACTCCCTCGCGATTCGCGCCGGCCGCATCCTGGCCGTGGGCGGCCGCGCCGAGGTCGCCCGCCTGGCCGGTCCCGCCACGCGCCAGGTCGATCTCGAAGGCAAGACCGTGCTCCCCGGCCTGATCGATTCCCACGTGCATGCTGCCCAGGCCGCCATGTACGAGTTCGATCACCCGGTGCCCGACATGCAGACCATCGCGGATGTGCTGCGCTATATCCGGTCGCGCGCCGCGACCGCAAAGGCGGGCGACTGGATCGTCCTCACGCAGGTCTTCATCACCCGCCTGCGCGAACAGCGCTTTCCCACCCGCGCCGAGTTGGACGCCGCCGCGCCGCACAATCCGGTCTACTTCGGCACCGGTCCGGATGCCGCCGTCAATTCTCTCGCGCTGCAACTCAGCGGCATCGGCCGCGACTTCCGCATCGCGGATGGCACGCCGGGCCGCATTGAGCGCGATGCCGGCGGCGCGCCGACCGGCATCCTGCGCAATTGCAGCCGCCTGGTGAAGATTCACTCCGGCGATAAAATCCCCTCGAACGACGACCGGCGCGCGCGGCTCAAAATGCTGCTGGCCGACTACAACTCCGTTGGGCTGACCAGCATCTCCGAAGGCGATCTGAGCGATGCGGATCTCGAAACCTACCGGCGGCTGAAAGACGACGGGCAGCTCACCTGTCGCGTTTTCGTGGCGTACGATGTGGACGCCCAACTGCCGCTCGATCAAATCACGGCGCGCATCCTGGCGGCGGCCGCCAGCCCCTTGCATCGCTACAACAATATGCTCTGGCTGCGCGGCATCAAGAGCTTCCTGGATGGCGGCATGCTCACCGGCAGCGCCTTCATGCTGCAGCCGTGGGGCGTGAGCAAGGTCTATTCCATCACCGACCCTGCTTATCGCGGCATGCGCTACATCGAGCCAGACAAGCTGGTGCAGATCGCGCGGATCGCCTTGCAGCACGATTTGCAGTTCACGGCGCATTCGGTGGGCGATGGCGCGGTCCAAACCCTGGTGGACGCCTACGCGCGGATCGACCGCGAATTTCCGCTGCGCGCGGCGCGCCCCTGCATCACGCACGCCAACTTCATGAGCGCGGAGATCGTCCGCAAGATGCAGGCAATCGGTATCGTCGCCAACCTGCAGCCTGACTGGCTATGGTTGGATGGCGCCACCCTCCGCAAGCAGTTCGGCGACGAGCGCCTCGCCTATTTTCAGCCCTACAAGACATTGTTCGAATCGGGCGTCGTGGTAGGCGGAGGCTCCGATCACATGCAGAAAATCGGCGGCCTGCGCTCCATCAACCCTTACAACCCGTTCCTGGGGATGTGGATCGCGCTCACCCGCCAGCCGCGCGGCGCGGACCAGCCGCTCCACCCGGAGCAGCGCATCACGCGCGAACAGGCCATTCGCTTGTACACTATCAACAACGCCTGGCTGACGTTCGAAGAGAAGGAAAAAGGATCGCTGGAACCCGGCAAACTGGCCGACCTGATCGTGCTCGACCGGGACATCCTCACCTGCCCGCTGGACCAAGTCCGCCAGATCCAGGTGGAGCGGACGTACCTTGGCGGCAAGCTGATCTACCAGCGCAAACCAAAAACCGAACCACGGATGGACACAGATGCACACGGATAAAGACAAGCACAAGCTAACGACGCTTATCCTGGTTGCCGCGCTGTCGGCCGGCGGCTCCATTCCAGCCGCGGCCCAAAACATGACGCGCGTGTTGCGCACGCCCGAATATCGCGCGCTGCAGCAGAAACTGTGCCGCGGCTGGAACACCTGGAGCGCCTCGAGCGTCCTGGCCCACGTCTATCTGCCCGACGGCTTCGCGTTAACCCTCGGCTTCAAGAGCGCGGGCATGGGCCACGCCTACCAAACCACATTCTTCGAGACTAATGCCACGTCCCGGCGCCTGGAAAATATTCGCCTCGGCCCGCACGCCGACGACGGGTCTTATACCGGCCTCACCGTGGAATGGAACACCGGCGGCGCGGCCTCCAAAAACGTGGCGCACGTCGAAAGCGCCACCGACGGCGGCGAGGAATACATCCTGATCGACGTGCAGCAGCGCGCCGCATTGCGGGCCGAGCACCTGATCGTCGAGACCGGCTACTATTGGAACCGTCCAGGCACCGTGCGCCGCGACGGCGCGGTGTTGAAGGCCCAGCCGGGGCGCCCCGGCGGCCGCGCCTTCGAGGTGCGCACCACGGCGCCGGAAGTGAACGACCCATTCGTCATCGCCCACGCGCCGTATCTTTCGGTGGCGCTGGAGGGACGCATCGCGGTCTACACCGGACCCTCGATGACGCTGGAACAGGTGGCCGCAATCGTCGCGGCACATCGCGCCGTGCACATGCAGAAACTGGCAAATTACGGCGAAGCGCGCGAAGTCTTCACCGCCATGCAGACCATCCTCGCCTGGAATCTGACCTACGACCCGGAAAACGATCGCGCCATCTCGCCCGTCAGCCGCGCGTGGAGCGCCAATTGGGGCGGCTACGTGCTCTTCGACTGGGACACCTACTTCGCCTCTTTCATGTACGGCTTGTACAACCGCGATCTGGCCTTCGCCAACGCCGTCGAAGTAACCAAAGGCATCACCCGCCGCGGCTTCATTCCGAATTGCGCGTCCGCTTACGGCATTCAAAGCGACGATCGCTCCCAGCCGCCGGTGGGCAGCCTGATGGCGCTCGAAATCTACAAGCGGCATCCGGAAAAGTGGTTCCTCGCGGAAGTCTACAACGAGCTGCTGCGCTGGAATCGCTGGTGGCCCACCGCGCGCGATACCAACGGGCTGCTGGCCTGGGGTTCGGACGACGTGCCGCAGCTTGTGGACGGCACCTTTCACAATTTTCAAGCGGCCTTGTATGAATCGGGGCTGGACAACTCGCCCATGTACGACGGTGTGCCCTTCAACCCGCGCACCAACCGGCTCGAAATGGCCGACGCCGGTTTGAACGGCCTCTACGTGGCCGATTGCCGCGCCCTGGCTGAAATCGCCGCCCTGCTGGGCAAGACCGCGGACCAAAGCGAGTTGCTCGCCCGCGGCGATAAGTATGCCGCGGCCCTGGGCACGCTGTGGGATGAGAAGGCCGGCATCTACAAAAACAGACGCACCGATACCGGCGAGAGTTCGCCGCGCCTCTCGCCCACCAATTTCTATCCGCTGATCGCCAAAGTGCCCACCGCGGAGCAGGCCGCGCGCATGGTGCGCGAGCATTATTTCAACCCGCGCGAATTTTACGGCGATTGGGTGATGCCCTCCATCGCCCGCGACGTGCCCGCCTTCGCGGACCAGAACTACTGGCGCGGCCGCATCTGGGGACCTATGAATTTTCTGGTCTACCTGGGCCTGCGCAACTACGATCTGGCGCCCGCCCGCGCCGATCTCGCGGACCGCTCGCTCAAGCTGCTGATGAAATCGTGGCAGAGCGACCGCGCCATCTACGAGAATTACAACGCCATCACCGGCGCGGGCAACGATGTTACGAGTAGCGACGCTTATTATCATTGGGGCGCCCTGCTGGGCGTCATCGGCCTGATGGAGCGGCCCTAATACCGCTGCTCGATCACTCACTCCGAATCGTAACCAAATGTTGCCCGCGAGGCAGCATCAAAGTATTGGCGCCAGCCAAATCAAGCGTCGCATCGGCGCCGTCGATCTCCACCCGCACCGGCTTCCGGTTCAAAATGGCAAACGCGCGCCCCGAGCTGCGGTAAGCCAACTCAATCGCGTCACCGCCCACCGCCTGCGCCGAAGTCAGCTCTCCGTTGAAGTACGTCACGTGGAGCCCGCCGGACACCGCGCCCGCTTCCACCGAATGCGCGCCGGCCGGAAGGAAAACCAATGCGCCGTTCTCCACCGGCCACGGCAGTCCGTCCACCATCGCGGCACCCGGCCAGCGCAGCGCCACCCCGTGCGGAGAATCCACCATCAGCTTTCCCCCGACGGTCTCCGCGCGGCTCACCACCGCGGCCGAGGCCGGCAGCAGCGCCAGATCCGGCGAAAGAATGGAATTTTCGAAGTACAGCGCCACCTGCGCAAAGGCCCCCGCCGCCGAGTGCACCACCTCGAATAACTCCGCGCCAGTCTGCTGCTTGGTGGGATAAACGTTCTGGTAACGGTCCACGATGTTCAGGTCGATCGCCAGCCGGTCCTGCCGCGCCGTCAGCGGGCGGTATCGGCGCGCGATCTCCTCGTAACGCTGCGGCGCTTCGTTCCAAACCGTGGCCGGGTCCTCCACCAGGAAAGTGAAGTTGTGGTGCTCCAGCAGCGGCAGAAGCTGCGCCGAGTCCGCGCCGATGGCGTCCCGCATCGAAGTATCCAGGCGATCATCCACGTGCGTGAGCACGATGTCCAGATGGCTGCGCGTGCGGCGCATCGTCTCGATTTCCGCCAGCCACTGCTGCTGCATCTCGCGCGCCAGGCCGGCGCGATAGTCGAGGAACGCCCGCTGGGATGGCGCGTCCTTGCGCGTCTGGAACAGTTCGATGGGGTCGAAGCCGCCGCTGGCCCGGAATTGCGCGCGCACGGTGTCGTTCATCGGGGTGAAGCGCGAAGCGTTTGCGAGGCCCTCCAGAGACTCGAAATAAAGCTCCGCCAGATTCACCCCATCCCAATCGAAACGCCCAATCAGGTCCCGCACGCCCGCTGCGGCGGCGCGGTAGCAATCGGGGTTCGCCAGGTTCATCAGCTTGCGCCAATCCAGTTGCGCATCCTGCAGCACGCCGGTCTTTTCCCGCCACTGCGGATGGTCGTCCCAGAACTTCTCGCTCACGTGTGGCAGTTCCAGCCACGCATAAACCAGGATGCCGTGGGCGTGGCAGGCGGCGATCAGGCGCTTCAGATAAGCATCCCGCTCGGGGTCGGCGTCGTAGAAGTGCCACGCCGCCACGTGCAGCGCGGCGATCCCGGCGTTGCGCCAGCGCGCCGCGAAGTAGTCCAGGTCCACGCGCAGCCGGTAGGACGAATCGAAGAAGGCCCACAGCCGCGTGGAGCGGAAGGGCGGGTCCAGGCCCAGATCGGCCAGCGCGTGCAGCAGGTACGGAAATCGCTCGTAGCCCCGCTCCCCAGGAGACACGGCCAGCCAAAGGACCGCGCCCGCGCCGCGGCGGAATCCGGCCAGCATGGGCGCGCCCGCCCAGCGGTCTTTGGCGAACACTTTGGCCTCCGCGGGCACTTCGTAGCGGGGCAGCTCCAGCCCCTTCTCCCACACGATGGGCAGCTTCGGCAAATGCACGTCTTCCAGGCTGGTCACGCGCACGTTTTCCTTGGTGGCGCGGAAGCCGAACGATTCCGCGGTAGAGGATTCGCCTTCCAATATCAGGTACGCGCCGCCCTCCACCCGCGCGGCCCACTCCGGGGAGCCGCCGGAACCGGCCCGCAGCACGAAAATACTTGCGGAGGCGGCCGGCTGGGGCATGAATCCTACGGACTGAAGCAGCAGCGGCCATCCGCCCTGGTCGTCGGAAAGGACGCTGAAAGTGGGGATCGCCCCGGCGCGCGCCGTCTGCGTGAATAGCGCCGAGAAGCCTAACGCTACGATCGCCTTGATGATCGCCTTAGTGAGTGATGGCATACCAGAGTCCGGCGCGGAAATCGTTGAACGTGGGCCCATACGGATCGCCCGCCACCGTGTAGAAGCCGCGCAGATAATTTACCGTCAGATACAGCGAACTGGGCATGCTCGCCATCCGGAAGCGTACGCCCGGACCGGTTTCGAAGAAGTTGGCCCAAGCCTGCCGTTTCTGATCCATAGTCAGGTTCACGTTCCAGTAGCACTGCGCTTGCAGCGCGCCCAAATCGGGCGTGTATCCGGCGCGATTCTGCGAGTAGACCAGGAAATCGTTATCGAAACGGCTCACGAAAATGGCGTCTTCGTTGGTCTCGAAGAATGGGCCGCCGGTTTCCGATTTCATCATGTGCCCGAAGCCCTTGGTGAACGAAGCGCCGCCGCGGTAGTCTTGCATGAGGTGCGCGGTCAGGTATCCGGCCGCCACGCCCGCCTCGCCCCAACCCATCAGCCCGTGCCACACATTGGTGGCCACGCCAAGCGCGGGAATGAAGGCGCTCTGCGATAGGTATTGCGGCGCAACGCCGCCGTTGTCCGGGCCGATGGTCCCGCGCGTATCGCCCACGAACCGCACGCTGACATAAGGATGAATCGGGAACTTCATGTTCCGCTCGGTCTTAATTTGCGAGTACGAAAAGAAGTCGTGCCAGCGCGTGGAGAAGAGCGGGTAAACCCAGACCGTGGTGCGGAAGGTTTCAAACGCGGGCAGCAGGTTTTTGTAGGCTGTCGAAGCCTCTTTCGCAATCTTGGAATCGGAGCTCTTGCGCGCCAGGTCGAACCACCGGATCGCTTGCCGGTCGTTGTGCAGCAGGTTGTAAGTCCAGCCCAGCTTGAGCATCACCGCGAAATCCGCCGGATCGTCTTCCTGGGCAAGCTGCAGGTACTTCAGCGCGTCCCGCACGAAGCCGGCTTTCAGGCTGCGCTCGGCCATGACCTTCGCATCGATGGAAGGCGGCGCGGGCTGCGCCGGGCGCGTACGCAAAGTTTGGGGCAGCCGCAGCACGGCGCGCACGCGGTTGGCCAGCTCCTCGTCTGCGCCTTTCATCACCCGTTCCAGCAGCGGCATGGCCTCGGTAGTTTCGCCGCGCGCCAGCAGCAGGAAACCGAGCTGCGCCGCCGAGAGATAGTCGGTTTCCGAAAGCATGGTGACCTGCCGGAATTCCTCCTCGGCCTCCGCCTGGCGGTTCATGCGCAGCAGCAGGTACGCCAATTCCCGGCGCAGGTCCAGGTTCTTGGGGTCGAGATGCAGGGCGCTTTGGAACTCCGAGACATACGGATAGCGGGTGGGCAGCAGCTCGCGGGCAGCCTCCGCGGCGCGCGGTTCGCCTCCGCGGGAAGCCGCCAGCAGCGCCGCATCGGCTTCCTCGATTCGGTTCAGCGACTTCAAAACGCGGCCCAGGTCCACCAGCACCGACCGCCGGTCGGGGATCAGGCGCCAGGCCTTTTCATAATGTTGCGCGGCCAGTTCCAGCTCGTCGCGCTGTTCCGCCAGGGTAGCGAGTTCGAAGTGTACGCTGAAGCTATCGGACCCCAGTTCGATGGCCTTGGTCCATCGCGCGATGCCGTCGGCCAGCGGACGGTCGATATTCTGGAAAGCGCGCTCGGCGGTGGCGCGGGATTCAGAGTCGCCGGCCCGCCGCACACGGTCGAAGACGCGCCGCGCCTGGGCTTGCTCCTTGGTTTCGTTGCAAAGAAATGCGTATTCCAGGGCGACGTGGAAGTCCTTGGGCTCCAGCCGCATGGCTTCGCGGAACTGATCCCGCGCGGCCGTATTCTCCCCGACTTTCAAATAGGTATAAGCCAGATCCTTGCGTACCGCCGCGCGCGCGGGAGCGGCTTCGATGGCCTTCAGGAACAAGGCGATGGCGTCGTCGTAGTTGCGCCCGCGCACGGCCTCATACGCTTTGTTCAGCGCCTCGTAGGCAGGGTCGGGCGTCTGGGCAAGCGCCAGAGCGGACGCCAGCATAAGTATCCCTAGCCGCATGGTGGCATCTACGTAGTGCCGTAGCGGCGGAAATATCGCACAAGGATTTGTGGGGCAGCGCCATGCGCTGCCGCAGGGGATCTTCCAGGTTCAGATGTTCCGGGCTGGTCTGATAGAATTGGGCCAGACCGGTGATGTGGTGCAGATAGGTTCTCTGTGTCTGGGGCGCCAAATTGCGCAATTGCATGTCTTCGATCATGCCTTTTCGTAACGGTGTCATGCGATAGCTCCTGATTTCAATTTGGATTGGTTGGAGATAAACCTGATCCAGTTTGCCCCAGGAGCTTCGCGCCACGCTGCGTTGGCATTTGGCAGCGTGCTCGATGACGGGCTACCGCGAAGCGGTTTAGTTGTGTGCTGGGCATGCTCAGCAGTTTGGAGGTGCAAGTCCTCCGGCCAACCTGATGGAGGTGAAGGCCTAGTGATGATGCAAGGGCTACATGCCCAGCACACAACTAAACCGCTTCGCGGTAGGAAAGATTTTGGTCCGTCCCCGTCTGTCAGGGCGATTGCGCGACCACGGTGTACGCAGTTCGCTCCCGCCGGAAACCGGGGCGGCGTGGGCAACGGGCGCCGTGCGGTATTATCAGGGCTGTGAATGTTGCCGCGCCCAACACCAGCCCACCCGCCCTACAACTCCGAAACATTTCCGAGCGTTGCTGATCAATACACACCAAGCAATCGCTCTGCCAAACCTTCGGGTTTAGTTCACTGAACGGTTTCATCACCTTGCGGCCCGAGCCTCGGCCCGATTTGGGAGCTCTTGTAGGCCGCAAGCCGATGAAACCTATATCAATCACAAGCCCAGGCCTTCCCGGATCTTCCTGAAGACATGGCGCAACTGCCAGCCCGACGGCCAAGACTCCCGCTCCCTCGTGGTAGTGTGGCGTTGTCGGCAGCCATTCGCCGCTCGGCGACGAGTGGATCGCCGGTCTGCAACCGGATGCTACAGGGAAAAAGGAAATTTTGTTGCACCCGGAAACTCCCGCGCCAGCCTTCAACGACCGCTCCAGCCGGCTCCACGAGACAAAATGCAACCCGATGCAACAGGAAATCAAAAAAAAACGGCCTCCCGCGTCGAGGCTGGCGGGCCGCGGCCTGGCGCGGGCACCCAGACCAATAAACCTTTAGATCCAATAACTTGGGCTTTGATTGTCCAAAACGCAGACTGCGCCTGGACGCGGGAAATAGGCTCAAGCCACCCGGTCCATCTCCAGAAACTCCCGCACGTGCGGATGGTCCGACTTCGCCAGATCGGCCGGCGGCCCGAAGAAAATCACCCGGCCCTCAAACAGAAACACCACCTGATCGGCTACTTTGTACATCAGGTCCAGATCGTGCGTCACCACGATCGAGGTCAGCCCAAGCTGCTTCTTCAGGCGCAGCATCAGGTCGCTCAGGTGGTCGGACATGATCGGGTCGACCATGGTCGTCGGTTCGTCATACAGCACGCACTGGGGCTGCGCCGCGAGCGCCCGCGCGATGGCCACCGCCCGCTTGTAGCCCGTCGAAAGGTCCGCCGGATAAGCGTCCTTCGCTTCGAGTATGTCCACCATTCCCAGCAGGCCGTCCACCACCTCCGCCTTGTTCTGCGCGTTGTAATCCTCCCGCAGCTCGAGCGAGAACAGCACGTTTTCGCCGGCCGTGAGCGAGTCGAACAACGCGCCGGACTGGAACACCATGGTCACTTTCTTGCGAATGCGGCGCAGATCCGCCTCCGCGAAATCCGTGATATCTTCGTGCGCCACGATCACCCGCCCGCTGTCCGGCTTCAGGAAACCCATGATGTGCGACAGCGTTACCGATTTCCCCACGCCGCTGCGCCCGATGATCGCCACCGTCTGCCCGGCGTCCACGTGAAAATTGGAATCGACTAAAACAGGCTTGTCGAACGTCTTATACACGTGGCGGAATTCGATGTAGTGCGGATATTGGTCGGTTGGCGTCATGCTGGCGGCCCTGCTAGCGGTTATGGTAGCAGGCCCATTCCTCGGGAGTATTGAGATTTTCGAAACACGCAGCGTCGTCCACGGCCAAACGCGCCACCCGCAATCCGGCCAGCGCGTCCGTTATCTTTCGGACGCCCGCGTCCAGCGCGCGGCTCAGCGTCTCCAGGCAGCGCCGGTGGTAGACCGCGCTCAACGGCTCCAGGCGTCCGCTGGGGCCGGCCGGCGCCAGTGCGTCGGATCCCGCGCGTTCGGCGGCCTCCAGCAGGCCGCGCAGGAATTCGGCCCGCAGGCCCGGCATGTCGCAGGCTACCACCAGGTTCCAATCGGCGGCGGTGTAGCTGAGCGCGGATTCGATGCCGCCGAGCGGCCCAGCCTCGGGCCGGCGGTCCGGAAGGACGGCGTAGCCCAAATGCCCGTATTTTTGGGGATTTCCAATCAACCTAACCGATCCCGCAGCCGCCTCCACCGTGGCCGCCACGTGGCCCGCCATGGCGCCGCCCCCGAACGGCAGCAGCGCTTTGTCGCTGCCCATGCGGGAGCTCCTCCCGCCCGCCAGCACGAATCCCGCCCAACTCACAGGGAAATGATAACATTGGAGGGCGGGCAATCTTGCCCGCAGCCGGCTTTTAGCCGGCCAAAAACAATACCGTGCGGAAATGTTTTATAATCGTGGGCATGTGCGGCGTCGCGGCGGCGGTCCTCCAAGGAGCGGGCGCCCCGGCTGTCTCCGTCGTGCGGGCCGACCCGCGCACGGGGCGACTGGTGCGCGCCGTGGTCCGCCAAAGTCCGGCCGCTGAACCCGCCAGCGTCCCTTCGGCCATAACCGAGACCGTCGACCGGATCGCCCGGCAGAACCAGCTCTCGCCGCGCCTGGTCCATTCCGTCATTCAGGTGGAAAGCAACTACGATCCCAACGCGGTCTCCCCGAAAGGCGCGCAGGGCCTGATGCAGTTGATTCCCTCGACCGCCCGCCGCTTCGGCGTCACCAACGCTTTCGATCCCGCCGACAACATCCAGGGTGGCGCGCGCTATCTGAAGTTTCTTCTGGAGCTGTACAAAGGCGACGAGGCCCTGGCCCTGGCCGCCTACAACGCAGGCGAAGGCGCGGTCTCCCGCTATGGCGGCGTGCCCCCATTTCCGGAAACCCAGAGCTACGTGGCCAAGGTCCGCAAGAAGCTGGCCAGCGCCGCAAATGACGCTGCTCCCGAGCCGCGGCCGTCAGGGAGCGGTGCCTCCGACGACCCCGCCCCCGCCGCCGTGGTCTATAACCCGATTCGCGAAGTCGTCGATTCGACCGGCAGGATCTACTATATCTCGCACTGAACACGCATGTCTCGCACGCTCATCCCGCTGCTCGCGCTGCTGGCCGCCGCCCAGCCCGGGCGGGTTCGCGCGCAGGATTTGCTGCAAGTTACCGCCGTGCGCTGCTGGTCGCTGACCGGGGCCACCCGCGTGGTGATCGAGGTTAGCGGCGAATTCGAATTCCATGCCGAGCGCGCCCACAATCCCGAGCGTATTTTCTTCGACGTGAAGGGCGCCCGCCCGCACATTGCGGGCCGCCGCGCCTATGCGGCCAATGTTTCCGACAAGCTGGTGCAAAAGGTGCGCGTGGCCGAAACTCAAGCGGGCGTAACGCGCGTCGTGCTGGACCTGCAAGGCGCTGTGGATTACTCCGCCAATCAACTCTCCAACCCGGACCGCCTGGTAGTAGAGCTGCGCGCAGTGGGGCAGACCTCTAGGTCTGCGAGGGTCCTCCAGGACCCGCAGGCTGCTCCGCTCTTCCCAGCCCCCCCCATCCTGGCCCCGCAGCCTCTCCCTGCCACTGCCCCCATAGCCGCCGCGCCCAGCCCCACCCCCCGGCCGCCGGATCGCGCCGAATCCGCCCGCGCCGCCAAGCTATCCGGCGATATGCCCGGTTCCCTCACCCGCGCCCTGGGCCTCAAAATCCGGCGCGTGGTCCTGGACCCCGGCCACGGCGGCCAGGACGAAGGCACCGCCGGCCATAACGGCCTGCTGGAGAAAGACCTGGTCCTCGACGTAGCCCTCCGGCTGGGCAAGCTCATCGAGTCCCGCATGGGCAGCGAAGTGATCTTCACCCGCTCCGACGATACCTTCATCCCGCTGGAGCGCCGCACCGCCATCGCCAATGAGAACAAGGCCGACCTGTTCCTATCCATTCATGCCAATTCATCGCCTTATCCGCGCATCGGCGGAGTGGAAAGCTATTTCCTCAACCTCACCACCGCCAAAGACGCCCTCGCCGTGGCCAGCCGCGAAAACGCCTCCTCCGACAAATCCGTTTTCGAGCTCCGGGACCTGATACAGAAAATCACCCTCCAAGACAAAGCCGAGGAGTCCAGGCAATTTGCCGGCGCCATCCAGGCCGCCCTGTTTCCTTTCGCGGCGCGCTACGATCCCGGCATCAAGAACCGCGGCGTCAAGAAGGCCCCCTTCGTGGTGTTGATCGGCGCCTCCATGCCCTCCGTGCTGGCCGAGATCGGTTTCCTCACCAATGCCCGCGAGGCCGCCCTGCTCGCCAAACCCCAGCACCGCCAAAAGCTGGCCGAAGCCTTATATCGCGGCGTGTCCCAGTATGCTCAAGGCCTCAGCCATTTCGAATTGGCGCAGAACTAGCACATATGGAATACCAATAGTTCGGTTGCACCGGACCCGAAACCTGGAATTCTGCACAAATTGTGGGGCGGGCCCCCAGGTCCGCGCATAGGCGTTAAAGTATGGGCAGCCGACCACAAGCTGTTGGAAACGCAATCTGCGCCGCCTACACTACGTGGGGGCGCAGCCAATCGCGCGGCCGCTATTTTAACGCCT
>Ga0181534_10001415_pt1 | contig 15599 bp, 11 predicted proteins | sample PEATcosm2014_Bin_37_FD_119758 | JGI IMG/M metagenome (GOLD analysis project Ga0181534, IMG submission 119758) | Peatland microbial communities from MTU Mesocosm Facility, Houghton, MI, USA - PEATcosm2014_Bin17_10_metaG | ecosystem: Environmental > Terrestrial > Soil > Wetlands > Peat | place... | reverse complement strand
GGCGCACCAGGTCGCCGATCGCGCCACGCCCTCGGGTGAGGAGAAGTCCACGACCGCGTCGATGGATCCCGCGTCCAGTTCATCGAGCGACCTCGCGTGTCGGGCGCCGAAGAGTTCGCGGGGCACCCGCTCGTCCACCAGGGCCGCCACGGTGAATCGACCCGTGGCGCTCAGGCCCTCGGCGAGCGCCTGACCCATCCGACCGGCACCGCCGACGATTGCCAGTGATTTCACGACAGAACCTTACGCCGTCGGCGCTGACGCAGGAGAAGAACCGACGACACGCCGAGCCACACCACGAGGGACACGGCCGAGGCCGCCGTGCTGACTTCGATGTAGGGCGCGTGATAGTGAAAGTGAATCACCCACCGGCCCGCGGGCACGTCCACCTTCTCGACCAGTCCCGCTCGGGTGACCTTGAGTTGCTTCACCTGGCCGGTCGCGTCGTTGACGGCGGTCGCGCGCCAGCCCGGCAGGAAGGCCTCGCTTCGCTCCAGCGCACTCGCGCGGTGCAGCGTGACGCTCACCCAGGCGTCACCCCACTCGGCGGTACGAATCTTCGTGACCGTTCCCGAGGACGGTGTCACCAGCCAGGCGCGGGGATCCAAGCTGGTGGCCTTAAAGACGGAGAACGTGTCTTGGGTCGAGGTGAGCTTCCACTTGGTGGTGGCGACCGCCAACTGAAAGTTGGTATCCAGGCGATAACTCGATGTCGAGTCCACCGGCGTGACGACCGTGTCACCCACCGTCACGCCGGTCGGTGAGGACACGAGAATTCCCGCCGCCAACACCCCCTTGAAGTCGGCGACGCCGCGGATGTACCCGCCGGGAAAGGTCCAGCGATGTCCCGGGACGACGCGTCCTGTCGCGTCGAGTAACTGGATGGAGATGGTGCTGGAGGAGATCACGTGGTTGTCCACGCCCGTGAGATGCACCAGCCCCACCCGAAGCAGTCGGCCGAAGTAGCGGCGAAGTGACGGGGCCGCCGTCTGCTTCACGCAGCCGTGGGGAACGTGGCGAGTGAAGTCCGTGGAGGTCATGAGCTGCGACGAGGAGATAGCGATCGCCCCGAGGCGCAGCTGCGTGAACGTCCCCGCCGCGAGGTGACAGGCGTTCAGGGCGGCCTGGGGGTGCGTACCCGTCGCGTCGTCGTAGATGTTGGAGATCAGTGAGCCGTACCCCTGGACGCTGGCCATGTTGGTGAAGACGTTCATGTTGGGCTCACCGAGCAGTCGATAGACGTTGGTGTGCTCCCCCGCCGCGTCGACCAGGGCGAAGCGACCACCGCTGGCGAGGAGGCGTTGCGCGTAGGCCGGCGACGCCTCGCGAGGACCCTGACCTCCAATGAGGCCCGACGACGTAAAGAGAAGAAAGACCACGAGGTCCGCGGCGAGCACCACCATTAACACGGCCAACAGACGCCGGGAGTGTTGGGCGAGGAACAGCACCGCGAGCGCCGCCACCAGGGCGATGATGAGGTGCAGTTCGTTGGAGGTTTTGAGACCCTCCTCGAGGTTCACGTTGCCCCCCGAGATATGGATCTTGTTCAGCACCCAGGGTCCCCAGCCGAGCAGGAGGGCCGAGCCCGCCACGATGGCGAGGGCCGGCGCGGCCGTCACCCAGCGAGACCTCGTGCCCAGGCCCGCGCGCGAGGTGGCACCGTCACGCACTCGCTGCAGCCACCAACCCAAGAAGACGCTCAAGGGGAAGTCCACCAGGATCACGCTGCGACTCTGAAGCCGCGTCGAGCCGTAGAGGGGAATCTTGTGAAAGATGTGACCGAGGGGGGTGAAGCTTCCCCAGGTGGCGAAGAGACCCACCACCAAGATGACGACGTAGATCACGTAGTCACGGTCGGCGCCGCGCCAACCCCGCCAGCTCACGCGAGTCAGAAAGGCCACCCCGGCCACCAGCGCCAGGACCCCGGCGTATCCCGTCACCTCGGCCAGGTTGTAGTTGGCGAAGAAACCGGGCTGGCCGAAGGCGCCGTTCCCGCCAAAGAGATTGGGGGTGAAGAGGAGCGCGCTCCAGCGCGCGGCCAGCGATCCCGCGCCAAAGTAGGCGTAGCTGATGGAGTTACGTTCGGAGAAGTTAATGAACGACCACCCGGGCAGCAGTTGGATCAACCCAATGCCGAGACCCCACCCGAATCCCACCGCGAGGGTGGCGACGTAGGCGACGCGCAGGCGCCAGGAGTTCAGCCAGTACGAACTGCGCAGAATCAACACGCAGGGAACGACCACGATCGTGAGCAGTTCGATGGACGAGATGGCGCGCGGTTCGCCCGAGAGGAACGTCACTCCCCACAGCGCCGCGACCCCGAGCGCCCACGGAAGTCCGACGCGCGCGAGTTCGAAGAAGCTCGCGTCGGAGTCGACGCGAGTCAGTCGACGTGAGAGCGCCAACATCAGCAGCATCCCCCAGGGGATGAAGGAGTATCCCTGAATCACGCCGAGGTGAACCATCTGGCCGATCATCGCCCCGAAGTAGGCGTAGCTGAGGCCGGCCACGAAGGCGGGCACCGTGCCCACCCGGTGCCAGCGCAACAGGGCGAACATGCCGAGCGAACCCGTCACGTAGATCACGATCATGTTGAAGACCCAGGCCACGAGGGGCGGGATGAAGGCAAAGATGATCGTGAGCGGATAGAGCGCCCCCGCGTTCAGCCCGCCCAACAGCGGCGTACCGGAGTTCGTCAGCGGGTCCAGGAGCGGAAGGTGACCGGTGGCCAGTTGGCGACCGGCGAGCACCCGGAGCGGAAAGTTTTGGATCAGGTTGTCGGCGTCGATCGCCGGGTGACCAACGAGGGCCGGAACGATGAAGAGCAGCGAGGGGATGATCACGAAGATCGCCACGGCCCGGCGGTCCCCCCGGGCGAGCGGCCGCCACCATGGCGTGAGATCCGACGGTTCGAGATCGGTACTCATTGTTCCCACGCTAGGAAAAACCGAAGGACCGTGTCGCGCATGCTTCGACGCGACACGGTCCTTCGTTACTTAGTTAGCGTCGGCGCGGACGAGGACTACGACGTCCGCCACCATCTCCGTCACTGAAGGTCGGGCCCCCCGGGCCGAGGTCGCCGATCTCGCCGGCCAGCTCGGCCTCGAAGCTCGCCTCGAAGGACGAGGAGGCGGCGTTCGACGCCGCGGGGCGCTCAGCACGCTCGGGCCGGTCCGAACGGTCACGGCTCTCGCGCTCGGGGCGCTCCGAGCGTTCCCGGCTCGGGCGATCGGAGCGATCCGAACGCTCGCGGCGAGGCTCTTCCACCACGTCGGGGAAGTCCCCGACGAGCGACAGTGAGACCTTGCCCTGAGGGTCGATGTCATCGACCTTGACGTCGAGGGCCTGACCCAACTCGAGTACGTCCTCCACCTGGCCAATGCGCTTGCCGCCGTTGAGCGGTGCCAACTTCGAAATGTGCAAAAGACCGTCGCGGCCCGGCAGGATGTTGATGAACGCACCGAACTTGGCGATGGACACGACGCGGCCCTGGTAGACCGCTCCGACGTCCGCCGAGGGCGGGTCGAGGATCAGCGAGATACGACGTCGCGCTTCTTCCACGGCTCGTCCGTCCTTCGCCCCAATGGTGACCGTGCCGACGACCCCGTCGTCGTCCACGGCGATGTCGGCGCCCGTCTCTTGCTGGAGGGTGTTGATGACTTTGCCCTTGGGTCCAATGACCTCACCGATCTTGTCGATGGGAATCTCCATGGACACGATCTTGGGCGCCACCTCGGCCACTTCGCTGCGGGGCTCGGCGATCGTGTCGGTCAAGACCTTCAGGATCGTGAGTCGGGCGTCCTTCGCCTGGTGCAGCGCCTTGGCCAGCACGTCGGCGGGCAGACCGTCGATCTTGGTGTCGAGTTGCAGGGCGGTCACGGCGTCGGCCGTACCGGCGACCTTGAAGTCCATGTCACCGAAGGCGTCTTCGGCGCCGAGGATGTCGGTCAGGGTGACGTAGTTGCCACCCTCGTAGACGAGACCCATGGCGATACCGGCCACGGGGGCCTTGATGGGCACGCCGGCCGCCATCAACGACAGGGTCGAGCCACAGACTGAGCCCATCGAGGTGGAACCGTTCGACTGCATGATGTCCGACACCACGCGAATGGTGTAGGCGAAGTCCTCTTCGCTGGGCAACACCGGTACCAAGGCACGCTCGGCGAGCATGCCGTGACCGATCTCGCGGCGCTTGGGCGCGCCCACGCGTCCGGTCTCACCGGTGGAGAACGGCGGGAAGTTGTAGTGGTGCATGTAGCGGCGGAACTCATCGGGCGAGATGGTGTCGAGCTGCTGACGCATGCGGGGCATGCCCAGGGTCGTGACGTTGATCACCTGGGTCTCGCCGCGCTGGAAGAGCGCCGAGCCGTGGGTCATGGGAAAGAGGTCCACCTCGGCCGACAGCGGGCGAATGTCCGTGAGGCTACGTCCGTCGATGCGCACCCCGTCGTCGATGATGCGCTCGCGGACGAGCTTCTTGGTGAGGGAACGAATCGCCGCCTTGATCTCGCTGGCGCGTCCTTCGAACTCGCTGCCGATCTGCTCGGTGATGGACTTGGCGGCCGCGTCGAGCGCCTCGGCGCGAGCGGCCTTGGTCGTGATCTTGTTGGCCTCGGCGAGCGCCGACTTGCCCACCGCTTCGACGCGGGCGTACACGTCGTCTTGGTAGTCGGCGAAGGTCTCGTAGGGGAAGACGGGTAGTGGGCCGCGGTCGGCGATGAAGTCGCGAACGAGTTCACGCTGCAGGTTGATCGCCTCGCGGATCCAGAGTTTGGAGGCCTCGAGTCCGGCGGCGAGGACCTCTTCGGTGACCTTGGGGGCGCCGTCGAGGTACTTCTCGAAGGAACCCTCGGTGCCACCGGCCTCGACCATCATGATGGCGACGTCGGCCTCGGTTGAGTCACTCAGGGCGCGTCCGGCGACCACCAGCTCAAAGACCGAGGCGTCACCTTCTTGGTACGTGGGGTGCGGCGCCCACTCACCGTCGGTGGTGTAGGCCATGCGCACGGCCCCGATGGGTCCGTCAAAGGGGATGCCCGAGATCATCAACGCGGCCGACGCGGCGTTGATGGCGAGGATGTCGTGCGGGTTTTCCTGGTCGGCGCTGAAGATCGTGCCGACCACCTGGACCTCGTTGCGAAAGCCCTTGGGAAAGGACGGGCGCAACGGGCGGTCAATCAGTCGACAGATCAAAATGGCTTGGTCCGAGAGTTTTCCCTCGCGACGAAAGAACGCCCCGGGAATCTTCCCCGCGGCGTAGGCCCGCTCTTCGATGTCGATCGTGAGGGGAAAGAAATCCATTCCCTCTCGCGCTGTCTTCGCCGCGGCGACCGTGGCGAGCAGGATGGTGTCGCCGATACGGGCAAGAACTGCGCCGTCGGCTAGTTGGGCGAGGTGACCGGCTTCAAAACTCATGGTCTTGTCGGTACCCGTTATGGGACTACTGACGCGAATCGCGTTAGTCATTTGGTGGCTCCTATGTGTAGCAACACCCGCCCGAATCCCAGTGGGCAACCTTCGCACGAGGCGACTGTCCTCCACTGGCTTTCGGGGCCTCGGATGTTGAACACGTCGACGGCGTCGACGTGCGTTGTGCGGCTAGCGACGAATGCCGAGTCGGCCGATCAACGCGCGGTAGCGCTCCACGTTGCCTTTTTGCACGTAGTCCAGCAGTCGACGGCGTTGACCAATGAGCTTCATGAGTCCGCGGCGGGTGTGATGATCGCCCTTGTGAACCTTGAGGTGCTCGGTGAGATGCGAGATCCGGGCTGTCAAGAGCGCGACTTGAACCTCGGGCGAGCCGGTGTCCGTGTCGTGGGCTCGAAAGTCCTCGATGATCTGGTGCTTCTCAGTCATAACGTCTGTGCCTTATTTGAGTCGGGGGTCCCGTTGCGAGCCGCCAACGAGACGACCCACATGATCAGCGTCGCTGACCGAATATCTATGTTAGCAGGAGTGACTCGTCGAGCGACTCGGCGTCAAACATTTGCTGGGTTTTCTCGACGTCACGCCCGATCTGTGCGACGAGTTCGTCGACGCTCGTAAAGGTCGTCTGGTCGCGCAGGCGCGTGAGAAACGCCACGTTCAGCGTGCGACCGTACAGCTCACCCGCGAAGCCCACCACGTGGACTTCCACCAAGAGCGCACCGTCGTCGTAGAACTGGGGTCGCGTGCCCACCGAGATCGCGGCCGGCCACCACGCCCCCTCGAGGAACGTCGCCCCGGCGTACACGCCCTCCGCGGGCAGAGCCTGCTCGCGCGCCACGCTCAGGTTGGCGGTAGGAAAGCCCAGGGCCTCTCCGCGATTGTCGCCGTGCTCGACCACTCCGTGCAGCACGAAGGGTCGTCCCAGCACGCGACGGGCTTCGCCCAGGTCGCCGCGCTCCAGCGCACCTCGCACCGCGCTGGAACTCCATCTCGTGCCGTCTCCGTGCGTCGGCGCCGCAACGACGTCAAATCCGCTGGCCCGTCCGACCTCGCGGAGGAGCGCGAGGGTGCCTTCGCGATTGTGCCCGAAGTGAAAGTCCTCGCCGACGATCACGCACCGCGTCCCCAACTCGTGAACCAGCACTCGATCGATGAAGTCGCGCGCGGACTCGCGCGCCAGTTCCTGGTTGAAGGTCAACACGCGTACCTGTTGAACCCCGAGGGCGGCGAGACCCTCCAGTCGTTGCTCGAGGGTGGCCAGCTGACGCGGAGCATTTTCTGGCGCGAGCACGCTGGCCGGTGACGGATCGAAGGTCACGACGGTCGACGTGGCCCCGTAGCGATCGGCCAACTCGATCAGCTCCGCGATGACCGCGCGATGCCCCAAGTGCAGGCCGTCAAAGACCCCGATCGCGACCACGCATCGCTCGGCGGACGTGGGATCCGCGTCGTGGAGCACTTTCATGACTGGCAACCTACTCCGAGGTCTCGGCGACACCGGGCAAAATGACCACGGGTTGCCAGGAGTCTCCGCGACGTCGCAGCACGCCGACGAGGTGGCCGGCGTCGTTCAGCGCGGCGATCTCTTCACTCTCTCGTGGCTCCAGGGCGACCCGCTGGCCCATGCGCAGTTTCTTCTCTTCCTCTGCGCTGACGCGAATCGACTCCAGGTGCTCCACGAAGGCCCGCGGCGCCAAGAGCACCGGTACGTCTTCACTGATGCGATTGTCGAGTTCGTAGTAGGTCAGCGCGTCACCCACGTGATGGGAGCCGCTCGAGAGTCGACGGAGGGCGCTCAGATGACCCAACGTACCGAGTCGTTCGGCCAGGTCGCTCATGAGTACCCGCACGTACGTGCCCACCGAACAGGTCACGTCAAAGGACCAGCGGGACTCATCCAGTGGCGCGAGCGACAACTCGTGCACCGTGATCCAGCGAGGCTGGCGATCGATGACCACGCCCTCGCGCGCCAGCGCGTGGAGCCGTTGACCGTTCACCTTGAGGGCCGAGACCATGGGCGGTATCTGTTCTTGCTCACCGAACAGGCTGGACGCCGCGGCGTTCACGTTCTCTTGCGTCAGGGTCGGCACGGGCGCGGTCTCGATCACCGCACCGTCGGCGTCGAGTGAGTCGGTGCGGACACCGAACGTGACGACCCCTTCGTAGCGCTTGACCTCGCTCTGGGCGAAACGAAGCAGCCGGGTCGAGGGACCGACGCCCAGGATCAGCAGACCCGTGGCCATGGGATCGAGCGTGCCGGCGTGTCCCACGCGTTGTTCGTTCAAGACGCGTCGGACGTGACCCACCACGTCGTGGCTAGTCACCCCCGGGGGCTTATCAATTAAGAGGAGCCCGTTACTCGTCATCGTGACGCTGGCGACGTAGGAGCTCATCAATGGCTTCGGCACTGGCGATCGCGGGGTCGACCACGAAGGCCAGCTTCGGCGTGCGCTTCAGGCGCGTCTGAGCATTCACGGACGCTTGTATCTGAACGCGACGCTCCTCCAGGGCTTCCTTCGCCTGGTCCGAGACCGAGTCCAAGTACACCTTCGCGTGACGAAGGTCCGGCGACGTCTCGACCCCGGTGACGGTCAAGAAACCGAGACGTTCGTCGACGTCGGAGATCCGCACGAGCTCATCGGAGATGACCTCGCGCAAGATCTGGTTGACCCGCGCGGAGCGTGGGTAGGGGTGGTTCGAACCGGAGGACCGCGCCATGGCTTATGCCGTGCGCGGAATCTCGCGCTCTTCGTAAGTCTCGATGATGTCACCAGACTTGAGGTCCTGGTAGTCCGAGAGTCCGATGCCGCACTCAAAGCCCGAGGCCACTTCTCGCGCGTCGTCCTTGAAGCGACGAAGCGACGTGATGGTGCCCTTCCAGATGATCGTGCCCTCACGAAGGAATCGCACCTTCGAGCCACGAGTGATCACCCCGTCGCGAACGAAGCAACCGGCGATGGCGCCCACGCGCGGGATGCGGAACACTTCACGCACTTCCGCCTCGCCCGTGACAACCTCTTCGTACACCGGCGTCAAGAGGCCCAGCATGGCCGACTCGATCTCTTCGATCAACTTGTAGATGATCTCGTAGGTGCGGATCTGCACGCCTTCACTGGCGGCCAGTTCACGACTGCGCTTGTCCGGGCGAACGTTAAAACCGATGATGGTCGCGTTCGAGGCCTTGGCGAGTTGCACGTCGTTCTCGGTAATGCCACCCACGCCGCGGTGCACGATGACGAGTTTCACGTCCTCGCGCTCGAGCTTCTTCAACGACTCGGTGCAGGCTTCCAGGGAACCCTGCACGTCGGCCTTGAGCACGATGTTGAGCGTCGCGGTCTCGCCGCGCTGGATCTGCTCGAAGAGGTCCTCGAGCCGCGCCCCACTGGAGGAGGCGACCGGCTGTTGCCCGACGAGCCGGGTACGTTGCGCGCGCGCTTCGGCCAGTGAACGCGCGTGCGCCAGGTCGCGCGCGACGCGCATCTCATCACCCGCGAAGGGCGGCTCGCTGAAGCCGAGGATCTGCACGGGCGTCGAGGGACCCGCGCTCTTCACCTGCTTGCCCTGATCGTTGATGAGCGCCTTGACCTTGCCAAAGGCCGGACCGGCCACGACGGGGTCTCCCACCTGCAAGAGACCCTTCTGCACCATGACGGTGGCGACGGGGCCGCGGCCCACTTCGAGGTTCGCCTCGAGCACGGTACCCACGGCGCGACCGGTCGGTCGAACGGCCAGTTCCCCGATCTCGGCGACCAGCAACACCTGTTCTAGGAGTTCGTCGATGCCCGTTCCCTGCAAGGCGGAGATCTCCACGACGATGGTGTCGCCACCCCACTTTTCGGGAACGAGACCCTGCTCGGACAGCTGTTGCAGGATCCGATCGGGGTTGGCGTCGGGACGGTCCATCTTGTTGATGGCGACGATGATCGGCACCTCGGCCAGCTTGGCGTGCTCGATCGCTTCGATCGTTTGGGGCATCACCCCGTCATCGGCCGCGACCACGAGAATGATGACGTCGGTGACCTTGGCGCCGCGGGCGCGCATGGCCGTGAACGCTTCGTGACCCGGGGTGTCGAGGAAGGTGATGGATTTGCCGTGCCAGGGGACCTGGTAGGCGCCAATGTGCTGGGTAATGCCACCGGCCTCACCGGCCACCACGTTGGTCTTTCGAATCTTGTCGAGCAACAGCGTCTTGCCGTGGTCGACGTGGCCCATCACGGTCACCACCGGCGACCTCGGGGTCGCGGCGATCAGGTCGTCTTCGTCGTCCTCGTCGAAGAACTTCGCCAGAAGTTCCGCTTCCTTCTGCTCACCGGGATCGACCAGGTGAACTTCGGCGCCGAGTTCCGCGGCGTAGAGCTCGATCATGTCGTCACTGAGGCTCTGCACCGCGGTCACGATCTCGCCTTGCAAAAACAAGAAGCGAAGGATGTCGGCGGCGCTGCGATTGAGCTTCGGACCGACGTCTTTGGCGGTGGAGCCGCGCTCGATGATGATCTCACCCTCGGGCACCGCGGCGCTGCTCGGCTGCCAGGTCGTCATCTGGGTCGGCTCGAGCTCCTCGACGTTTCGGCGACGCCGACGCGTTACCTTGCGCTGAGAGCCACGAGGTCCGCCCCCACCGCGTGCGGGACCACCGCTGCGACTGGCGCCCGCGGCGGGCGCACCGCCCCCGGCGGGAGCGCCAGGGCGAGACGAACTAAATCCACCGCCCCCCGGACGAGAAGGACCGCCGGTGCGCGGGGCACCGGTGCTCGGGCGCGCGCCCATCGGACGGGGACCGCTCGAGGGTCCCCGACCGGGGCCCCCACTGGGCATCGGGCGACGGACACCCGGCGGCGGGGGGATCGGACGGCCGGAGGGACTCATCGGTCGGCCCGGCGGCGGCGGAATGGGCCGGCCGGTGTTGGGGCTGACGGGCGGGCGTTGACCAACGTCGCCGGTGCTGCGAGGGGTGGGGCGAATGGTCGTCGGCCCATCGGGCGAGACACTGCGCGTGGGCGCGGGCTTGGGCGGTACGACGCGAGAGCGCACGACCTGGGGGCGAACCGTGGGGGCGTCGGCGACGGGAGCCGACGCCACCGCGGCTTGTTCTGACGGCGCGTCCGCCGTGATGATCGGCGCGGCGACCGGTGCTTCGGGAGCGGGAGGGGGCGTGCTCGGCGCGCGCGTGGGTCGCGGCGCGGGCGGCGCCGGAGCCTCGCTCGGCGCGGCGATGGCCTTCGTTGCCTTGGTCGCCTTCGTGGCTTTTTCGGCCTTGGGGGCCTCAGCGGGCACCTCGCGACGTAGTCCGTCCGCGTCAGCCCGCCGTCGGATGCGGTCCGCCTGGGCGTCCTCAATCGACGCCGAGGGACTCGAGGCGCCGATGCCTAGTTTTTGGGCGAGTGCCAGCAACTCTTTGCTCGTGAGCCCGAGTTCTTTCGAGAGCTCGTGCACTCGTATTTTCTTTGGAGCCAAAACGTTCCCTTACTTCGTGTCCCCGCACGTTCGGCGGGCACAGTTTCCTATTCTTTCACAACTTCGGCGTTTTCCCGGTCGCCAGACCGCGTACCACCGCTACTTCCGACTCGCCGACACCGGCGCGTAGAGCCCGCGCGAGGTGGGTGACGCGAACTTCTCCCCCACAGGCCCGGTCGCGACACCACCACACGCCACGACCTTCGCCCCGCCCGAGGTACCACGTACCGTGAGCGGTGCGACCCGCGCGCACCAGGTCGTCGTCGCTGCGGCGACGTCGACACACTACGCACGTCCGTGTCGGGGCTATGCCTCTTCCTCCGTGACCGACTCCACCACGACTACTTCTTCGACGTCACCGTCAGCGTCGCTCATCACGCTGTCCACCACGACCGCCTCAACCGTGCCGTCCTCCGCCACGACTGCGGCGACCGTCTCGTCGACGACCACGTCGCCCTCGGTCCAGACCTCTTCGACGACCTCGTCCTGGCCCTCGTTCTCGGAGCGGATGTCGATGCGCCAACCGGTGAGTCGCGCGGCCAAGCGCGCGTTCTGACCCTCTTTACCGATGGCCAGCGAGAGCTGCTGGTCGTGGACGATCACCGTGGCGATGCCCTCAACCTCATCGAGGCGCACTTCACGCACGCGCGCGGGCTGCAGGGCGGACTGGATGAACTCCACCGGGTCGTCACTGTAGGGCACCACGTCGATGCGTTCGGAGCGAAGTTCGTTGGTGATGTTGCGCACTCGTGATCCCCGGGCGCCGACGCACGCGCCGACGGGATCGATCATCTGATCGTTCGAGGCGACGGCGATCTTCGAACGGTGACCCGGTTCGCGCGCCAGCGCCTTGATCTCCACGATGCCGTTCGCGATCTCGGGCACTTCGATCTCGAAGAGCTTCGCGACCAGCGCCGGGTGCGTGCGGGACACCACGATCTGGGGCCCCTTGTTGGTCTTTCGCACCTCGACGATGTACACCTTGATGCGCGCCCCGTGCTCGTAGCGCTCGAAGGCGATCTGCTCGGCTTGGGGCAGGAGGGCTTCCACCCGACCGAGGTCGAGCAGCGTGTAGCGGTTGTCGTTCTGCTGGACGGTTCCCGAGACGATGTCGCCTTCACGGTTGGCGAACTCTTCGTACATCTGGCGACGCTGAATGTCGCGGATCAGCTGCATCAGGACCTGCTTGGCCGTCTGGGCCGCGATGCGACCAAAGTCCTCGGGCGTCGCGTCCCACTCACGCGTGACGTTGCCCTCGAGGTCTAGTTCGAGACCCCACACCTTGATCTCGCCGGTCTCGGGATTGATCTCGACTTCGGCGTCTTCGGCGGAGTCGGGACGGCGCTTGTAGGCTGCCAGCAGCGCGTTGGCGAGCGCGATGAGGAGTTCACCTTCATCGATGTTCTGGTCACGCGCGATCTGTCCGAGAGCCTCAAGAAATTCGAAGTTAGCCATGAGTAGCCTTTCCTTTGCTCGCCGACGACGTGCGCGCGCCCTTGGTCGTGGTCTTGCTCTTGGTGGTGCGCGGTGCGGCCTTCTCCGGCTTGGTGGCCCCCCAGGCGAAGACCGTGCGCGCGCGTTCGATCTGGTCGAGGGCCACGGTGACCTCACCGAGCTCTCGTTCGTCCAGGGTCAGTGACGAGTCGGTGACGCTCGTCAGCGTTCCTTCGAGGCGTCGTGTCGGTTCGTCCCCGCGCAGTTCACGCAACGTCACCACTTCACCGATCGCGCTCTTGAAGTGCACGGCGGTGCGCAGACGTCGCTCGAGCCCGGGGCTCGAGACGTCGAGAGTGAATCGCCCCGCGATGGGGTCGTTCGCGTCTAACCACTCAGAGATCGTGCGGTTGGCTTTGGTGAGTGATTCGAGGTCGACCCCGCCCGGCCGTGACACGACCACGTTCAGGGTTCCTGCGGAAAACTCCACGTCGTACAGCTCCAGTCCCAGCGGTTCTACGAGCGGACGTAGCGTGGTGTCCCATTCCATGACCGTCTCCTTTCGCTGTCGCCCACAGCCGTCCGGACATTGAAAAAGCGCGGGCCCGAGGCCCGCGCTTAAACGAGTCCATACGTCCTGAGCGGACTGTAGACATCAATTGTAGCAGTGAAACACTGGCTTCACAATCGGAGACCCTACGAAGAAATGATCGTTACTGTGCAATAAAATTCATTTTAAGGTTTTCTTAATAGGACTTGGCGACCAGACAGACCAGGCCACCCTCGTCCTCATTGTCGGGCATCGATGCGTCTTGGCGTTGGATGCAGCGCACCGTCACCGCCTCGGCGTTCAAGGTCGCTTCGCCCTCCCCCTTCACGAGGTCCCAGGCCAGACGCGCGAAGCCGTCCTTCGCCGCCTCGAGGGCGTCGGCGACCGTGGTTACGTCACGGGTTCGCTCGTCGCGAAAGGCCACGGCGCGCGCCAACAGGTCGCTCTGCATCCGCTCCAGCTCGGCCGGCACCTCACTCGAGAGCGAGCCCAGTCCGTGAGTCGTCTTCGCTCCCGTGTCGCGGCGCACCAGCGTGACGAGCCCTTGAGCGAGGTCGCGCGGTCCCACCTCGACGCGCAGCGGGACGCCCTTGATCTCCCAATCGGTCACGCGGCGACCAAAGCTTCCCCGACCCCGATCAACGTCCACGCGCACCCCCGCGTCGGTGAGTTCGCCGGCCAGTCGCTCGCACGTCTGGTTGACCTCGGGCTCGTCGCGCACGGCCACGATGACGACCTGGGTCGGCGCGAGACGAGGGGGCAGGATAAGGCCGTTGTCGTCACCGTGGGCCATGATGAGTCCCCCCACCAGGCGCGTCGAGGCACCCCAGGACGTCGTGTAACACAGTTCCGCCTGACCGGCCTCGCTCTGGAAGTAGATGTCAAAGGCCCGGGCGAAGTTCTGACCGAGTTCGTGGGTGGTCATCATCTGCAGCGCCTTGCCGTCGCGCATGACGGCTTCGCCGGTCATGGAGTTGATCGCGCCCGGGAAGCGCTCACTGGCGGGCTTGATGCCCACGTAGGAAGGACAGGCCAGCACGTCGAGGAGAAAGTCGTTATAGACCTCGTAGTGGATCCGTCGCGCGTACTGTGAGGCGTCCTCGTAGCTCTCGTGCGCGGTGTGCCCCTCCTGCCAGAGAAACTCCGAGCTGCGCAGGAACAGTCGCGGGCGCAGTTCCCAGCGCACGACGTTGGCCCACTGGTTGAGGAGCAGCGGCAGGTCGCGGTAGCTCTGTACCCACTTGGCCATGAACTCACCGATCACCGTCTCGGACGTGGGGCGAACCACGACCGGCTCGGCTAACTGTTCGCCACCGGCGTGGGTCACCACCGCGAGCTCGGGGCTAAAGCCCTCGACGTGCTCGGCTTCTCGCGAAAAGTAGCTCTCGGGGATAAAGAGCGGGAAGTAGGCGTTCTTGGCGCCCGTCTTCTTGATGCGCACGTCCATCTCGGCCTGCATGCGCTCCCAGATGGCGTACCCGTAGGGTCGAATGACCATGGTGCCGCGCACCGGGCCGTTGTCGGCCATCTCGGCCTTGGCCACGACGTCTTGATACCAGCGGGGAAAGTCTTCGGATTGGGGGGTCAGAACGCTCGGTGAAGCCACGGCTCTCCTTGATAATTCGGATCAGCCTACTCACTGGCCTAGTGCTCGACCTGCCGACGAATCTTCTCGATCTTGATTTGCGCGTTGTTGGCGTCGGCCCCGCGGTCGTCCAACAACGCCGCGCGGTCGGCGGCCGCTTCTTTCTCCGCGCTCTTGTCGCGCGCGGCGAGACGAGCCTCCACGCCCTCCTCGATAATCTTCTTCGCCTCTTCGACGAGGGCCTCGACCATCTCGTCTTCGGGCACGACGCGAATGATCTGCCCCTGGATGAAGAGGTGTCCGCGGTGTTTTCCGGCGGCGATGCCGAGGTCGGCGTGCTTGGCCTCGCCCGGACCATTCACCACGCACCCCATGACGGCCACCTGTAAGGGCACGTTCAGCGCCTTCAACGCTTCTTGCGCCTCGTTCGCCACCTTGATGACGTCCACTTCCGCGCGACCACAGCTGGGACAGGCGATGAGGTCGAGTCCCTTGCGCTCGCGAAGTCCGAGGGACTCGAGCAAAGTACGACCGGCGCGCGCCTCTTCGACGGGGTCGGCCGTCAACGAGTAGCGGAGCGTGTCGCCGATGCCCTCGGCGAGCAGCGTGGCGATGCCGGCCGTGCCCTTCAACAGTCCATTGGGCAGCGGACCCGCCTCGGTGACGCCGAGGTGCAGGGGGTGGTCGAACGTGGCCGAGGCCAAACGGTACGCCGCGATCATGAGCGCCACCGAGGAGGCCTTCACCGAGATCTTCACGTCGTCAAAGTCCACCTCTTGGAAGTAGGCCAGCTCGATGCGCGCGGACTCCACCAGTGCCTCCGGAGTCGCGCCGCCGTACTTCGCGTAGATGTCGGGGTGCAGGGAACCGGCGTTCACACCAATGCGAATCGGCACGCCGCGGTCCTTGGCCTCGCTCGCGACCAGCTTGATCTCTTCGGGCTTACGCAGATTCCCCGGGTTAAGTCGCAGTCCGTTGACGCCCGCTTCCAACGCGGCGAGCGCCATCTCCACGTGAAAGTGAATGTCGGCGACAATGGGGACCGGCGAGCGCGGCACGATCTGGGCCAGCCCTTCGGCCGCCGCGCGGTCGTTGCAGGTGCAGCGGACAATGTCGGCGCCGTTGGCGGCCAGTGCGTAGATCTGTTGG
>Ga0181534_10001414_pt1 | contig 15601 bp, 14 predicted proteins | sample PEATcosm2014_Bin_37_FD_119758 | JGI IMG/M metagenome (GOLD analysis project Ga0181534, IMG submission 119758) | Peatland microbial communities from MTU Mesocosm Facility, Houghton, MI, USA - PEATcosm2014_Bin17_10_metaG | ecosystem: Environmental > Terrestrial > Soil > Wetlands > Peat | place... | reverse complement strand
TTGAAGCGGTCCAGATCGACGAAGGCGACCGCCAGCCGCCGGCCGGAGCTGGCCGCCGTGAGCAGGGCTTGTTGCAACCGGTCCTGCAGCAGTGAGCGGTTGGCGAGTCCGGTCAGGGTGTCGTAGTTGGCCTGGTGCTCGATGCGCACCTGGTACAAGCGCCGCTCGGTGATATCTTCGACAGTGCCCTCGAAGCCGAGCGCGGTGCCGTCCTCGGCGCGGACCGCACGCGCGTTCTCCGAGATCCAGATGATGTCGCCGTTCTTGCGATAGATGCGCGACTCGAAGCCGGTGACCGAGCCGCGCGCGCGCATGATGCTGATGAATTCTTCGCGGCGCTGTTTCTCAACATACAGCTCGGAGCCGATGTCGCGCAGGGACGCCATCAACTCCTCGGGTGAGTCGTAGCCATAGATGTGCGCCAGGGCGGGATTGGCATCGACGAAGTGGCCTTCGACCGTGGTGCGGAAGATTCCTTCGATGGCGTTATCGAACAGGCCGTGATAGCGCCGCTCGGCTTCGCGCAACGCGTGTTCGGCGTTCTTGCGTTTGGTGACGTCCTGGACGAGACCTTCAATCGCGATTGGACGGCCGAGCTCGTCGGCTACCCCCGTGCCTCTTTCCCACACCCAGCGTGTTGTACCGTCGGCGTGGAGGATCCGGTATTCCAGATCGAACGAGCGGAATTCGCTGACAGCACAGGTGATGGCTTCGCGCACCCACATGCGGTCTTCGGCGATGACCAGCTCGCCGTAGGCGATCAGATTGTTGAACAGCAGATCGCCGGGATGGTGGCCGGTGACCCGCACGCAACCGCTGCTGACGAACTCCATCGTCCAGTCGGGATCGAGGCGGCGCCGGTAGACCATGCCGTCCACGCTGGCGAGCAGGGTTTTCAACATCCGCGCAACGTCTTGCGGATGCTCCCCTGGTACCTGCGGCAGCGGAACGATGGAGGCTGCGGTGCTCATGATTTTGTGCATCGCACCGTAACAATCGGCAGGGTTGCCGTGTTGGCGTTTCGTCACAAATATGCAAGCCGCCGGTATTGTCCGCAGGGCGGTGGGGGCCCTGGCCCGACCCGCGGTTGCGGGCCCGACGGCCGGCCGCACCGCGCCGGGATCTCATCCGGGTTCTGCAGGGGCCTCGTTAGCCGTCAGGGTCACCGACCCGGACCCGAGGTGCGGGTCGGTGGTGGCGGTCATTTCACCCGCAGGCTCGTCCGTTCGTCGCTCGATCAAGTGCCGCACTGCCGGCGGCTCCGGTCCCTGGTGGAAGTCGAGCGCCCTGCGCTCAATTTCCCGGTCCGAAACCGTAAACCGGTGGTGCCGCCGCAAATGCTCCACCCAGTTGGGACTGTGATACCGCTCGATCCAAATCTCAGGCGCTGCCATGTCCTGCATCAGCGACCAGCGCTTGGCCCCATCGCGCCGGCGAATCCGCTTCAACTCGTGCATGGCGACCCTGAAAGCGGCCGCGTCATCCACAGCGATCTTGTATTCAACGGTCACAACCACCGGCCCCGTATCAATGAGCCGGTCGAGCTGCGCCCGGTTTTCACTGGAGAAGGTCCGCGACGGATCGAGGTTGAGTCCCTCAGGCTGACGCAGGGGCAGCCGCCTCCCCAACAACGCCGAAACAGCCATGAGCGCGCCCGTGATCAACAGGCATCGCGACAACCCAAACTCTTTTGCCACGAGCCCCGACAACCAACTGCCAGTGGCGAGCCCGCCAAAGGTCACCATCTGGTAGATCGCAACCGTACGCCCGACCACCCAGCGGGGCGAGGAAATCTGCACGGTGACGTTGAAAGTGGAGAGCGCCAGCACCCACGATGCACCCCCCAGCATGAGCGCAGGCATGCTGAGCGCGTGCCACGAACTAATGGACGTCAACATGCTGCCGACGCCGAACCCGACCGTCGACCACCGCACAATGACCTCATTCGTGTAGCGCCTGCGAAGGGTCGTGCTCGTCAATGCACCAAGCACGGCGCCGATCCCAAATGAGCCGAGCAGCACTCCATAGGTGACCGCATCGCCGCCGATGAGGTCGCGAGCGATCAAGGGCATCAACGCCCAGATGCTGCTGCCCAGAACGCCAAACACCACTCCTCGAATCAGCACAGTCCGGATTTCAGGTGACAGTCGCGCATAGCGGACCCCAGCACCCATTGCCATCAACATGTTCTCCGGTGGCAGGAATGGGGCCGGTCTTGGCCGGCGCCAAAGGCAGAGAACGACGATCAATCCTACGTAGGAGAGCGCATTGATCAGGAACGCAGCGGGTGGCCCGGCCTTGGCTACGATGACACCGCCAATGGCGGGTCCCGCGGTACGCGCGATGTTGAATGACAAGCTATTCAGGGCTACAGCCGCCGGTAGGTCCGCACGCTGGACTTGTTCGCCGACGGAGGACTGCCACGCAGGCCCATAGAGAGCAACGCCGCAGCCAAGGAGAAACGTCATAGTCAGGAGCGTCCAAGGCGTGATCTGACCGACGAATGTGGTTGCTGTCAGCGCCAGCGCCACTATGAGCATGGTGACCTGCGCTATCAGCATTACGAGGCGACGGTCCCATATGTCGGCCGTTGCTCCTGAAGCAAGGGAGAACAGCATGATGGGTAGCGTCGTTGACGCTTGGACGAGCGCTACCATGTCTGGTGAGGGGGCGATGGACGTCATCATCCAAGAAGCGCCGACCGATTGGATGAGACTGCCAAAGTTCGAAACGAGGCTCGCCGTCCAGATCATCGCGAAAACCCGCGAGTGAAACGGAGCCAGGGTGGGGGAGTCTCGCCAGGATGGGGGTATCAGGGAGAGCAAACGGGCGCGCGTGGTCACATCGGAGATTGTAACCACTGCGGTGTGTCGCCGTTTGGCGACAAAGCGACTTTTGTCCCTTCCAGGGTCGCTTTAGAAGGGTTTCACCACCACCAGAATCACGATGCCCATCAAAAGCAGCGCCGGAGCTTCGTTGAACAGCCTGTAAAAGCGCTGGGAATGCTGGTTGCGGCCGTCGCGCAGGGCCACCATCAGCGAGTAGCACCAGACGTGGTAGGCGATGAGCAGGGCGACCAACGTCAATTTCGCGTGCAGCCAGCCGAACGTCAGGTAGCCTGGTGCGCCCAGAATCATGGACACGCCGAATACGGCAGCCAGGGCTGCCCCCAGCGTCATGATATTGAACAGGCGGCGCTCCATTACGACGAAGCGCTCGAGACTGATCTGGTCAGTGGTGACGGCGTGATACACGAACAGTCGCGGCAGATAGAACAATCCCGCGAACCAAGTGACCACGAAGATGACGTGAAAAGCTTTGAGCCAGAGCATACGGCGGCTAAGGTACTCGTTTTCGGATGAGGGGACGAAGAGCTGATGGCACTCCGGAACATTGACATTGCGCAACAAGCAACGCTACGGCCCATCCTGGCACTGGCCAAGGATCGGTTGGGAATTCCCGAGGAAAGCCTGGAGCCTTACGGACGATTCAAGGCCAAGGTATCGCTCGACTATGTACGCCAGTTGTCCGGTCGGCCCGACGGCAAGCTCGTCCTGGTGACCGCGATCTCGCCGACGCCCGCCGGCGAGGGCAAGACCACTACGACTGTAGGCCTGGGCGATGCCCTCAACCTGATCGGCAAGAAGACGCTGATCTGTCTGCGCGAGCCGGCGCTGGGTCCCGTGTTCGGCATCAAGGGAGGCGCGGCCGGCGGCGGCCATGCGCAGGTGGTGCCGATGGAGGACATCAACCTGCATTTCACCGGGGATTTCAACGCGATTGCCCAGGCCAACAATCTGCTCGCCGCGCTGGTCGACAATCACATCTATCACGGCAACGAGTTGGGGTTCGATCTGCGGCGGGTCGTCATCCGCCGCGTGTTGGATACCAACGATCGGGCGCTGCGCTCGACTATAGTCGGGCTCGGGGGCGCGGCCAACGGTTTTCCGCGCCAGGATGGTTTTGACATCGTGGTGGCTTCGGAAGTCATGGCCATCTTCTGCCTGGCGAGCAGCCTGGCGGATCTGAAAGATCGGCTGGGCAGGATCGTCGTTGGTTATACCGGCAACCAGACGCCCATCCTCGCGCGGGATCTCAAGGCGCACGGTGCAATGACCGTCCTGTTGAAGGACGCGTTTGCGCCAAACTTGGTGCAGACGCTGGAGAACAATCCGGCGTTTATTCACGGGGGGCCGTTTGCCAACATTGCGCACGGCTGTAACTCGGTGATGGCGACACGGACGGCGTTGAAGCTTGCCGATTACGTGGTTACCGAAGCGGGCTTTGGCGCCGACCTCGGCGCTGAGAAGTTCGTAGACATCAAGTGTCGCAAGGCGGGTCTGAAGCCGGCCGCCGGAGTGATTGTTGCCACGATCCGTGCGTTGAAGTTTCACGGCGGTGTGGAGGTCGCGAACCTCGGACACGAGAATCTCGCGGCGCTGGAAGCCGGCGTGGCCAATCTCAATCGGCACATCGACAACGTGCGGGGTGAGTACGGTCTGCCGTGTGTCGTCGCGATCAATCAACGCGTCGAGGATACGCCGGCCGAAATTCGCCGCCTGATCGAGCTCGTCGAGCCCAAGGGCGTGAAAGTGATCCTGGCGCGTCACTTCGCCGAGGGTGGCAAGGGGGCCGTGGATCTTGCACACGAGGTGGTGCGGCTGTGCGCGGAGCCGGGCAGCTTCAAGTTTGTTTACCCGGATTCCGCCACGTTGTGGGACAAGATCCGGACGGTGGCCACCCGGATCTATCACGCCGCCGACATCAGCGCCGATGACAAGGTGCGGGCGCAGATCGAGAAATTCCAACAGGCGGGTTACGGTCATTACCCGGTCTGTATCGCCAAGACGCAATACTCGTTTTCAACCGACCCGAAGCTGCGCGGCGCACCGTCCGGACACCGTTTGAATATCCGCGAGGTCCGATTGTCCGCGGGTGCGGAGTTCGTGGTCGCGATTTGCGGCGATATCTTTACGATGCCCGGGTTGCCGAAAGTGCCGGCGGCGGATGCCATCGATATTGATGAGAACGGGAAGATCAGCGGTTTGTTCTAAGGGCTGGGGCTGGCGCCACTGAACGTGTGCACGGTGGCGCCTTTCACCGTGCCGATCGTGGCGTGGTCGCTCACATAGAGCTCCACGCTGCGGCGGAACTCGAGGGTGCCTGTTACGACGGCGCCCGGCTCGATGATGATTTTGGGCACGTCGGGTTTGTGGAAGAAACTGAACCAGCCATCATTGGTCTCGCCGTAGAAGATTCCGCCCTCGATGCGCGAGCCGGCGCCGATGGTCAGATTGCTGTTGGTTGTCTGGATACCCCCGCCGACGTGAGCGGCGGTGATGCGGATCACGCCATTCACTGCGCTGAGTGCGCCGCCGATATCCGACCCCCTGCCCACGGTGACGTTCCCGTTGACCAGCGCGACCTTGCCGGCTACTTGCACCCCGGCATCGAGGGTGATCGATCCATTGACTGTCTCAACCTTGTCGACGACCGCATGCTCGTGAATTGCGACGCTGCCGTTGACTGTTTCGGCGTGTTTGACCACGGCGTTGGATCCGATGTCGACGGAGCCGTTGACAGTCTTCGCTTTGTCGACGTGCTCGCCCGAGCCGACGTGCACCGACCCCAGGACTTTGTCGTAGTTGTCGTCATCATCATTGGCAAGAACCGGTCCCGCCACGCACGCCAGGATCAGCGCTGCCACAGTCATGCGAATCATCGCAGTGCTCCTATTGCCCTGATTGCCATATTGACGTTCGGCGCGTGCGCTGCAAAGCCCACCAGCGGTCAACCGACCTGACCGCGCGTCAGGTCGAACCGATATAATCGCCACATGAAAACACCTAAGCGTATTCTCGTGGTTGACGTGGGAGGCTCGCACGTCAAATTCCGCATTGGCGCCACTGGCGAGATCGATCGCTTCGATTCCGGGCCCGACCTAACCGCGCAGCAGATGGCGGAGGGTGTCACCGCCAAGGTAACCAAATCCCAGTACGACGCGGTCGCCATCGGGTACCCCGGCCTCGTCTTTGACAGCCGGATTGCCGCAGACCCGCACAACCTGGGGCCGGGTTGGGTGGGTTTTGATTTTCGCAAGGCGTTCGGCAAGCCGGTGCGGTTGATCAACGATGCCACCATGCAGGCGATCGGCAGTTACCAGGGCGGCCGGATGTTGTTTCTGGGCCTGGGGACCGGCCTGGGCGGCACGCTCATTCTCGACGGTACGATCGAGCCGATGGAGCTGGGTCACATGCCGTACAAACACGGCAAGACCTACGAGGACTACGTGGGCGAGCGCGGGCGCCTGCGCATGGGCAACAAGAAGTGGCGCAAGGTGGTGCGGTCGGTTGTGGATCAACTCGCGAAGGTGCTCGAAGTTGACTATGTGGTCCTCGGCGGTGGCAACGCCAAGCGCCTGGACGATCTGGCGGCCAACGAGCGGCTCGGGGATAACAACAACGCGTTCGCCGGCGGCTTGCGGTTGTGGGAGTCAACGGGCTACCCCTTCAGGGTCGCTGTGCCGCCGCGGCGCAGGAAGAAATAAGTTAAACCTGTAAACCCCGGCGCGAGCTCTCCGTTGTTACAGTTCAGTAGCATGTGCTACGAGTTCTTTAGAGGGCCGCATGAAAACGACCGCAGTGTGCCTGGCAGTCATGGTTGCCGGATTCTCGAGCACGGCTGCATTCGCGCAGACTGTGCAGCAGGACCAACAGCGTGATGTGAATCAACAGCAGCGTATCGAGAACGGCCTGCAGTCGGGCCAGTTGTCGACGCGCGAAGCCGGCCAGCTCGAGCGCCAACAGCAACACGTCGACAAGATGGAGTCCCGCGACCTGCGCGACGGCTCGATGAGCGCGGGCGAGCAGGCACGACTCAACGCCGCCCAGAACCGGGCCAGCGCCACGATCGCCGCCGACAAGCACAACGGGGTCGTTGGAAATCCCAACTCTGCTTCGTCACAGCGGATGCAGGCTGACGTTCAGCGCAACGTCAATCAACAGCAGCGCGTCGCGAACGGTATCAACAACGGCTCGTTGACCAACCACGAGGTTGGCTCATTGGAGCGGGGCCAGGCCCACGTTGATCGCAAGGAGGCCAATGCGGCGGCCAATGGACATGTTAGCGCGCGTGAGCAGGGTCGCATTCAGCGGTCCGAAAATCACCAGAGCGCCCGGGTGTATCGCAAGAAGCACAACGCCCGCGTCGGCTGATCTTCCCTGGTCTTCCGCGGGGCCCGGTGGCGAGCACTGGGCTCCTGAAAGCGTAAGACTTGCAGGGGAGAGGCGTAATCTGCGAGTCTTCCCCTCGCTATGCCATTCACCTTTGCGCACCCGGCCGCAATTCTGCCGCTGCGCCGCTCCAGATTCCTGCAGACGGTTCCACTCATCATCGGCAGCGTCGTGCCCGATGCCCCGTATTTCTTTCCCTATCGGTTCGCCAGGTACTTCAGCGACACGCATACCCTGAGCTCGTCGTTTCTGGTCGATGTCCCCTTGGGGATGGCCATCCTCATTGTGACGTTGCTTCTCAAGGAGCCGTTGACGATCCTGCTCGGAGCGCGCGCGCGGCACGTGTGCCTGCGATCCATCGAGCGGTTCTATGCGCGGCCCCTGCATTGGCCCATCGCGCTGTTTTCGATCCTCATCGGCACCTGGACCCATCTCGCGTGGGATTCAGTCACGCACCAATCTGGTTGGACCGCCGAGCGTGTTGCGGCGCTCAGCGCGCCGGTCTCCATTTTTGGCTGGGATACCGAGACGAGCCACCTGTTGCAGTACCTCAGCTCGATCTTCGGGCTGGTGGTGCTCGCTCTGTGGTTTCGCAGTCTATTGAACCGCGTTCCGCAGGGTGTTGCTACGGACCAGTCGCGGCCTGGCGCCCAATGGTGGCTGCTCGCGCTGATCGGGGTGACTTCGCTCGGTATCGGCCTGTCCCGGGCCTGGCTGGCCTGGGAAACGGGGGGCTCCAGTTACTACCGCCTGGCTTACCTGCTCCTGACCCGGAGCATCGGCTGGTTTGTCGCCCTGTATCTGGTGGCCGGCATCATCGTCATGTTGAGCCGACGCCGGCCGGTGCTCACGCCAGAAAGCCCATGACCCCGAGCACGGTGCCGATGATCGCCGCTGTGAAGCCGATGACGGGGAAGAACTTCCGCTTCGACAGGAAGTAGAGGGACGACATCACCAGTCCCAGCTCGAGAAACCCTTCGCCGATATCCAGGCGCACGGCGCGCCCTTCTTCACGAACGGTTTCGTCGTGCTTGAGGTGAGCTTCCTTCTCGATCTCCTTGGTCTCTTCGGCGTAGTGCTCGCTCTGCTTGGTGTACTTCTCGACGATGGCCTGTACCCGGCTTTCATCCGTGGACAGTGAACGCGCAAGATCTGCCCCGACATCCAGCACCTGTTGCCGCCCTTTCTTAGCTTGATAGAACGACCACTGGTCGTTTTCCTCGGTGCGGTTGATCACAGCGGCGTTGTGAGCGCGATGCGAACCGATGGTGACGATGGCGAGGATGATGCCGATGACGCCGACTGCTACACCGACCTTTTGAGCGAAAGAGTCTCCCGCGTGGTCGTGGTGCCCGGTATGAATCTCGACCTCTGCCATCTCAGTCTCCGCGACGCTGGAAATCAGCGTCGCGGATTCTACTCGAAGTGACGCTCGCGCTTATTTGAACAGAAGCACAGCCTTTTGCAGTGTCATCCACACGCCCCAGGCGAGGGGAATCCACACGGCCGCCCATGCAACGGGAATCAGCCAGGAAGGTTGAGCCTCGCCAGCGCCCGCCGTTGCCGTGCCACCAGCCTGATTCCCATTCCGGGCCTTCAGGGCCGCATCGTCGGCTGCGATCTGCTCAGGCGTCATGTAGTTCTTGGGATCCACCGGCTTGATCAACAGGTTGCAAATGAAACCGAGCGCCAACAACCCGGCCAGGATGTACATCGTCAGGCTGTAGGCCTGTGCCTTCGCGACGCCGTGATCGAGTTGATAGTCGCGGATGTAGTTGACGAGCACGGGACCGAGAACGCCGGCGGTGGACCATGCCGTCAAGAGGCGGCCGTGGATCGCGCCAACCATTCGGGTGCCGAACATGTCAGCGAGGTACGCCGGAATCGTGGCGAACCCGCCGCCGTACATGGACAACGCCACGCAAAATACACCTACAAACAGTGCGAGGTTCACCGTGAGTGCGATCCCGGGCACCGACGCGTAGATGGCAATGCCCAACAGGAAGAAAACGGCGTAAGTCGCTTTGCGTCCAATGCGGTCGGACAGTGAGGCCCAGAAGATGCGCCCGCCGATGTTGAACAGCGACAGCAGGCCGGTGAAACCGGCTGCGATCGCCGCGATCTGGGACTTCTGTTCGGGAGTGAGCTGATCGAAGGTAGCCGCAACGCCAATCAGACGTCCGCCAAATACTTCCTGCAGCAACGGGGAGGCCATGCCCAGGATGCCGATACCGGCCGTGACGTTCAGGGTGAGTACGCCCCACATCAACCAGAACTGAGGAGTTTTCCACGCCGTGTGGAGGTGCACATGGCGATCCGTTACCAGCTTTTTCGCCTTGATCGTGGACGGGTCCCAGCCAGCGGGCCGCCAGTTGTCGGGTGGCACGCGATAGCTCAAAGCGCCGCCCAGCATGAATACGAAGTAGATCGCGGCCATGGTAAGGAAGGTTTCCCACACGCCAACGGACGTTGGGGTGGCGTAGTACTTCATCAGCTTGTCAGCCAGAGGCGCGCCGATCATCGCGCCGCCGCCGAAGCCCATGATGGCCATGCCGGTCGCCATGCCACGGCGATCCGGAAACCACTTGATCAGCGTCGAGACCGGCGAAATGTAGCCGAGACCCAGCCCGATGCCGCCGATGATTCCGGAGCCGAGCCACATCAGCCACAGCTGGTGAATCATCACTCCGAATGCGGAAATCACCAGTCCGCCGCACCAGCAGATGGTGGCTACGACGCCCGCCTTACGTGGGCCGGCGCGCTCCAGCCAACCGCCCCAGATCGCTGCGGCTGAACCGAGAAACACGAAGAACAGGGTGTATGTCCACCCGAGCACGTTCAACTTCCAGTCGCACGTCGTCGTCGTGGCATAGTCGATGAAGCTGGTGTCAGCGGGGCAGGCGACCGACTGGGTGATGCCGATGGCTTTGGATAACGGCAACCAGAACACGGAGAAGCCGTAGGCCATCCCGATACACAGGTGAATGGCCAGAGCCGCGGGTGGAACCATCCAACGACTGAATCCAGGGCCGGCAATTGTCCGTTCGCGCGACAGGAAACCCGGCGCGGGCAGTGCTGTTGTTGTCATATTGCTCAACGGACCTCGAGTGGTGTGCGTCCTGCACCAGAAAGTGTCCCCAGTTTAACGAACACCTCCACGGGGCGGATACCGGACGAGGGTCCCGGAACGGTTCCCCGCCAGGATGTGTGCCGGGGATGGGTCATTCGGGCCGAACCGCCGCTGTCATCAAATTTTCACGCGGCGTACGTGCGGGTGTGGTGAATGGGTCACACAACACCCGGCGAGACGAAGGTACCTTTAGTTATTACGACGGTCACTTTACGTCAAATGGCGGACCCGATAAGAAAATTGCTGGCCAATGGGGGCCTGCACACTGTCTTCCAGCCGATCCTCGACGGGGCGAGCCGTGAGCCCATCGGCTACGAGGCCCTGACTCGTGGGCCTGTCGACGACGCGCTGCATTCTCCAATTGCAATGATTGCGCTGGCCGCCAAGAGCGGACTGAGCACCGAGCTGGAGTGCGCTTGCATCCGCTCCGCGTTGAGCAGCTACCGCCAGCTGCGCCTGCAGGGGCGCCTCTTTTTGAATGTTCTGCCGCAGACTCTGCTGGATTGGGATGACTTTCCCGAGTGGCTGGCAGACCAACTCGCGAACGCGGGGATCGATCCACACGACTTGGTTCTGGAGCTGACCGAGCACGGGTTGAGTGAGGACGAGGCTCAGCTGGCGGCGGCTGTTGTGCCGTTGCGTGCCTTAGGCTGCGACATTGCTATTGATGATCTGGGTGCGGGCTCTTCTGGGTTGAAGACCTGGTCGGCGATCCGTCCTGACTACGTGAAGGTCGACCGCTACTTCGTTGCTGGCGTTGAGCAGGACGCTGTTCGCAGCGAGATATTGCGCTCTGTTGTGGATATGGGCCGGGTGACCGGTTGTCGGATCATCGCTGAAGGCGTCGAGAACCGTGAGCAGTTTGCGCTCGCGCTCGAGCTTGGAGTCGATTACCTGCAGGGCTTCCTGTTCGGACAACCAGAGCGAGCGCCGCGTCTGGACTCAGCGATGTTGGGCTCGCTCGAAACCGCCGCGAAGGCGGGCGTCTCTGCCGATTGCGCAGGCCACCTGGTTCTGCAGATCCCTGGTGTCGATGCTTCCGTGAACGTCGCGGAAGTGGTGGAGATGTTTCGTAAGGAGCCCACCTGGACGGCGCTGGCCGTGCTGGAGAAGGATCGTCCTGTCGGAATGGTTCACCGCGACGATCTGTTGATCTTCCTGAGTCGCCCGTTGCATCCAGAGGTCTACAACCGGAAGCCGGTGGCCAGTGTGATGAATCGGGCAGCGGTCCAAATTGACGCGCGGGCGCGCCTCGACCAGGTGAGCCGCCTCGTGACTGCGCGGACGGCCGGTCGACCGCGGGATGATTTCATCGTGACCCGAAACGGGCGCTACCTGGGAATGGGGCGCACGATCGATCTGCTGCGACACATCACCGCCCAGCAGATTCAAGCGGCCAAGCAATCCAATCCCCTGACTGGATTGCCCGGCAACCGGGAGATTCAGACCCACATCGCACAATGGCTCGCATGCCGGCGGTCGTTTGTGGCTTGTCACCTCGACCTCGATCATTTCAAGGCCTTCAACGACGCGTACGGGTATGCACGCGGCGATCAGGTGCTGATGCATGTTGCACAGGTAGTGACGCATGCGGCGCGGCCCCGTGTTGATTTCGTGGGTCACGTTGGCGGTGATGATTTCGTGTTTCTGATGCGCAGCCAGGACTGGTCATTGCGCCTCACGGCGATCGTGGAGGAGCTGCAGGCTTCGCTGATCAACTTCCACTCGGTGGAGCACCGTAAGGCCGGCGGGCTGGACGGAGTGGATCGGGAAGGGGCTGCGCGGCGCTTCCCGCTGCTCAGTGCGTCGATTGCTGCTGTTGAGATTGATGGGCGTAAGCCGCTGACTGCTGAAGAAGTGGCTGAGGCGCTTCAGATGACCAAGCGGGCTGCCAAGGCCAAACCTGGCTGCTCGTGCATGTTGGCGGTGGGGACGGAGATTTCGGACCTGTCCGTGTGGGCGCCCAAGCCGGCACCCTCTGCGTTGTCGCAGATGGGGTTGTTTGCTGTTGGGGTGGGCTGAGACGCTGCCGCGGTCGGGGGTTGCCGCTGGCTGCTGCGTTGGGCGGTTGGTTACGGCGGGGTGCCGAACAGCTGCGTCCAGTAGATTCCGTTGTTGCTGGCGTTGTTGACTGCGTACGCCACAGCCATCTGTTTGAACTTCGGGTCCATGAGATTCGCACAGTGATGTGGGCTGCCCACCCACCCATTGACGACTTCCTCCGGCGTCATGATCCCACTCGCCAGGTTTTCTCCAACCTCTCTCCACTTGTACCCCGCTCGCGTGACGCGGATTGCCGGGGAGCTGCCATCACGGCCGGTATGATCGAAATAATTATGGTTGGCCATGTCTTGCGAATGCTCGGCAGCCGCTCGCTCCAGTGTCGCGGGTGCCAGTGCCAATGGCGGTGCCGCAGCGAATAGTTCGCCGCCGCAGCGGCGCGCATGTGCTCGCGCTTGGTTTGTCAGGTCGAGCACCCGGCGGCTCACAGCTTGCCGGTCGCCGGTCGACGGTGGTGTGAATGGCGCCGCGACCATGAGCCACACAGTGGTTCCCCGCCTGTAAGTTCCGATTTCCTTGACGTCCTTTCCCGCGATCTGCGCGCAGAACTGACTCTCGACAATTCGCTCCACGTCTCGGTCGTCACGCACATTGGGTATCTGAACGGACGCTGACGTCACGTAGCGGTAACCCGCATTGCGCGTGGCATTTTGTAAACTCTCACCCTGGGAGAGTCGCCGGGCTGCCTCGTTCAAGCGAGAGTTTTCGCGGAGTGGGGCAATTGCACGACAACCCTGTATCCGGGCCGCGTTGACGGCGCCCGCTACGCTGGCCTCGGCGGCGACCGGGATGAGTGCAATCGACAAGACGAGTAAGATAATTCTCAGCATGCCCACGCTCGAAAGTACACGCGATTCTGCCATTGCCAACTGGCCCTGGCGCGACGGAAATCAGTTCACCCTGCTCGAAGCTACGGATCAGTACTTCGAACGCATGATTCGGGCGATCGATGACGCCCGATCCTACATTGTGCTGGAAATGTACCTCGTTGAGTCAGGATTGCTGGCCAGCCGGTTTATTGACGCGTTCGTGCGTGCAACCCAGCGCGGCGTCAGCGTTCGGATGGTGCTGGATGGCTTCGGGTCGCTGGGGCTCGTCAAGGCGGACCGTCAGCGATTGACCGATGCGGCCGTTGATCTCCGCATTTACAACATTGTTCACCTGCGTAAACGGCTGCACAATTTTTTGCGCGATCATCGGAAGCTGATGGTCGTGGATGGCGTAGTCGCGTTCGTCGGCGGGGTTGGACTCACTGACGAATTTGGTGTGTCGAAAGGGAACGGGACGCCTTGGCGTGATCTCGTTGTTGAGATTCATGGGCCCGTGGTTGCCGATTGGCAGGAGGCGTTTTGCCGCACGTGGAGGCGCAGCGGGGGAGAGCTGTCCGTGCCCGCGGTGCCTGTGACTCCGCTCGCGGAGGGTGCGCGCGGGCGTGTTGTATTGAGTGAGGCGTGGTGGCGGTCGGAGCTGGCTAACGCTGTCGCCCGGCGGCTCGGGTCGGCGAACAAACGCGCGTGGATCATGAGTGCGTACTTTGTGCCGTCACGTCGGTTTCGGAAGGCGCTGCGGCGCGCTGCCCGGCGTGGAGTGGATGTGCGGTTGGTCGTGCCTGGACCGTTGACTGACCACCCGATCGTGCGGCAGGCGGCCCGGCGGTTTTACGGGAAGTTGCTGCGCAATGGAGTGCGGATTTTTGAATACCAGCCGCGCGTGCTGCACGGGAAGATGACCATTTGCGATGGGTGGGTGTCGGTGGGGTCGAGCAATCTCGATCGCTACAGTTTCAAGTGGAACCTGGAGGGTAACCAGGAGATTGAAGACGCTGCGTTTTCGGAGGCGGCCGCGGCGGTGTTCGTCCAGGATTGCCAACATTCCCTGGAGCTCGATCCCCAGCGCTGGTCGCAACGTGCCTGGGTGGACCGTTTGCAGGAGCGTTTCGCCGGCTGGCTCGACCGATGGTTAGACCGCTGGCGCCGCCCGCACTTGTAGCCTTGTGCTCGAGCGCATGGCGAACCCTGTGCCTCCGACGTTGTCGGCGGCGGCGCGGGGCGCCTGGAGGTGTCGATCGCGTTGGCTATGCCGTTGGCGGGGGCCAGTGCTCGGTCAGTGGGGCGAGGGGTGCGCCGCTCATCATGCGGGCCATGGCGCAGCCGAGTAGCTCGCCGCTGGGCAGGATTTTTACCTTGCCCCGCTTGCCCACCACCGCAATGGTGGGTGCGTAACCAACACTGTCTGTAACCACCACCTGCGCAATAGCGTCCGCCGAAGCCAGCGCCGCCAACCCATCCTCCAGCGGTGTATGTGTAACAGTCACATGCACCGACACAGCCCCAGCAGCCCGCAACGCGGCCGCCGCCTTGATCAGCGTCGTCCCAGTCGAGCACAAATCGTCCAACACAACGACAGCCCGCCCGCTGGGATTCCCAACAACGGTGCCGCCCGACAGCACCTCCCCCTCACGGCGCTTCTCCACAAACACCAACTCAACTTCCTGCCCGGTCTGCCGCTCGAGCAGTTCCCGAAACAACTGAGCCCGCCTGATTCCCCCAATGTCCGGCGATGCAACCGCCAGCTTCCCATGCGGAAGATGCTGCATGAAATGCGCTGCCATCATCGGCATCGCGGACAAATGATCCACCGGGATTCGGAACGCGTTATCAACCGACGATGCGTTATGCACATCGAGCAGCACAACCCTGCTCGCCCCCGCGGCCTCCAGCTGTTGAGCCACATACCGCGTATAAACCGGATCCCGCGATTTCGTCCGGCGATCCTTTCTCGCGTACGCGAGATAAGGGATCACCACCACGATCCGGTCGGCTCCGGCATCCCGGAGCCCGTGAATCAAAAACAGCAGCCGCACCAGCCGCAGGGCAGTTGGGGATTTCTGCGTTTCAGCCAGCGACTGCACCACGAACACCGTCCGGTCGCGCACGGACTGCAGCGGCCGCAACTTGAATTCGCCGCCGGCATATTCCCGCTCTTCCAGCGCGGCGAGGGCAATGCCTGACCGCTCGCTTGCGGCCAGCCCCAACGCGTGACTCTCGGTCGGCGCAAATATCAGGGCTTCATCGATGGTTCGCCGGGTCATCTAGGGTTCTCGCCAGGCATTGGGGTCGTGGAGTAAAGCTCGGTCGTCCGGACAAAGGAAAGCAAGAATGATGACATGACCTCCATC
>Ga0181534_10001413_pt1 | contig 15607 bp, 16 predicted proteins | sample PEATcosm2014_Bin_37_FD_119758 | JGI IMG/M metagenome (GOLD analysis project Ga0181534, IMG submission 119758) | Peatland microbial communities from MTU Mesocosm Facility, Houghton, MI, USA - PEATcosm2014_Bin17_10_metaG | ecosystem: Environmental > Terrestrial > Soil > Wetlands > Peat | place... | reverse complement strand
TCGTTAATTAGGGGAGAGGCGGACTGATGCGAGGGGCAGGGCGGATCGCCGTGCGCTCAGGAGTCCATCACCAGGCTTTGGGAGAACTCCGACAGCCGGTCCTTGAACAATTGCCTTACGCGCGCCGCCGTCGCGGGATGCTTTTCGAGGATCTGCCGAAACAGCGTGCGTGGAATTTTCAGCACGGTGGACGGCTCGCGCGCGAAGGCTGTCGCCGGTCGCGTCGTGCCGGCGATGACGGCGGTCTCGCCGAGAAGCGCGACCGGCCGCAAAATTTTGTCGGCGGGCTTTCCCGGTTCGCCGGCCTCGATGGCGATCGAACCGGAGGTGAGAAGATAGCCGCCGTCCGAGGGGTCGCCGCGACGAAACAGCGTATCGCCCGCGCGAAGCAGCCGCGTTTCGGCGCTGAAGATTAGGTCTCGCAGGGCTGGAAGGTCAAACGCGGCGAAGACTTCGATGCGTTGTAATTCCTCAAGTTCCGAATCGAAGGCCATCGCTGCTCCCGTCACTGCACGACTTGAATGTCATCGTCGCCGGTCGTCAACCGGTAGCCGCCTTGCGCCGTCACCAGCAGCCGGGGCTGCGCCGACGCGTCTTCAAGCTTGCGGCGCAGACGATGGATATGCGTTTCCAGCGTATGCGTCGAAACGGTGGCCTTATATCCCCATACCTCGCGCAGTAATACATCCCTTGCCACGACGTCGCCCCGCGCGCGCGCAAGCCGCGCCAGTATCGCCGTCTCCTTTTCGGTCAGAGCGCGCGAGCCTTCCGGTCCCGTAAGCGTCTGCGCCGTTTCGCTGAAGCGTATTTCGCCAAGGGCCAGACTGGAGGGAGCCGGTTCGAATCGATCGCGAACAAGCGCCAGCAACCGTCCAAACCGTAACGGCAGAGGCAGAAAGAGATCGAAATCCTGCCCGGGGTTGTCTTCGAGGCGCGAGAGAAGAATTGTTGCGCCGATGAAGCCCGCTCGGCGGGCCAATGCGAGCAGCGCCCCCGCGCCTGGGGCGTCGAGATCGCCGGAGACCAGCAGGAAGTCGAATACGCGGCCTTCGATGCGCGCGAGCGCCTGTTGCGGCGTGGCGGCTTCCTGAAGCGCAAACTCGGGGGTCTGCGCGAACTGCTCCGCCAAAGCCGAGCGCAAATCCGAATCGGCGACGATCAAAAGATTTTTCGTTTCGCACGCGGCCATGCCGGACATTCTAGCGGGTCCAGGGACGCGCGTCATCGCTCCGATAGCGACGAAATCGACACGCATGCCGGGGATTCGCCTGCAAGGGCGCGGCTTGCGCGCCCGCGGCCATTCCGGTGCGGCGCACGCCGGAACTCCCGCGAAAGAGCGGTCAAATTAAGGGCGGGGTTTTCAGGAGTTTGACAAATGGTACTTGTTCGGTGAGACTGCGCCTGCAATGACGCTGTAACGAAGAACGCCGTTAACTGGCGCAATCAACTGGGAGGTTACTATGGGTTTCTTGATCCCGATCTGCATGGCCGCTGCCGCACTCATCTGCGCTGTGACTCTGACTCGCCTTTGATATCTCGATCTGCGAGGGAAGTCAGCGCTCGTCCAGTGGCCTGGATCTGATTTGAGCGGGGTCTTGGGCGGAAGGCCCTCTCGCTCTTATCACTGCGCTTGAATTCTCACGCTTTTCGTTGGCCGGCGCAATGCCGTTTGCCATGGAAAGACCGCTAGCGTCCGTGGGCGCTTGCGGTTTTTTCGTTTTGGGAGGGTCGTTTCCAGAAAGTCCTGCTTCGGGCGAGACCTGATTTCTTCAGCTCAATGTCTCCCTTCCCTTTTGGCGCTCTCGGATTGGCGTTTCATTCCCCGCGATTCATAATGGCGCGATGAAGACGTTGTTTCCAAGCAAAGGGCCGCGCGCGGGCGTGAAGCGGCTTCTGGTCTCGCGGGCCGTCGGCGGCCCTCCGCATCAGGGCAGGCTCATTTGCGGAACGCTGACGCTGCGCTGCGCGCTTGGCCGCTCCGGCGTGACCAGCGATAAGCGCGAGGGCGACGGAGCGACGCCACGAGGCCGCTTGGAGCTGCTCTACGCGCTGCTCAGGCCGGCGCGTTTTTCGCGCGCGAGTTTCCTGCCGCCGGCGCGATTCCTGCGCGAAAAAGACATCTGGTGCGATGATCCCAGGAGCTTTCGCTACAATCGCCCCCTTCGCGGGCCTTCAAAACTCAGTCACGAGGAGCTTTGGCGGTCCGACCGGCTCTATGATTTCATTGGCGTGCTCGATCACAACATCAGGCCTGCGAGGCTCGGGCGCGGCAGCGCGATATTCTTTCACATAGCGACGGACGATCTTGGGCCGACCGCTGGTTGCGTCGCCTTGCGCGCCCGCGACATGGCGCGGTTGCTTCCGCGCCTTGCGCGGCGGGCGGCGTTAGAGGTCAAATAGACTTCTTCGCTTCCGGACGCGAAATTCCCAGAGATGATCCGGCGGCCCGGAGCCGCCGCCGAGGCGAAACTCCTCCCCGGCGATCAGCGCATGTTCGAGCCATGTTTTCGCGCGCGCTATGGAATCCTCCAGCGCAAGGCCCTGACCGAGGCCCGCCGCGATGGCGGAAGAGAGCGCGCAGCCCGTGCCATGCGTCTGGCGCGTGTCCACGCGAACCCCGGAAAAAATCTTCAGCGCGCCTCGCGTGAACAGCACGTCGATGGGAGCGCCGTCGAGATGGCCGCCCTTGACCAGCGCCGCCTCCGCGCCGGCTTGCACAAGCGCTCGCGCCTGCGCCTCCATGTCCTCGACGCCTTGCGCCTGCGGAGTTCCGGTTAGCGCGGCGGCTTCGGCGAGGTTGGGCGTGATCAGCGCGGCGAGAGGAGCCAGATGCTCTATGATGGCCGCTGGCGCGTCATCCTCGCCGAACGCCTCGCCGCTTGTCGGCGCAAGCACCGGGTCGAGCACGATGTTCCTCGCGCCGCCGCGCCGCAGGGCCCGCACAACGGCGATGGTTATGTCAGGCCCTGCGAGCATGCCGATTTTCACCGCGTCGACGGCGATGTCGACGAAGATCGCGTCGATCTGGGCCGCGACCATGTCCGGCGTGACGGGAGACACGCGGGTCACGCCTTGCGTGTTCTGCGCGGTCAGGGCCGTGATGACGGCCATGCCGTAGCAGCCAAAGGCCGAGAAGGTCTTGATGTCCGCCTGCGCCCCCGCTCCGCCGGAGGGATCGGAGCCGGCGATGGACAGTAGCCTTGCGAGCGCAGGCACATCAGGCCTTTGGCAGTTTCAGAACGCCCGCCGCGCGATTCTCGGCGCCGAAGGCCAGTCTTGCGCCGCTCGCGTCCCAGGCCAGCGCGGAGATTCGGGCGTGGGCGCCTTCATCAGGGCGGCGCACCAGAATCTCTGAGCCGTCGCTGATGCGGCAGAGGAGCACCATGCCGTCCTCGTAGCCCACGGCGACGACGAGCGCCTGGGGTGAAAGGCGACGCGCGTCACCTGCACGCCGGCCCGCACGCCGCATTCGCGCGGCGCCGCGCCCATCGGTCCGTCCTTGCCCTGAAAAGGCCAGAGGATGCATGCGTCCGCGCCGGATGTCGCGAGCCATTTGCCGTCCGGGGACCAGCATAGCGAACGGCTCTTGGCCGGATAGCCGGCCATTCGCATGTTCTTGCCGTCGGAGAGCCGCCAGCCATGCAACGTGTTTTCCTGCATGGACGTAATGAGGAAACGCCCGTCGGGAGAGACGGTGACGTCGAGATGCGAGCCCTTCCATTCCAGAGTCTCCGGCCTGGCGTCCGCGCCCGGAAACCACAGGCTCGCGCCGTTGTAATGCGCGATTGCGAGCCGGTAGCCCTTGGGCATGAAGGCCAGCCCGCGCGAGGCCGAAGGCAGGTCGAGCGACTTTGTCTCGCCACCGGCGCTCCTTGCGCGCACGACGCGGCCGGCGGTCCAGGCGATTGCCCCGTCGCCGCGCAGAGCCACGGCGTCGATCCATTTGCCGCTCTCGTCGGCGACCACGCTCGCTTCGCCTCCAGCGTTCGTTGAGACGAGCCGGCCATCGTCGCCGCCGGTGATGATCCGCACGCCGTCGCTCGCCGCGCAGAGCACGGCGCCATCGCCATGGGCTGCTGCACGCGTCCCGCTCTCGGGCAGCGTCACCACGCCATGCGCCAGCGCGAAAGCGGGCGCGTCGCCAAGAAAGGCGGCGGCGATCACCGCTTCCTCGACGGTGAAGGGCGTGACGGAGGAGGTCAGGCTGGCGGCGGCGTCGGTCACGGGCAAGGCTTTCTTCTCGCGGCGAATTGCGACAGGGGGGAGGAAAGACTTTTATTCCTCTTCCACCGCCGCTCGCCAGCTTGAAGGCAGCTGCGGGCGTTTCTTGCGGAACTGGCCCCTGATCACGAGAACATAGGCTATGGCGTCGAGCCCCGCCAGCGTGAAAGCCCAGAGCTGCTCCGCCGCCGGTCCGAGCAGGCAGATGACGAGCCCGGCTCCCAGCCCTGCCAACAGGAAGGGCGCCAGGGCGGGGCGCAGCAATCCGATGCGCGAAAACGCCTTCGCCGCCGTCGCCGCGAAAGCGGCCGCGCCGAGCACGCCGAGGTCGAACCAGATCTGGAACACAAGACTGCGGGGCGTGCGCGGGTCGAGATAGCCTCCAAACAGGCCGTAAAGCGCCGAGCCGAAGCCATGCCCGATCAGGGTTCGCGCGCCGTCGTTGGCGACCATTTGTCCCCATGTTTCGAGCGGACGGGCGAAATCCGGCGTGCGGGCTCCGAGGGCGAAATGCACCAGCAAGGCGAAAATGGGCGCAAGCGCGATGGTTGCGGCCGCGACGCCGCCCATCCGCCTGGCGACGCGACGCGCGCGCCCGAAGGAGAGCGCGAACACCGCCGCGCCGACAAGGAGCGCGGGCAGCACATTCGGCGCGCCGGACAGCAGCACGGCAGCAGCCGAGACAATTGTCAGCCCGCCGGCGAAATACCACCTGCCGCGCACGGCCAATGCGCCGGCCGCCGGCCACATCAGCAAGGCCAGCCCGACGCCAGAGCGCGCCAGAGCGTTGCCGTCGATCATTTCCTCAACTGTCAGTTGCCGCTGCGCGAGAAGGGCGACGGCGCCAGCCGCCGCCAGCGAGATCGCAGCCGCGGCGACGCCGATGGGCAGGAGGTTGAGATTGCAGGTGCGCGTGCGCGGCGGCAGAAACCCCGCCGCGATGGCGACGAGCGCCAGCGTCGCGGCGTCCTTGAGGAAACGCTCGGTCGATTGCGCCGCGAAGGGCGTCCAGGTGAGCGAAAGCGCCGTGAAGGCGACCAGAAACAGCGCGCCCAGGACCGGGGGCTTGGCGAGCATCGCCCGCAGCGATCTCGTCTTCTCGCGCGAGTCGGGAGCGATCGTGGCGCCCATCAGCAGCAGGATCGCGCCGATCGGCAACAGAATATAGATCGTCTGGCCCGCGAGGATCGGCGCCAGCAGCGAGACCATGAACAGCAGGAAGATGCCGATGCGCGTCAGCAGGCCGGAGGCCGCTTCGGCGGGATCGTCGATGGCGCGGCGCGCGGGAAAGCTCATGACGCGGTCCTCGCCGGGGCTTGCGTCAGTTCCCCCCGCAGCCGCAACGCGCCGGCGGCGAAGTAATCCGCGTCGGTCTCCGCCGCATGTGCGATGCGGCGCGCCCGCACCGCCGCGACGCTGGCCGACATCAGGCCGCCGAAAGGCTCCCATACCACGTCGCCCGGGTCGCTCGACGCCAGTATCTGTCGGGTCATCAGCGCCAGCGGCTTCTGGTTCGCGTGCAGCGCGCCAGCGCAGCGGGGATGCTTGATTCGTTCGGGTCCATGCACGGGCGATTCGCGCCAGACATTTGTCAGCGCATGGACATGGTTCCACTTCGCGCGCAAGCGCTCCCATTGCGAGGCGCTCGGGGGGGTGACCCCGTCGATCGAAAAATACGGACTTGGGCTTTTGGCGCCGAAACGCTCGCACCATTGGGCCATTGCGACGACGGCCTCTCCCGGCGGGCAATACCAGAGATGGCAGCCCGTCAGATATTTCCGCGTCGCGGCGTTGGCGACGCCGCAGGCCGTGTTGCTTTGCGAGAGCGGCAGGCCGGAGCGGCGCCATTCCTCGCGCAGCCAGTCCTTGAGGGAGGCCATTGCGCCGTCCCGCGTCCGCAGAGCGACCTTGCGCGTATAGCGGACGGCGATCTCGGTGACGACAGGCAGGCCGCGAATCGTGCGCGAGTTCACATTGCCGGCGATATGGGCGAGGCCCTTGTCCCAGACGACGGTCTCCTCATAGCGCCAGCCATGCATTTCCAGCGCCGGATGCGCCTTGGCCCAGCCGATCTCGCTGTTCCAGAACCAGAGGGTCGTGTCGGGTTTCGCGTGTTTGGCCCAGGCGGCGGCGTGCGGCGCGTACCATTCCGCGAGGCCGTCGGGCGAGGCGGGCTCGCCGGGATATTTGCCAAGGCCGTAGGGGCCGTCGGAGACAATAACCGTCGGCGGGAGCCATCCGTCATAGGCCGCAAGCGCGTCTCCCTGATAGATGGCCGCTCTATCAAGTCTCAGGCTCCGGTCATCCGACCGAAGAATAGCAATCTTACCGTCGCGCATGACGAACCCTTCGGTTCTGTCTTGCCGTTCTTTGATTGCGCATTGCAATAAGTAAACGCACGGGCGTCATCAATTTTTGACGGACTGTGTCTCTTTTGCCCACTCGTTCATAACCGCCGTATCCGCCTCTACGGCGGCCTGCTCTTGCGCCAGCGCCGCGAAGTCGCCCGCGCTCAGAAGCCGCGCCAGCGCCCAGACGGCGGCGCCGCGCGCCAGCGGGTGGGGCGAGGCGAGCGCCGCAATGGCCGCCGGAACAAGGCCTTCGTCCCCGCTGTTGCCGATCGCGATCAGCACATTGCGCAGGAAGCGGGCGTGGCCCACGCGCTTGACCGGGCCGCCCGCGAACATGGCGCGAAACCCGGCGTCGTCGAGCGCGGCGAGGTCGGCCAGCGCGGGGCTGTCCAGCTCGGCGCGCGCGGTCAGTTTCGCCTCATGAGCCGCTGTCGCGAATTTGTTCCAGGGACAGACGGCGAGGCAATCGTCGCAGCCATAGATCCGATTGCCGATCGCGGCGCGGAATTCTCGTGGGATCGGGCCTTTGCACTCAATGGTCAGATAGGAGATGCAGCGGCGCGCATCCAGCTGATAGGGCGCGGGAAAGGCGCTGGTCGGGCAGATGTCGAGACAGGCGCGGCAGGAGCCGCAATGGTCTTCCTCGGGCGCGTCGGGCGCAAGCTCAAGGTCGGTGAAGATCGCGCCCAGAAACAGCCATGAGCCGAATTCCCGCGAGACGAGATTGGTGTGCTTGCCCTGCCAGCCGAGCCCCGCCGCCTCGGCGAGCGGCTTCTCCATCACCGGCGCGGTGTCGACGAAGACCTTGAGTTCGGACGCGGGCCGCCGGGAGACGATAAAGCCCGCGAGCTGCTTCAGCCGGCCCTTGACGACATCATGGTAATCGCGATTGCGGGCATAGACGGAAATCGCGCCGCGATCCCGTCGCGCCAGCACCGCCAGAGGGTCGTCGGCGGGGCCGTAATTTAGGCCGAGCATGATGACGCTTTGAACCCGCGGCCACAGCTCCTGCGGCGCCGCGCGGCGCTCCGCCGTCTCCGCCATCCAGTCCATGTCGCCATGCGCGCCTTCCGCGAGCCATCGCATCAGGCGGGCGCCAGCTTCCGGCGTTGCGCGGGGATGCGTGAAACGGCAGGCGTCGAAGCCCAGATCCTTCGCCCTGCGGCGAATATCGTCGGAAAGGCTCAGAAGTCGAGTTCGGCGTAAAAGCGCCCCGGCGTCATGCCCGGCGCGCGGTCGGCGATCAGCGGACGGAAGGCGGGACGCGACTTGATGCGCTGGTACCAGTGCTTGGCCGCCTCGTCCTCGTCCCAGGGAATGTCTCCGAGATAATCGGCGCAGGAAATATGCGCCGCAGCCGCGAAATCGGCGTAGGTCAGCCTGTCGCCCGCCAGCCAGTTGCGCATGCCCGTCAGATAGCCGACGTAGCGCATGTGCGGTCGGATATTGGCGCGGGCGACCCGCAGCACGTCCATGTCCGGCGCTCCGCCGCCGTTGCTGGCCGAGGCGTAGCGCTTGTAGACCTTCTCCGTGACCAGCCAGTTGGTCGCTTCCTCGAAGAATTTCACGTTGAACCAGTCGAGCAGCCGCCGCGTCTCGACGCGTTCCTTCAGGTCGGTCGGCATAAGGCGCAACGCGCCCGCGGCGCTCCCGCGCGTCTCGTCGAGATATTCGGCTATCACCAGCGCGCCCGGAACCACCGTCCCGTCGTCGTCGACGAACACCGGGGTGCGGCCGGCGGGATTGAGCCGCAGAAACTCGGGATTGCGCTCGCTGGGGCGCTCCTCGATAAGCTGCGTTTCAATGCCGTATTCATTGAGAATCAGGCGGACGAATCTCGAATGCGGACAGAGCGGGTGGTGAATGAGCTTGGGCATGTGGCCTTTTGTCGAGCGCTTTCGAGCGACGCAGTTACATTTTTCGCGTTAAGAAAACGCTTTCAGACACGGTTTGCGAAAAAGACCGCGCCAATCGCTGCAGGGCCTCGCCCGCGCCCATATCGCGGACTCAGGCGGCGGCTTATAGGCTGGCCCTTATCGCTAAACAAGCAGGCGGATTTGAGGTTTTGAATTTAGTGCAATCGGCGCGCTGGCGCCAGACAGGCGATAAATCGGGGCTTTGAGAACCGCTTCCGGCCACGCCTGGACAAAAAAAAGGGCCGCCAAAAGGCGACCCTATTCGAAATCCCGCCCGAAGGCCAAAGCCGGATGGCTCAGATTTCCTTGAGCTGATCGGCGGAGGACTTGCCGGTGCGGCGGTCCTGGGCGATCTCGTAGCTCACCTTCTGGCCTTCGCGCAGGTCGCGCAGGCCAGCTCGCTCGACGGCGCTGATGTGGACGAAAACGTCCTTGTCGCTGTCGTCGGGCTGAATGAAGCCGTAGCCCTTCTGGGCGTTGAACCACTTGACGGTTCCGGTAGCCATTTGTCGTCTCTCCAAAACAGGTAGAGGAGAAGGCCCGCATGCGCGGGGCCGGTCGATCGAGTTTTGGAGAGTCGTCAGCGGCCTGTCGCCAGAGCCGGTCTACGTCGTCAGGCCGAAATTCGATCGAATACTTATATGGAAAATGCGGTTGAATTGCAACGGCGTGTATGCTGGCGATGGGATCGGCGCGTGTGAGTTCTGTGGCGAAAATGCGGCGTTTAAAGATTTTGGCAACCATTATTGACTAGAAATTTAGGGAATTCATTAGCGGTTCAGACGCCTGGCGCTACGCTTACCCTTGATGGTCGAGACCTGGCCGGACGCGAGCGCGTTGAATCAAGGGCGTAACCGGCATGAAGGCCGGAAGTAAATGGAGTTGGAGTGATGCACGATACTATCCGCCAACTGCTTGAGCAGCATGGCCGTTTGCATAATCCCGTCAGCCAGATCGCGTCGGACGCGGATCTATACGACGCTGGCCTGACCCCCTTCGCGGCGATCCGCGTCATGCTGGCTCTGGAAGAGCAGTTCGCCCTGGAATTTCCGGTAAGGCTGCTGCGCCGGCAGAGCTTCGCCTCGATCGAGGCAATCGCCGCCTGCGTTCAAGAGATCAAGCCGACTGTGCGCGAGCTGGACAGCCGCGCCGCCTGATGGGCCTGCCCGGAGCGCAACGCTCCGGCTGCGCTATTCTTTATCAATGGACGCCTCGCCCTGCGCTGTTGCCGGGCGGCGCGCCATCCGCTAGGTCATCTTCAAGTTATTCGCGCCGGGCGTAGCTCCCGCGCCAACGAGAAGAGACCAACATGCCTCCCTATCGCTCCCGCACAACCACCCACGGCCGCAACATGGCGGGCGCGCGCGGCCTCTGGCGCGCCACGGGCATGAAGGACGAGGATTTCGGCAAGCCGATCATCGCCGTCGCAAATTCCTTCACGCAATTCGTGCCCGGACATGTGCATCTGCAGAACCTCGGCCAGCTCGTCGCGCGCGAAATTGAAAAGGCCGGCGGCGTCGCCAAGGAATTCGACACCATCGCCATCGACGACGGCATCGCGATGGGCCATGACGGCATGCTCTATTCGCTGCCCTCGCGCGAGATCATCGCCGACAGCGTCGAATACATGGTCAACGCGCATTGCGCCGACGCCATCGTCTGCATCTCGAATTGCGACAAGATCACGCCCGGCATGCTGATGGCGTCGCTGCGCCTCAACATTCCCGTGATCTTTGTTTCCGGCGGCCCGATGGAGGCCGGCAAGGTTGTGCTGAACGGCAAGACTCAGGCGCTCGATCTCGTCGACGCAATGGTCGCCGCCGCCGATGACAAATACACCGACGCGGAAGTGCAGGCGATTGAACGCTCCGCCTGTCCGACCTGCGGCTCATGCTCCGGCATGTTCACCGCGAACAGCATGAACTGCCTTGTCGAGGCGCTGGGCCTTGGCCTGCCGGGCAATGGCACCACTCTGGCGACGCACAAGGACCGCGAGCGCCTGTTCGTCGAAGCCGGCCATACGATCGTCGATCTCGCGCGGCGCTGGTACGAACAGGATGACGCCTCCGTGCTGCCGCGCTCCATCGCGAAATTCGAGGCTTTCGAGAATGCGATGACGCTGGACATCGCCATGGGCGGCTCGACCAACACCGTGCTGCACATCCTCGCCGCCGCGAATGAAGCGGAAGTCAATTTCACCATGGCCGACATCGACCGCCTGTCGCGCCGCGTGCCCGTGCTGTGCAAGGTCGCGCCGGCCAAGGCCGACGTGCATCTCGAAGACGTGCATCGCGCCGGCGGCATCATCGCCATTCTGGGCGAACTCTATCGCGCGGGCTTGCTGCATGGCGATCTGCCGACCGTGCACAGCGCGAGCATGAAGGACGCCATAGCGCGCTGGGACATCGCCGTGACGTCGAGCGAGACGGCCAGGAAATTCTTCCGCGCTGCGCCCGGCGGCGTGCCGACGCAAGTGGCCTTCAGTCAGGAGCGCCGCTTCGACGAACTCGACGCCGACCGCGCCAATGGCGCCATCCGCGACGCCGCGCATGCTTTTTCCAAGGATGGCGGCCTCGCGGTGCTGACCGGCAATCTTGCGCTGGAAGGCAGCATCGTGAAGACGGCGGGCGTCGACGAAAGCATTTTGAAATTCGCCGGTCCCGCTCGCGTCTATGAGGTTCAGGACGCGGCGGTCTCGGGCATTCTCACCGGCGAGGTCGTCGCGGGCGAGGTGGTGGTGATCCGCTATGAGGGACCGCGCGGCGGCCCGGGCATGCAGGAGATGCTCTATCCGACGAGCTATCTGAAATCGAAAGGCCTCGGCAAGGCCTGCGCGCTCATCACCGACGGGCGTTTTTCCGGCGGCACGTCGGGGCTTTCCATCGGCCATGTCTCGCCGGAGGCGGCCGAGGGCGGCCTCATCGCGCTGGTGAAGACCGGCGATCGCATCGAGATCGACATTCCCGCGCGCAGCATCACGCTGGCGGTGAGCGAGGCCGAGATCGCAACGCGCCGCGCCGCGCAGCAGGCAAAAGGCTTCAAGCCCGAGAACCGCCAGCGCAAGGTGTCGAAGGCCCTGCGCGCCTACGCCGCGATGACGACCAGCGCCGCGAAGGGGGCGGTGAGGGAGGTTCCGTAGGGGAGAGTCAGTTGCACCCTCTCCCCGCGCGCGGGGAGAGGGAATGCGCCTCCGCCCGATTGGTCTGGAACCTATTCTCGAAAACCGCGTCCCGCCGCAAACATCGCAAGCGACCTCTATTCATCACTCGTTCCAGGAGATAGATTTCGCCCATGAATAGGCTGAAATTCATGGGTGCCGATACTGCGGTCAGGCGCTGCCTATCGGTCTGCGCTGTTCTGTTGATCTGCGGCCTCGTCTCCGCCTGCGCGGCGCGACCGGAAGCCGGCTATCTGGCCTCAGTCCCCGGCTCCTCAGCCGGCGGGAGCGAGCATACCATTCTGGTGACGACGACGCGGCAGAGGGATGCGCGGCCCGGCACGCTGTTCAATGGCGAGCGCGCGCCTCAGGCGGACTATGCGAAAGTCACCGTCTCGATTCCGCGAGCCCATGTGACTGGCGAAATCGAATGGGCCAGTTCTCCGCCCGGAGATCCCGCAGCCAATTTCGTCATTCGACAGGCCGGCTATCTGGACAGCGAGAAGGCCTTCATTCGGGAGCTGAACGCGCAACTTGCGACGCGCCCGCGCGGCAGCCGCAAGGTCTTTCTGTTCGTTCACGGATACAACACGATGTTCGCGGAGGGGCTGTTCCGCTATGCGCAGGTCGTCCATGATTCTGAATCGCCCGCCGTTCCCGTCCTTTTCTCCTGGGCGTCTCATGGAAACCTGACCGATTACGTCTATGACAACAACAGCGCCACTGCGGCGCGCGACGAACTGGAGCGCACCATCCGCCTGCTCTTTGCGAGCGACGCCGACCAGGTGAACATTCTGGCGCATTCGATGGGGAATTGGGTCACGGTCGAGGCGTTGCGACAGATCAAGATGTCTGGCCGGTTGCCGCAGATCGCCAAGCTGGGGCGGGTTCTCCTTGCCGCTCCCGACATTGATATTGATGTCTTCAAGTCGCAGATGCGCCGTTTCGGAAAGCTGAAACAGCCATTTTATGTCGTGCTGTCCAAGGACGACAATGCGCTCGGCGTTTCGAGATTCATCGCGGGCGGGCGGAGCCGCTTGGGAGATTACAGCGACGCGGCGGGGCTTACGGAGCTTGGCGCAGTGGTGATCGACCTTAGCGACGTTGAGGCGACCGATTCCAGCAACCACGCCAAATTCGCCCAGATAGCCGAGATTGGCCCCAAACTGCGATCCGTCATGGAAAAGGGCGCTCTCGCAAACCGGCTGTCGGCGTCGGATGAACTGGATGCGGTCGGCGGCGCGACGAGTTCCGTCGTGACATTGCCCACGCGGCAGGCGGGATCGGCGATAAGGATAATCTCGGGGCAGTGACTCCCAAACCTCGTGGCGAGCGACCCATGTCGCAACATTGGATCAGTGAATGAAACGTCCCGGACTCGCATCGCTCTGCATCGCGCTCTCTCTCCTCGCCGCCGCCTCGCAGGCGGAAGAGAAAAAGCTCAAGGTCGCCTTCTTCGGCTTCGAGATGATCAACACATCGCCCGCGCCGACAAGCGAGGAGGAGAAGGCGCGCATCCTTCGCATCGGCGAGGTGCTGCGCGAAATGCTGAACGCCTCCGGCCGCTATGAGGTCGTCACGCTCTCCGACGCGCTGCAAAGGAAGATTGCGCAAAGCTCGAAGATCACCGGCTGCAACGGCTGCGAGATCGACTGGGCGAAGGAGGCCGGCGCCGACATCGCCGCCTTCGGCACGGTGCAGAAGGTGAGCAATCTGATCCTCAACGAGAATATCTACATGAGCCGCGTGGACGGCGCGCCCTTCTTCTCGCATAGCGTCGACATCAGGGGAAACACCGACGAGAGCTGGGAGCGCGGCATGCGCTACATGATCGGTAATTATTTCCTGACCACGAAGTAAGGCGCCAGCAAAAAGAAACGCCCTGTTTCAGCCGCATTCCCGAAAGAGAAAAGTGGCCTGAGACAGGGAGCGTTGATGAGAAAAAATCGAAGATACAGCCTGGCTTTGGCATGCGGCGGCGTCGCGCTGCTTGCGCTCGGCGCCTTGTCGCTCGCGTCGCCGGCGCTGGCGCTGGAAAATCCGCTCGATCGCGGACCGCTCGCGGATTTTCTCAATGTGTTTCGCGAGCAGGCGATCCCGCGCCAGGTCGTGGTCTGGAATCATCCGGAATTCAAGAAGGGAACGGTCGTCGTCTCGACCAAGGAGCGCCGGCTCTATTATGTGCTCGGCGACGAGGAGGCGATCGAATATGGCGTCGGCGTGGGACGCGAGGGCTTCACCTGGTCCGGGGCCAAGACCGTTAGCCGCAAGCGCGAATGGCCGGACTGGACGCCGCCGCCGCAAATGCTCAAGCGTCGCCCCGACCTGCCACGACATATGGAGGGCGGGATCGAGAATCCGCTTGGCGCGCGCGCGATCTATCTTGGTTCGAGCAATTATCGCATCCACGGCTCCAATGAGCCGGACACGATCGGCGCGGCGGTGTCGTCAGGGTGCATCCGCATGACCAACCGCGACGTGGTCGACCTATATGGCCGGGTCAAGGTCGGCACGCGCGTCGTCGTTTTGAAGTGACGGCTCGGACGGGCGTCGCAGCGCGAAGCCCGCTCCCGCCGCCAGCGCCAGCCCCACGGCCGCCATCGCCGCCATGCCGAGATAGCCGCTTTCGCCGTATCGCTCATAGAGCAGGCCGGAGCCGAAGGTCGCGGCGCTGACCGTGGCCGCGTTCGCCGCCGCAAGCCAGCCCTGAGCCTGCGCGATGCGGCTGGAGCCGCAAAGCTGCGCCAGCAGATAGGCCGGGCCAAGCTGCACTGCCGCGCAGGAAACGCCATGCAGCGCCTGCGCCGCGAATATGCCGAAGGTTCCCGGATCGCCCGCCATCATGAACCAGCGGATAATCGCCGCGACGCCGCCCGCGAGCAGGAATGTCAGCGCGCGGCTTTCGCCGCCGAACCAGCGTCCGGCCATCAGAAAGAAAACGACTTCGGTGACGAGCGAGGCGGACCAGGCCAGCGAAACGAAGTTCTCGTCGTGGCCGATGGCCTTCCAGTGCAGCGAGCCGAATGCGCCGACAAAGGCGTGGCTGCTCTGGATCAGGGCGGCGGCGAGGATCACGGTCGCGATCAGCGCCGGCCTTGCGAGCTTTTCTGCAGGCGCCGTCGCATGCTCGTGCCTCTCGCCGCCGCCGAGCCCGCGCAGCGCCAGAAAGGCCGCTCCGGCCGCCGCGAAGGAAACGCCTGTGAGCAGCCAGACCAGCGCGGAATTCGGCAGCATGTTCGCGATGGGCCCGCTCGTCAGCATGAAGAAGAGGATCGACACCGAACCCCATCCGCGCACGAAGGAATAATGCAAAAGGCCGCGTCCGGCCGCGCTGCGCCGCTGCGCTGCGCCGAGAATGATGCCGTCGGCGAGAATGCCCACCGGCCCCTGCGCGAAGACCAGCAGCAACACGCCAAGCAGGATTGGCACGAAGCCATGCAGGAATCCGAGCAGCGCATAGGCCGCGCCCGCCGCCGCCGCGTAGGAGACGAGAATGGCCGCGTGCCGGCCGGTGCGGTCCGCGCGCCGCGAGGCGATCAGCGTCGACAAAATGCGGATCGCTGGCGGCGCCGCCAATATCGCGCCGATTTCCCCCGCGCTGAGTCCGCGCGAATTGAGCCAGATTGGAAAGAAGGGCAACTGCACGCCGACGACAGCGTAGATGGCCGCCGTGAGACAGGACAGCCGCAGCTCCTCGCGGCGGTCCGCCGTCTGTTGGTCTGAAGGATTCATGTCGTTGATTATCCGACGCGCGGGTTACGATTCCCTCTCCCCCGATACATCGGGAGAGGGATCGTTACTCCATGACGGCCGCTTTGAGAATGCAGACCATGGTCGCCTGCGCGGGCGTCTTGCCGAGATTGCGGATCACATGCGGGCGGTCGCAGCGGTAGCGGAGGGTTTCTCCAGCCTTGACGCTTTCGGGGACGCCCCCGACTTCGACCACGAGTTCGCCCTCGCGC
>Ga0181534_10001412_pt1 | contig 15609 bp, 12 predicted proteins | sample PEATcosm2014_Bin_37_FD_119758 | JGI IMG/M metagenome (GOLD analysis project Ga0181534, IMG submission 119758) | Peatland microbial communities from MTU Mesocosm Facility, Houghton, MI, USA - PEATcosm2014_Bin17_10_metaG | ecosystem: Environmental > Terrestrial > Soil > Wetlands > Peat | place... | reverse complement strand
TGAACCGGGGGCGGAGTCGGTGGCGCCGGACCCCCCACTGCCTGCGTCAGGGCCGTCAGCTCCGGCCAGACCGTCACCGTTGGAACTACCGGGGTTGGGACCCCCGCCGCCGCCGTTGGCCGACGTCCCTGCACCACCGCCGCCGCCGGCAACGGCCAAGGCGCTGCCGTCGGGGGCGAAGACATAGGTGCCGCCACCGCCTGATCCAGCCCCCGTTCCACCACTGCCGGATTGACCCCTCCGGCCCACGACGATCTGCACGGACTGGCCGGAGGAGAGCTTCGGCACCACGTTGACATCGCCACCGGTCCCGCCCGGTTCGGAGCCGCTCTGTCCACCCTGTGCCCCGCTGGCGTCGATGCAGATCGAACCGGCCACGGCGGTGGAGGGCACGATCCAGGTCTGGGCGACTGTCTGGTAGTGGAACATCACCGACACCACATTCGAGCCGAATGTCGAGGCGTAGGTCGGGCAGTCTTGGACGGGTGCGATCGAGTGGGCTGCCGCACCGGCGGACGCCGGAAGGGCAAGGGCCGAGACAGGTGCCGCGAGCAATGCCGCCGCACCGACCACCACCACGGTGGCCCGTCGTGCGATCCGTCGCCTCCCCCCTCGGTCGGTCATGTCACTGTGCCTGCCACGATGTCGAGTCATCGCTCCATCCTTTCCACTCCGTGTTGACCACATTCGCCTGAATGCGGTGTGCTGCGTCCGGCCCGGCTCAGTGCCCGCAAGGGCCTTCCGCTATCCCTGCCACTACTCATCCGATGCACACGTGGCCGAACCCGACAGGACCAGGGGACTGGCGTGGGTGCCTGCTTCGGCCGGCAACGTGACGCCGGACATCAGAATCTGGCCCTGGGCGGTGACGGGCACCGTGGCCGAGCGGTCCGACCATCGTAGGAATCCGTCGGGCCTGTGGACCTCGACGAACAGAGACGCCGGCTGGGGTCCGGTCCCGATCGGGTCGTTCTCGAACTGCATGATCAGCGAGAACGTCCCATCCGGACCGGCCGAGGTCTGGAGGGCCAGTGCCACCGATCCGGTGGCGTCACCACACACTGCTGAGCCCGAGACCGTGCCCGAGCAGGCCCCGGAGACCGTCACTGCCCCCCTGCCCGGCAGGGCCGTGGAGACCAGCGCGCACGGTCCCTCGGGCGCCGACAAGGGCAGGGCCGAGGTATCGCGGCCGGGCTGGGAGACCAGGACGGTGACCGCCGGTGTGCCGTCGTGGCCGTTGGCCACGGTGACCACGGTCCCGATGACCAGGGCCAGCCCGGTGAGGACCACCGCCAGGGGTGCTTTCCAATTCATCGAGCTGCCCTCCTCAGGGTGTACACACTGGCGGCCAGGGCGGCCACCGCGAAGCCGGTGACGGTGATCAGGTTCTTCGCCACATTGGACAGGTCCGGGTAGAAGAGGCTCTGACGTAGGGCGTCGATGGCGTACCGGGTGGGCACGATCCGGCTCACCGTCTGGAGCCAGTCGGGGAGGAAGGCGATAGTGGTGAACCCTCCCCCGAGGAAGAACAGGTAGCTGGCCAGGATCACCGCGGCCAGGGCCACCGTGGTGGACTTCTTGAGGGCCACGCCGAGGAGGCTCCCGAGGCTGACCGACAGCAGGGACGTGACCCCGAGCACCCCGATGAGGGCCCACCAGTGACCGTCGGGGGGCTGGATCTGGTGGGTGGCGACGAGGATCCAGGTCACCGGAATCACCATGAGGAACGTGACCAGCAGGCCTCCGGTCAACCGGGCGGCGATCCGGGCCATCGGCGATACGGGGGCCAGGGCCAGTACTCGGTCGGTGCGGCGTTCGCGGTCCCGGCTGGCTAGCACAGCCGAGCTGAGCATGCCCACGTTGATGATCAAGAGGATGAGGACCGGAACCACCTGATAGTGGAGGAAGTCCACATCGGTCTTGCGGAGATCAGTCTCGTCGGGGTTGACCCGGTACGGACTGGGTATGACCGATGTCCCCACGCTTCGCGACGAGGCCACACCGAGCTCCGGCGCGTCGAACTCGGCCACCGAGCGGGAGATAGACCGGCGGATGTCGTCGGCGAAGTCGTAGTCGATATTGTTGAGGGTGAGGTCGACCTTTGCTCCGTCGGTGGCCAGTGCCTTCCCGAATCCCTTGGGAATCACGATGATCGAGGTGACCTCCTGTTTCTTCAGCAGGTTCTGAGCCCCGGCCAGGGTGGTCTGGTACAGCTGGTAGGTGTCGGTGTCCGACCGGATGATGTCGGCCATGGACTGGGCCTGCGGCGAGTGGTCCTGGATGACTAGGGCCACGGGCTGACGGGTCACCGCGAAGGTCAGCATGGTGACCAGGATGGCCATGCCCACGGGGGGGATGAGTGCGGTGGCGATGACCCAGGGCGTCTTCCGCCAGATGGCCATGTCCAGGCGGATCAGGGTCAGGAAGCCCCTCATCGCACGGCCTTGCTGCGCTGCAGGATGAGGTAGGCGATGGCCATGGAGAAGAGGGCCCACAGGGTGAGGATGCCGAGATCGACGGGGATCGATTCCGGTGTCACCCGTAAGCCGTGGACCGTGTTCTGGAGTACCCCGACAGCGGCGTAGACCGGCGTGGCGTGGCCGAAGAACCAGAGCCAGTGGCCGTCGAAGCGTTCCGGTTCCAACGATCCCGAGTCGATGTACAGGGGCAGGGCGATGCCGAAGAAGACGATGGCCACAGGCAGCGTGCGGCGCAAGAGGTTGCCGACCACGGCGCCGAGCGCGGTAAAGATCACGCAGCACAGGGCCAGGGCCGCCAGCGTCCCGACGGCGTCATGGGGATGGACGCCGTAGCCGAAGAACACCAGGAGGGCGGCCACCCACACGGCCAACGTGGACACGATGACGACGGCGATGAGCTTCCCGATCAGCAGCCCGCTCATGGGGGAGGGAGAGAGTCGCCACTGCACCAGGGTCTTGTTCTCCCACTCACCGGCCATGGCCGTGGCGCCCAGAGCCCCCGCCACCACCAGGGCGTCGAGGCCGAGGGCGCTGACCACCAGATAGGGGACGTAGGCCGTGTCATAGCTCAAGAGGTCGTGTTCGACCGGGGCCAGTCGGATGCCGTTGAAGTGGTGTTGCAGTCCGAAGGTCTGGATGGCGGCGGGAAGAGCCCGTTGGATGTCATCGGTCAGGTCGGTGTCCACATTGTCGATGGTGACGGGGAGCACCACCGTCCTGCCGGCGGCCACCGATGCCCCGAACCCCTTGGGGATGGTGAGGATGTCGACGACGCTGCCGGCGGCCAGCCGCTGCTTGGCGATGGCCAGGGTCGTCGGCTCCAGCCGGAACGAGTCGTGGTCCTTCGCCAGGTCCTGGACGAAGGACGCGGTCAGCGGGGAGTGGTCGTTGACCACGAGTGCCGTCGGGGCCTTCGAGCCGGTGAGGCCGAACAGGCTGACCAGGGCCAGGAAGGTCAGGGCTTCGACCACGGTCAGCACGATGAGCAAAGGGCCCTTCATGAACTGCTGGGTCTGCAGCCGCATGCCGGCGCGGCAGGCCGCCCACCAGTCAGACATCGGTCAGTTGGGGTTGGGGCAGGGAGTCGTCGAGGCTCTGGAACACCTCGAGCAGGTCAGGGGCACGGACCCGGAACCCCTCGATGTGGTGGACGGCCAAAGCCATCTCCACCACCCGGTTGGGGTCGGCCGAGCCGGTCAGTCGGACCGTGAGGCCCGACTCGCCCACCGAGAGGCCCTCCACCTCGGTCTGGCCGTCGAGGGTGGCGAAGGCGGCCTGGGCCACCTCGGGGGTGCAGTCCAACTCGACGTAGCGTCCGGTCCGGGCCAGGATCTCCCCCGGCTTCCCCTGTTCAATGAGACGCCCGTTCTTCAGGAGCAGGACCCGGTCGCAGAGCGCCAGCGCCTCGTCGAGGTAGTTGGTGCTGACGACGACGGTCTTGCGCCGGTTCCGCAGCAGGCGGACGTGGGACCAGATGGCATGGCGGGTCTCGATGTCCACCCCGAGCGTGGGCTCGTCGAAGACCAGCAGGTCGGGGTCGTGGACGAGCGACCGGGCGATGGCCACCCGGCGCTGGTTCCCGCCGGAGAGCTCACCGACGGCGTCGTCCAGTCGATGGGTGATTCCGAGGAGGTCGGCCACCTCCTTGACCCCCTTGCGGGGGTTGCTCACGCCGTAGAGATCGGCGGCGAAGCGCAGGTTCTGGCGCACGGTGAGTTCCCCGTAGAGAGCGGTGTCCTGGGTGACGACGCCCATGCGCTTGCGCAGCGCTTTGGGCAGTGGCACATGTTCGTTCTGGCCGAACCAGGTGACGAAGCCCTCATCAGGGGTCTGCAGGCCGCACAGGGTTCCGAGCAGGGTGCTCTTGCCGGCACCGTTCGGTCCCAGCAGGCCGAGCACGCTGCCCTCCTCGGCTACGAAGGAGACCGAATCGAGCGCCACCCGCTTTCCGTAGCGCCGAGTCACCGAGTTGAACTCGACTGCCCACCCGCCGGCTTCTGGTACTCGCATTGTTCTGCCCCACATCTTTCGTGCTCGTACTACGGCCGCCGCGTCGTAGCTGTTGGTCGCGTTCGCCGTTTTCCGGCGTCATGCTCGTTGCTGCCGCCGTGGCGGCATCGCCAGTCCCTAGCCGACAGCCCTCTGGTCGTCCCCGAACTGCTCGTCCCCGAAGACATCGGGTCGGTAACCGTCGGTGATCATCTCGATCCGATGTTGACGATCCTCGGAGATGGCCATGGAGCCATCGAAGGCAGCTCCGCTCCACGGATCGGCATCCGATCGCCGGGCCAACTTCGTCAACATGACCCGCGAACGGTTGGCCAGAGAGGCTCGGGAGGCAGGAGGCAGGCCAGTCTCGGGCGTCTGCGACGCCACGAACGTGACCAGCAACCAGCCCGCCAAGGTGATCAGGTGGGGCGCCTCGTCCCACGCGGTCGTCCTGTGGGCCATGAGGTCGATCACGGCCGAACCGATCAGCAGGAGTGCGGCGGTGCCGACAATGGCGCGCATCCCGGCCGCCCTCTTGGGCCGGACGGCGGCGACGAAGTACCCGATACCCAACGCCATCTCCAATGCCCCCAGATCGCGGAAGCCGTCGATGTCGCCCGAGATCATCAGGTGCAGATTGACCACGACCTGCCCGATGGCCACCACCACGAGAGCCCACCGCGCGGTGGAGACGGCGGGACGCCGTCGGACCTTGTGCACCTCACGGAGGCGGGCCAACAGCGCCTCGGGGGCCATGCGCGGGACTTCGGCGCCCTGCAGGCGGAACTGCCGGGTCACTTCGTGCGCATCCGTACGCCAACGGGAGCAGGATGCGCATCCCGCCAAGTGGCTCTCGACCTCGGCAGAGGGCAACACGGGATTCTCGCCGTCCAGTGCAGCGGAGATCGACGAGCGGACTAGTTCACAACTCTCGTTCACGGTAGTGGTAGTCCATTCGGCGGCCCCGTTCCTTCCCCGGAATCACAACATTTGTGGGCTCGCCCAAGACGCCAGGGTGCGGGGCTCCTCTCGCCGGACCATGTGAACGTCCGCGTGGCCATGGCTCATCACCGAGGGTGTGGACCTGGTTACACGCTGTGACCGCTGCCATCACTCGGAGCAATCCGTATTGCCACTCGGTGAACGTCACCTGTACGTTACCTCCGTGGAATCCTGGACCGACCTGGCATTACGGGCCCGCAATGGGGACAGTCGAGACTTCGAGGCCTTCGTCAACGAGACGTACGGGCCCACCCGTCGCCTGTGCGCATCGTTTGTCGATGAAGCCAGCGCAGACGACCTGGTCCAGGAGACATTTCTGCGCGTGGCCAAGAGCATTCGCCGTTTTCGGGGGGAATCCTCAGGCCGAACGTGGCTGTTCTCGATCACCTATCGCGTCTGCGCTACGGAGCTGCGCAACCGAGTCCGTCGCCGGGGTCAGTCCGCTTCCTTCGGTGACATCGAGATGAACAACACGCGAACAGCCGAGGATCTGGCGGAGAGCGTTGCCGTCACCGACCTCCTTGCCTATCTCACGCCTGAGCGCCGTTCGTCATTCGTGCTCACACAGCTCTACGGAATCAGTTATGAGGAGGCGGCAACCATCTGCCAGTGCGCGGAGGGGACCGTGGCCTCGCGGGTGGCCAGGGCGCGACGTGATCTCATTGCTCTCTTCCACGCTGACGCTGAGCCTCGGGATGCCGTCACCGACTGGGTCGAGTAGCTCGGAGCCAGCGAACCCCGAGTAGGCCGGTCCGCAACGGTGCTCCGTGGCCCCAGATGCCGCAGGCCGTGACTCGATCTGATGGGCTGCCTCGTGCTCGTCATGAACCACGGTGGAACTGGCCGGACCACTGCGGCGTGTTCACGCCGTTGTCTGACCCATCGGGTTCGACGGTCCCCGTGTAGGTGCCAAGTTGTGCACCTGTGCGCGAATAGGCAACGCAGGTCCACCGGGCCGAGACGAACCACTCCGCCGGCGGAGTGCAGGTTACCTTGGCGACCCCGATGCTCCCGAAGCCGAGGCCCTTGGGCCGACCGCTGATGATCTGAGACTTCACGGTGGAAGTCAGCGACGCAAGGGTCGTGCCGCTTACCCCCGGGATGCCGCCACTGGCGCCGGGCGTGGTCGTCTCCGTGGACGCTGCTGAGCTGCCGCACGCCGCGACAGCCGAGCCGGCCAGCAACACCGAGATGATCCCCATGCCCAATTTCCCGTTTGACCGCAACATTCGCCGCACTTTCGTGACGTCAGTGGCCCCTCGGTATTGGTCACCAGACGGTGCCGAATCCTTCCCGTGACTTCTCGGAAATCGACGGTCCGTGCCGGTGCGTCCGGAACATGCGAGCGCCTCCGCCACGCCTCGTGACGATCTCGCCACGGAGGCCAGTCGCCTGAGCTACCGGAGGTCGTGTATCCGGAACGCGACGGCCATCTGTGATCAGGGTGAGAGCGGTCCGACCGGTATCTGGTGACGTCGGGATCGGACACTTGCGATCCGGTCCCTGGATGCCGTGAGGGCATCGCCCCGGCCCGTGGCAGGATTTCACGATGGACGACGCGACGGTGGCGGCACTGTCCGAGATCTGGGCTCGGTCCTTTGGAGCAAACGCCACCGGTTACGACGACTATCGACCTCCACTCCCGGCCGCCGTCTGTTCGTGGTTGGGGATCGAGGCACGGTGGGATGTGGTTGACGTGGGAGCGGGGACCGGCCAGGCCAGTCGTGTCCTCAGCGCAGCCGGCGCTCACGTCGTGGCGGTGGAGCCGGACCCGGCGATGCACCAGCTCATCTCGTCTCGAGTCGATGACGTCGACGCGAGGTTGGGATCGGCCGAGGACTTGCCCGTTGCCAGTGATTCCGCCGATCTCGTGGTGTCCGTCTCCGCATGGCATTGGTTCGACCAGAACCGTGCCTTCGACGAAGCGGCCAGGGTTCTTCGCCAGGGTGGAGTGCTGGGCATCATCTGGAACGGCATGGATCACACCGATCCTTGGGCGGGACGATTCCTGGCGGCAACGGAAACGGCGGACGGCATCACGATCCCACCCGATCGTCGTCCGGGACCCCACTCCCTTCGGACACCGGCGGGATCGCCATTCCGCCACATCGAGACCGTCGAAATCCCGTGGACCTGGAACAGGTCCGTCGATCAGGTGCTCGGGCTCATTGGGACCTACTCGGTGTTCGTCAACGGGGACTCGGAGCTCCGAGACAGGATTTCGACCTCGGCGGCGCAACTCCTGGATCAGAGGGGCCAAAGCGACAGGGTCATCGCCCTGCCCATGAGGGCTCGATGTTGGAAGGCCAGGACGTCCGGGCACGGCCTATGACCATCTCGAAGCGGTGCGGCTCGAACCATGGCGGGGTCCGACAGGGCCCGAACTCCGCCCCGCCCGAGAGACCCGGACACCGTCGCCGAGGTCAGACGGCTTGGCCAAAAGGCCAGGCGTTTCGGGCCTGAGCGCGCCAGCCGGTGTGGTTCCTTCACGCCGCCTCTGAACAGGGAAACAGCTCCGGGGGAGAGACTCGAACTCTCAACCTAGCGGTTAACAGCCGCTCGCTCTGCCGATTGAGCTACCCCGGAAAAGGCCGCTCACCGAGGCCGTCCTGCGCCGCGGCGTGCCTGAGGACATTAGCCGGTGCCGGCCCGTCCGACGGGCAAAGGTGCGCCGTCCCACCCGGCCGGGCACAATGGGTCGGTGAAGTTTCGCATCGGCACCGCCATGGCCTTCGCCACGGGTTACGTCCTCGGCACCCGGGCCGGACGGGAGCGCTACCTCCAGATCGTCCGGGCCGCCGGCCAGTTCGGCCACTCCGCTCCGGTCGCCGGCACCGCCACCCTGGTCACCGAGAAGTCGAAAGCCGTGGCGACGCTGGGCCTCGAACGCATGAAGGACACCATCGGCGTGCGCCTGGGCTGGCGCAACGGCGATCAGGCGGCCGACGCCATCGCCCTCGACCTGGCCGAGGACCTGGCCACCGCGCTCAACAGCCGACGGTTCCTGCCCGAGCGCAGGCCGCCGGCCACCACCCCGGCGCCCGCCCACCTCGACGTCTGATCACGCCCGCGACCGGGCTCGTTCCCGGCTCCGAGGCCCAACTCCCAGGCCGCAACTAGGCCCAACTAGGCCTCGTCGAGGTAGTCCCGCAGGAGTTGGGCTGACTCGGGGCGGCGGAGCTTGGCCAAGGTCTTGGCCTCGATCTGGCGGATGCGCTCGCGGGTCACCCCGAAGGCCTTGCCCACCTCTTCCAAGGTGCGGATCTTGCCGTCCTCCAGCCCGAAGCGCAGCCGGACCACGTCCTGCTCCCGGGGGGAGAGGTGGCCGAGGGCCTCCCGCACGGCATTGTCCAGCATCATCCGGGCGGCGGCGTCGTCGGGCACCACCGCCTCGCGGTCCTCGATCAGGTCGGACAGGCTGAAGTCGTCCTCGTCGCCCATGGGCTGCTCGAGTGAGACGGTGTCCTGGTTGATGCGCTGGATCTCGCGCACCCGCTCGATGGAGAAGTCGACCCTCCCGGCCACCTCCTCGGCACTGGGCTCGCGGCCGAGTTCTTGGAGGAGCTGGCGCTGGGCCCACACCACCTTGTTGATGGTCTCCACCATGTGCACGGGGATCCGGATGGTCCGGGCCTGGTCGGCGATGGCCCGGGTGATGGCCTGGCGGATCCACCAGGTGGCGTAGGTGGAGAACTTGAACCCCTTGGTGTGGTCGAACTTCTCCACTGCCCGCATGAGGCCGAGGTTGCCCTCCTGGATGAGATCGAGGAAGGCCAGGCCCCGGTTGCGGTAGCGCTTGGCGATGGACACCACCAGCCGGAGATTGGCCTCGATCAGGGCCTCCTTGGCCAGCTGGCCCCGGCGCATCAAGACCCTGTCGGCCGCCCTGCCGCTGTAGGGCTCCCCACTGGCCTCGTGCTCGGCCAGTCGCGCGACCGCCTCGTTGCCGGCCACGATGCGCTCGGCCAGCTCCACCTCCAGGGCGGCGTCGAGGAGCTTGACCTTGCCGATCTCCTTCAGGTACATGTGCACCGGATCGGCGGCCGAGCCCCGGAACCCGTCGCTGTCGGTGTACCCGTCCTTGGCCGGTGCCCGACGGGGAGCCCGTTCCTTCTTCGCTGCAGCCGGCGGCGGCACCGTGGCCGCATCGGCCAGTGACGCCGCAGGCTCCGGAGAGGACGGGGCCGGCGGAGCGTGACCGTTCCACCGGGTCGGGTCACGGGCGGGCTCGAGCGCCATGATCCGGGCCGACGGTGGGCCGTCGTCCTCCTCGCCCGGGCCGAACCCGTCCGACGGCATCGAGAGGTCGCTCCGCAGTCGACCGGACAGTTCGTCGGCCATGGAGACGGTCATGGGCAGCACCGTGGTCTCCCCGGTGTCGTAGGTGAACTCGATACCGGCCGACTTGATCCGCTCCACCACGTCGGCGATGAGGTCGGCGCTGAGCTCGACGGAGCGGAGCACCGTCATCACGTCGTCCTGGGTCAGGCCGCCCCGGGCCTGGCCCATCCGGATGAGGGCGTCGAACTGGGCCGCCGGGAGCACGTCGAGCACGCTCCCGGGGGTCGGGGCGTCGATGGTCTCGGAGGGCGCGGGCCCGGCCGGTGTCGTCACGTGCCGGGCGATCACGATCCGGACTCCGCAGTAGTCGTCTGTGCCCTCACCACGAGCCAGGCTACCAACCTGGCCGTCGCCTCCGCCGAGCGAGCCGGATCGTCCAGCTCCTGGACCCAGGACGCCACCTCGGCGGCCTCGGCCACCGCGGCCGACGATGTCCGGGCCTCGGCGGTGATGACCGTCAGCTGGCCCCGGGCCGCATCCCTCACCAGCTGGAGCACCACCTCGTCGGGCGCTCCCCGGGGCTCCTCCACCGTCAGTCTGACCAGCAGGGCCCGGACCTCGGGGCGGGCGTCCTCGATGACCTGGTGCAGCGGCTCGGTGTCGGCCGCCGCCAGGATCTCGAACGCCTCCCGCTGGAGGTCGTCCCGGAACAGGGCGGACTCGAGCCGGTCGGCCACCTCCTCGGGCCGATGGATGGCCAGGCGCAGGGCTTCGAGGCCGGGACGGAACTCGTGAGCGCCGCGACCCGGTGCCCCACGGGCGGATCCGCGGCGGCCCGATGCCGCCGGGCCGGCGGGTCGGTCGTCGTCGGTCCAACTGCCTCCCCCGTCGAAGCCGTCGGCATCCCACTCGCCGTCCATCTCGGGCTCCCGCACCCAGGGGTCGTCGGGACCCGTCGGTGCCGCACCCCGGCGGGGGCCGCTCCCGCCGCGCGGGCCGCTGCGTCCCGACCGGCGACCCGTTGACGCAGCTTGCTCAGGGGGAGGCCCGTCCCGCCGGAGCTGCTCCAGGCGGTCCCGCAGCAGGGCGGGCTCCAGCCGGCACCGCTCGGCCACCTGCATGAGGTACTGGTCCCGCACCAGGTTGTCGGGATGCTCGGCCACGGCGGCCAGGGCCGAGTCGGCAGCCCGGGCCCGCCCCTCGGGGGTGCCGAGCTCGGCGGCGTCGAGGATCCGGTCCACCCGGAACTGGAGGAAGGGCTTGGCGCCGGCGATGGCGGCCCGCAGACCGTCGGGATCGCTCCGGGCCATCTCGCCGGGATCCGAGCCCTCGGGCAGGGCGGCCACAGCCACGTCGATGGACAGCTTGCGCTGCCACTCGTAGAACCGGCCGGCGGCCGACTGCCCCGCCCCGTCGGCGTCGAAGGCCAGGACCACCCGCGAGGCGAAGCCCCGGAGCAGCTTCACGTGCTCCTCGGCCAGGGCCGTCCCACAGGTGGCCACGGCCCGCGGCACGCCCGCGCCGAACAGCCCGATGACGTCGGTGTACCCCTCGCACACCACCACCTCGTCGGAGGCGATGATGTCCTGCTTGGCCCAGTTGAGGGCATACAGGGTCTTGCGCTTGGAGTAGATGGGGGTCTCGGAGGAGTTCTTGTACTTGGCCGGGTCGGTGCTCCCGGGCAGGACCCGTCCCCCGAGGGCGACGGGGTGGCCCGAGGGATCGCAGATGGGGAAGAGGACCCGGGCCCGGAAGGCGTCCTGGAGCCGGCGGCGGCGGTTGACGAAGCCCAGCCCCGCCCCCACCGCCAGCTCCTCGTCGAGTCCCAGTCCGGAACACAGGGCGTCCCACTCGTCGGGCGCCCAGCCCAGGCGGAACCGGCGGACCACCTCGCCGTCGTAGCCCCGGCTGCGCAGGTAGTCGCGGGCCTGGCCGGCGTCGGGCGAGGTCAGCAGGCGCCGGTGGTACCACTCGGTGGCCTGCTCCATGGCGTCGAGGTAGACCTTGCGGCGCTGGCTGTCCCGCCCCGAGGTGGCGTCCTCCCGGATGGTGATGCCGGCCTTGTCGGCCAGTCGGCGCACGGCGTCGACGAAGTCGAGGTGCTCGATGGCCCGCACGAAACTGATGGCGTCGCCCTTGGCCTGACACCCGAAGCAGTAGTAGAAGCCCTCCTCGGCGTTCACGCTGAACGACGGGGTCTTCTCGCCGTGGAACGGGCACAGGCCCTGCCACCGTCGCCCCACCTTCTTCAGCGCGGCGTGCTCCCCGATCAGGGCGACGATGTCGGTCTCCGCCCTGACCCGGGCCACGTCCTCATCGGGGATGCCCATGGATGACGACGGTACCGCGTCCCCGGCCGACTCCGTCCGCCCGGCCGCGCCCGGCCTCGGCCCTACCGCTTGGCCTTGGCCTTGACCTTGGCCTTGGCCGCGGGCTTCCCGGTCGACGTGGCCTTGGACCCCTTGGTGGAGGTGGTGAGGCCGGCCAGCACGGCCTGGGCCGCGGCCAGCCGGGCGATGGGCACCCGGAAGGGCGAGCAGCTCACGTAGTCCAGCCCGGCGGCGGCGAAGGTGGCGATGGACTCGGGGTCGCCCCCGTGCTCACCGCACACCCCGATCTTGAGGGACGGGCGGGTGGCCCGACCCCGCTCCACGCCCAGGCGCACCAGCTCGCCGACCCCGTCGGGGTCCACCACCTCGAAGGGGTTCCGCTTGAGGAGCCCCTGCTCCAGATAGGCCGACATCATCCGGCCCTCGACGTCGTCCCGGCTGAAGCCGAAGGTCATCTGGGTCAGGTCGTTGGTGCCGAAGGAGAAGAAGTCGGCCTCCTCGGCGATCTCCCCGGCCCGGAGGGCGGCCCGCGGGGTCTCGATCATGGTGCCGATCAGCACCTCCATCTTGCCCTGCTCGGCGCCGGTCGACCCCGTCGTGGCCAGGGCCTCGGCGATGGCCACCTCCACCCACGAGCGGGCCAGGGCCAGCTCCTCGCGCGACACGGTCAGCGGGATCATGATCTCCACGATCGGGTGCCCTCCCGCCGCCACCCGGTCGAGGGCCGCCTCCATCAGGGCCCGGACCTGCATGGCGTAGAGCCCGGGCTTGATCACCCCGAGGCGCACGCCCCGGGTGCCCAGCATGGGGTTGAACTCGTGCCAGGCCTTGGCCGCCTCGTACAGGAGGGCCTCCTCCTCGGTCAGCCCGGTGGTGGCCTCCTTGATGGCCAGCTCCTGGGTGTCGGGGAGGAACTCGTGCAGGGGCGGGTCGAGCAGGCGGATGGTCACGGGCAGGGCATCCATGGCCTCGAGGATCTCCACGAAGTCGGCGCGCTGGGCCACCCGAAGTGCCTCGAGTGCCCGCTCCTCCTCATCGGGGGTCGACGCCAGGATCATCCGGCGCACGACAGGGAGGCGGTCCTCGGCCAGGAACATGTGCTCGGTCCGGCACAGGCCGATGCCCTCGGCCCCGTGGCGACGGGCGTTGGCCGCGTCCGGCCCGGTGTCGGCGTTGGCCCGCACCCCGAGGTGGCCGGCCCGGACCTCGTCGGCCCACCCCAGGATGGTCTCGAACTCGGGGGGCGTCTCGCCTGCCGTCACCGGCACCTGGCCCAGCATCACCGTGCCGTGGGTGCCGTCGACGGAGATCCAGTCCCCCTCGTTGACCACGGTGCCGTCGACGGTGAACGACGAGCCCGAGATGCGCAGCGCCTCGGCGCCCACCACGGCCGGCTTGCCCCAGCCCCGGGCCACCACCGCGGCATGGCTGACCAGGCCGCCCCGGGCGGTCAGGATGCCCTCGGCGGCCAGCATCCCGTGCACGTCCTCGGGCGAGGTCTCGCTCCGGACCAGCACCACCTTCTCGCCCCGCTCCGCGGCCGCCTGGGCGTCGTCAGCGGTGAGGTACACCCGGCCCACGGCAGCGCCCGGGGAGGCCCCGAGGCCCCGGGCCAGGACCTTGTGGCCGGACCCGGAGAACTGGGGGTGGAGGACCTGCTCGAGGTGCTCGCCGGTGATGCGGTCCAGCGCCTCCGCCTTGGTCAGCTTGATGGCCTTCTCCCCCACCATGTCCACGGCCATCTTGAGGGCGGCCCGGCCGGTGCGCTTGCCCACCCGGGTCTGGAGCATCCACAGCTTGCCCTGCTCGATGGTGAACTCGGTGTCGCACATGTCCCGGTAGTGGCCCTCCAGCCGGGCGAAGATGGCCAGCAGCTCGGCGTGGATGGCCGGGAACTCGTCCTTCAGGGCCGACAGCGGCTCGGTGTTGCGGATGCCGGCCACGACGTCCTCGCCCTGGGCGTTGACCAGAAAGTCCCCGTACTCGCCGGTGGCGCCGGTGGCCGGGTCGCGGGTGAAGCCGACCCCCGTCCCCGAGGTGTCGTCGCGGTTGCCGAACACCATGGCCTGCACGTTGACGGCCGTGCCCAGGTCGTGGGCGATGCGCTCGCGGACCCGGTAGGCCACGGCCCTCGGCCCGTCCCACGAGGCGAAGACGGCCTCGATGGCCCCCCGTAGCTGCTCGTCGGGGTCCTGGGGGAAGGGCTTGCCGGTGTGGCGCTCCACGATCTGCTGGTAGGCGTCCACCAGGTACCGGAGCAGCTCGACGGGCACGCCGGCGTCCGACGTGGTCCCGGCCAGCTCCTTGGCCGCGTCGAGGAGGGCGTCGAACTCGTCGCCGGGGATGTCGAGGACGATGCGGCCGTACATGGCGATGAACCGGCGGTAGGAGTCGAAGGCGAACCGCTCGTCGTCGGTCTGCTTGGCCAGGCCCTCGACGGAATGGTCGTTGAGGCCCAGGTTGAGGACCGTGTCCATCATCCCCGGCATGGAGAACTTGGCCCCGGAGCGCACCGACACCAGCAGTGGGTCGCCCGGGTCGCCGATCCGCTTGCCCATCTTCTTCTCCAGGCGGACCCGGGCCTTGGCCACCTCGGCGGTCAGCCCGTCGGGCCAGCCCCCCTCCATGTAGCTGCGGCAGGCGGTGGTGCCGATGGTGAACCCCGGCGGCACGGGCAGCTTCAGCACCGAGGTCATCTCGGCCAGGTTGGCCCCCTTGCCCCCGAGGAGGTCCTTCATCTCCATGGGAGGCTTGCGGTGGGTATGGTCGAAGTCGAAGACGAAGGGCATCGGTACGGGTTCCTTGGAGTGGTCTCGGAGTGCGGACCGGACCGGACGGCGTCCATGGGCCCGCACCCGCGAGCCTACCTGGCACCTGTCGGGACCATCAGCGATCCCGACGCCCGCCGCGGACTCAGGCCTGTTCCGACCTCGAGCGCAGCTCGGCCACCAACCCGTCGAGGGGCACCCGGACCTGCTCGGTGGTATCGCGGTCCCGCACCGTCACGGCATGGTCCTCCAGCGAGTCGAAGTCGACGGTCACGCACCAGGGGGTGCCCACCTCGTCCTGGCGGCGGTAGCGCTTCCCGATGGACTGGGTGGTGTCGTAGTCGCACATGAAGTGGGGCTGGAGGGAGGCCAGCACCTGGCGGGCCAGGGGCTCGAGGGTCTCCTTCCTCGACAGCGGCAGCACCCCCACCTGGTAGGGGGCCAGCTTCGGGTGCAGGCGCAGCACGGTGCGGGCCTCACCCCCGACCTGGTCCTCGTGGTAGGCCGAGAGCAGGAAGGCCATCATGGTCCGGGTGGCCCCGGCGGCGGGCTCGATGACGTAGGGCACGTAGCGCTCGCCCGAGGCCTGGTCGAAGTACTCGAGGCGCTCGCCCGATGCCGCGGCGTGGGCCTTGAGGTCGAAGTCGGTCCGGTTGGCGATGCCCTCGAGCTCGTCCCAGCCCCAGGGGAAGAGGAACTCCACGTCGGCCGTGCCCGCCGAGTAGTGGGAGAGCTCGGACGCATCGTGGTGGCGGAGCC
>Ga0181534_10001411_pt1 | contig 15615 bp, 11 predicted proteins | sample PEATcosm2014_Bin_37_FD_119758 | JGI IMG/M metagenome (GOLD analysis project Ga0181534, IMG submission 119758) | Peatland microbial communities from MTU Mesocosm Facility, Houghton, MI, USA - PEATcosm2014_Bin17_10_metaG | ecosystem: Environmental > Terrestrial > Soil > Wetlands > Peat | place... | reverse complement strand
GCTTTCCCGAAGCTCACGCTGGAAATGGGCTTGCGAGAGGACTTCCAGGTCTATCCCCAGCCCCGGGCAAACCCGGCCTTCCCCCTTACCGGACAGTATCCCAACCAGTACCAACGCCTGGCTCCACGTTTGGGATTTGCGTGGCAACCCGTCTCGGAAACTGTCGTTCGAGGAGGCTTCGGCTGGTTCTATACCAACATGAATGGCCTCAACTACCGCAACGCGGTAATCTCGAACGGTCTGGCCTCGCAGCAGTCGGAGGTCAGTGCGGCTTACAACGGAGGCGCTCCCAACCAGCAGGCGCCGACGTTCCCGACCATTCTGCCGTCGAACTCGCCGTTATTCCAAGCGGCTCCCGACATTTCCCTGATCTCGCCCCAATTCCGCGTACCTTATATTTTGCAGGCCAGTTTGCAGATCGAGCGCGAGATCGCGGAGAACACAACCTTGACCGTCGGCACCATGTGGAATCACGGGGTGCATATCCTCTCCGGCAGCGCGTATGACCTGAACCTGAATCCTCTTCAAGGAACGACCTCGTACATCGTGTGTCCTCCAAACACAACCACTCTTCCCTGCGTCGGTCCCACCTACGTCCTGCCGACCATGGATAGCGGCCTGCTCACCGATGGCGGCAATTACAAAGATTTCGGCGAGATTAACGAACTCATAAGCCCGGCGCAAAATCACTACAACTCGTTCTTCGCACAGCTGCAACGTCGACTGCCGCGAGGAGTTTCGCTACAGGTTTCCTACACATTCGCGAAAAGCATCATGCTCGACGGCATGGACTTCAACAACCAGTTTGACTTCAGCAATACGCATGCGCCTTCGCTGCTGGATCAGCGGCACCGAATCAGCCTGGCGGCGGTGTACCATCCAGAATTGGAGAAACTGACCAGCTCCGGCAAAGCCCGCGTGGCGCTTTCCGGTTGGACACTGAGCAGCGTCATGGAATTTTCCTCCGGGCGTCCTTACGCTGGTTTGTTGAGCCCGGCATGCACCACTGCCAGCGATTTCGTGAACTTGTCGAGCCCCAGCTTCAGTTGCCAACCGGTCGGCAACTTCAATCTCAACGATACTGCTTTCAACCAGGATACGGCGAACACCGCAGGCGGCATTAACGGCGCCGGACCAAGCCCGGGAATTGGACTGAATTCGTTTTACGGTCCATGGCTGGAGAGAATCGATGTTGGCCTGGCGCGCAGTGTACAGATGGGAGAAGGCAAGCAGGTGGAATTTCAGGCCCAGGCCTTCAATCTGTTCAACCACCCCAATTACTACGTGCAGAACGGCGACGGTATCAACCAACTGCAATACAACCCTTATGGCGGACATTGCGGGGACGGCGTGTCTGCCAACCAGACCTGCTACCTGGTGCCCAACACCGGTGCCGGTAACTTTGGCACGTTGCAGGAGATTAGCCCCAACGGCCTGCCCCGCGTGCTCAAGTTTTCCGCAAGGTTCACGTTCTAGTTTTTGCGACGATGGATTATCCCCCCTCCGGCGCGGCATCTTGTTTAAAATACCCCCCCACCCCCCCGTTTGCGATCCCATGGAATCATGGTATTAGCAAGAAATTCCTCCTAAAGTCCTGGGCCTAAAAGACTTAGATATCAAACTATAGAAAGCAAATGACTTAAGAGCGTCAATCGCTAACTCTGAACGGGGTCGTCAGCGCCCTCGACCAATGATTACGCACTTCATTGGAGGGGGCAAGGTTGGACGTCACCATGAGGGTGTGGAAAAAAGCTGGCGTGTCCCGAACTCGCAGAACCGCTTAGTCGTACACATTCCTGGTGGCGGACCCATGGGTTGTGGCGGGACGACAATGATGCTGAATTTAGGTAGGGGCTCCCACGTCTAGAAGCGGAGCTTAGCGGCACGGCTGAAGAGGTTGCGGAAAAGGTTGACTCGGACTGAGATGAACTGCCACAGGGGCTGAAGCCCGCGATCTTTTGTAAAGGACTTACGCGGCTCTGAAGAGTCGCTCTTCCACGGTGAAGCTGACCTTTGTGAGGGTTTCTGCAGCCTCTTAGGTCGTAACCTTCCCGGATCCGCAGAACTGCGTGGTCGTAAATTCCGCGAGGTGTCAACCCATGGGTTGTGACGGGAGAAACTAGTGCAGAGATCCTTCGCTCCGCTCAGGACGACAACAATGCTGGAGCAATGTGTGGGAGTTCCGGGGCTGGCGCTCCGGCCAGCTTCGACTAAGCGGGGGTGGATATTTTGGAGGGATCGAAATCGGTGGCTTTGGGGCCGCCCTCGACCAGATGCATGGTTCGGAGGATGAGATCGATGATGGCCTGGTTTCCGAGCGCGGTGTTGAGCATGACGTGGTAGAGGGACCGGGTGGGCCACTCCGCGTCGAAGTAGTGCTTGACGAAGGCGCGGCGTTCGCGATCTACGGAGTCGACCAGGGATTCCGCGCTCGATTCCGTGGCTCCATCTTGCAGAAGGCGACGCACTTTCTCGGCGCGGGGGGCGTAGAGGAAGACATGAAAGGCGTCGGGGTGGTCCCGCAAGAAGTAAGGCGCGCCGCGGCCTACCACCACGGCATTGCCTTCCTGGGCGATTTTGGCGGTGATTTCCTCCATCATCGCCATCATGCAATCGGTGTCGAATGCCTGACCGCCGAATTGAGAACTGCTCTCGTGGCTGCCGCGCCAAAAGGCTTTGGCCAGGCGGTAGAAGCGGCTATCCCGGCGCTCGTCGCAGCGCATTACGGCTTCGGCATCGACCTGGGCTTGGCGGGCGATTTCCTCGGTGAGGCGCTTATCCCAGAGCCTCCAGCCAAGGTGGCGGGCTAGCTGGGCGGCGATGGCGCCGCCGCCACAGCCGTATTCGCGTTCGATGGTGATGACGCGGAACATTCGCTTCAACCACTCGCATTATAGCGCGGCTGAGCAAGGGCGGGAAAACCTTAAACACAGAGGGAACAGGGGAAAAACAGGGCAAACCTTCTTGTTTAGTGGGCTATAGCAGCGCCGGGTCTGCCTTTTTTCATCAGAAATACGATGGGAATCATGGCCATGATGGAGAGGCCGAGGAGCCAGAAGTCGTCGATATAGGCCAGCATGGCGGCCTGGCGCTGGACGATGCCGGCGACGAGAGCGTAAGCCTGCTGGGTGGCGAAGGTGGCATTCGCTCCGTGGGCTTCCAGGGCCCGGGTGGCGCCTTGCAGCATGGTACGCAAGGCCGGGTTGGCTGAAGTCAGGTGCGCGGAGAAGTCGTTGAGGTGGGTTTGGGTTCGGCGATCAAGAAGGGTGGTGACCAGGGAAATGCCCACGCTTCCGCCGATATTTCTCGCCAGATTCATCAGGCCGGAGGCGGCGTTATTTTTATCGCGGGGAAGATAGGCGTAGGCGGCGGTGTTGATGGGGACGAAGAGAAAGGCCATACCGGTGGCCTGAAAGATGCGGGCGAGGGCGACGGTGCGGAAATCGATTTGGAGGTCGAAGCGGGTCATGTTGAACAACGATCCGGAAAGGACGACGAGGCCGAAAACCAGCAGCCAGCGCGGGCTATAACGGGAGAGCAAAAAGCCGACGAGGGGCAGGAGCAGCATGAGGATGAGACCGCCGGGCATGAGGGCCAAGCCGGAGCGCTGGGCGGTATAGCCCAACAAGGTTTGGGTGAATTGCGGGAGCAGGAGGGTGCTCCCGAGCAAGGCGAAGCCCAGCATGAACATCAGGAGATTCGAGATGCCGAAGGTGCGGTCGCGGAACAGATGAAGATCAATGATGGGATCTTTGTGGCGCCACTCCCAGATGACGACGAAGATAAGCGAGACGGCGCAGATTACCGAGAGGATGACGATGAAGTGGGATTCGAACCAATCGTCGCGCTGACCTTTGTCGAGGATAATCTGCAGGGTGCCGAGGCCGAGAGCGACGAAGCCGAGGCCAACGTAGTCGATGGAAGTTTCCTTGAGTTTGCGGCGCTTGAAGTAGGGAGGATCCTGGATGAGGCGCATGGTGAGCAGGATGGAGATGATGCCGACGGGAATGTTGATGAAGAAAATCCAGCGCCAGGTGAAATTGTCGGTGATCCAACCGCCGAGGGTGGGGCCGATGGCAGGCGCGGTGACCACGGCTACGCCGTAGATGGCGAACGCCATACCGCGCTTGGCGGGAGGAAAGGTATCGGCGAGGATGGCTTGCTCGCTGGGCTGAAGGCCGCCGCCGCCGGCACCCTGCAGGATGCGGAAGATAATCAACGTGGCGAGATTGGGGGCCAGTCCGCACATGAAGGAGCTGACGGTGAAAAGAGCGACACAGCTCATGTAGAAATTCTTGCGTCCCATGATGGACGACAACCAGCCGCTCAAAGGCAGGACGATGGCGTTCGAAACCAAATAAGAGGTGAGGACCCAGGTGCTCTCGTCCTGACCGGCGGAGAGATTGCCGGCAATGTGGGGCAGCGCGACGTTGGCGATGGAGGTGTCGAGGACCTCCATAAAGGTCGCCAGCGTCACTGTGATGGCGATGATCCAGGGATTGACCGCGGGACGCCAGATGTCGGCGTTCTCCAGACCCGGCTTCGAAGGGGGCGAAAGGGCCCCAGGCGGTTGGGCGGCGCTCACTGATTGATCCAGACCTTGGGTTCGACGGACATGCCGGGGCGCAGGGATTGATCTTTGTCTTCGCCTGGATCGAGCACAATCTTGACCGGAATACGTTGCACGACTTTCACATAATTGCCGGTAGCGTTCTCCGGAGGAAGCAGGCTGAAGCGGGCGCCGCTGGCTCCGGCAAAGCTATCCACTTTGCCTTTGTATTTTCTGCCGTTGGCGTCGACTTCGATGGTTACGGGTTGGCCGACCTTCATCTCGCGCAACTGGGTTTCCTTGAAGTTGGCGGTGATCCAGACATCGTTGAGCGGGATAATCTTCATCAATTCCTGGCCGGGGGCCACGTTCTGTCCGACCTCGACGGTGCGGTCACTGACCACGCCGGCGACGGGGGCGATGATTTTGGTGTACTGGAGGTTAAGCTGCGCCTGATCGAGGGCGGCTTTCTTTTGCTGGACCTGGGCGAGCGCGGAAGCGGCGCGGGAGCGGCTGACCTGGACTTGCCGAGGGCCGGTGCGGGCATTGCTGAGATTGGCCTGGGCCTGCACCAGCCTGCCCTGGGCCTGAGTGACCTGCGACTGGGCGGCATCGGCGTTGGCGCGAGCGGCTTCCACAGCGGCGGCCTGGGCTTTGGCGTTGGCCACAGCCTGGTCATATTGCTGCTGGGAGATTTCCTGCTTATCCACGAGTTGCTTGTAGCGCTCAAGATCGTTCTGAGCTTTTACGTTGTTGGCTTCGGCTTCGGCGAGTTGAGCCTTGGCGGCGGCGAAGGATTGCCGGGCGGCGGCGATGCCGGCGTGCGCGCTGGTCACATCCGCTTCGCTGGCGGAAACCTGGCTGGTGGTGTTGACCGAGGTGATGGGCACGTTGACGCCGGCGGCGGAGGCCGCTGCCTGAGCGTCTTCATAGTCGGCCTGGGCGCGCTCATAGGCCACCTGATAGTCCGCTGGGTCGATTTCGAGAAGCACGGTCCCGGGCTGCACGTACTGGTTGTCGACGATGTTGAGCTTGGTTACGTGGCCGGAAATGCGGGCGCTGATGGAGTTGATGTGGCCGTCCACTTCGGCGTCGTCCGTGGACTCGTAGCTGGTCACAAAGCGGTAAATGAAGAATATGGCGACCAGCAGCACGACCGCGCCAATGATCGCCGCGATGCGGAAGCCCGGGGTGGAGGCACGAGAAGGATGAATGCGGAAATCCCTCTGGGTGGCAGGCACGGACGGGGCGCGATTTTCAGACCGATCCGGCGCCGGAGCGGCGGGGGCTTGAGTCGTCGATTGCGTGGTGGGTTCCATATAGTTTGTGTTATTTCTGGCCTTTCAAATAACGTTCCACACCCTGCTCGGCATCGCCGATGGCGCGGGCCAACTCCACTTTGGAGAGATTATGGGCGTAGAGGCTCTCGATGTAGCTCTCGTGGGCGGCGGCGACCGACTCCTGGGCCTGGACGACCTCCAAATTGTCGGTGACGCCGGCGGAGAAACGGTCGCGCGACTGCGTGAGGGCCTGTTCCGCCAATTCAACGGAGCTGCGCGCGACGTTCACCTGATCGGCGGCGGAGTTCAAGTCGAGCAGGGCGCTGCGGACTTCGTAATCGATCCGGCCCCGCAAGTCGCCGAGTTGGGAGCGCGCCTGTTTGAGCTGTGCGTCGGCCTCGATAACGTCGCTGTGAACTCTTCCGCCGGCGAAGATGGGAATGTTCACGCCGCCATTGACCTGCCAGGTGCCATTGGACTGCGCGGGAGTCACGCCGATGTCGCCGAGGTTGGCGCTGAGATCAAGGGTAGGATAACGGCCAGCCGCGGCCCCGCGGTGAGCGAGTTCGGCGGCGCGGAGTTGCGCCTGCGCGGCAAGATAATCCGAGCGGGAAAGGTAGGCGCGTTGCAGGTAAACCTCCACGGGCAGCGGAGTCAGGGCCTGGTAGGGAGCTTTTTCGGTGAGGGTAAACTCCTGTCCGGGGGGCAAGCCGATGATGCGGGCCAGAGAGAGTTTCTGCTTGGCATAGTCGTTGCGGGCTGAGATCAGCTGCTGCTGGCGGGTCTGCAACTCGACTTGAGAGCGCAAGGTGTCAATATTCGGGCTGAGGCCGGCCTTCTGCTGGTCGACGGCTTTGTCGTATAGCGCCTGCGCATTGAGGACCTGGGCTTCGGTGGTCTCAATGCGAGAGGCGCTGGCGATGGCCTGCAAATAGGCGTTGCCGACGGCGAGCACGACCAGCTCCCGGGCATCCCTGTAGCTATACTGCGCGGATTTCAACCGTTCCCGGGCGGCGCGCTCCTTCTCGAAGTCGCGGAAGTTGAACAACGACTGGTTGAGGGAGGCGCGGGCATCGAAATAGTTGAAGGGACCGATCACGCGGGGAAGCGGGAAGGGGAAGAGATTGCTTTTGAAACCCAGGGCGGTCAAGCTGGTTGTCTGGGCGTCTTCCTGGATGCGGACCTGGAGGTCGGGCAGAAGGTTGCTGAGTTCCTTCCAGCGTTCGCCGCGGGCGTTGAGAGCTTGATCTCCGGCGAGCAGAAGACCCAGATTGTTGCGCAGCCCGCGATCGATGGCGTCCTGAAATCCGATTTGCAGGGCGTCGGAAGTGGCCTTACCTTCCGGCTCGCTGCCCGTAAAGGGGCTCTGTGAGCCGGGCAGCGAGATGGATGGTGTCGAGCTGGGAGTCTGGGCCGCCACGACGCCGGCGAGTGGCCAAAGGGGAAAAACAGCGGTGAGGATCGAAAAAATGGATTTTGCTAACAATCGAGGCATCCCGGTCATCGCAAATCTATTTCTAGACGTCATCTAATCATGAACCGCGAAACTAGTACGGATTTCTCCAGGGCTAAAGCCCGCGTCGTTATTGACCCGTTTATTGGCTCTGGCCGGCAAGGCTAAAGCTGTGCCTGCGAGAACCGATTCTTTTAAGAGGTAGCTTCTAATCTTTGCGACAGTCGGATCGCAAGTGGTGCTGGCTCACTTTCCAACTGCATGACTATGATTCGTTGAATCTTCTCCGCGATGCAAAACCTGTGGGACTCGTAGCGCAAGACTTGACCCGCAGTTTTTGCCCCATCCGTATGCTCGGAACATGGAATTGTAGCGGAAGCGGGTTACCTTCGACACTTCTGATCTGCGATCGGGCTCGGGTAGAGTGAAAAAGTCTCTTGTTCCCCAGCATCCACGCAGTATAGGGCTTCATAGGGCCGTGAGATCCGGGGCCGGTCATCCCTGGATGGGTCAGGTCGTTATGTATGCGGCATGTCCCGTCCGGAACGTCCCTGCATGTGCTGTGCTTCTGGAATAGTGATCGTTAATATTGCGCGTGATCCGTAGTGTCCGGAATATTGCGCGTGATCCGTAGTGTCCGGCGAGTAAGAAAAACGCTTGAACCACAGGGGACACAGAGGACCACAGGGAAACCGGCAAATTGTAAGTTTGACGCACCGCACTAGAGATAGGCTGGGGAAAGAGCGGGCTCGGTGGTTGATTCTGCTGGCATGGTATCGGGTAAAGGGAAACTCGGGGAAGCATCGGTTTTCGTCGATCGCGAACGGCGGCGCCGCCGGCATCCCAGATTTCGCTGCGAGTTTCGCCTGACTTTAATCCACCTGGCCGCAAGCGGATATGAAACCATAGAGGGCCATTGCCGAGACCTCTCCGAGGGCGGCATCGGACTGCTGGTGGCCGGGCAACTGGCGATTGGGGAAGTGGTGGGCTTGAACTTTTCGCTGACGGGGCCTGATTCACCATGGCAGCTTACGGCTGTCGTGCGGCATCGCCATGGCTTCCAATATGGCTTCGAATTTCTCAATCTCACGGAGGAGCAGCGGGCAAGGCTCAAGAATCATCTGAGCGGACGGGAGCGGGTGGAATGATTGAGTGTGGGCCGGGAGATGGAGCAATTGAGAGAGCCTCTCCGCAATGACTTTGGTCATCTTGTGAACGATTTTTGAAGAGTGCAAGCTGAGTGCGTTCAAATTCCGAAGCAAAGCCCGGCACTCCGCAGATCAAAGCCTTCATGACCAACGCAAAATCAGATGTTGCAACCGATTGGACCGGACTTCTGAGCGATCCCGACCTGGCAAAAAATTTGGGCAAACTGTTAGCGGTGTATCGCGAGGCATCGCCCGAGCGGAGAGACCAGACACTTCTCGAAGCCATGCAAGAAATCAAGAGAACTTCCCAAGTTCCATCTTCGGCGACCGAAACAAGCACCGCCAAGCCGCGCACCCAACCGGTGCCTGCTTCCACGGTGCCGCCCTTCGAGCCCGATGTCTTTAGCCAGAGCTGGGGGCAGGACCGGCGAAGACATCCGCGGATTCAGTGCTTCGTAGCAGTGGAACTGCGGGTCAACGACGCGGAAGCTCCCATCTGGGGCAATCTTTCCAACACGGGGATGGGAGGGTGCCAGGTGGAAACCGTGGCGCAGGTGAGCGGGGGATCCAAAGTCGAGATCGGGCTCTGGATTGCCAGCGGCAAAATCTGGGTGAAGGGCCTGGCTCTGAACGGAGTGGTAAGCCGGAGCACTGCGCCCGGGGTGAGAATCCGCTTCGCGGGCATGGATGCCGCCGGCAAGGAAAATCTGCGGCAATTTCTCAAATACATTCAAGACACCACCAAAGCGGCGAAAAACGAAGCGACCTACCTGCAACTGCTGAAGTAAATTAATCCCCTTTTGGCATTCCCTGCCGCCCGGCGGGAAGTTTCGTCTGAGTTTCCCAGAACATCCGACATTGGCGGGGAAGAAATTGATACACTCGGGGGCGTTGAGTGAAACCCTTTGCCATTATCATGCTCTAATAAAGCATTGCGAGCTACAACCTGAGTTGTGCTCGGAAGGAGCGTAAGCACCATGGTAGCCAGCGAGCAAGCGGTGGTGACCGGCCAGCAACTCGACACTTTGTGCATCAATACCATCCGCACCCTGGCGATCGACGCGGTGCAGCAGGCCAATGCAGGGCATCCAGGAGCGCCGATGGGTCTGGCGCCGGTTGCCTATTGCTTATGGCAGGAGTTTCTGCGCTATGATCCGGAGGACCCCACCTGGCTGAATCGCGACCGGTTTGTGCTTTCCAATGGACACGCCTCCATGCTGCTGTATGCCCTGCTTTTCCTGGCGGGCGTGCGGGAGGTGGACGAAAACAATCATCCCCTGAAAGAACTGGCTGTTCCCCTCGAAGAGATCAAGCGCTTCCGGCAGATGGGAAGCCGCACGCCGGGGCACCCCGAATCTCACGTGACCAGCGGGGTGGAGACGACGACCGGGCCGCTCGGCCAGGGCGTCGGCAACAGTGTGGGGATGGCGATTGGGAGCAGATGGCTGGCGGCGAACTTTAATCGCCCGGGCTTCGAAGTTTTCACTTACAACGTTTACGCCTTCTGCTCCGACGGAGACCTGATGGAGGGAATCGGCGGCGAAGCAGCCTCGCTGGCGGGTCATCTCAAGCTTTCGAATCTCTGCTGGATTTACGATCACAATGGCATCACGCTGGATGGTCAGGCGGACTGGTCGTTCAGCGAGGACGTGGCCACGCGTTTTGTGGGCTACGGGTGGAACGTGACGCGGGTGGCCGACGCCAATGATTTGGAGATGCTGGCGCGGGCTTTTGCCACCTTCCAGAAGACCGGCGACCGGCCGACGCTGATCATTGTGGACAGCCATATCGGGTATGGGTCGCCGCACAAGCAGGATTCCAACGCCTCCCATGGTGAACCGCTGGGCGAAGAGGAGGTCCGGCTGACCAAGAAGTTTTACGGATGGCCAGAAGATGCGAAGTTTTTGGTGCCGGAGGGGGTGCGGGAGCACTTTCGCGACGGCATCGGGAAGCGTGGAGCCAACGCACGAGCCCAGTGGTCGAAGATGTTTGGCGAGTACTCGCAGAAAAATCCGGAATTGGCCGAGCGCCTGCATCGCATGCAGCAGCGGGAACTGCCGGCGGGATGGGACAAGAACCTGCCCACGTTCGCTCCCGATGCCAAAGGGGTGGCGACGCGAGAGAGTTCGGGAAAGGTTCTGAATACGCTGGCGCAAAATATTCCCTGGCTGATCGGGGGTTCGGCAGACCTGGCTACGTCCAATAAGACAAACTTGAAGTTCGAGGGCGCCGGGGACTTTCAGCCGGGGGAGTACGGCGGGCGCAACCTGCACTTTGGAGTACGCGAGCACGTGATGGGCGCGGCGGTCAACGGGCTGGTGGTTTCCGGCATCCGGGCGTTTGGCGCGACATTCTTCAATTTCAGCGATTACATGAAGGCCAGCATCCGGTTGGCGGCGCTCATGGAACTCCCTTCCATCTTTATTTTCACCCACGATTCGATCGGCGTGGGCGAAGATGGGCCGACGCACCAACCGGTCGAGCAGTTGGCAGGATTGCGGGCAATGCCGAATTTGATTGTCCTGCGCCCGGGAGATGCGAATGAAGTGGTGGAGGCGTGGCGGATTATCGCCGGCCTGCAGGCGCAGCCGGTGGCACTGGTTTTGACGCGGCAGAATCTGCCGACGCTGGACCGGACCAAATATGCGGCGGCGGCGGGAACCGCCCGGGGCGCGTATGTTTTGGCGGATGCGCCGAAGGGAAAGCCCGCGGTGATCTTGCTGGCTACGGGGAGCGAAGTCTCGTTGTGCATCGACGCCTACGAAAAGTTGAAGGCCGAAGGCATTGCGGCGCGGGTGGTGAGCATGCCTTCGTTCGAGATTTTTGACCGGCAGGATGCGGCTTACAAAGAAAGCGTACTTCCCGCCGCGGTTACGGCGCGGGTTTCGGTGGAGATGGCCTCGACCTTCGGTTGGGGCAAGTATGTCGGGTTGAAGGGACGGTCGGTGGGCATGCATCGCTTCGGAGCTTCGGCGCCGTTGAAGGATCTGCTCAAGTTTTTCGGGTTTACCGTGGAAACGGTGGTGGCGGAGGCGCGCCTGGCAATTGCCGAAAACCAGAGCTCGTAAGCCGGGGGGGTAAAGTCAGAAGCAGGCCCGTAAGGGAGTCGAAATAGAAGGTCAAGCATCCAGGAAGCCAAAGGCGTCCGCCGCCAGTTCATCAGGAGAAATCATTATGTCGACGCAAGTGTTGGAAACTTCGAAAGCTACCAATCCTCTCAAAGAGCTGCTTAGCTATGGACAGTCGATGTGGCTGGATTACATCCGGCGCGATCTGCTGACCACGGGAAAGCTGAAGGCGATGATCGCCGACGATGGTTTGCGGGGCATGACCTCCAACCCGACCATCTTTGAAAAAGCCATCGGAGACAGCTCGCTTTATGACGATAAGTTGAAGGAGTTGGCCGCGCAACCCCGGCTGACCCCGACCGATCGTTATGAGCAGATCGCCATCCGCGACATTCAGGACGCCGCCGACATTCTGAAGCCGGTCTATGAGAGCTCGAAGTTCCACGATGGCTTCGTGAGCCTGGAAGTTTCTCCGCTGCTGGCGATGGAGACGCAGAAAACTCTCGAGGAGGCGCGCCGGTTGTGGAAGGCGGTGGGGCTGGACAATGTGATGATCAAGGTGCCGGGGACGGCGGAGGGAATTCCGGCAATTCGTCAGCTGATCGGCGAGGGCATCAACATCAACGTGACTTTGTTATTCGCCCAGGAGGTCTACGTGCAGGTGGCGGAGGCTTATGTCGCGGGACTGGAAGAGCTGGCGAAGCGCGGCGGCAATCTGAAAAAGATGGCGGGCGTGGCCAGCTTTTTCATCAGCCGCATCGACACGCTGGTGGATGGGATGATCGATGAGAGGCTGAAGCAAACCAGCGATGCGCAGCAGCAAAGTCTGCTGAAGAGCCTGAAGGGGAAAGTAGCCATCGCCAATGGCAAGCTGACCTACCAGCGCTACCAGAAGATTTTCAGCGGGCCGCGATGGCAGGCTTTGGCGGCCAAAGGCGCCCAGCCCCAAAGGGTTTTGTGGGCCAGCACCAGCACCAAGAATCCGGAGTACCGCGATGTGATGTATGTGGAGGAGTTGATTGGCCCGGATACGGTGGACACCATGCCGCCGGCGACGGTGGATGCGTTTCGCGATCATGGAAAGCTGCGCAACAGCCTGACGGAAAATGTGGCGGCCGCGCAGGGGACCATGGATGACCTGGGCAAAGCCGGCATCTCCATGAAAGAGGTGACCGACAAGTTGACCGCCGACGGGGTGAAGTTATTCGCCGACGCTTTTCACAAACTGCTTTCCGTGGTGGAAAAAAGCGTGGAGCAAAAAGGGCAGAAGGGGTAAGGAGTCGTCGGTCGTTGATCGTCGGCAAAGAAGGTGTGGGCTGCGGCATGGCCGAAGACCGACGACTGTTTATTCTCTAGGAGAGCTTCGAGATGCAACTGGGAATGGTGGGCTTGGGCCGCATGGGTTCGAACATGACGCGGCGGCTGATGCGCTCCGGGCATGAACTGACGGTCTCCGACTTGAGCGCCGAAGCGGTCCAGCAACTGGCGAGGGAAGGTGCGGCGGGGTCGTCGTCACTGCCGGATCTGGTGGCCAAGCTCAGACCTCCGCGGGCCGTATGGGTGATGGTGCCCGCGGGTCCCGCCACTGAGCAGACGGTGCAGACGCTCGCCCAGTCGATGCAGGCGGGCGACACCATCATCGACGGGGGCAACTCTTATTTCAAAGACGACGTGCGCCGCGCCGGCGAACTCAAAAGCAAGGGCATCCATTATGTGGATGTGGGCACCAGCGGCGGGGTGTGGGGGCTGGAACGCGGTTACTGCATGATGATCGGCGGCCCCGAAGAAGCGGTGAAACGGCTCGATCCCATCTTCAAGACCCTGGCCCCTGGCCGGGGCGACATCGCGCGCACCCCGGGACGGGAAAAGCTGGGGGGAAGCGCCGAAGACGGCTATATTCATTGTGGCCCGTCGGGCTCCGGGCACTTCGTAAAGATGGTGCACAATGGAATCGAGTACGGCATCATGCAGGCGTATGCCGAAGGCTTCGACATTTTTAAGAACGCCACGAGTCGGGAATTGCCGGAGAATCTCCGCTACGATTTGAATCTGCCGGATATCGCCGAGGTTTGGCGGCGGGGCAGCGTAATCAGTTCCTGGCTGTTGGATCTGACCGCCATGGCTTTGACGGAGAATCCCACGCTTTCCGAATATGAGGGCTACGTGCAGGATTCCGGCGAGGGACGCTGGACCATCCAGGCCGCGGTCGAAGAGGCGGTTCCCGCCGAAGTGTTGACCGCGGCTTTGTATGTGCGCTTCCGCTCGCGGCAGCACCATACGTTTGCGGAAAAGATGTTGTCGGCGATGCGCCAGAAGTTCGGCGGACACGTGGAAGCGGCAGCGGGAAAGAACAAACCGGCCTAGCGCAGGGCAGCAGAAGCTTCGAGGGTCAGAGTTCCAGGCTTAGAGTTCGAGAAGGGTTCGAGGATCCGAGGATGGCTCAACTGGCGGAAAAACCCACGGCGGCGGTTCCCCGCGTCGGCAAACAAGGCGACCCCTGCGTGATGGTGATCTTCGGCGCGGCCGGCGATCTTACGGCGCGTATGTTGATTCCGGCGCTCTACAACCTGGCTCGTGCCGACCTGCTCTCCAAGGAATTTGCCGTCCTGGGTGTGGCCCGCTCGCCCATGACCAACGAGGATTTTCGCAAGAGCGTTCTGGAAGACATCAAGGGTTACTGCGGAGACTGCGTCGATGAATCCCTGTGGGAGAGTTTCTCGCGCCGCTTTTATTATTTCGCCGGCGACTTCAAGGACGACAAGCTCTTCCTTCTGATCAAGGAACATCTCGCCCAGATCGACCGCGATCACGATACCCATCAAAATGTGTTTTATTACCTGGCGACGGCTCCCAGTTTTTTTGGCTCCATCGTGGAAAAGCTGGCGGCCAACGGGCTGATGGATCAGAGCAACGGCCACTGGCGGCGGGTGATCATCGAAAAGCCCTTTGGCCACGACCTAGACTCGGCCAAGGCGCTGAATCAGCAGATTCTGAAGGTCGCCGACGAAAAGCAGATCTACCGCATCGATCATTACTTGGGCAAGGAAACGGTGCAGAACATCATGGCCTTCCGCTTCGCCAACGGAATCTTCGAGCCCATCTGGAACCGGCGTTACATCGATCACGTGCAGATTTCCGTGGCCGAAACCGTGGGAGTGGAGGGCCGAGGAAGCTATTTCGACCATGCCGGCTCGCTGCGCGACATGGTGCCCAACCACATCATGCAACTCATCAGCCTCACCGCGATGGAGCCTCCCATTTCCTTCGAAGCCAACGCGGTGCGGGATGAGCAGGCCAAGATTCTGCATGCCATCCAGCCCATCAGCGACGAAGAGGTGCTCAGCCGGTCGGTGCGCGGGCAGTACGGCGAAGGTACCGCGGGGGGCAAGGATGTGCCCGCCTACCGCTCGGAGAAGGACGTGGCGCCCGACTCCCGGACCGAGACTTTTGTCGCCATGAAGCTGCTGATCGACAACTGGCGCTGGGCGGGTGTTCCCTTTTATCTGCGGACAGGAAAGCGCATGCCGGCGCGCAATACCCACATCGTCATCCAGTTTCGCCAGGCGCCGTTTGTGCTCTTCCGCGATACGTCGGTGGAACACTTGATGCCCAATCAGCTGGTGCTGCACATCCAGCCGGAAGAAGGCATCTCGCTGCAGTTCGCCGCCAAGGTGCCGGGGCCGGTGATGCGGCTGGGAACGGTGGACATGAATTTCGAATATCAGCAGTATTTCGGCAAGCAGCCCAGCACCGGCTATGAGCGCCTGCTGCACGATTGCATGATCGGCGATCAGACGCTGTTTCAGCGGGCCGACATGGTGGAGGTGGGCTGGAACGTGGTCAATCCCATGCTCGACCTTTGGAAGGCTTTGCCGCCGCGCAACTTCCCCAATTACTCTTCGGGAACCTGGGGGCCGAAGGACGCCGACGAACTGCTGGAGCGCGACGGCCGGCGCTGGAGGAATTTCGAACAATGATCCTGGCGGGCGACATTGGAGGCACCAATGCGCGGTTGGCTTTCTTCCAAGCGGAGGGCGGCAATTTCCGGCAGGTCTCGGAGCGCATCTTTCCCAGCCGCGAGTACAAGGAATTCGACGAGATTGTCTCTGTATTTCTT
>Ga0181534_10001409_pt1 | contig 15620 bp, 11 predicted proteins | sample PEATcosm2014_Bin_37_FD_119758 | JGI IMG/M metagenome (GOLD analysis project Ga0181534, IMG submission 119758) | Peatland microbial communities from MTU Mesocosm Facility, Houghton, MI, USA - PEATcosm2014_Bin17_10_metaG | ecosystem: Environmental > Terrestrial > Soil > Wetlands > Peat | place... | reverse complement strand
TGACGCCGACCACCACGTTGAACGCATTTCCCAAAACCACGTTCGCCGTCTTGCGCCCGACGCCGTCGAGCTGGATCAATTCCTCCATCGTGCGCGGCACCTCGCCGCCATGACGCTCGACGAGTTTGCGGCAGCAGTTCTGGATGTTCTTCGCCTTGCTGCGGAAAAAGCCGGTGGATTTGATTAACTGCTCCAGTTCGGCGCGCGGCGCGTTCGCGAAATCTGCCGCCGAGCGGTATTTCCTGAACAAATCCGGCGTGACGATGTTGACGCGCTTGTCGGTGCATTGCGCGGAAAGAATGACGGCGATGAGCAACTGGAGCGGGTCCGTGTAGGTCAGTTCGCAGTGCGCTTCGGAATAGGTCTTCTGGAAACCGGCGATGATTTTCTTCAGTCGCGCGGTTCTGGCTGCGGCGGATTCACGGGGCATCGGCGAAATTATTTTGCGGGCGGTATGCCGTTTGTAATCGCGGCCGGCGGAAGATTGGTAACAATCTGCGCCGGGACATAAGCCGGGGCATTCGTGCCAAGAACGGTCGTGCTCTTGAAATTTCCGGGCAGCAAGCCGTCGAGGTTGCCCAGATACCAGCCGAGGGCCAAACCCAGAACGATGAGGATGGCAAGGCAAAGTCCCCATGGTTTTTTCTTTTCCGCGAACGGATCCACGAGGTCGCGCTGCGCGCCTGGCGGCAATTGGGCAACCTGCGTGAGCGACCTGCCCAGCGGCACATTGATAACCGCCTTGGCGTTCACCGCCCAGCCGTTGGCGTCGAGAATGGGCGCGAGGTTGCGTTTGCGGAGCTTGATGTAGGCGAGAATCATCGAGGGGCCGGAGATCAGCAGGACCACGCAGAGAAAAATTCCGGCAAAGGCAAAAATGGCGTTTATCAATCCATGGTCAAAAATGCCCGCCAGACGGCCAAGAATCGTCGTGACAATTCCGGCAATGGCCGTGAAAGCCGTTGTCAGCAGGGCAATCGTCCCCAGATCCATCTTCTTCGGCTGGGCTGGTTGCGCGGCGCCGGCATTTGCGGTGACAGCGGCGGCGTCCTGCAATTGTGCGGTCGAGGCGGCATCGGCGGCGGCGGCGCGCTTGGCGACCTGTTCCTCAATCATGCGGACGAGTTTTTTGTAGGGCAGCCAGAACGCCTGCCGGAGGCTGATGGGATTGTCAATCAGCTTGGTGATGGTGGCGTCCCAATCCTGGCCTTTGCGGTCGTAAAAAATTCCGTTGCGCCCGGCCATCAGGTTGTCCGAATCGCCGTCGGTGAACGCGGCGACGATCTGGATTTGTTCGCCAGTGGCCTTGCGCACGCAATCGCAGTATGCCAGATAGCTGCCCGCCAGCGCGGCCATCACGCTGTGTTTGCCGGCGTCCTCGACCGTGAGGCAAAGGTCGCAGGCGCGCTGGTCAAGATACAGCCTGCCAGCCTGGAAAATCGCCGGGATTTTGCGGCTGTAAAAATTCTTGAAGCTGACAAAGTTCAGGCAGAGCGCGTGCAGGTCGCGGTGATAACGCGCCAGCTTTTCCACGGCCGAAATCGCGTTGGCCTCCGGCTCCAGCGCCTTGTCCTTGGCGATGAGCGCGGTGATTTTCGCCTTGGCGTCGCCGGCAAGGATTTCACGCACACGCTTGATGCCGAGTTTCTCGACCGCCACGCCAACCTTGCCGGCGGACCATGCCTCAAACGGCGCGAGTTTTACCTGGAGGGAATTCCATTCGGCTTCGGTCAGGGAATTGCTTTTGCCGAGCAGAGGTTCGACGGCGGCGGCTTGCAGCGTGGCGAGAGCGCTGGCCCATGCGGGATTTACGCCCTCGACCAGCGGCAAAGCCTTTCCAGCGGCGATTTGCGCGAGCGGAAGGCTGGCGATTTCAGCGGCGTTGACGGTCAATTCTTTCGTTGCCAGCGCGACGTATTCCGACTCTGGCCGGTTCAACGCGGCGATGGCGCGTGGGTCAAATTCAGCCACGCGGCAGCGCGCGAAAAAATCATCCACCTTCGCCCGCACCGCTTTCACGGCGGCGAACGCGGCGGCGGTGGCTTCACCCAGCGGCAGAATGTTTTTGTCGCCCTCGGCCTGTTTCCACCAGTCGGAATGCGCCTGTGCCTCGGCAAAAAATTGGTCCACCTTCGACTGATTGACTCCGGGCTTGCCGCTGCGGTCGGTCTCGACGCCGAGACAGGCCATGATGTCGGCAATGACCGCCTTCGTCGCGTCGTCACCGGCGGCGTCGGCGGGAATGATGCCGTCGCCGTTGAAATTCGTGGCGGCGAAAATCTTCACCGTGTCCATCGTGTCGTCAATGCTGATGGCCGCAGCGTCGGATTTGCCGAGGTTGACGAGCGTCTGTTTTGCAGAGGACAGGATTTGTTTCCCCTCCGGCGTGGCGTCGTTGATGGCGGCCAGCGGCAGCAATGGCGAACCGTTCAACAAGTCGTCGGGATTTTTCAGCAGGCCGGCGGCCCACTTGGCGGCGGCGATGATTTCCGGCGCGCGGATGCGGCTGTCCTTGTCGGTGTCAATCAGGTCGAGCGTGCGGCTGTCGAACTCCAGCCCGCGCGTGGGGCAGGCGAGCGCGACCCAGAGCTTCTGGTCGAGCTGGTCGAGATTGGCGAGGTCGGCGCCGGATTCGAGTTTGACCTGGTCAAAGCCGCCGGCGCGAAAAAATTTCCAACTGTAAGCCATAACTTTTCTCCTGAATTTTGGGGAAAATTAAACACAAAGACGCGAAGGCACAAAGGAAAACTTTGCGACCCTGTAGCGTCGGAGTCTGGAAATCACACCAACTGCGGCTCTTCAATTTCTTTCGGCGGCTTGCCGGTCGGCGTGCCGTCGGGCGCTTCGGGATACTCGAAAACTTTGCCTTCGTAATTGCGGATGAGCACGCGGCCCGCGTTGCGGCAGAGGACGTATTCGGGATTGACGGGCACCTTGCCGCCGCCGCCGGGCGCGTCAATCACATATTGCGGCACGGCATAGCCGGTCGTGTGCCCGCGCAGTTGCTCCATTATTTCCACACCCTTGCTGACGCTCGCTCGCAGATGCGCGGAGCCGGAAATCAAATCGCATTGGTAAAGGTAATACGGCTTCACCCGGCACATGAGCAGTTTCTGGACGAGCGCTTTCATTACCGTCACATCATCATTGACGTTTTTGAGCAGGACGCTCTGGTTGCCAAGCGGAATGCCGGCGTCGGCCAGGCGGCCAACCGCGTCGCGGACTTCCGTTGTCAATTCGCGCGGATGGTTCGAGTGGATGCTCACAAACAGCGGATGGAATTTTTTCAGCACCGCGCAAAGCTCCGGCGTGATGCGCTGCGGCAGAAACGTCGGGATGCGCGAGCCGATGCGCAGAAATTCGACATGCGGAATCGCGCGGAGCCGGCCCAGCAGATTTTCCAGCTTGTCGTCGCTTAACAGTAGCGGGTCGCCACCGCTCAACAACACGTCGCGGATTTCAGGATGCTGCGCGATGTATTCGATTTGTTTGTCGAATTCGGGATGGAAATCGTAGCCGGTGGCGTTGCTGACGAGCCGCGAGCGCGTGCAGTAGCGGCAATACGCCGCGCAGCGGTCGGTCACGAGAAACAGCACGCGGTCGGGATAGCGATGGACGAGGCCGGGCACGGGCGAGTGCGAATCCTCGCCGCACGGGTCGCTCATTTCCCACGACGCGGTGTGCGTCTCCTCGATGCGCGGGATGACCTGTTGGCGTATGGGGCAATTTTCATCCGCCGGATTAATCAAGTTGAAAAAATACGGCGTGATGGCGAGCGCGAGTTTGGTGTTCGCGAGTTTCGCGCCGGCGAATTCCTCCGGCGTTAGCGTCGGCATCAGGCGCTGCAATTGTTCCGGCGTGGTGATGCGGTGTTTGAGCTGCCAGCGCCAGTCGTTCCAATCGGCGTCGGAAACGTCATGCCAGTAACCACGGCCGGCGGAGTGAAATTCCTTGAGAAGTTGGAGCCGTTGGCCTGATGGCGGCTCCCCGCCTTTGGCCGATGATTTGACTTCCTTCATTGTATCAGTAGCGAACTATAAATTGGAATCTTGCCCTGTCAAGTTGACCGCTTTCGCGCCTGCGGCGTTCAAGTCTCATTGGAGTTTGTTGGCCGGGATGTCCGGTTGGATGGCGGTTTCCACCGCCCGCCGTTGCGCGTCGAGCGCGTCCAGTTTTTCCGCCGTGCTGGCCGCCTTTTTTTTCGACGGCGCAACACCGTTGCGCCTGCCAAGATAATCAGCGATCGTGCGGTAATAGGCGCCGGTCAGACCCGCGAACTGCGGGGCCATGCGCCATTGCGCCAGTTGGAGGTCGCGCAGTTTGGTTTGCAGAACGATTTTTTGCCGGTCAAAATCAAAATTGCGGATGACGGCCTGCAGGGAAATGGCGGCACGGACGGGCAGATTGGTCGGCGCGGAGCGCATTTCCACCGGCACGCTCAAGACTTCGTCGAGCTTGTCGCGGCTGGCGTCTGGCGTCCACAGTGGCCCCGCGCCGTGCGCGGCAAAGCTGACGACTTGCAGCGCCCACCATTTTTCAAGGTCAATCGGCCGGGGAAAATCTGCGGCGAACGCGGCGCGAAAGGCGGTCTGCCAGTTGTAGCAGCGCGGCAGCATTTGAAGCATGGCGCGCATATTGGCGGCACCGTCGTTCAATTCCAGCAGATCGCTCACGAATAATTGCGCGCTGGCGCGGTAGACGCCGTCATCGTCGCCGTTCAACTGTGCGTCGTCAGGCCAGCTTAATTGCTCGAACGTCAGCGCGGAGTGGTCGTGCAACACGGGACGCGCCTTCGCGAGCGCATCCATGCCGCGTTCGACGACCATGATTTGATTTTCCGGCGGCGACATGATTATTTCCGGGGCGCCGGTGGCCAGCAGTTGCTGCGCCAGGCCTTCGGTGAGCCATGCGGGAAGTTCGGCTGAACGGTCGCCGGAGTTGTCGCGATTGGCCAGTTCCAGCAGCACCGCGCCGGTGAGGGCGCGGGTCAAACGCGTGCGGGACACAAGCGCTGGCAATTCAACGCGGTAATTCCAGACGCCGGCGAAGCGCGTGGAAATGATGGTGACATTTTCATCGGGCGATGTTGCCGGATACAAGGCGAGAAATACCCGGCCACGCCACGGCGTCATGGGGTCAATGCCCAACTGGCGCCAGAGCGATTGCTTGACGCGCTCGGCGGAAACGGCCAGCAGCGCGGGATCGAGCCGGACAAAGCCGGCGTTGGTGACGGCGGCGGGTGGACGGGCGGGTGACGAAATCAGATTTGCGCTGATGACGATAAACTGGCCGGAGACGCTCCTGCGCGGCGCGACCGCACCCGGCAGTGTCGCCTGGGCGGGAGCGACGGCTGGGAAAAATAACACGGAGAGCAACAACGTTGAAGCGGTCAGACGTTCCAGCGTTAAACCGGAGCAGCGCTTCAACGTCTGGATCATTTTCTTGCCGTTTTGGACTCGGCTGTCTTGGCTGGCGCGGGTTTCGCCCCGTCCTTCGCCGGTTTGCTTTCGCCGCCAGCGGGCGCGGGCGCGGCGGAGTCTTTTTTGGCCGCCTGTTTGTAGCCTTCGCTGCGGTAATCAGTGATGTAAAAGCCGCCACCTTTGAAGAGCAATCCGCCCCCGGCGCTGATCTTTTTCTTTACCCGACCACGTCCCCACTTTTTCCGTGGGCAAAGCTCCTTCGGGCAGGTCCGCAACGGTTTCGCCGAAATGGAGCGAACGACCTCAAACGCGTGGCCGCATTTTTCGCAAACGTATTCGTAAGTCGGCATCGGCGGTTCGTGAACGGATGTTACACCGCATCGCCGGGTCAGTGGGCCGGCGCGTTGGTCGGCGGCGGAATGACGTTGACCGAGCCGTCGGATCCGACTTCGACGTTCAGGTTGTAAAGCGGTGAACCGGCGGGCGCGGCGTTGGTGGCGGACGGCGGGCGCTGCATGAGCAATTGTCCGCCCTTCATCTGCTTGGCGGGGTCAATGCCGGCGCGCATCCAGGCAAGCCGGCGGGCGACGAGCAGGTCATCCCTCAATTTCCGGACCTGCGCGCGCACCTGGGCCAGATCGTTGAATTTGCGTTCCAGTTCGGCCCTTTGGGCGATCTGCTGTTTCAATTCACTGTCAAGAAACGCATTGTTCGTTTCGGAGGTGGCGAGCTTTGCCTGCGTGTCACTAATCTGCGTGTCCAGCGTGGCAATGGTGTTGGAGAGCGAACTGGCGCGCTGGTCGAGCGCCTGGTTTTGGGCCTCCAAATCGGTGATGCGCCCGTTGAGGTTCGTGATTTGCTGCTCGGCATCCTGGAGCGAGACCGTCATGGTGGCGAGGGTGCCGACGGTTTCGGCCAGTTGGTTGGAAAGCGCCAGCGACATTTCGCGGTTCGTGGCCAGATCGTTGCTCAAATTCAGATTCGCCTGGTTCAAATCCTCGATGCTGACGTTGGCTTTGACGATCTGGTTGGAGAAATCAAGAATCGTGCTGGCGCTTTCGGCCTGCTGTGTGTCCGCCTGATGTTTGAACACCACCAGGGCGACGGCAAATCCGAAACACGCCACCGCGAGGATGGCAATCCCTATTTTCGTATTCATAATGCCTCAAGATGGCCGGACGAGGCGGATTTGACAAGCCCTCTCCGCCGTTTTTGTTTTCCCGCCAAACAGGTGGCCAAGACGGGCCAGACCGCGTTCAGGGTTGGGACGCTGCCGGCGACCCCACCGGCGGGCTGGTCTGCGTCGAAACCAGCGCTTTCAGCGCGGGATCCAGAATTTCAACGTCGGGTGATTTGCTCAATTTTTCGATATACGCCGGCGCCAGTTCCTGGAGTTTCTGTCCGGTCAGGAAATTCTTGATTTCGTCGGCCAGCGTTGCATCACTCGACGGCAGCTTGTCGTTCAGCGCCAGCTTCCGGGCCGGTGTTTTGTCCAGCAGTTGGATGATGTGATAGCCGTATTGCGTGGTGACCACGTCGCTGATTTGGTTGTTGGTCAGCGAGAATGCCGCCGCCTCAAACTCCGGGACCATGGCGTGCTGCGGATCGACGCTGGCGCGCGCAAACGGAGGCAGTTCGCCGCCGTTGGCCTTCGAACCGGGATCCTCGGAATATTCCTTGGCGAGCGTGGCGAAGTCCTCGCCGGCGCGGAGGCGCTTGAGAATGTCGTCAATCTGTTTCCGCTTGGCCTTGACCTGATCGTCCGGCAGCGCCGCCTGCGTTTTTTCGTCCATCGTCATCAGCAAAATATGGCGGACATGGACCTGTTCGGGCACCTCGGAAGCCGTTGGATGATCGTCGTAGTATTTTTGGGCATCGGCATCCGTGGGCTTGGCGTTCAATTCGCGGATCATCACCGCCGTCGCCGTTGATTGCTGGATCATTTCGGTGCGCCAGGCATCAAATGTCTTTCCGGCGGCCTTCAGTTGTTCCTCCACCAACTGCTGCGAGCCTATGCGTTTGATTGCTTGATCAATGTATTGATCCGCCTGCTTTTTGCCGTCGGCTTTGTCTGCATCGGTCGCCTTCTGCAAAAGAATTTGGTTCCCAATCAGACTGGTCAACGCGGTTTTGGTCAGCTCTTCAGGCGGAATCGTCTGCCCCATGCCGGCGATTCTGGCCTTGAGGCCATCCATCACCCCGTCCAACTGGCTCTGCTTGATCTCGAAGCCATTGCCTTTGACAATCACCGGGTCGCCAAACAGCGCAGCCATCACATCGGCCGGTTTGCTGTTGGTGGCGGCAGCGGTGGCGTCCGCCGGCGCGGTCGTCGCCGTGGCGTCGCCGGTGACAGCGTAAGCGCGCGGCAGGGCGATCAGGGCCGCGGTCAGCGCGGCGGTAAAAATCATTTTGTGTTTTGTTTTCATGTTTTGGTTTTGCTTTGACTCTTTTGGGTTCAATTCGTTCACAACTTTACCACTTTAACATTGCTGATGTCTGGATCCTTCTGGAGTTCGTCCAAAACGGCCTGCGGTGGCGCGCTGTCCAGGTTCAACACCGTCAACGCCAGTCCGCCCGCCGTGTCGCGCGTCAGGCTCATGTTCGCGATGTTGACTTTGTGTTTGGCGAGCAGCGTGCCGAGATAGCCGACGATGCCGGGCCGGTCCTTGTTGTTCAACAGCAGCAGCGTGCCGCTGACCGGAATCTCCACCGGCGTGCTGAACAGCCGCACGATGCGCGGATTGTTCGGCGAGCCAAAAAATGTCCCGCCCGCGGAAATCAATTTCTTGTCGCCGCCGAAGACCTGCACGTGAACCCACTCGTTGAACGTGACCGGCTCGTCCGATTTCTTTTCCTCGACGGTGATGCCGATGCTCGCGGCGACCGAGCGGACGTTGACGTTGTTCACGTCCTTCAAATTGCTCGTGGACAAAAATCCGCGCAGGACGGCGCGCGTCACCGGGTCAATGTTCGGCAAGTGCCGCGCGTGGCCGCCGTAAGTGATGTAAAGCCGGTCCGCGCCCGGAGGCGACAGTTGCGCCACCAGTTTCCCGAGCGCCTCGCCGAGCGGCAGATAAGGCTTCACCTGCTCGTAAGTCTTCGCGTCGAGATACGGCAGGTTCACCGCGTTGCGGACTTCGCCGGTGAGCAGGTAGCCCGCGATGACCTCGGCCACTTCGATGCCGCATTTCTCCTGCGCCTCGTTGGTGCTCGCACCGAGATGCGGCGTCAAAATCAAATTCGGTTGCTTGCGATACGGATGGTCGGCGGGCAGCGGCTCGACGGCAAAAACATCCAGCGCCGCGCCGCCCACCTTGCCGGATTCAAGCGCGGCAATCAGGTCGGCCTCGGAAATGATTTCGCCACGCGCGCAATTCACGATTTTCACGCCGGGCTTCATTTTGGCGAACGCGGCGGCGTTCAGCATGTTTTTCGTTTCCGGCGTCACCGGCATGTGGACGGTGATGAAATCAGCCGCGAGATAAACCTGGTCCAGGCTCGAGGCGAATTCCGCGCCGATGGCCTTTGCGCGGTCTTCGGTCAAATAAGGATCGTAGGCGATGACTCGCATACCGAAGGCAATCGCGCGCTTGGCGACCTCCGTGCCGATGCGGCCCATTCCCAGAACGCCGAGAGTCTTCCCGGCCAGTTCCGCGCCTTGAAAAAGTTTCCGGTCCCATTTGCCCGCGACCATTGTTGCGTGCGCCTGCGGCACCTTGCGCGCCAGCGAGAGCAGCATGGCGAAGCTCAACTCGGCGGTCGTCACCGTGTTGCCGCCGGGCGTGTTCATCACCACCGTGCCGTGCTGCGTGGCGGCTTCGATGTCCACGTTGTCCACGCCCACACCGGCGCGGCCGACGACGCGCAATTGCTTCGCGGCCTCGATGACGTTTTTGGTGACTTTTGTTTCCGAACGGACGACCAGTGCGACGGCGTCCGCCACGAGCGGGAGCAGCTCCGCTTCCGGCAGACGTTTCGGCAGCACGACGACCTGAAATTCAGGCCGCTGTTGCAATAGGGCGATGCCTTTCGGCGAAATAGGATCACAAACGACAATTTTCATGCAAAAAAGGAGCGCGAGTATAGCAAGGAACCGGGGAAGGTCAAACAATCAAATTCCGTAATTTTAATCCGTCGGCTGGTGAGCAGACGTGACCCTTCACCTAAATGGTTTTCAACACGACAAGCAGGCGCTGAAACGCCGCGTCTCGGGCTTTTTTGTTGGCGTCGTTCGCGTCCGGCGCTTCGCCCGCGCGCATGAAGCCGTGGCCGGCGCCGTCGTAAATCACCGGCTCGTAGGTTTTGCCGACGGCTTTCATCTGCTCCGTCGCCTTCGGAACGGTCGCCGTCACGCGCGCGTCGTTGCCGCCGTAAAAGCCATAGACAGGGCAATTGATTTTCGCCATGTCATCCGCATTCGGCGGCGTGCCGTAAAAGACGAACGCGGCTTTCACGTTCTTGTCGTTCGTGGCGAACCGGAACGATTGTCCGCCGCCCCAGCAAAATCCGGCGGCGACGACTTTGCCGTTGCCCGCGGGAATTTTTGCCGCGTAATCCGCCGCCGCGGCCAGATCGGCGGTGATCTGCTCCGGCGGCAGCGCCATGATGGCCTTGCCGACATTGCCGCCGCTTTTGATCAATTCCTCCGTGCCGCCGTTGGTCACGGCGCCGGACAGCAAATCCGGCGCGATGACGATATAACCCTCGGCGGCAAGCTCGTCCGCCATTTCGCATGCCCAATCCGTCAGCCCGTAAATTTCGTGGATCATCACAATGGTTGTCGCCTTGTCCTTCACCTCGGGATAAACGACGAAGCATTGCACCTCGCGCGAGTCGTGAATGACCTTCACCCATTCCTGATGACGCGGGGATTTTTCCAGCTTCGCCTTCGCCCAATCCTGGGCCTGAAGACCGATTGCCGCGAAAATTAAAACAGCGAGAGTAATGATGAATCGTTTCATGGAATTGGCACCCAAATTTTATTTGAAACGCCGGGCGGATAGTGACTCGTTTTGGAGTTTGGAGTTCCGCCTTCAGGCGGTCCCAAGGCCGCGTGAACGCGGAACTCCGAACCAAACGATAAATCACCGCCGGGCGGATTGAAAGATTCCCGCCCGGCGGGATTGTTAAATTGTCACTGCAACTTTTTCTTCGCGTCGTCCGGCACTTCAATTGTGGTCGTGCCGACATCCTTGATTTCCACCGTCGTCGTGCGGTCCACATCGCGGTCGTTGCCGTTGAAGCTCACTGTGCCGGTGACGTGAAACTGGTATTTCACCAGCTTGCCGTCAGCGATCCAGAACGTCACGGAGCCTTTGGGATTGGTGATGGTCGGGCCTTCACCGCCGCCATTGCCGCCGCCGCGCGGCCGGAACGACAGCAGCGCCTTCGCGCCGTCGTCGGTCAGGTCGCCGGAAATGCCATTGGTGCCGGCGGTCAGGTCACCGGCCTGGCCCACGAGGTCGGCGGCTTGAAGGTCCGGTGTCCTGTAATTTTGCAGCATGCGCGCGAGGAACATCATGGGGTTGAATCCACCGTCGCCGTTGTCCTGCGAGATCTCCGCCAGCGACTGCCAGCCGTTGTCCGGGGTGTTGACCGCGCCGTTCGTGCCTTGAAGCACGGCGAGGGTCGTGTTGTCGCCGCGAGTCATGGAAATCCAGGTGTAACCGCCCTTCTCCGTCTTGCCGTCGGTCGGGCCGCCGCCAAATCTTCCGCCGCCATTAGGCGATTCGACCGACGAGTGCCACGAGTAATTGGCCGAGGCGCCGAGCGCGGCGGCGGCGGCTTTCACGTCATCCTTGGGGTTGGAATCCGCGGCCAAAAGCGAGCCGGACGCCAGGATCATCATGCTGAAAAGAATATTTTTTTTCATAAGAATTGGACTTGGTTTTGGGAACGGTTTGATTCTGGCACAGCCGCCGGGTGAATTCAATTCAAAAATCCCTATTTCTTTTGGCGGAATCCGCTATGCTGACGCGCAAATGAGCAAGCTGCTGTTGATTGACGACGAAGAGGACGTGCGGTATTCGTTCGAGCGGATTTTCAATTCGCCGGACATTGAACTGGCCACCGCCGCCAGCGGCGAGGAGGGATTGAAGGCCATTCCCAAGTTCAAACCCGATCTCGTGCTGATGGACGTGCGCATGACCGGCATGACCGGCCTCGAAACCCTGCGCCGCATCCGCCAGAGCGATCCGAAGCTGCTCGTGATTTTGATGACCGCCTACGGCACGACGCAGATGGCCATCGAGGCGATGAAGCTCGGCGCCTACGATTATCTGCTCAAGCCGTTCGACATTCCCAAGCTCAAGGAAATCGTCGGCAACGCGCTCAAGGCCGCGCGCGACATGAAGCAGGTCGTCTCCTACGAGCCGCTGCTGGAATCGGAGGATTACGAACTGGGCATCGTGGGACGCAGTGAACCGATGCAGCAGGTCTTCAAACTCATCGGCCAGGTCGCCGGAACCGATGCCACCGCGCTCGTCACCGGCGAGAGCGGCACCGGCAAGGAACTCGTCGCCCGCGCGATTTACCATCACAGCAACCGCAGCGAACAGCCGTTCCTCGCGGTGAATTGCGCCGCCATTCCTGAACAACTGCTGGAAAGCGAATTGTTCGGCCACGAGAAAGGCTCGTTCACCGGCGCGACCAACCAGCGCATCGGCAAATTCGAGCAGTGCAACAAAGGCACGATTTTTCTCGATGAAATCGGCGACATGACGCCCGCCACGCAGACCAAAATCCTCCGCGTCCTCCAGAGCGGCACGTTCGAGCGCGTCGGCGGCGGCCAGCCAATTCAAGTGGACGTGCGCGTCATCGCCGCGACAAACAAGCAGCTCGAGGCCGCCGTCGCCGCCAAGCAGTTCCGCGAGGATTTGTTTTACCGGCTGAACGTCGTGCGCATCCACATAGCGCCGCTGCGCGAACGCCGCGACGACATCCCGCTGCTGGTGAATTATTTTTTGGAGAAGATCGCCCGTGAACTCCAGCGCGCGCCCAAATCCGTCGCCGCCAGCGTGATCAAGACGCTCGAGAAATATCATTGGCCCGGCAACGTGCGCGAACTGGAGAACGCCATTCGCCGCGCTCACGTCATGGCCAAAAGCGATGCGATTTTATTGAATGATTTGCCGCCGGAGATTTCCGGACAGAGCGGCAGCGGCGCCCCGCCGCCAGCGGCCACCGTTGGCGAAGCGGCCTCCACCGACGCCGCCGCGATTGCCCGGCAATTGTTCCAATGGGCCAGGCGCGATCCGAAATTGAAAATCATTCCCGCCGTGGAGCGCGAGCTGGTGGTGCAGGCGCTCAAGGAGACGAACGACAACCAGATTCAGGCGGCGAAGCTGCTGGGCATCACGCGCGCCACGCTGCGCAAGCGCATCGAGAAATTCGGCATCCAGCGCGAGTTGAATGTGAAGTGACATGGAAGCAAGCCTGAAGAATTATATGTCCATTGCGCAATTTCGGCCAAATCCGGCCTTGTAAAGCGCGGGAAGCCATAAAATTCAAATCAAGACACTCCCTTGACACCGTGCTTGCTTTCCACGCCGTGCCGTTCCATGCTATGATTCATTCTCGTCCCCGCGTGGCGGGGCGTTTGATTTGATTTTACATGAACACTGTTTCCGATCTCGGTCTTGACCTTGAAAAGCTGTTTCAACCTGCGTGGGCGCAGGGGAAAACAGAGGCCAACCGCTTTGACAAATTCACCGGCAACGAGGGCATGAAGCCCGAACGCAGCTTCAGCGGCAAACCCGGCGAACGCCGCGGCCCGCGCCGCGAGGGCGGTGGTGGTGGTTTTGGCGGCGGTGGCGAACGCCGTGGCGCTGGCGGCGCGCCGCGCGGGGGCTCCAAGTTTGGTGACCGCAAAGGCGGCTTAGGTCGCCGCGATGATCGTCGTGAACCGGAACGCCGCGAAGCGCCCGCGCCGCTGCCGGAAATCGGCGTCACGTTTTTGCCCGATGAAAACGGCGTTGAGTCGCTCGCTCGTCAGATCAAGATGACCGGTCGCGCGTATCCGCTGTTCGACATCGCGCGGCTCATTTTGCAGAAGCCGGAGCGTTACACCGTCAAGCTCACCGTCCAGAAAAAGCCCGACGGCGCAGTTGCCCAGCCGCTGTTCGTTTGCGCGCTGGATGAGACGCCGTGGTTGAGCGAGGACGAGGCCGTCGCGCACGTCCTGAAAACTCATTTCGCCACGTTTTACCAAGCCGAGCGCACAGCCATCGAGCCGCCGAAGGGCCGATACACCTTCGTCGCGCAATGCGGCGTGAGCGGCGTCATCCTCGGCCCGCCGAACCATCACGATTACCAGAACCAATTGCGCAAGCTGCACACCGAGCGGTTTTCCCGGATGCCGTTCGACGTGTTCAAGTCGCGCGTGAAAATCGTGAAGGACGAGGAAGTCGTCAAGAAATGGGTCGAGGAGCAGAGCTTCAAGACCGAATACACCGTGCTGAACGTGCCGGAACCGCTGAAGCTGCCGAGCCTCGAAGAGGTCGAGAAACATTTCCGCGCCGTCCACAAGGACACGATCATCAAATCCGTCGAGTCGCACACGGTCAGCGGCGTGCTGAGCCGCAGCCTGCGCAGCCGCGAATTGCAGCGGCTCGTGCGCAACGACTGGGAGCGCCAATGCTATTTCCCGCTGCAACTGGCGACGAAGTTGAGCCAGATGTTCGCCGGGCTCGGCCTCCAGTTTTTCAAGGTCAACAAAACCGTCACACACGTCGGCGTCGCGCGTCCGCAATTCCTCGACCTCGAAACCACGCCGGTTTCCGAAAGCATCAAGAGCATCATCGGCTTCATCAACACGAACCCGAAATGCACGCGCCGGAAAATGATCGAGGCGCTCGCGCCATCCCCGGCGGTCATCGAGGTGAAGCCGGAGGAACAAAAATCCGCCGAACCGACGCCGGAGCAGAACGCGTTGATTGCCGATTTGCACTGGCTGATTCATCAGGGTCACGTTTTGGAATTTGCCGATGCCCGCATGGACACCGCCAAAAAACCGCTGCCCCGGCCGGTAAAGCAGGAGAAAAAGAAGGCCGAAGGAAAGCCGGCGGCGGAAGGCGAAGCGGCTGCGGCAACTGAAACTGTGCCGCAAGTGGAAGGCGACGTTGAATCTGCTGCTGAAATTTCCGCACCTACTGAAACGGTTGCCGAACCTGCGGTGGAAGCGCCTGCTCCAACCGAAGCCGCCGTGCCTGCATCCGAAGTTCCGGCTTCCGGCGAATCAACTTCTTCCGTGGTTGAGCCAGCGCCTGTTCCAGAAACGACTCCGCCGCCTGAAGAAGTTCCGTCGCCCTCATAATCAAATTCGTAGCAGCGGACGTGAGTCCGCTCTGAATTTCAAAATCAGTAAATATGAGCCGACTGACGTCAGCTGCTACAAATTCATTGCTTTCTTTAATCCATCGCCCTGATAGACTGACACATGGCTTTTAGCAAATTAGGTCTCGCTCCGGCAATCGTGGACGGCGTCAAGGCGATGGGTTACATCGAGCCGACGCCCATCCAGCTCCGCGCCATCCCGCTCGTGCTCGCCGGACGCGATGTCATCGGCAGCGCGCAGACCGGCACCGGCAAGACCGCCGCGTTCGCCCTGCCCATCCTTTCGAAACTCGGCACGCACGCGCCCGGCCCGCGCGCTCTCATCCTCGAACCCACGCGCGAACTTGCCGCGCAGGTGGAGACCGCCATCCACGATTACGCGCGCTTCACCAATCTGAAAACCACCGTCGTTTATGGCGGCGTCGGCTATGGCCGGCAGACGGATGAATTGCGCGCCGGAACGGACATCGTCATGGCCACACCCGGACGGTTGCTCGATCATTTGGAAAAAGGCACGGTGCGACTCGACAAGGTTCAATTCCTCGTGCTCGACGAGGCTGACCGGATGCTCGACATGGGATTCCTGCCGGATGTGCGCCGCATTCTCGATCGCATTCCGCGCCAGCGCCACACCGCGCTCTTTTCCGCGACGATTCCGCCGCAGATCGAGACGCTCATCAAATGGGCGATGAACAATCCGGAAACGATTGAGATTGGTGCGCGCAGGACGCCCGCCGAGACCGTGAAGCATGTGATTTATCCCGTTTCCGATTCCCAGAAATCCGACCTGCTGCTCCAGTTGCTTGAGCGCGTGAATTACAACTCCGTGCTGGTTTTCTGCCGGACGAAACACGGCGCGGACCGCAT
>Ga0181534_10001408_pt1 | contig 15625 bp, 18 predicted proteins | sample PEATcosm2014_Bin_37_FD_119758 | JGI IMG/M metagenome (GOLD analysis project Ga0181534, IMG submission 119758) | Peatland microbial communities from MTU Mesocosm Facility, Houghton, MI, USA - PEATcosm2014_Bin17_10_metaG | ecosystem: Environmental > Terrestrial > Soil > Wetlands > Peat | place... | reverse complement strand
TGACTTATGTCGTCAACCGCTTCAACGGCTGGGCGTATTCGGGGCATATCACACTGGTGCGCGGCGAGCGGTCGCGTTTGGCAGACTATGCGTCCGAAGTCCTGTGAATCGGACCGGCATTCGGGCTCACGGCACGGGAGAGCGAACTTTGGGGTGCTGAGCGCACTCCAACCGTGTTTACGGGAGGCCGCATGAGGTTGAGGTTCTGCAAATCCATGGGCGTGGCGGCCGCCGCGCTGGCGGTGAGCCTGTGCGCCGGGGTCGCCTGGTCGGCCGGCTCGAGTGCCGCGGATCAAGACCTGCCGGATCTGGGAAGCCCGGCCACGGCCGCGGTATCGCTCGAGGAGGAATACCAGGTCGGCATGATGTGGGCGCGCCAGATGCGTGGCCAGGGCCTGGTCCTCGAGGATCCGGAGGTGAGCGACTATATCCAGGAGATCGGCCACAGCCTCTCGAGCCACGCCGAGGAGGGTCAGCATCGCTTCAACTACTTCGTGGTCCGCGATCCGGCCATCAATGCCTTTGCCATGCCGGGCGGCTTCATTGCGGTCAACAGCGGTTTGATTCTCGCGACCCGCAACGAGAATGAACTCGCGGGGGTCATGGCCCACGAAACGGCCCATGTAACGCAGCGCCACCTGGTCCGCGGCATGATCGATCAAACCCATGCCGGACTGGTATCGACCGCGGCGATGCTCGCCGCCATCCTGCTCGGCGCCACGGCCGGGCGCGGCGATCCGGGCGCGATGGAAGGGGCGATCCTCGCAACCCAGAGCGCCGCGATCCAGCACCAGATCAATTACACCCGCACGCAGGAGTTCGAGGCGGACCGCATCGGGATCGGCACGATGGCGAGCGCCGGCTACGATCCGCTGGCCATGGCGAGCTTCTTCGAGGCCCTGGAGCGCGGCTCGCCCGACCCCAGCCGCGTCAAGGCGGTGGAATTTCTGATCGATCACCCGCTCTCGGCCGAGCGCGTGGCCGAGGCGAGAAATCGAGCGGAATTGATCGGACGCATTTATCATACGGATTCGCTCAGTTACCGGTTGATCCGCGAGCGTTTGCGGTCCTTGGTCGGCAATCCGCAGGTCACGCGCCAGTATTACGCGAGCTTGTTGAAAAACGGAGGCGGTTTGAGCATCGAAGAGCTCTATGGCAAGGCGGTCGCGGACATTTACGACCGCAATCCGGCTGCGGCGATTCCGGACCTTCAGGCCCTGGTGCGTGAGAATCCGCGGGTGACCCAGTTCTATGGTGCGCTCGGCGAGGCCTACCTCGCCAACGGACAATTGAAGGAGTCCCAGGCCGTGCTCGATCAGGCCTCGTTTCTGTTTCCGCGCAACGTGCCCATCACGATTCGCCTGGCCGACACCCTGATGCGCGAGGGGGACAACAACCGTGCGCAGCTGATGCTCGACGATCTGTTCAACCAGGTGGAGCCGACCCCGAATCAGGCCAAGCTCATCGCGAAGGCGGCCAATGCCGCCGGCAACGTGGCCGATTCCTACTATTACATGGCCGATTTTTATCTGATGAACGGCGATCTGGGGATGGCCTCGAATCAGCTGCAGCTCGCCCTCGGGCTGCCGAACTTGAATCCCATCCAGCGCGCGCGCATCAGCGCCATGCTGGAGGAAGTACGCGCCGCGATGCCAAAAAACCGAAAAAACACCGTTGCGGACGACAACGGAAACGGACGCCATTGACCCGAGACGACCATCAGGGACGATCATTGATCAACAAGGCGCGACCGGCACTCGCCTGGCTGTCGGCAGCCTTGCTGTGCGGCTGCGTCACGCTGCCGCCCAACGCGCCGCGCTCCCCCCAGGACCCGTGGGAATCGTGGAACCGCGGCGTGTACAAATTCAACGATGCCCTCGATCGCGGCGTCGCCAAACCGGTGGCGCAAGCCTATGTTCGCCACGTCCCGCAGCCGATCCGCACCGGGATCAGCAACTTCTTCGCCAATCTCACCACCCCGACGGTGATGATCAACGATGCGCTGCAGGGCAAGCTCATGGCCGCGGCCAACGACCTGGCGCGCTTCCTGCTCAACACCACGATCGGGGTGGGAGGTCTGCTCGATCCGGCCACTTCCGCGGGCCTCGACCGCAATGACGAGGATTTCGGTCAGACCCTGGGCCATTGGGGCGTGCATGCCGGCCCGTTCATCGAACTGCCGCTGCTCGGACCCTCGGACCTGCGCGACGCGCCGAGCAGACTGGTGGACACCTACACCAATCCGCGCCAGTACATCTCCAACAGCACGGTCAAATACAGCCTCTACGTCCCCGATTTCATCGACCGGCGCGCCTCCCTGCTGCCGCTCGATGCGACGCTGAAGAACACCTACGATCCGTACGCGTTCATCCGTGACGCCTACCTCGCACGTCGCGCCTACCTGGTGTCGGACGGCAAGGTGAAGGAGGAGCCGATGGTGGACCCGGGCGACGACCTGCCCCCGCCGGACACCCAGCGCCATCCCGAGGTGTCCGTACCCTCTGCCGAGGCGGCACCGCCTGCCGAGGCGGCACCGCCTGCCGAGCCGGCGCCCACGCCGCCGCAAGAGCCTTAGGTCGAGGCCGCGCCTTCCGTTCGGGGCATCAACAGCTCTTCGACGTCACTCAGCCGGGCGAGCTGGCGCAGTTGGGAGGGCATGTTTTCGTAGCGCAACGGGTGATGCGCTTCTTTGGCCACGCTCAGCCATTCGATCAGCAGGGCGAGCGCCGAGCTGTCGCTGTCGGTGACCCCGGCCAGGTCGATGACGCTGGCGCGGCCGCCGCGGATGGCCGCATCGCCCTCGGCGAGCAGTGCCCCGACCGAGGAAAACCCCAGCGAGCCTGTCACACGCGCGCGTGCGTCCGGCAGTTCCTCGAACGATGCGCTGCGTTCGCGCTGACCGCTCAAGTACCGCTGCCGCCCGACACGCCGGGGGCGGCCGGCCCGCCCTTCTCGAGCCGGGTGATGACCTCATCCAGCCCTTTTTGCTGAATCTCGGACGCAAAGTCGGTGCGGAAGCTCTTCACGTAGGAAATCCCCTCGATCACCACGTCCCACGCCTTCCAGCCGCTGTCGGTCTTGCGCAGACTGAAGTTCACCGGCACTTTCTCACCGGTGGATTTTTTCACCTCGGTGCGCACCGTGGCGGAGGTTTCGCCCGGATCTCCCCGGTAGGGCAGAATGACGAATCGATCGGCGGTGAAGTTCAACAGGGCGTTGCCATAGTTGCGCAGCAGCGAGTGGTAGAACGCGTCGACGAACCGCTTGCGCTGTTCGGCGGTCGCCGTGCGCCAGGCCTGGCCGAGCACCAGCCGGGCCGCATATTCACTGTCGAAATTCGGCAGCAGCACATTGGCGACCAGTGAATCAAGCTTCGCCGGATCGCTCGCGTACATCGCGCGGTGCGCGTCGAGTTCCGTCAGCATGCGCTTGGCCGAATCCTCGACGAGCTCCTGCGGACCCAACGTGCTCGGCGTCGGTGCGGCGGCCGGCGCAGCAGGCGCCTGCGCGAGCGCAGCGCGGCTCACGAGGCCGCCCGCCGCCATGACCAACCCCGACAGCAGCGCGAACGCGGCGGGGCCACGCCATCTGGATGTTTTCATTTGCTCTTCTCCGCCGGGGCCGTGGCCGGGGCCGCAGACGATCCGGAACTTTTGGTGAAATTGGCCAGCACCTGGCCGATCAAATTTTCGAGCACGAAGGCCGACTGGGTAAAGTCTATGTGATCTTTGTTCTTCAGGTAAGTGTCGGCGCCGCCGGCCGTCAGCCCGATGAATTTGCCGCCGAGCAGTCCCTGGGTATAGATGCTCGCATCGCTGTCGGTCGGGATCTGGTTGTACTTGGCGTTGAGCCGCAGCAGCACCACCGCCTTGTACTCCCGCGTGTCGAGATCGATGCGCGCCACGCGCCCGATCTCCACGCCGGACATGGACACCGGTGCGCCGACCTTCAAATCACCGACGTTGTCGAATTTCGCGATCACATCGTAATGCGGCGGGCTCGATATGTGCACCCCGCGGGAGGTGGTCTGCGTCGTTAGAAAGGCCAATGCGGCGAAGCCCAACGCCACGAACGCTCCGGTCCCCAAATTCAACGCACTCGACTTGGCCATGGCAATTCCCTCTTACAAAAACGCTGCCGTGAGCAGGTAGTCCAAAAACAATACGACGACGGCGGAAGTGACGACCGTGCGGGTGGTGGCCCGCCCGACGCCCTCCGCGGTGGGGACGGCGTAATAGCCCTCGTACACCGCGATCAGGCTGCAGGCAACGCCAAAAATGCAGCTCTTCACGATGCCTTCATTGACGTCGCGCAGATCGACGCCGGCGCGCATCTGCGACCAGAAGCTGCCCGAATCGACGCCCATGATCTGCACCCCCACGAGCTGCGCGCCGTAGATGCCGATCAGGCTGAAAATGGCCGCGAGCAGCGGCATGGCGATCACCCCGCCGATGAAGCGCGGCACCACCACCCGCTGGATCGGGTCGACCGCCATCATCTCCATCGCCGAGAGCTGATCGGTGGCGCGCATCAGCCCGAGTTCCGAGGCGAGCGCGGTGCCGGCGCGTCCGGCAAACAACAGCGCGGTCACCACCGGACCGAGCTCCTTGACCAGGCCGATGGCCGCCGCGGTGCCGAGCGCCTCCTCCGAGCCGAAGCGCTCCAACAGCTGAAACCCCTGCAAACCGAGCACCATGCCGACGAACAGGCCGGAGAGCATGATGATGACCAGCGACAGCGCCCCGGAGTTGAAAATCTGGCGCACGATGAGATCGAAGCGCAGCAGCGTGCGCGGCGTATGCATGATCAGACGCATCAGGAATGCAGTGACCGCACCCAGGCCCGCCACGGATTCGAGCAAGCTCTCCCAGAGCTCTTTTAGTGGATTCAATGAACCTCGCCGCGCGACAAAAGCTCGCTGAAATAGTCGGGCGCCGGGTAATGGAACGGCACCGGGCCGTCGGCGAGGCCGCCGATGAACTGTCGCACGATCTCCGACGGGTAGCTCTGCAGCTCCTGCGGCGTGCCGCGCGCCACCACCTTGCCACCCGAGAGCAGATAAACCGTATCGGCCACGGCCGAGATCTCCTGCACGTCGTGCGAAACGACGATGCTGGTCAGGTCGAGCGCGTCGTTCAAGCGCCGGATCAGGCGCAGGATCACGCCCTTCGATATCGGATCGAGACCGACGAAGGGTTCATCGTAGATCAGGATTTGCGGATCCATGACGATCGCGCGCGCCAGGGCGACGCGCCGGGTCATGCCACCGGACAACTCCGCGGGCATCATTTCGGCCGCACCGCGCAGACCGACCGCCTGCAGCTTGGTGAGCACCAAATCCCGGATCAGCCGCTCCGGCAGCCGGGTGTGTTCGCGCAGCGGAAACGCCACGTTCTCGAACACGCTCAAATCGGTGAGCAGGGCGCCATTTTGAAACAGCATCCCCATGCGACGGCGCAGCAGATACAGATCCGCACGGCGCACCGTGCGCATGTCCTCACCGGCCACGTGGATCGATCCGCCGTCCGCGGTCAATTGGCCGGTGATCAGGCGCAGCAGCGTGGTCTTGCCGGTGCCGCTCGGACCCATGATGGCGGTGACCCGGCCGCGCACAATATCGAGATCGAGGCCGGAGAATATCGGGCGCTTGCGCACCGCGTAATCCAGGTTGCGAATTTCGACGATGGACGTGTTTTGATTCAATGGTGTGCTCTTCGATGCGGCCGGCGCCCTTCAAGGGACATCAGCCGCCGCGTGGGCGGACGAACTTAAGCCGTGGTGCCTTCCATGGAAGGCTTGTAGGCGCCGCCGGCCGCGAGGCCGTTCAGTTTGGCGCGCACGATGAACGCCTTCTGGCCGCTCGCGAAGGCCGCGGGGCTTCCGCCCCACGCACTGAGCGCGGTCTCCTGCAATGCCCGCCCATAGCTGAAGGTGAGCGCCCACGGCAGGGGACCGAGCGAATTCATCGCACTCAAATGGCAGGTCGCCTCCGTCGGGCTCTGGCCTCCGGAGAGAAATGCGATGCCCGGCACCGCCGCCGGCACGTGGCGCTTCAAGGTGCGCACGGTCGCCTCGGCGACCTGTTCCGGCGTGACCTTGCGCGGACATTTTTTGCCCGCCACCACCATGTTCGGCTTGAGCAGCATGCCTTCGAGCACGATCCGAGCCTCGAACAGGCTGTCGAACACCCGTTGCAGAACCGCGTTGGTCACCTCTTCACAGCGCTCCAGCGTGTGGTCGCCGTCCATCAGCACTTCGGGCTCGACGATCGGCACGATGCCCGCGGCCTGGCACAGCGCCGCGTAGCGCGCCAGCGCCTGCGCGTTGGCGCTGATCGCGTAGGAACTGGGAATGCCGGCGCCGATATCGATCACGGCGCGCCACTTGGCGAATCGGGCCCCAAGCTTGTGATACTCGGCCAGGCGCTCGCGCAAGCCGTCGAGACCTTCGGTGATGGTCTCGCCGGGAAAGCCGGGCAAGGGCTTGGCGCCCATGTCCACCTTGATGCCCGGAATCATGCCCTGCTGGCTCAAATAGGTCGCGAACGGCACCCCGTCCCGGGTCTTCTGCCGCAGCGTTTCGTCGTACAGGATGACGCCGCTGATGTTCTCGGCCGCCCCGGGCGCGGTGAACAGCATCTCGCGGTAGTTGCGGCGGTTCTCTTCGGTCGATTCGAGCTTGATGTCGTTGAAGCGCTTGGCGATGGTGCTCGTGCTCTCATCCGCGGCCAGAATGCCGCGATGTTTGGCGACTAACGCGCGCGCCGTCGCGCCTAGCTCGGTGGTGTTCATGACTGGCATCTCTCGTAGATCATTGACGGGGATAGGCTCGGCAAAGGATATCAAACCCAGGCACGATTCGCGCCCGGGAGTAGACCTGAGATTCAAATAGGACTAAAATTGTCCCACATTAAAGGGCCCGTGAGGTGGAAGAACGTAAGATGTTGCGCATGGGAAAATTGACCGATTACGCAACCGTCGTGTTGGCAAGTCTAGCGCAAGATCCGCCCCGGCACCGGGCCGCAGCGGAACTCGCCGAGCGGACCCGGCTCAGTCGTCCTACGGTGAGCAAGGTGCTCAAGGGCTTGCAGCGCGCCGGCCTGGTGATCTCCTCACGCGGTTCGCAAGGCGGCTATCGGCTGGCACGCGACCCCGGGTTGATCACGGCGGCGCAAATTCTCGACGTGTTCGAAGGCCCGATTGCCATCACCGAGTGCAGCGGCGCCTCGAGCCAATGCGGCATCGAACGGCTGTGCCGGGTCGGCAGCGCATGGCAGCGGGTCAATGCCGCCATCCGCCGCGCCCTGGAAGATGTGACCCTGCATCAACTCGCCGGCTTGGACTCGGCCGCCGCGCGCGTCGCGCATTTCACCCTCGACATCCGTCGTCCGGCGCCGTGAGGGACGGCTGCGCGGCCGCCGCCTAAGATGCGTAACGACAACTGGAATTAATCGTGTCAAGCAAATCTCAAGAAGTCGCCGATCTCATCGGCCAGAAATACCGGCATGGCTTCGTCACGGACATCGATTCGGACAGCCTGCCGCCCGGCCTCGACGAGGGTGTGGTGCGGGCGATTTCGCTGAAGAAGCAGGAGCCGGAATTTTTGCTCAACTGGCGCCTGAAGGCATTTCGCCATTGGCAGACCATGCGCGAGCCAAACTGGGCGCACGTGCACTACAAGCCGATCGATTATCAGGACATCTCGTACTACTCGGCGCCGCGCGCCCCGCAAAATGCGCCGAAGAGCATCGATGAGGTCGACCCGAAACTCCTCGCCACCTATGCGAAGCTCGGCATTCCGCTGCACGAACGCGCCCGGCTCGCCGGCGTGGCGGTCGATGCGGTATTCGACAGCGTGTCGGTCGCCACCACCTTCAAGGAGAAACTCGGCAAGGCCGGGGTGATCTTCTGCTCGTTCTCCGATGCGGTGCGCAACCATCCGGAACTCATCGAACGCTATCTCGGCACGGTCGTGCCGCCGGGCGATAATTTCTTCGCGGCGCTGAACTCAGCGGTGTTTTCCGACGGCTCCTTCGTCTACGTGCCGGCCGGCGTGCGCTGTCCGATGGAATTGTCCACCTACTTTCGCATCAATGCGGCCAAGACCGGCCAGTTCGAGCGCACCCTGATCATCGCGGCCGAAGGCGCCTCGGTGAGCTACCTCGAAGGCTGCACCGCGCCGATGCGCGACGAGAACCAATTGCATGCCGCGGTGGTCGAACTGGTCGCACTCGACGATGCGCAGATCAAGTACTCCACGGTGCAGAACTGGTACCCGGGCGATGAGAACGGGATCGGCGGCATTTACAACTTCGTCACCAAGCGCGGCGAGTGCCGCGGACGCAATTCGAAGATCTCCTGGACCCAGGTGGAAACGGGCTCGGCCATCACCTGGAAATATCCGAGCTGCGTGCTGCGCGGGGAGAATTCGATCGGCGAGTTCTACTCGGTGGCGGTGGCCAACAACTACCAGCAGGCCGATACCGGCACCAAGATGATCCACATCGGGCGCAACACCCGCAGCACCATCGTCTCGAAGGGCATCTCCGCCGGTCATGCCGAGAACACCTACCGCGGGCTGGTCAAGATCCTGCCGAGCGCGGACGGTGCGCGCAATTTCACCCAGTGCGATTCGCTGCTGATGGGGCCCAAATGCGCGGCGCACACCTTCCCGTACATGGAGGTGAAGAATTCGAGCGCGACGGTCGAACACGAGGCGAGCACCTCGAAGATCGGCGAGGACCAGCTGTTCTACTGCCTGCAGCGTGGCATCAGTGCGGAGGACGCGGTGAACATGATCGTCAGCGGCTTCTGCAAGGTCGTCTTCAAGGAGCTGCCCATGGAATTCGCGGTGGAAGCGCAAAACCTGCTGAGCGTGAGCCTCGAAGGCGCGGTCGGTTGAAATGAAGGAAAGCAACTTGCTGAAAATATCCGAATTGAGCGCCCGCGTGGCGGGCAAAGAGATCCTCAAAGGCGTCAACCTCGAGGTCAACGCCGGCGAAGTGCATGCCATCATGGGTCCGAACGGTTCGGGCAAGAGCACGCTCGCCCAGATCCTCGCCGGCCGCGAGGAATTCGAGGTGACCGGCGGCCAGGTCAGCTTCGAGGGGCGCGATTTGCTCGCGCTTCCCGCCGAAGAGCGCGCGCGCGCCGGGTTGTTCCTCGGGTTCCAATATCCGGTGGAGATTCCCGGGGTCAACAACGTGTATCTGCTCAAGGCCGCCTTGAACGCCAAACGCAAGGCCGCCGGCGAACCCGAGGTCGACGCCTACGAATTTCTGGCGCTCATCAAGCAAAAAATGAAGCTCATGCAGATGAGTGAGACCTTCCTCACCCGCGGCGTCAACGAGGGCTTCTCGGGCGGTGAGAAGAAGCGCAACGAAGTGCTGCAGATGCTGGTGCTCGAGCCGAAACTCGCGATCCTCGATGAGACCGACTCGGGGTTGGATATCGATGCGCTCAAGGTGGTGTCCACGGGCGTGAACAGCCTGCGCCGGGCGGACCGGGCGGTGGTGCTGGTGACGCACTACCAGCGCCTGCTCGACTACGTGGTGCCGGACCGGGTGCACGTGCTGTCGGGCGGCCGGATCCTCATGTCGGGCGACCGCTCGCTCGCGCTCGAACTCGAGCAACGCGGCTACGATTGGGTCAAGGAGAGCAAGGTCGCATGAGCCCGCTGCTCGAAACCGGCGACCCGGCCACGAAATCGGCGGCGCTGCGCTCGTTCGAAGCGCAATGGCTGGCGCGCGAGACCGATCCGCTGTACGCGCTGCGCGGTCAGGCCATGGAGCAGGTCCTGCGCCTCGGGCTGCCCACGACGCGCGACGAAAGCTGGCGCTATACCAATCTGCGTCAGCTGGCGGGGCGCAGTTTCATCGATGCGCCGAGCTCGGCGTCCGGGGCGCTCGAGCCGGTGGGTTCGTTGAGTCTGCTCGGCGCCCAGGAGCGCGCTGCCACGGTGCTCATGATCAATGGGCACCCGGTGCTGCCTCACGGCATCGATCTGGCGTTTAGAGGCATTGAAATCCGTAGCTTACGTGAGTTATCTCGAACGGATCCCACGTTGCTCGCGCGGCACTTCGGCCCACCGTCGGAGGCCGCCGAGGCACGCTTCGGGTTGCTCAACAGCGCCTTGTTCCTCGATGGCCTGTATCTCAAGGTCAAGGGCGCGGCCGCCACCCCGCTGGTGATCCTGCACGTCTCGACCGCCGATGGTCCGGACACCGTGGCGTACCCGCGGATCATCATCGATGCCGCCCCCGGGGCGAGCGCCACCATCATCGAGCACCACGTACGCCAGGGCGAGAGCGCGCCGCTGTGCAACTCCGCCACGCATATCGCCCTGCGTGCCGACGCGCAGCTCGAGCATTACCGGGTGTTCGCGACCGACGCGAGCAGCACGCACATCGATTCGCTCAACATCAGCCAGGAGCGCGGCAGCCGCTGCCGGCAGTTCACCATCGCCCTGGGCGGCGGTCTGGTCCGCGCCTCCCTCGATGCGCGCCTCGCCGAGCCGGGCGCCAACCTCGAGAGCTATGCGCTGCTGGTCGGCCACGAAGAACGCCATGTCGACTGCGCAAACACCGTGACGCACGCCGCCGCGGACACGCGCAGCCGGCAAACCGCGCGGGCGATCGCGAGCGGTACGAGCCGGGTCATCTTCAACAGCAAGGTGGTGGTGGCCGCCGGGGCGATGCGCGCGGAGTCGCAGCAATCCTTCCGCGGACTGCTGCTCTCCTCCGCGGCGGAAATCGATTCGCGGCCCCAGCTCGAAATTCACGCCGACGAGGTCAAGTGCGCGCACGGCGCGACCACCGGCCGGCTCGACCCGAACATGCTGTTTTATCTGCTCTCGCGCGGCCTCGACCGCGAAACGGCGCAAAGCCTGCTTGTGTACGCGTTCCTGGCCGATGTGCTGACCGGCATGTCGGTCGGCTCGGCGCGCGCCGCGATCGAAAACGCCCTGATCTCCCAACTGCCCGATTCGCAAATACTGCGGAAATTCCGATGAACCAGCCCGCCTTGCAAAAAGTCCCGGCACCCTTCGACGTCATGGCGGTACGGCGCGAATTCCCGATACTCGCCCGCCGGGTGCACGGCAAGCCCCTCGCCTACCTCGACAATGGCGCCTCCGCGCAGCGCCCGGCGGCGGTCATCGCGGCGGTCGATGATTACGAACGGCATCACCATGCCAACATCCACCGCGGCGTGCACACGCTCAGCCAGGAGGCGACCGCCCTGTACGAGGGGGCGCGCGACCGCCTGGTGCGCTTCATCAACGCCCGCTCGCGCCATGAAATCATCTTCGTCCGCGGCACCACCGAAGCGATCAACCTGGTGGCGCAGAGCTACGCACGCCCCCTTCTCGCACCCGGCGATGAGGTGCTCATCACCTACCTCGAGCATCACGCCAACATCGTGCCGTGGCAGATGCTGTGCGCGCAGACCGGCGCGAAGCTCAAGGCCGCGCCCATGGACGCGCGCGGCGAGATCCACCTCGAGAGCGTCGAGGCGCTGATGAGTCCGCGCACCCGCCTGCTGGCGTGCGCCCACGTATCGAACGCGCTGGGCACCGTGCTGCCGGTGCGGCGCCTGGTCGGCGCCGCCAGGTCGCGCGGCATCGTCTCGCTCATCGATGGGGCGCAGGCGGTGCCGCACCTGCCGGTGGATGTGCAGGAACTCGGCTGTGATTTCTACGCGTTCTCCGGTCACAAGATGTTCGGCCCGACGGGCATCGGCGTGCTCTACGGGCGCGAAGCGCTGCTCGAGCGCATGCCCCCGTGGCAGGGCGGCGGCGACATGATTCTCGAGGTGCGGATCGAGCAGAGCTCTTACAACGGCCTGCCGTACAAGTTCGAGGCCGGTACGCCCAATATCTCCGGCGCGATCGGACTGGGGGCCGCCGTCGACTTCATGCAGTCCCTCGACCAGCCCGCGGTGCACGCCCACGAACAGGCGCTGCTCGATCACGCCACACGCACCCTCGGAAAAATCGACGGGTTGCGCATCATCGGGACGGCCAGCGACAAGGCGAGCCTGGTCTCGTTCATCGTCGCCGGGGTTCATCCGCACGATCTTGGCACCATCCTCGATGAGGACGGGATCGCCATCCGCACCGGCCATCACTGCGCCATGCCGGTGATGGAGTTCTTCAAGGTGCCGGCCACGGCGCGCGCATCATTCGCCTTTTACAACACCTGCGAAGAGATCGACCGGCTGGCGGCCGCCATCGGACGCGCCCGCGCGATGTTCGGCTGAGCAACCTGCCATGGAACTCGACGATCTGTACCGCGACGTCATCCTCGATCACAACCGCCGGCCGCGCAATTTCGGTCCGCTCGAGCCGGCCGACTCGAGCGTCGATGGCTTCAACCCGCTGTGCGGCGACCGCATCACCCTGCGGCTCAAGCTCGCCGGCGATGAGATCGCCGACATCCGCTTCGAAGGCCAGGGCTGCGCGATCTCGACCGCCTCCGCCTCGCTGATGACCGAGGCGGTCAAGGGCAGGTCGCGCGCCGAGGCGCTCGCCCTGTTCGAGCGGGTGCACCGGCTGCTCACCGACGATGCGGCGCCGAGCGATGAGCTCGGCAAACTCGCCGCGCTGTCGGGCGTTCGGGCCTATCCGGCGAGGGTCAAGTGCGCGAGCCTGTGCTGGCATACCCTCGTTTCCGCGCTGCAGGCGCCGCACACCGGCGCCCTCCCGCCGGTGTCCACAGAGTGAGCAACTGACGTATGCACGGGTATGAAAATGAGCCGATCGTCGTGCAGCGCGACGTGAAAGCGGTGGCGATTCCCGCCGGCGTCGAGGTCAACTTGAAGCTCGGCTCGGTGGGCTACATCACCCAGGCGCTCGGCGGCAGCTTCACGGTCTACATCGACGGCAACCTGTTTCGCATCGCCGGCCAGGATGCGGACGCGATCGGCAAGACCGCGGCCAGGGCACCCGAGGTTCCCCCGGGCGCCACCGAGGATGACGTGAAGAACGTGGTCTGGCAGCAGCTGCGCACTTGCTACGACCCGGAGATTCCGGTCAACATTGTCGATCTCGGTCTGGTATACGAATGCGCGGTCGTGACCAACCCGGATGAATCGCGCTCGGTGGACATCAAGATGACGCTGACCGCTCCAGGTTGCGGCATGGGGGAGATTCTCGTGCAGGACGTACGCGACAAGGTGCAGATCGTGCCGACCGTCACGCGCGCCAACGTCGAGCTGGTGTTCGACCCGCCATGGAACCAGAGCATGATGTCCGACGAGGCCCGCCTGCAGACGGGAATGATGTGAGCAAATCACCCACCTGGATCGATGCGGGACCCGCTGCAGCCCTGGCCGACGGCCAAACGCGGTCCCTGCTCGTCGGACGACGCGCGGTTGCATTGGCGCGCAGCGGCGATGAATATTTCGCGGTGGAGGATGTGTGCACGCACGATGGCGCCGAGCTGACCGGCGGCGGCATCGAGGGGGGGCAGATCATCTGTCCGCGGCACGGCGCGCGGTTTTGTCTGCGCACCGGGGAGGCCATGACGCCGCCCGCCTATGAGCCGATTCGCGTGTTCGCCGTCAAGATCGATGCGGGGCACTTGTGGGTCCGCGCCGACTGACGTTGTTGCGCCATGGACAGGCACAACCGCTCGATAGTTCTCCGGAGGATTTCGAGCGTACATTGACGCGCCGCGGAACCGCCGAGGCGCAGGAAATGGCGGCGCGCATCGTGCATCGCGATCTCATTCCCGACCTGATCCTGGTCAGCCCCGCCGAACGCGCCTGGGGCACGGCGGAGATCGTGGCGGGCGCCTGCGAACTCGATGCCAAGCAGATCCAGTGCGCGCGCGAGCTCTATCTGGCGGGTCCCGAGACGACGTGGGCTCTGCTGGCGCGCTGCAGGCCGGAGCTGCGGCACATCCTCATCTGCGGCCACAATCCCGGCTTGAGTCAATTGGCGAGCCGTTTCGGTCCGAAGCCCCAGCGGCGCAATCTGCCGACGGCCGGACTGGTCACGGCGGTATGGCCTTCAGCCGCCTGGAATGCGCTGCAGCCGGAAACGGCGATGAGCTGCGAGTTGGATGACCCGGAGAACATGTCCGATCTGTGGGCTTGAACCGGGCGCGCGCGACCGGGATGCTCAGGTCTGCTCGCGCTGCAGCCGCATCAGGCGGCGCCGATCGCGCTTGTCCGGGCGGCCCTCGGGCCGGGGGCGCGACTCGCGCGCCAGGCGCTGCTGCTCGCGCCAGCGGGCCCGGCGCTCCGCGCTTTGCGGGGTCTCGCGAAACAATGCCTGCGCCTCAGCCGGCGGACCGCGCCGCGTGGCCAGCCCGAGCACCTCGAACTCGGCCACGATGCCGTTCAGCGCGAGGGTCAGCCGATCGCCAACGCCCACGCGGTGCGCCGGCTTCACGCGCTCGGCATTGAGGTGCACCTTGCCGCCATTGATGGCCGCCGTCGCCAACGAGCGTGTTTTGTAAAAACGCGCATGCCAAAGCCATTTGTCGAGCCGGTGGCCCTCCGCCCTGTCCTGCGCACTCACTCGAACGCTCCGTATCCCGCGACGCGCCGGGGCTATAATGCCATGTCAATCGGCACCGATAATTCCAAGGATAGCAGTGCTCAAAGAATTCCGTGAACGGCTCGCGCGCGACACGCAGGCTCTCGATGCGGCCGGCCTGCTCAAGCGTGAAAAGGTCATTGCGACCGCGCAGGGCGCCCTCATCCGGCTGGCCGATGGGCGCGAGATGATCAATTTGTGCGCCAACAATTACCTCGGTCTCGCGAATCATCCGGCCGTGCTGCAGGCGGCGCACGATGCCCTGTCGCGCTTCGGCTACGGTGTCGCGTCGGTGCGCTTCATCTGCGGAACCCAAAGCGTGCACCGCGAGCTCGAGGAGCGCCTGAGCGCCTATCTCGGCATGGAGGACACGATCCTCTATTCGTCCTGCTTCGATGCCAACGGCGGCCTGTTCGAGACGCTGCTCGACGCCGATGATGCCGTGATCAGCGATTCGCTGAACCATGCCAGCATCATCGACGGCATCCGCCTGTGCAAGGCCCGGCGGCTGCGCTATGCGAACAACGACATGGGCGAACTCGAGCGTGCGTTGCAGGACGCGCACGGCGCCCGGGTGCGCCTGATCGCGACCGACGGGGTGTTTTCGATGGACGGCTCGATCGCCCGGCTCGACGAGATCTGCGACCTCGCCGACCGTTACGGCGCATTGGTGATGGTGGATGACTCGCACGCCACCGGCTTCATCGGCGCCCGGGGCCGCGGTTCCCACGAATTGCGCGGGGTCATGGACCGGGTGGACATCCTCACCGGAACGCTCGGCAAGGCGCTCGGCGGGGCGAGCGGCGGGTACGTGGCCGCACGCCGGGAGATCGTCGGTTGGCTGCGGCAACGCTCGCGGCCGTATTTGTTTTCCAACAGCATTCCGCCGCCGGTCGCCGCGGCGAGCCTCGCGGTGCTCGGGCTGCTCGAGAACTCGCCCGAACTGCGCGAGCGCGTGCACGCCCATGCCCGGTATTTCCGCAGTCGGATGCAGGCCCTCGGGTATGACCTGCTGCCGGGCGAACATCCGATCGTACCCATCATGCTCGGCGATGCGCCGGTGGCGGTGCGGCTCGCCGAGCGC